>Ga0065704_10070556_pt1 | contig 20704 bp, 18 predicted proteins | sample SwiRhicommuniRL2_FD_59091 | JGI IMG/M metagenome (GOLD analysis project Ga0065704, IMG submission 59091) | Switchgrass rhizosphere bacterial communities from Rose Lake, Michigan, USA - RL2 v2 (version 2) | ecosystem: Host-associated > Plants > Roots > Rhizosphere > Soil | place: East Lansing, MI
CGCGCGATGCTGCCGCTGGCGGTGATCGCGAAGCGGCTACCGCCGATCCTCTGGCGCAGGTCCGCCAGCGTATGGATCACGCGGTCGCAGATCGTCTGCGCCTGATCTGGCCGCGTGCGCGGCAGGAGCACGGCGAAGCGCTCCGAGCCGATGCGCGAGATAATGTCGTCGGAGCGCAGCATCTCGCGCAGCAGGTCAGCGAAGACGACGAGCACCTCGTCCCCGGTATGCTGGCCGTACTGCATGTTGATGGTGCGGAAGAAGTCGATGCTGAACATCGCCAGGCAGCCTTCCATCTCCTGCTCCACCATATGCTCGAGCATTGAAATGAAGGCGGAGCGATTGGTAAGCTTGGTCAGCGGGTCGGTATAGGTCGCGGCGAACAACTGCTGTTCCAGACTGCGCCGCTCATCGATACTACGCATGATACTAAGCGCGCCGTAGGGCGCTCCGTCCTCATCTCTCAGCGCGCGAGACTGTATCTCGAACCAGCGCTGCCGTTCATCGATGGTGATTGCGGGAAATTCCACGCGGCGCCCCAGGCCCCGTCCGCACAGCGCATCGGCATGAGCACGTTCCACCTCGTCCTTAGCCTCTGGCGCAACGAGATCGCTGAGACACGGCCCGGCAAGGACACGGAAGCCCACCTTGTCGAGTGACGGCAGCGCATCGACGATGCGGCCATCCAGATCGGTCCTGAGAATGATGTCGGAAGTAGTCTCCGCGAGAAGCCCGTACAGCGCGGAACTCTCGATGGCGCCGAAGTTCATGTCCATCGTGCGATTTCCGCCCGGGCAGGACAAGATAATCCTGCGAAGTTCACGGCATTCGCTCCCGGCGGGCAAGGTTCAAAAGGCCTATTCAATTTCCACAGCCCCGTGCATTACGTCATCGCATCATGTTAACTTCGTTGCCTAACAGGCTTTATATTTCCTTTATTATTCATATATTTACCATCGACTAAACGATTCGCAAAGGCAGAAAAACTGCCGGGCCGGGCATTTTTCACGACGATCAGATTTGAGGGCGGATTCTTTTGCGGGTGGGCGCGCGGGGCATTTTATAGTTCGATCATGATCCTGACGTTTTCTGGAGATGTTTCGACCGTCGCGGCAATCTGCTCTCGGCAACGCGCAATCAGTTCCGGCAGGCCGGGCACGTTGCGGCTCGGCCGCAGTTCAGCGGTGGTGACCCCCAGTACCTCGGCTATCGCGTCAAGCCGATCCTCTATAGGTCGGGCGCGGTTCTGCTCCCAGGCCCACACGGTGGGCTTGCTGACGCCCAGCCGTGCCGCGAGTTCCCCTTGCGTAAATCCGCGCAACTTGCGCAGACGGTGGAGGCGTTCACCAAGCGACTCTCCGCCAATGGCTCCGGGGCCGGCGGGCGTGGGTGATGGCGCGATTGAACCGGCATTCTGCACGGCGCTGCGCAACTGCGCGGCGCTGAGCGTGGCAGCCGATAAGGGCCGATCGAAAGCACAACCGTATAGCTGATCGCTCGCCCACACGACTTGGGCGCGCACGGCTTTCGCATCAGGCAGATCGACGTCGATGGCGTCGCCGATTTCCAGTTCACTGGAGGTTTCCAGCAGAAGGCCGGTTTCCGATACGTTGTGAACAAGAACCGGGGCAGGCGCACCCGATTCCAGCGATCCCTGGGTTTCCAGGCGCAATCGGCGACGGGAGGCGCGCGGCAACCCGTGATCGGCGTCGGCTTGTTCGAAATGAGCCGCGATAGGCATAGGACATTCTCCCGGTGCAGCCCAAAACCTGTGCCCCGGCAGTTAAGATTTAGTTAGCGAACGGAATTAATGCCGCTAAATTTCGCGGCTTTTGTCCGCGCGCCAAGCCAGGAGCCGTGATAAAGTTGCTCTAATGCATGGCAAAGCCATTATGGCTGGAATGTCCGCGCAATGGGGATCACATGAAGCATCATGGATACGAATCCTCCTATCAATCCTGAGGTGGGCACCGTCCACCTCGTCGGTGCCGGGCCGGGCGATCCGGATCTGCTGACACTGCGTGCCGCGCGGCTCGTCATGTCGGCATCGCTGATTGTGCACGACGGGCTGGTCGATGCCGCCATTCTGGCGATGGCCCGTCCCGGCGCGCGCCTGATCTCTGTGGCCAAGAGCCGCTCGCGCCACACGATGAAGCAGGACGACATCAACGCCCTGCTCGTGCGCGAAGCACTGGCGGGAAAGGACGTGGTGCGCCTGAAGGGCGGCGATCCGTTCGTATTCGGCCGCGGCGGTGAAGAGGCCGAGGCCTGTCGCGCCTCAGGCGTTCCCGTGCAGGTTGTGCCCGGCATCTCATCCGCGATGGGCGCCGCTGCCGCCGCGCAGATCCCCCTTACCCACCGCGACCATGCCTCGATCGTCTCGTTCGTCGCCGGGCAGTGCAAGGGCTTGTCCGAACAGGACTGGTCCGGTCTTGCCGGCAAGGGCCGGACGTTGGTGATCTTCATGGGTCTGGCCACTGCCGCGCAGATCAGTGAGAAGCTGATGGCAGACGGGTTGACGCCTGACGTACCGGTGGCAGTGATCGAGAAGGCGACCCGGGCCGACATGCGCGTGCTGCGTACCGCGCTCGCCGGCCTGGCTGACCTCGTATCGCACGAACGGGTGCAAAGCCCTGCCCTTATCGTTATCGGCGAGGTCGCCGCACAATCCGATTCCCAAATTCGCGCAGCAGCGCTGGAGGCAATACAGTGAAGATCCTGACGGGAAATGACCTCAAGACCGGCGCGGTCACCTGGTGGACCGGCGTGGGCTGGTCGCTCGACGTCAACGACGCCGCCGACGTCGGCGATAACGGCGCCGCGGTCATCGCCCGCGAAGAAGGCGCGCAGAACGTGTTCGCCGCCTACGTCATCGATGGCGAAAAGACGGCAGAAGGCGTTCGCCCCGCGCATATCAAGGACCGTATCCGGGCGCTTGGCCCCACCGTCCGCCCCGACCTGACGCTCAAGCCGAGCGATCCCAACGCCTTGAACTGGGTGATCTGATGTACAAATATGACCAATACGACCAGCAGATGGTCGATACCCGCGTCGAGGAATTCCGCGACCAGGTACGTCGCCGTCTTTCCGGCGAGCTGACCGAGGAGCAGTTCCGTCCGCTCCGCCTGCAGAATGGCCTCTATCTGCAGCTTCACGCCTATATGCTGCGCGTCGCCGTGCCTTATGGCACGCTGTCGAGCGCGCAGATGAAGGTGCTGGGCGACATCGCCGACAAGTACGACCGGGGCTATGGCCACTTCACCACCCGCCAGAACATCCAGTACAACTGGATCAAGCTGGAGGACACGCCCGACATCCTCGCCGATCTGGCCGCCGTGGAAATGCACGCGATCCAGACCAGCGGCAACTGCATCCGCAACATCAGCTCGGATCAGTACGCCGGCGCTGCGGCCGACGAGATCGTCGATCCGCGCCCCTATGCCGAGCTGCTGCGCCAGTGGTCCAGCTTCCACCCCGAATTCCTGACCCTGCCGCGCAAGTTCAAGATTGCGGTGATCGCCAGCGAAACCGACCGTGCGGCGATGCGCCTGCACGACATCGGTATCAAGATGGTGAAGAATGACGCCGGAGAGATCGGCTGCCAGTTCTACGTCGGCGGCGGCATGGGCCGCACTCCGATGATCGGCCCGATGATCCGCGAATTCGTGCCGCTGGACCAGCTTATCACGTATTCCGAAGCGTGCCTGCGCGTGTACAACCGCTATGGCCGCCGCGACAACAAGTACAAGGCGCGCATCAAGATCCTCGTCCACGAACTGGGCAAGGAAGAATACACGCGCCAGGTCGAGGAAGAGTTCGCGCACCTGCTCACCCAGGGCATCGAGCCGCCGCTGGCCGAACTTGAGCGGATCAAGCCCTACTTCGACGATCCGGCTTTCGAAGCCGGCGCTTCGGACGATCTCGACCTCTCCGATCCCGATTTCCGCCTTTGGGTGGAGCGCAACACGCATGCCCACAAGCAAGCCGGTTACGTCATCGCCACCGTCAGTCTGAAGCCGGTCGGCGGCATTCCGGGCGACGCCAGCGCCGACCAGATCCGCCTGATGGCTGATCTGGCGAAAGAATATAGCTTCGACGAACTGCGCGTGACCCACGCCCAGAACATCGTCTTCCCGCATGTGAGGAAGGCAGACCTCTACACCGTGTGGCAGAAGCTGGACGAAGCGGGCCTCGGCACTGCCAACCTCGATTCCGTCGGCGATATCATCGCCTGCCCCGGCCTCGACTATTGCAGCCTCGCCAATGCGCGCTCGATCCCTGTCGCGCAGAAGATTTCCGAGCGCTTCGGATCGGCGGAGAAGCAGGCCGAGATCGGCGAACTGAAGTTGAAGATTTCTGGCTGCATCAATGCCTGCGGCCATCATCACGCGGGCCACATCGGCATCCTCGGCGTCGACCGCAAGGGGGTGGAGAACTACCAGCTCCTGCTCGGCGGCAGCGAGGGCGCGGACACCTCGCTCGGCAAGATCACCGGCCCCGGCTTCGACGAGGACGGCATCGTTGACGCGGTCGAGAAGGCCACCAACGTCTATCTCGCCAACAAGCAGGGCGAGGAGCGCTTCCTCGACACCTACCGCCGCATCGGCATGGACCCCTTCAAGGAGGCTATCTATGGTTGAAGTCCAGTTCCGGCTGCGTGAGGACGAGGCGGTGAACGATCCCGCCGTCACCGTGGACGCCTTTACCGAACAGACGAATGCCTCCGCCGTGCGCGTCGAGCCGGGCGACGATGCCCGCGCCCTGCTGCCGCACCTTGACCGGATTGCATTGGTCGAAGTGAACTTCCCGTCTTGGACCGACGGACGCGGCTATTCTTCCGCGCGTGTACTGCGCGAGGCCGGCTACACCGGTGAAATTCGCGCCGTGGGCGACGTGGTGATCGACATGCTCGGCCACCTCAAGCGCTGCGGTTTCGATGCTTTCGCGCCCGCCCATCCCCTGAACCCGGCAGACGCGCAGGCCGCGTTCGACCGCTGGGACAACGTCTATCAGGCGACTGCAGACGGTCGCCGTCCTATCTGGGCGCTGCGGCACCCGGCCTGAGGAGAAAACTGAGGGGGCCACCCCAAGGGATTGAGATCATGAACGAACTGGCACGCATCCGCGACCGCATCGACACCGGCCCTCGCTTCAGCGAGGCCGATGCCGTGCGCCTCAACCGCCTGTTTCGCGGCACCGACACGCTCGAAATGCTCGACACGCTGCTGAAGGAACGCATGGCGGGCGACGTCGGGATCGTGTCCAGCTTCGGCGCGGAAAGCGCGGTGCTGCTGCACCTCGTCAGCCAGGTAGACCCCAACGTACCGGTGCTGTTCCTCGAAACGGGAAAGCACTTTCCCGAGACGCTGGCCTACCGCGACCTGCTGACCGAAAAGCTCGGCCTCAAGGACGTGCGTAACCTCGTGCCAGATGCGGAGGAACTTGCGAAGAAGGACGAGAATGGCCTGCGCTGGTCCTACGACCCGGACGGCTGCTGTGACATCCGCAAAGTGAAGCCGCTGGAAAAGGCGCTTCTCGGGTTCGATGCCTCGATCACCGGACGCAAGGCTTTCCAGGCCAGCACTCGCGCCACCCTGCCCCGCTTCGAGGTCGACACCACCGACACCCAGGGCCGGCTCAAGATCAATCCGCTGATCGACTGGAACGCCGATCGCATCGCTGCCTATATCGCCGAGCACGATCTGCCGCCGCACCCGCTGGTAGCCGAAGGCTATCCCTCGATCGGCTGCATGCCCTGCACCAGCAAGGTCGCGCCGGGCGAGGACCCGCGCTCGGGCCGCTGGAGAGGCTGGGACAAGACCGAGTGCGGCATCCACGTGGCGCACATCACGCCGGATCATACCGAGAAGCTCGCGCCCGATTTCGACCCGGGCCTCTAAACGGCGAAGGCGCCGGGCCGCAGAGGCACGGCTTCCGCCGTCAATCGGCGTCGAATGAAGTGGACTTGCGCGCCAGTTCCTGATCCGCCGGCACCTCCAGCGTGAAATCGGCGAGCAGGACCCTCTCCCCGCACTTGACCTCAAGACATGCTGTCGCGGCTTCGCTCGATCCGTCGTTGCGAACGAGGATCGCCGAGAAGCTGGCCTTGCCCTTCTTGATCTTCTTGAACTTGGGCTTGCAGTCGGAGGTGCTCATGTCGATGAAACTGTCGTTGACGATCACGTAGAGCGCTTCGATATTGGCGGACCTTGCGGCCGGCCTGATGTTGATCCTTACGTCACCCATGGATATGCCCCCTGCTGCTTGACACAACATATCGACACCGCATGCCTGCGTAGCGCCTGCCCTTCCGGCGTTTCGATCCCCCGCTTTACCCACAATCGAGCTCGCAATCGACGTCATTTTAAGGCTGTTATCCGCGCGTTCTACTTGCACCGGTCATCATCAGGCTTGCAATAAACGCACAAGAGCCCCCCTCCCCCGCCGCGCCGACTATCTCCAGAATATAGCGCTACCCCCCTCCAATCGATTGCCCCTGACATGACACGCCCGACACCCATGCCGGAGCCAACCCAGCATCCGATCCTTTTGACGTTCGCGCTCGCGGTAGGCGCGTTCGCCATCGGCACTGCCGAGTTCGCCGCAATGAGCCTCGTGCCGTACTTCGCGAGCGACCTGAAGCTGACCGAGCCGGAGGCCGGGCACGCGATCAGCGCCTACGCGCTGGGTGTTGTGGTGGGTGCCCCGGTCATCGCCGTGCTTGGCGCCCGGCTGGCAAGGCGCACGCTGCTTATCGGGCTCATGGTCATGTTCGCGATGGGCAATGGCCTTAGCGCTCTGGCGCCAACCTATCATGTGCTGCTGCTGTTTCGGTTCCTGAGTGGATTGCCGCACGGTGCCTACTTTGGCGTCGCCGCACTGGTCGCCGCATCGCTGGTGCCGCCTCACAAGCGCGCGCAATCGGTGGCGCGAGTCATGTCCGGACTGACAGTGGCGACGATCATCGGCGTACCAGCGGCCAACTGGCTCGGCCAACTCGTCGGCTGGCGGAGCGGGTTCGTCGTCGTCGCCATTCTGGCATTGCTCACGGTAGCACTGGTGGCGATCTACGCTCCGCACGCTCGTGCCGCGCCCGGTGCCAGCCCCTTGCGCGAACTCGGCGCCCTGCGCCGGCCGCAGGTGCTGTTAACGCTGCTGACCGGCGCCATCGGCTTCGGCGGCCTATTCTGCGTCTATACCTACGTGGCTTCCACCATGATCGAAGTGACCGGAGTGTCGGAGCGACTGGTGCCGCTTGTCCTCGCCGTCTTTGGCGTGGGCCTAACGGCGGGCAACCTGTTCTGGGCATGGATGGCGGACCGCAAGCTGAACCGGGCAGCGATCAGCGCGATGCTGTTCAGCGCGGGCGCGCTGGCGCTGTTCCCGTTCGCCGCCGGCAACATCTGGTTCCTGACGGTCGATATCCTGCTGATCGGTTTCGGCGGCGGACTAGGGACGATCCTGCAGACCCGGCTAATGGACGTGGCTGGCGATGCGCAGGCTCTCGCGGCGGCGGCCCATCACAGCGCATTCAACACCGCCAACGCACTCGGTCCCTGGCTCGGCGGGCTGGCGATCAGCGCGGGCTATGGTCTGCGCACCACCGGGTGGATCGGCGTCGCGCTATCGCTAGGCGGGTTGGCGATCTATCTTGTCACCATCGCGCTGCATCGCCGTTCCGAAGTACGCGTGACGGCGCAGCCACAGACGGTTTGATCGATCCCATCTGATCAGCCGATTGCCATCAGGCTCGCATTCCCGCCCGCAGCGGTCGTGTTGATCGAGGTGGAGACTTCCTCCAGCAGCCAGCACAGGTTCGGCCCCGGCCCGGTATAGACCGGCACGACCGGGCCCTCGTTCTGTGCCAACTCTGTGCAGGCCTGGCGTACGGCATCGCCGCCACCTTCGACCAGACACGCCGCGAAAGGGTGCGACGCATCGGCGATGAAGCATTGGGCCACCGACGGAGGAAGGTTCTCCGGCAAGGCCATGGTCTCGATGCGAGCACGGTTGCCGGTCGCCAGCACGGCGGCCATCTGCCCGAGCATTCCGGCGCGCGTGGACGGACGAAGCGCGATGACGCCGCGCGGATGCAGCGCGTAGAGATTGCGCTCTCCCACCGGACCGGGAAGTTCTCGCTCCATACCGAGTGCGGAGGATGCGGCGAGATCGCGCGCAATCCGTGCTGCTTCGGCTTCGCCTTGCCTGTCCAGCCATGCCGCGAACTGTTCTGTCAGCGCAATGGGCATCGCCGAAGCGCCGATGACTTCGGGTGACTTGCGCACGAGCCGGCTCAGATAGAGCGGCCCGCCCGCCTTTGGCCCCGTGCCGGAAAGGCCCCTGCCTCCGAATGGCTGGGAGCCGACGACGGCGCCGATAGTGTTACGATTGACATAGAGGTTGCCGGCGCGGATGCGCGAGGTCACTTGCGACACAATCCCGTCGAGCCGGGTGTGCAAGCCGAAGGTGAGACCGTATCCGGTGGCGTTGATCGCCCCGATCAAATCGGGCAATTCGTCACGGCGGAAGCGCATCACGTGCAGCACCGGCCCGAAGACTTCGCGGCCCAGCTCTGCGATCGAACCGATCTCGATGATCGTCGGCGCCACGAACGTCCCCGCCTGGGCCTCATTCGTGACTGGACACTGCGTTATCCGGCGGCCCTTGGCCCGCATCGTCTCTATGTGGGTAAGGATGATCTCCTGCGCTTCGGCGGTGATGACCGGCCCCACATCGGTGCGGAGCCGTGCTGGATTGCCGACGCGCAGTTCGGCAAGTGCGCCTTTCAGCATCGCCAGCGTGCGGTCGGCAATATCGTCCTGCAGGCACAGGATGCGAAGCGCCGAACAGCGCTGCCCGGCGCTGTCGAAGGCCGAGGCGATGACGTCGCCCACCACCTGTTCGGCAAGCGCTGACGAATCGACGATCATCGCGTTCTGGCCGCCAGTCTCGGCGATCAGCGGGATCGGCTGGCCATCGTCCGTAAGGCGTCCGGCAAGTTGGCGCTGGATCAACCGCGCGACTTCGGTGGAGCCGGTGAACATCACGCCCATCGTCTCGGGCGCGGCGACCAGCGCGGCGCCCACCTCGCCCCCGCCGGGCAGCAGCTGCAGCGCGTCAAGCGGTACGCCCGCCTGATGGAGGATGCGCACTGCTTCCGCTGCGATCAACGGTGTCTCCTCTGCCGGCTTGGCGAGGACCGGATTGCCTGCGACCAAGGCAGCGCAAACCTGGCCCGTGAAGATCGCCAGCGGGAAATTCCAGGGGCTGATGCACACTACCGGACCCACTTGCGGGTAATCGCCCTCCAGCGTCTCGCGGGCCTGCTTCGCGTAGTAGCGGAGGAAATCGATCGCCTCGCGCACCTCGGCCACCGCGTTGGCGGCGGATTTGCCTGCCTCGCGAATGGCTAGCCCCATGAGCCGGGCCATTCGGTCCTGCATGATGTCGGCGGCGCGCTCGAGCATGGCGGCCCGCTCGGCGATCGGCACGCCATGCCAGCCGCTTGCTGCGGCGCGGCTGACGGCCAACGCCGCCATGTCCGAAGTGGCATCGGCCACCGTGCCCACAACATCGCTGTGGTCGGCCGGGTTGAGGACCGGACGATCCGCCGCGCCGCCGTCGTCGGCGCACGCGCTCCATTCCTGCTTCGCCGATGCCTGCAGTTCGCTCGCCAGCCATTTGAGCGCGATTTCATCGGTAAGGTCCATGCCAGCGGAATTGCGGCGCCCAGGAAAGATGTCCTGCGGCAGCGAGATGCGGTCGTGCCTGGTGCCTGGCCGCGCCGCTGCGCGCACCACCTCGACCGGATCTGCGACGAGGTCCGCTACCGGCACCTCGGGATCGCCGATGCGGTTGACGAACGAGGAATTGGCCCCGTTCTCCAGCAAGCGCCGCACGAGATAGGCAAGCAGCGTCTCGTGGTTGCCGACAGGCGCGTAAATACGGCACGGACGGTCGAGCTTACCCGCACCCACGACCTGAGCGTAGAGCGCTTCACCCATGCCGTGAAGGCACTGGAACTCGTACTGTCCGGCTGCGAAATCGGGCCCGGCGAGGTGATAGATCGTTGCCACCGTCTGCGCATTGTGGGTTGCGAACTGCGGGAACACCTCGTCGCAGGCGCCTAGCAGCTTCCGGGCGCAGGCGATGTAAGCGACATCCGTATGGACTTTGCGCGTATAGACGGGAAAGTCGGCCAAGCCATCGACTTGCGCGCGCTTGATCTCCGCATCCCAGTAAGCGCCCTTGACCAGACGGACCATGATCCGCCGCCCGGAACGCCGCGCGAGATCGATGATCCAGTCGATCACCGCCGGGCAGCGCTTGCCATAGGCCTGCACGACGAACCCAAGCCCGTCCCAGCCCTTGAGATCGGCATCGAGCGCGAGGCTTTCGAGGAGGTCGAGCGACAGTTCCAGTCGGTCGGCCTCCTCGGCATCGATGTTGAAGCCGATGTTTCGCTCGCATGCCATCACAGCCAGAGCCTTAACGCGCGGCAGCATCTCGGTCATGACGCGGTCCCGCTGCGCGCGGGCATAGCGGGGATGGAGCGCGGATAGCTTGATCGAGATGCCGGGGCCGCGATAGATGCCGGCATTCCCGGCGGCGGCGCCGATCGCTTCGATCGCGCGGCGGTAGTCCTCGAAATAACACTCCGCATCGGCAGCGGTGGTCGCCGCCTCGCCCAGCATGTCGTAACTGTAACGAAAGCCCTTAGCCTCTTGCTCGCGGGCGCGATGGACGGCTTCCCCGATGGTTTCACCGACCACGAACTGCTCGCCCAGAAGCCGCATCGCGATGTTAACGCCCCGCCGGATCACCGGTTCACCGGCGCGCGCGACCAGCCGCGTCAATGCTGCCGACAGAGCCTTGTCGTCGGCACTGGACACGAGCTTGCCGGTCACCACCAGCCCCCACGTCGCGGCATTGACGAACAGCGACTTGCCGCCACCCAGATGCCCGCTCCAGTTGCCGCCGGCGATCTTGTCGCGGATCAGCGCGTCGCGCGTCGCATCGTCAGGGATGCGCAGCAATGCCTCGGCGAGGCACATAAGGGCAACACCCTCCTGACTGGACAGCGCATATTCCTGAACCAGCGCTTCCACCCCGCTTCCGCGCCGCTCGGCGCGAAGGGCGGTGACGAGCCGGGTGGCGGTTTCCCGGATCGATCGGCGCAGGGGATCGCCAAGGTCTGCTGCTTCCAGCAGCGGCCCGACGCACGCCGCCTCGTCGCAGAGGCGCATCGCAGAGATGACATGTCGCAGCGGGGTCTGCGAGACGGAAGGGGCGAAGGCGGAAAAAGCGGCGTAATCCATGATGCGCATCCTATCAGAAATGCGCTTGGCAATGTGCCTTATTAATGCAATCTCACAGGTCAATTAGCCTTGATTTAGGGGCCATTTCAGGTCTGACTGCATGAAATTGACCGTCTCACAAGTCGAACTGGATGAAGTCGACCGCAAAATCATCACCGTCCTGCGCCGTGACGGCCGGATCACCGTCACCGACCTGGCCCGAGAGGTTGGCATGTCGAAAACACCGTGCCAGATGCGCATGCGCAGGCTGATCGACAGCGGCGTGATCCGGGGCTTTCGCGCCGTGGTCGATCCGGTCAGCCTGGGGCTGGACCATGTGGCCTTTGCCGAAGTGAAGCTGTCGGACACGCGCGAACAGGCCCTCAGCGAATTCAATGCGGCCGTGCGGCGTATATCCGAAGTCGAGGAATGCCACATGCTGGCAAGCGCCTTCGACTACCTGCTGAAAGTTCGCACAGCAGACATCCGCCGCTACCGCGCGGTTCTGGGCGAGAAGATCTCGAGCCTGCCGCACGTCGCCAGCACCTCCACTTTCGTGGCCATGGAAACAGTGAAGGAGGCCAGCGGCTAGCGCGCCGCATAGTGCAGCAAAGTCAGCGACCTCAAGCCGCCTGCTTGATCTCGACGAGGGTCACGGTCTGCAGCCCGCCCAAAAGAAGAAGGGCAAGCGCACGTGGTTGCCGAAGAAATGCGACACTTCGTAGCCTGTAGCGTGAGTGGCCGGAACGGGCCCGAGAGTTGCAGGCCGGCTTCAAAGAATTACGGCCAAATGAAAATGGGGCGGACCCGTCAGGTCCGCCCCATTTCATGCTTTTCGTGACCGCGCCGGGCGGCGCTAGCCATTACGATCGATCAGAGCCCGTCGAGGCCCTTGCTGACGAGAACGTTCACTTCGACGCGGCGGTTCTGCGCCTTGCCCTCCGGTGTGTCGTTGCTGGCGAGAGGATCGGCCATGGCCATGCCTGCGGGCGTCAGCATACGATAAGGCTTCCAGTGACACGCCTGCTGCAGGTAATTGACCACGGCGCCGGCGCGCTTCTCGCTCAGCACCTGGTTGATTTCCTGCGAACCGGTGGAATCGGTGTAACCAACGACGAGCAGCAGAGCATTGTCCATCGCCTCGGCCTGGGTAGCTGCGGCGCACAGATCCGTCTTTGCCTGCTGCGAAAGCACTGCCTTGCCGGTATCGAAGTTCACATTTGTCGTGCTCTTGATGTTGTACTGGTCGATGTCGCCCATGCGGCTGCGCAGCGCGTCGGTCGCCGCGGTCTGCTCGGCAAAACGCTGGTCAGTGCCGTTGTGGATCATCTGGGCGGTCTTGAGATCCTTGTTCTTGAGATCGATCTTCTTCGCCAGAAGACCGCTGCCGCCCTGCAACGTCTCGACCGAAACCGGCAGGCCATTGAGCAGAGACGTCGCAGCCAGCTTGTTGCTGTTGAGCCCCAGGAAACCGCCGCTGGCCTTGATTTCGGTATTGTCGTCGATGGTCACCACGGTGCGCGTTCCGTCGGCGCTGGTCACCTGCATCTTGGCGCCACTGCGCGCCGAAATAATGCCATCGATCTCCGGTCCTGCCGTCATTTCCGTGGCGGTGGGGCTCGTGTCGGTCACGGTCGTCTCGAGCCCGGCGTCAGGATCTACCGCCTGAGCGGACACGCCGCCCGTAGCGGGCACGGCAAGCATGGCAATCAGGAAGAGACCCTTGGGTTTTATGTTTTTTACAGGCATCGAACTACTCCTTCAGACTACCCCGCCGCGCCAATTCCGGTCGCGGCTTTTGCGTCCATCGGCTGCCCCGCAATGGAATTTTCGAAAATCGAATCCTCCACCTCTCATGGCGGGGCGTTTGCCGCAGATACTGGACATGAACTTCATGGACGATCTGCGTGTTCATTTTAACATTGCGTGCAGATGAACGCTATCGACCAGACGGTCAGTTAGGTCGTTAGCTAGAGCGCTCCGTGCGGTGAGCCGTTGTGCCACGGCCACGATCGGCGCTCCAAACCATTGCCTGATGCCTGAAGCCGAACTTCTTGGACTGGTCGCCTTCACCTGAAACCGCGTTCGCCCACCCGCGATGGTATCGTCGAAGGGAAAGGTCAGCCGTCCTGCCTGCGCGCGAAGGTTTAAAATGAGCCGACGGCTCAATTACGGTCGATGTACCTGGTTTCGAGGAACCGGTTACGCGTTGCCAAGGCGTCGATGTCGTTCCGCGACAGGTCGAGGCTCATCTCCTCGACCTGATCGGAAATGACGCAGAGACCGTCCACCAGTTGCTCCGACGGGCTGGTGCCCCCGGCCCCGGGCTTGCTGCGCAATGCTGGTGGAATGCGGGTATAACTGTCGACCAGCCCCGGCAGATGTTCGGACAGGAGCTTGCGCACTTCGCGCGCGGCGGGGCCGTTTTCGGGCAATGTCGCAAGTTGGGGCGCGAGTTGCTCCAGCCGCACGCCGATCATGTCGACCGCGTCCACGGCCGCGCTGGGCAACGCTCGGCGCTTGCCTTCCAGCCAAAGCTCGGTGGAACCGGCGAGTTCGGGCAGGCTCGCCCGCTCCAGATCATCGACATGGGTGCGCGGACTGGAGGGATAGATCGACAGAAACAGGAACACCGCGATCCCGAGCAGCAATGACAAGAGCGTCGCCATGAACGACAGCCCCCCCAACACCAGACCAGCTACCAGCGCAGCGATCCAGATGCCGGAGAGCGCCAGGAAGGCGCGCCGGATGCGCCGCCAGCGAAAGCGCCAGCGTTCCTTGCGGGCGTTGTAGAGCCGGGCCGCGCGTTGACGGCGCGCTGCGCGGATCACGTCCTGAGACAACCGGGAGGGAGGCTGCGCCATCGCTGATTAATCCAGCGCCTCCAGCAGCGAGGGCGCCGTCTTGCCATCGCTGCCGATGCCCTCGGACTGGCCCTGCGCGCGGGCAATGTAGGCCTTTGACTTGGTGATCTCGCTTTCCAGCGCCCCCACCGTCTGCTTCATCGAGTCGAGCGCCTTCAGCTTGAAAGTGTCTATCGAATCCATCGTATCGTAGATGTTCTGGAACGCGCGGCTCAGCGTCTCCATCGGAATCGTCGCATTGGCAGCCTGCTCATGGATGCGCGCCGTGTTGTCCTTGAGCATCTGGCCGGTGCCGTCGATAATCTTGGCAGTGGTGGAGTTGAGCGCGGTAATCTGGTCGAGCACCAACTTCTGGTTCGCCATCGCTTGCGCCACCGTGACGGCAGTGCGCAGCGCGCCGACCGTGGTGGTGGAGGCGCGATCGACACCTTTGATAAGCTCGACATTATTCTTCTTGACCAGATCGAGTGCGAGATAGCCTTGCACTGAAACCGCCATCTGCGTCAGCAGGTCCTGCGTGCGCTGGCGAACATAGAACAGGGCGCTCTCCCGCACCGCCTTCGCCTTGGCCGGATCGGTGTGGTCGAGATCGTTCGCCTTCTCTTCCAGCGCGGTATCGAGCGCCTTGGACATGAATATCATCTGTTCGAGCTTCCCCATGGCGGCCCACAGGTTCTGCCGCTCGACGTCGATGGCAGCATTGTCCATCAGCAGTTCGTCCTTGCCGTTCTGCAGACGGGTCAGGATCGCGCTGATGTGGCCCTGCGCGCTCTGGTAGCCCTCGAAATAATTGCGCAGCTTCGATCCAAACGGGATCACGCCAAACAGCTTGCGCTTGCTGAGTAGATCGCCCTTGGTCGAAGGATCGAGATTCTCGACCGTCCGGCGCAGCTCGGCGAGATCGGCGCCCACGCCAGCGTCCTTGTCCATCGACCGCACTGGGCGGTCTAGGAAACGGTTGGAATGCCCGGCCGCCTCGGAAATCTCGCGCCGGCCCATGTTGGTGATCTGGTCAACGCGCCGGCCGAAATCGGGCGAACTGGAATCGTGCGCCACCAGATCGTCGACGAATTCGTCGACGCGCTTCTGCAGCTTCGATTTCTGCTCATCGACCACGGGAACCAGACCGGCCGCGCGCTCGGGCTGGACGGCCGGCACGGGATCGGGCGGCGTAAGCTTGAGCTCACCCGAGGTAGCCTGGTCGGTAGCGAGAGCCATTGCGGAAAAGTCCTTGTCCTGAAAACCTCGGAAACAGGTAGATTCTAGGATCGCGCCTCGCGAATACAAGCAAAACCACTCAGGGGCTTCGACGAACGCCAGATGAAAATCGACCTTCGGCGCATGAGGAAGTTTTCTCCACCATCAGCATCGAATCGTCTCGCGCCACGACCGCCAGGCGTAGCCCCGCCGCCGCCGCGCGGCGCACAGCAAGATCAGAAGGTGCAGAGATCGTAACCAGCAGCGGGCAACCGGCGCGCACGGTCTTCTCGACCAACTCATAGGAGCAGCGCGACGTCATCACGATGAAACCCTGCTGCGGATCGATGCCCTGCCGCGCCAGCGCTCCTACCAGTTTGTCGAGCGCATTATGCCGGCCCACATCCTCGCGCACTATCAGCAGACACCCGGCCTCATCGCAGAACGCAGCGGCGTGGGTGGCGCGGGTCAGAGCGCCAAGGGGCTGGCGGGCGCGCAACTCCTGCAAGGCTCTGCCCACGGCAGCGGGCTTGGCCTCGCTTTGCCGGCAGAGCACCGGCAAAGGCCGCAGCGCTGCTTCCACGCCTTCAATACCGCAGATGCCGCAGGAACTGTCTCCCACCCTGCGGCGTGCCCGCTCCAGTATCGGCCCGAGGCGATCGGGGGGGAGATTGACCCGCGCGACGTGGCCGGTGCCCCACTCCGCATTATCCACGGTATGCAGCATGACGTCACCGACCTCGCCCGCCTCACAGAGCCCCTCGGCCATGAGGAAGCCGGTGACGAAATCTTCAAGGTCGATCGGCGTCGCCATCATCACCGCATAAGCGATGCCATTGGTCTCGATCGCGACCGGCGCTTCTACCGGCACGGGAAGCCCCTGCTCGGCGCCAATGTCGCTGCCATAGTCGCTGCACCGCACCGTCACGGACGACGAAGCGCCTGCGGGAATATCGTTTGCCAGCGGCCTGCTCCTTCAGCGCTGTCCGGACCGGACCAGTTTCCCGGCAACATAGACATGCCCGACGCAAAGGCCATTCCCGCGCAGGTGCCGCTGTCCGCCCTGCGCCAAGAGAAAATCCCCCGAGGACACTTTCCGACCTTTGGATTTTCGCGATGCAAATACCGGATATAGCGCCATAAAATCCGCCTTTTAGTAGTCCACAATGCACACTTTTGGCCAAGCCAATTCGCTCTCGCGCTGCACCTTGGCAATGCCCATTGACCCAAGTTGCCCACAGATGCGGCCAATTTGGCTTGCGGCGGGAGCGCCGATTCCCCTAAACGCGCCCGTCAAGCTGGCGCGGCAGATGATAAACGGGGTACAAAGACGCGTCGCCAGAGATTATCCGGGCTTAGCCGCACTGGCATGCCCCACGCTGTTCGGAACATGGATTGATTAAAAGATGAGTTGGCTGAGCAAGGTCCGCAATTCGCTCTCGAACTTGGCGAAACGCGATACGCCCGACACCCTGTGGATGAAGTGTCCAAGTTGCGGCGAGATGCTGTTCATCAGCGATTTCGAGGCTAATCTTTCTGTCTGTCCGCGCTGCGAGCACCATGGCCGGATCGGCGCGAAGGCGCGTTTCGACCAGCTTCTGGATGCGGGTTACACCGTGCTGTCAAGCCCGAAAGTCCCGGAAAACCCGCTTGGCTTCAAGGACACCAAGAAATATCCGGACCGCCTCAAGGCTGCCCGCGCCGCCAATCCCTATCCCGATGCCCTGACCAACGCGTCGGGCACGGTAGACGGCTTCAAGGCTGTTCTGGGCGTACAGGATTTCGCGTTCATGGGCGGATCGATGGGCATGGCGGTGGGCCAGGCCTTCGTCGCCGGCGCCGATCGCGCCATTGCCGAAAAGTGTGCCTATGTGATCTGCACCGCAGCCGGCGGCGCCCGTATGCAGGAGGGCATCCTCTCGCTGATGCAGATGCCAAAGACCACGGTCGCAACGCGGCGCCTCGCCGCTGCCGGCCTGCCCTATATCGTGATCCTGACCGATCCCACCACCGGGGGCGTCACCGCCAGCTACGCCATGCTGGGCGATGTCCAGATCGCCGAGCCGGGTGCGCTGATCGGCTTTGCCGGCCAGCGGGTGATCCAGGACACCATCCGTGAAAAACTCCCCGACGGCTTCCAGCGCGCCGAGTATCTCCATGCCCACGGCATGGTCGACATGGTGGTCCACCGAAAGGACCTGAAGGCAACGCTGGCCTCGCTGCTCGGTTATATGGAACGAAAGGAAGTCGCGTGAATATCGATAGCGCACTGGTTCGAGAGCTGGCAGAACTGCTGGCGGAAACAGGTCTCTCCGAAATCGAGGTGGAAGACGGCGAACGCAAGATCCGCGTCAGCCGCCAGCTGGTACAGGCCATGGCCGCCGCAGCCGCGCCTGCTGGGTTCGCCCCGGCAGTTCCGCTGCCCGGCGGAGCTGCGCCCTCGCCTGCCGCCGCCGATGCGCCTGCCGCCGCACCACTCGACGCCGTGAAGTCGCCAATGGTAGGCACCGTCTACCTCGCCCCCGAGCCAGGCGCGGCGAACTTCATCAGCGTGGGCAAGAGCGTGAAGGAAGGCGACGTCCTGCTGATCGTCGAGGCCATGAAGGTGATGAACCAGATCACCGCGCCAAAGTCCGGCACGATCACCGCGATACTCGTCGATAACCAGCAACCGGTCGAATACGACCAGCCGCTCGTGGCGATCGGCTGAGGACTGACCATGGCCATTTCCCGTCTTCTGATCGCCAATCGCGGTGAAATCGCGCTGCGCATCCACCGCGCCGCGCGCGAGATGGGCATCGAGACGGTCGCGGTGCACTCCACCGCTGATGCCGATGCGATGCACGTCCGCCTCGCCGACCATGCCGTGTGCATCGGCCCGCCGGCCGCGAAGGACAGCTATCTCAATGTCGCGGCGATCATCTCCGCCGCCGAGATCACCGATGCCGACGCAATTCATCCCGGCTACGGCTTCCTGTCCGAAAACGCACGCTTTGCCGAGATCGTCGAGAGCCACGGCATCGCCTGGGTCGGCCCCAAGCCGGAGCACATTCGCACCATGGGCGACAAGGTGGAAGCCAAGCGCACCGCTGGCGCGCTGGGCCTGCCGCTGGTGCCGGGTTCGGACGGCGCGATCGAGGACTTCGACGAAGCGCGCGCTCTGGCCGAGACGATCGGCTACCCGGTGATTATCAAGGCCGCCTCCGGCGGCGGCGGCCGGGGCATGAAGGTGGTAAACTCCGCCGCTGAACTTGAAAGCCAGATGGGCCAGGCACGCTCCGAAGCGAAGAACGCTTTTGGCGATGCCACCGTCTACATGGAAAAGTACCTCGGCAATCCGCGCCACATCGAGTTCCAGGTCTTCGGTGACGGCAATGGCAATGCGGTCCATCTCGGCGAGCGCGACTGCTCGCTGCAGCGCCGCCACCAGAAGGTGCTGGAAGAAGCGCCCTCCCCGGTCATTACCCCAGTGGAGCGCGAGCGCATGGGTGGCATCGTGGCCAAGGCGATGGCCGACATGGGCTACCGCGGCGCGGGCACCATCGAGTTTCTGTGGGAGAAGGGCGAGTTCTATTTCATCGAGATGAACACGCGCCTGCAGGTCGAGCATCCCGTCACCGAGGCGATCACTGGTGTCGATCTGGTCCGCGAGCAAATCCGCATCGCCGAAGGTAAGCCGCTGTCGTTCACGCAGGACGAGCTTGAGTTCAAGGGCCATGCCATCGAGTGCCGCATCAACGCGGAAGACCCGTGGAACTTCACCCCGTCGCCGGGGCTGGTTTCTGGCTATCACGCATCGGGCGGCATGAACGTGCGCGTCGATTCCGGCCTCTATGCCGGTTACCGCGTGCCACCTTACTACGATTCGATGATCGGCAAGCTGATCGTCTCCGGCCGCACCCGCGAGGGCGCGATCATGCGCCTGAAGCGCGCGCTGGAAGAAATGGTGATCGAGGGTGTGAAGACTTCCATTCCGCTGCATCAGGCCTTGTTGGAAGACCCCGAATTCAAATCGGGCGACTACACCATCAAGTGGCTTGAGGATTGGCTGGCAAAGAGGTCGGAGGCATGATTTCCTTCCTCGACTTTGAAAAGCCGATCGCTGAGTTGCAAGCCCGCATCGCAGAACTGCGCGCCACCGCCAGCGGCAGCGAAATCGACATCGGCAGCGAAATCGCCCGGCTTGAGAAGAAAATCAGTGCGATGCTCGTCGCCACCTATGGCAAGCTGACGCCGTGGCAGAAGACGCAGGTCGCGCGCCATCCGCAGCGGCCGCACTTCCTCGACTATGTGCGACTTGTCTTTACTGACTTCGTGCCGCTGGGCGGTGATCGCCTCTATGGCGAAGACGAGGCGATCATCGGCGGCTTCGCCACGCTGGATGGCCGCAAGGTCATGCTGATCGGTCACGAAAAAGGCCGCGATACCGCTACGCGCATCAAGCACAATTTCGGAATGGCCAAGCCCGAGGGCTACCGCAAGGCGATCCGCCTGATGGAGATGGCGGGCAAGTTCGGCCTGCCGGTGGTCACGCTGGTCGATACCGCCGGCGCCTTCCCCGGCGTCGAGGCGGAGGAGCGCGGCCAGGCCGAGGCCATAGCCCGATCGACCGAGGCCTGCCTCGCGCTCGGCGTACCGATGGTCGCCGCGATCGTCGGCGAAGGGGGGTCGGGCGGCGCGGTCGCCATTGCCAGTGCCAACAAGGTGCTGATGCTCGAACACTCGGTCTATTCGGTGATCTCGCCGGAGGGCGCGTCCTCGATCCTGTGGCGTACGCCCGACAAAGCCGCCGATGCGGCGACCGCGATGAAGGTGACGGCGCAGGATCTGCTCGGCCTTGGGGTGATCGACGGTATCGTCGCCGAGCCTCTCGGCGGCGCGCACCGGGATCCAGAGGCGACGGCGCGCGCGCTGGCGGATGCTATCTCCGCTGAACTCGGCGCGCTGACCGGTCTCACAAGCGCCGACATTCTGCGTCAGCGCGAGGATCGGTTCCTCGCCATCGGATCGCTCTGAAGGCCGCCAGCAAAATTAGCCGGGGCACATGCCATGCGTGCGAATTATGCGCGCACTGCGTCCGGTTAATGGCAATGGACGCCTACCCCTCCTGCGGATAGTCCCAAGACCCGGCAGGAGCCCCGTCATCGCGGGGCGATAGCGGCCCGCGCCAGCGCCGGCCGCCAATAGGGTCGAGCAGTTTCGATGAGCCTTACAAGGCGTCTTTCTCCAGGCGGCGGCGCGCTCGCGCTGAGCATGCTCACGGCCGCCGGATGCATCACCGCCGCCTTGAGGCAGGCCCCGGCGGAAGCCGCCGATCCGCTCGCCACGTCGGCGGCGCAGGCGGCG
>Ga0065704_10070555_pt1 | contig 20701 bp, 17 predicted proteins | sample SwiRhicommuniRL2_FD_59091 | JGI IMG/M metagenome (GOLD analysis project Ga0065704, IMG submission 59091) | Switchgrass rhizosphere bacterial communities from Rose Lake, Michigan, USA - RL2 v2 (version 2) | ecosystem: Host-associated > Plants > Roots > Rhizosphere > Soil | place: East Lansing, MI
CTCCACCAAGAGTATTGAGCCAACCTAGATCATCCTGGGAAGTGGAAGCATCCGAGGACTCTGGCGCAGCACTAAAATTTTTAAGCCAACCCATGTCTTCTGAAGGGGGCTGCTCTGGAGTAGATTCGACACTTGCATCTGACTCAAAAGCAGGTGAAGGTTGTGAAGCTTCGGCTGTTCCCCCGAGTTTGTTAAGCCAGCTCAAATCTTCTTCTGATGCAAAAGGCTGTGGTGAAGTTGGCTCATTGGGCGCGGCGTCAGAAGGTTGAGGTTCTGATACACCGCCTAAATTATTTAACCAACTTAGATCTTCCTGCGAGGCAGCAGGTTGCGATGGTTGTGAAGGCTCCGAGATTCCACCAAATTGGTCGAGCCAGCTCAAATCATTTTGCGACGCTGAGGGTTGTTCAGGAACTTGCTGGGAAGGTTCTTCAACTCCACCCAGATGATCCAGCCAGCTTAGGTCGTCCTGTGAAGAGGACTGTGATGGAGTGGATGGCATCTCAAAATTCGCATTCCAATCCATTTCCTTTTTAGGAGACTGCAAATCCCCGGTCTGTTTGGCAGTGGCTTCGAGATTATGAAGCCAACTCAAATCCTCTTCTTCCTTGGGAACAGATGCCTCAGCAGAGGTGGAAAGTGAACCTAAGTTACTTGTCCAACCCATATCATTCTGTTGGGCATTTTGATCGAACTCAACAGTTTCTTCGGGTTGCCCAGACGCCTGCGCAAACCAATCTGAGAGCTCATCCTTTTCTGTGGAAGCGGATTGATTTCCCATGTCAGCCCAGGAGGAAGATTCGGTTTGAGAATGCTCACTCACCGACTCAGACCTTGATTCGCTTTGGTTAAATTGAGCAAAAAAGTCTGTACTTGGTTCAGGCGTGGAGGCAGCTGAAGCGGAAGGTTTTGACTTGGCTGTTGGATTAATGCTTGCCAGCCAATCCGGAACATCCTCGTCATCTGCGCTGCTCCCCTGAGAGGCGAGTCCTGCCAAAAGATCAGGCGGTTCGATTTTCTGGGGCTTGGATTGGGCCGCGGCTTGAGCATCTGCTTCTGCTGAATCTCTTGCCTGCTGACGCATATCCTTGAGCCAATCCGGTAGGACAGATTCCAACTCACCGGTGTTTTTCTTGGTCGGGGTCTGACCAATCCTTAACACGGATTCAGGTTTGAGTGGCGTCTGGCAAAACTGACAGACATCCAAAACATCTGGATTATTTTTTCCACAGTTCGGGCAACGGAGTTCAGCCATGCTCAATTCCCTCCATATGGCCGATCGATGCCGAACAGCACGCGGAGTCCTGTTAATAGGGTTCCCAGCGCAATGCCAATCAAAAGCCCGCGTGTGCCTCCATGTGAGAACATTCCCAGGAAATCAACAAGTGCTTGATTACCGCGTTCACCGAGAAGAGGCCCAAAAGGCGTGGGCATAATAGCAATCAGAAATATTACTGCCACCACCAGGAAGAGCACACTCATCACATCCACTCGGCGGCGCAGGAGACGAATGCTGGCATAGATCAAGGTCACCGCGAGGATCGCCATCAATGAGGCCTCCACCGGGACAATGATCGCATCCATCGTCAGACGCATATAGGGATGATCCGGGCCGAGTACCAATCCAAATACAAACGTAATAAAAAGCGACACGATCAAGATCACGCCATACATCCCGCCCTTTTGGCGCGTACGAATTTTCTCCATTTGCACGGCAACCAGGTTGAAGATTCCCACCAACACAGCCATGCCTGCAATGACAATCGCCCAATCAACCAGGAGAAGCCGTAGCGACTCTACTTGTGCCGGAAAGAAATATCCCAGCAGAACGATAAATCCAGCAGCGATGGCGAAAGCGGCAGTGAAGATGCGCATGAGATCGACACTCCTACAGGCTTGAGCCAAACTTGAGCACAGAACCAATAAGGATGGCAAGGATGATCAGCCAGCGCAAAATATCCTGCACATTCAAGCTGGCTTCATGTGACGCGCCGGCACCTACATAGGCGCCTGCCGCAAATAATTCTTCTCCGATCAAGGGTTCCTGCGAGGAGGCATAAAATACGGATTGCGCAGAAAGATTATCACTGGCCGCAATCAAACTTGTATTTTCGCGATCAGCGGCTTCTGCCAGTAAGGCAGATTCTGTTCCGAACTCTCCGATAAAAATATTCGCCGAGATGTTTTCATCGTGAATGGTAGAAATTGACCCGGCGGCGTAGGAAAAAGGTGTAAGGCCGGTCAATTGTCCGGTCGTGAAGCGATATTGATCCTCTGCCCCCGCCGCGCGATAGCCAGACTGGAGTGTATCTTGTGAGAGGATGGCCAGTGACGCATCCCCGGATGTCACAACGGGCGGACGGTCACTCACAGAGGTCCGTTCCGCCAGCCTTCGCAACATCGCCAGACCAGCCAAGGCAGAACCCGCGCGCGTGGTAAAAAGATTGCCACGTCCAAGCGAGATGTGCAGCCGTGTTCCATTTTCCACGGCCAGACCCACAGAACGATTGAGACGTTCATACGCATCGATCAAACGCAATGCCCCGGGTGATCTTCGTCTCCAGAGTGTGAGCGCCACTAAAAGGACAGCTGCCAAAGCAAGCAAACTCAACGCAATCATTGCGAATCCTCCCCACGCAGATAAAGGGCAAAGGCTTGTACTTCCTCATTTTCTTCGAGCATGTGAGCAAGTGACGTCCATTGTTTCCCACCTAAAAATGGCTGACTGATATAAAGTACCTGCGCGCCCAGTACGGTCAGAGGAGCCCCAGCTTCGAGCAGACACGAAGCAAGTCCATCCAGTTTGAAGCGGCGTAATGATTCAGCCCAATGTGACCAGTCTGCGCGCGATTGCATGAACAAAGTATAGCATATTTTAATGATGACCTGACTCGCCATCGGTACCTGTAAGTTTCAGCCTCATTACGAAATATTGGCTGTTTTTTGCACTTTCGTCATCATAGTATAATGATGTGAGAATTTTTTCACGGAGGAACCATGACGGAGAAAAAAATCCGTGTGCTTGTTGCAAAACCAGGCCTCGATGGGCACGACCGCGGCGCAAAGGTCGTTGCGCGCGCCCTGCGGGATGCCGGTATGGAAGTGATTTATACGGGCTTGCGCCAAACCCCTGAGATGATCGCTGAAGCCGCACTGCAGGAGGATGTGGATATTGTTGGACTATCCATTCTTTCAGGTGCACATATGGCATTGGCCCCGCGCATTTTGGAACTGCTTAAAAACAACGGACAAGATCAGGTGAAAGTCTTCATAGGAGGCATCATTCCCGATGAAGACATGCCACGATTAAAGGAAATGGGCATTACCGGCATCTATGGCCCGGGTGCATCTACGGACGATATCATCAAAGATGTCCGTGAGGCAGTGAAGTTGTAAAATTACGCAATACGTAATAGGTATTGCGTAATTTCGTATATAAGAGAAAGATGTTGTTGATAAAATCTGTATTAGAAGGAAACCGTCTCGCATTATCGCGCTTGCTCACTCAGGTGGAAAATGATTCAGCCGAAGGCCAGGCCGGACTCGCGGAACTCTTTCCCTATACAGGCAAAGCCCACCTGATTGGCGTGACGGGTGCGCCGGGCACGGGGAAATCATCCCTTGTCAATCAGCTTACGCTCTATTATCGAAAAGGTTCAGATAAGAAAGTTGCCATCGTTGCTGTAGATCCCTCCAGTCCATTCACGGGCGGGGCAGTGCTCGGCGACCGCGTCCGCATGCGCGACCTTTCAGGGGACGAGGGTGTCTTTATCCGTTCGATGGCTACGCGCGGTTCACTGGGTGGCATCGCCCAAAAGACAGCTTCTATTGTTCAAATCTTTGACGCGGCCGGTTATGAGGTCATCATCATCGAAACAGTGGGGGCGGGACAAAGCGAAGTGGATGTGGCGCGGCTGGCGCACACCACGGTCGTTGTGGAAGCGCCTGGTCTCGGGGATGAGATCCAGGCGATCAAAGCCGGGATATTGGAAATCGCGGATGTCCTCGTTATTAACAAAGCCGATCGGCCCGGAGTCGAAAACACGGAACGTGCGCTCCGCTCTACACTCGAACTTGCCCACCCCACGAAGCGCATCTTTCGCCATCACGGAAAGTCCATGTCCATTTCTGCGCCGCCAACCAATTCAAAAATGTGGATTCCCCCTATCGTCAAGACGGTTGCGACGGAAGGCAAAGGGATTGACGAGTTGGCTGCCTCGATTGCGAAGCACGCAGAGCATTTACGTGAAACTGGAGATTGGGCGGCTCGTGACCGCGCTCGCTTAGGGTCCGAAATGGAAACGTTATTGCGGGAAGCGTTAGTGGATCGCTTTTTGGAAAATATTCAGCAACAGAAATATGAAGAGATGATGGAGAAAGTTGTCAACAGAAACATCTCCCCATCTGAAGCCGTTCTATCGCTGTTAAACGAAAATCTGAAATAGAGATGGCTTTTGGAAAGGTCTTTGAAACGTAAGGAGCAACGATGTCACATCATACCCATGGAATAAAAATGTACGGGGATATTAAACTATACGCGGGTTCGGCTTCACCCAACCTGGCACAGAAGATCGCAGATTATCTTGAGCAACGATTAAGCCCACGAGAAATTATCCAGTTTCCCAATGAAAATATCTTTGTGAAACTGAACAACAGCGCACGCGGACATGATGTATATGTAATCCAGGGCACTTCTTCACCTGTTCACTATAACCTGATGGAACTGCTGATCATGATCCAAACCGTTCGATTGGATTCGGCCGCGCGCATCACCGCAGTGATTCCCTATCTGTGTTATGGACGCTCGGATAAAAAGGATCAACCACGCGTACCCATCACCGCTCGACTGGTGGCGGATATGATCGAGAGCGCCGGCGCAGACCGTTACATGACGTTTGATCCGCACGCCGGACAAATCCAAGGCTTCTTTTCAGTTCCCGGGGATGTGTTGACCGCCTCCCATATGATCACGGATCATATTAAAGACAACCTTCGTGCTGAAATGAAAGATCCAGTCGTCGTCGCAACGGATCTGGGCTTTGCAAAGAAGGGACGCAATTACGCGCTCGACCTGGATGTGCCCATCGCCTTTATCGAAAAACGCCGCATGGGAAATGATGCAAAAGCCGAAGCGTTGACTCTGATTGGCGAGGTGAAAGGGCATGATGTCATCATCGTGGATGATGAAGTGGATACCGGCGGTTCCATCGCGCAAGCCGTGGATGTTGTACAGAAGAATGGCGCGCGTGATATCTATCTCGCGTTCATTCATCCCATCTTCTCGAGAAGCGCAGCCCAAACACTGGCCGACCTGCCCATTAAACATATTCTCACTACCGATACCGTGCCAATCCCTACATCAAAAATGAAACCCCTGGAAGGACGTATTACCATACTATCCATCGCGCCCCTGCTGGGTGAAGTGATCCGCCGCGCCCATCAGGGCCGCAGTGTCGGAGAGATGTTCAATGAGTAGTGAACAGCCATTATCAGTGAGTATAAAAACTGCAGCTAATCGCTGAATACTGAAAGCCAATAGCTACCTATGCCTGAACTGCCTGAAGTCGAAACAATTACTCGTAAACTAAGACCCAATCTGCTTGGCAAAACCATCAAGGAGGCTGATTTACGCTGGTCTCGCACGCTGGCTTTTCCTTCGCCTCGAAAATTCAAAGCAGAGATCAAAGGGCAGGAGATTAGAGAAGTCACGCGCCGGGCCAAGTTTTTTATCCTGCGTCTTTCTGATTTCAGCCTTCTCATTCACTTGCGCATGAGTGGCGATCTCTTAATTAAAGATAGTAAAATTGGACCTGAAAAACATGATCGTTTAATATTAAAATTGCTGCCTGCGCAGTCCTCCCCGCAGGATCCTCCGAGCAATCTGGTATTCAACGATACGCGTAAATTCGGACGTGTCTGGTTAACTGCGGATCCCGGCGACGTGCTTGGCAAGCTCGGCCCTGAACCCTTGAGCAAAAGCTTTACACCAGAATGGCTTTACACGGCACTGCACCATAAACATCGCCAGCTCAAACCATTATTACTCGACCAGACGTTTCTGGCCGGTCTCGGCAATATTTACACGGACGAATCTTTAAATCTTGCGAAGCTGAACCCATTGGCCACTTCTGATTCCATCACGGTCAAACAAGCCGAGGCTTTGCATAAAGGGATTCGTACCGTCCTAAAGGAAGGCATTCGCCGCAATGGCGCATCCATTGACTGGGTCTATCGCGGCGGTGAATTCCAAAATTATTTTCGAGTTTATGACCGGGCTGGAAAGCCCTGTCCCAACTGTGGAACAAATATCAAAAGGATGATCGTTGGTCAACGCAGTACACATTTTTGTCCAAATTGCCAAACCCTAGCCTAAGGTGAATTATGGAATTTCCTTGGTCAATACTTGCCTGGATCGCCGCCATCATATTTGTCTATATTTTTGGTCTATATGAAGGACGCGGTCAGGGATACAAAAAAAGAAAAGCTGAAGAAGAGCAGGAGAAGAAAGATCGGCCTGCTCCTGCTCCCGAGACCAAAACTGTCACAGTGGATGATCCCGGCCTTCTGCGCATCAAGAATGAGAATGGCTCAATCGCCCTTGACCTGGATGGAACGCGCGTGAATCCAATTTCATTATCGGCAGATCAGCGTAAGCGGCTGATCGAAATGCTAAGCATTATGCGTCCATGGCTGGAAGGACGCTCCGCGCCGGTATCAGCGTCTGCTCCTCAGACCCCGTCCACACCTTCGGCGTCATCTGAGTCAACCTCAATCGCTGAGCGTCTCGAAACGTTCGCTGGCGCTCCATCCCAGAGTAAACCTGCTCCGGTCCAACCCGCGCCCGCTTCTTCCCAGTCCATTCCCCCACTCACCACCCCGAGGCCTTCAACCATCGCGAAGGAGGACCGTCCCTCTGTGCCAGCCAACAGCATTGTGGGCCAGATCGATGCGGTCCTACAGACTCGCCTGGACGGGACACCTCTTGGAGAGCGCGGCATCTTTCTCACTCAATCACCGGAAGGCGGAGTGATCGTCTATGTTGGTTTGACCCGTTACAATGGCATGGACGATGTACCAGACCCGGAGATCAAAGCCGCCATCCGGGCTGCCATCTCAGAATGGGAAGATAAGTACACACCAGGCTTGCCAAAATAATAGAAAAGTTTAGGAAGTCCTTAATTAATAAGTCCGCCTCATTCATCTGAGGCGGACTTTGTTTTTCGTTCAAAAAAAATTATGGCAGGATACCTCGATCTTGGAATGCTGTAAACACAGTATTTGCTGCTGTATTCCCATAGAGATTTTGAGCCGCATCGACAGTGGCTTGAGCCGCAGCAGGCATGCTTGTATCAGGGGCGAAATGGAACTGTGCTTCCAAGATAATGGTATCTGCTTCGACGTGACCAAGCACATTCCGAATATCCCAGAGAGCCCGTGACCAGATCTGCCCATCGTGGTGGACACGACCATTCAGGTCTCCGGGGTAATGAAGATCTGTATCTACTCGGCGCAAACAATGTGGAGTTGTCGAGGTGTAGGAAACCGAGTCCCAATCTGCGACGCAGGCAGAGTCAGGAGTCGGCGCGATCGCATTCGAAACCGTGACAGCCCAATAGTCGCCAAACCCCTCACCAATCGAGCCTGCTTCCAGCGAAGTGCCAAATCCAGGGGGTGTCATCTGCGAATCCTGAATGGCATGACCATACTCATGCAAAATGACTTCGGCATCTTCCGCGTCATCCACGCCACCCTTTCCGAAACGCAGGAGATCATGTTTATCCCAGGAGAAAGAATTATCGATGCCAATTTGATTGATACGTATATCCTGCGACTCCATATTGACGGGGCGGAGCGTGGAACCAAAGCCCAGACTTTGAATATACTTCTGCGCTTCTGTCACCCAGTAATATGCCATAACTTGTTCGAAGCGATCATCATGGCGCGTGTAGATGAACATATTATCTGGAGAAAATGCAGGGTCACCCGTCTCGCTGCGAATATTTGCCCAGTCGCCTCGCAAATATCCGCTGCCATCCAGGTTGGTCAAGGTAACCCTCTGATACGCAGACTGCGGTATTGCGCTGTCAGCATCCTTTTGATCTGTCAGTGATTGGTCTTGTAGAGACGCAACAGGGTTTGGAAAGAAGACTAGTCCCGTACCCGTGGATGAACCGGGTCCGCCTTTTGCAGCTAAAGCAGTGCTACTTACAACACCCAGCAGGACGAACACGATCAGGCTAGCTCGAAACAACGAACGATATTTCATATAATGCCTCCTTTGGCGATCTGAACAATATGATAATAAAAGTATAGGGCAGAATCAAAGGCGGGGCAATAGCCTTTTGGGTGATTAAGGTTACAGCACAATTCTGTAATTATTGTTTTGCAACCTTTGCCCGCATCACATACTTATTCACTCCCCCAAAGCGGTACTTATACTCCTCATCTCCGCGCATGCAGTCGAATTTGCAGTGATCCTTCTCGCAATCAAAGCAGAACGGTTCTAAAACAGGCGGGTTTTATATACTTGACTCCCGATATAGAGGAGAAAACTCATGGATTTCGGCAAACTTTTCCAATCCGTCGAAGATGCTGTTTACGAAGTGATGGTGTGGATTCTCTTGCTCCCCAAGACCCTGATCCGCTCCATGTTCAGACCGAGGTGGGCAATTCAATACGTCAATGAGGAATGGGAAAAGAAGCCCGAAGACCGCTTCGACGAGTACCTGTCCCCCGTATTGTTGTGGTTAATGGTGGCAGTTTTGCCTCTCACCGTTTCGACGCTCGTGCAGAACGGGAACATCAAAACAGTTCAAGATCTGGTGGGGGCTCTGCATGATGGTCTGCTCTCTCAGACTCTGTATGCGATGATCATCCCCTTTACGTATATTACCTGGATGGAATGGGTAAGCAAGCGTCCCATCAGGAAGTCCACGCTCAGGCGATCATTCTATATCCACTGCTATGCTTTGGCCCCGGCGCAGTTCATTTATGGAGTGTTCGCCATTCTTACCATTTGGAATGATCTTTTTATCCTCTTCCAGGTTCTCAGTATTATCCTTCTCGTAACTTATGAAGTTTTCGTCTTTCAAGCCGAATTGAAAATCACGTTCAGAAAAGCGCTGCTGTATGCCATTATCCCGCAATTGATTTTGGGCACTCTGCTGATTCTATTAATAAGGTTTTACATGTCTCCGATGTAATAGGTGGTTCACAGCTTTATCACCTTCAGCCTCAACACGTATTTATTCACCCCTCCAAATCGATACTTATACTCCTCGTCCCCGCGCATGAAATCGAATTCGTAGCGCCCGTTCTCACAACACCATTGGATGGTACTCGCCAGCAATACCCAGCCCGGGGAAAGCTCCATGTGCTCGCGGCTGACGCCTGAGTTGTAGCCCCACAGTTTGTTTTTGTAGTCGAAGTTAAGCGAGGCGGCAACCTTGACACCCTCTATTTCCAAAAAGGCAAGCCAGAGATAGCCATGCTCAAACGCACTACGGATGGTAAACGTCATTTGTTCGCGCATGAGAGGGGTGAGAAAGCCTGCCTTACCAGGATCTTGGATCATGAGATCGAAAAAAGAATTCATCTCTGTTTCGATGTCTGAGTCTTTGTCAACAATAGTAAAGCGCACATTCAACTCTGACTCGGCAGCGCGGCGCATTTTACGGCGGATCTCGTGGCGCTGTTTTTTATCGATGCGTGAGAGATAATCGTCGAACGATCCGTTCAATGAAATCCGTGGGGTGGGACGATAAATCTCTTCGTGATAATTCCAGCCACGCGTTTCAGATTCCGCTTTCAGCGCTGCCGGCGTGGGAGAGGCATCGGGGAGGTTATACCAATCGAGGCCAGACCACGTGTCGGCTGTCTGCGAAGCGAGAAAGTCCAAAAGCTCAGATAAAAAGCGCGGCAAATCCTGTTCGCGGACGATCAAATCCAGATAATCCGAAATTTCGATGCTGCCCACAAGCATCAATGCCCGTTGACCGTCGTAATGGGTAATGAATAAAGGGGCAATGCCAATGAGTTGATCATTCTCGGTCGCAGAGACCAAAACCAATTCGGCATCCTTCCATTCCCCTCCGCCCAGAGTCTTCCACCACTCGCTAAGATATTCATAACGCGAGAAAGGTGTATCGGTGATGCTTTGTTCCACAAGCGCGTTCCACAAGTCGGCACGCAAGCTGAATTCCGAAAAATCCTTGTGTAAAATGAAATTCATGAATGATTTTTATCCTTGGTCAACCATTTTGGTCTATCGTCCCGCGATGAAATTTTACCAGTATAATGATAGCAACCTTTTGAGCATTCTTACGCTGTGGCTACATTTAATTTAAACATTCTCCCCATTCATAGAAATAATGGACAGGAGCTGGCTGAGATGCCCGGCTTGCTGGCTGTCACGCCACCACGCAAGACCGCGCGGGGGCGCGAGCGCGACAACTTCATTGCCTATCTCATGCTTTCAGGCAACACTACCTTTTCTAAAGAGGAATTCCTGAAGTTAACCAACGATGCGGCAATCTTGTTCTATCAGTCAGCAGGTCCGCTCACGTCTGCCCTGCGCAAGACGGCAGACCAGATCAATTCCAAACTGCTCGAGCGCAATTTAACGACAACGGGTCGCGGACAATATGCGTTGGGCCTGCTCGCCCTGGCTGTCATTCGTGAGAATCAATGCACTTTACTGCTCAGCGGCCCCACCCACGCGGTTTGGGTGAGCGAGGGACAATCACGTCACATCCATGAGCCAGCGCTTTCAGGTAAGGGACTAGGTGCTGGGCAGAGCGTCAACACGTATCTTTCGCAAATCGAGCTGCACCCGCAGGATCTGCTGGTGTTGTGCGGAACATTCCCGAGAGATTGGGAAGCCGATCTTCTGAACGAGCGCCCCCCGGCTTCACTGGATGCAAGCTATCGCAAGCTCACATTTACAAAAGGCGACTTGAACGCAGTGTTGATCCAGGCGCAAAGCGGGCATGGGACGATCACAATTTTGCGACCGGAAATAAATACAGCACGTTCCCTCGCGGGACAACCAACCCCCTCACCTGCACTTGCTCCAGGTGCAAGTGTCGATCAAACTCAGGACGGGCATACTTCCGTTGTAGCATCACCAGTAGGGATGGAAGAGGCGGTTGCTTCTCAAGCAACAGAATTCCAGGCGCAACCAGAGATGGGAGACTTAAACTCAGACGGGCTGCCTGCTGAACTTCCGGATGAAGAACCAGTAACGAATGATCAAACGATAATTACAGACGATAAACTGGATGCGCTGGCAGATTTTGCTGCACATATAGTGCAGCCTTCTGCCTATGCGATTCCTCCACAACCTGAAAGCAAGATCTCTCTGCCAAAGGAGGAGAGGCAAGCGCCAACCTCCGGAATGCGCGGGTTCCCAACTTCGATTCCACGCGCGAAATCAGTGGAACAAAAAGTTGTCGTGGAAGAAACCCCGCTGGAAGAAGAAATTCCTCTGGAAACACCCGTTGAATCCTCGCCTCAACCCGGCCGGGCACGCAGAAGAAGAGGCAGATTCAATGCGAATACAGCAGCGACGCGTCAGGTGGCAAAGGCAATGGTCGGTGGAATCCAGACCGGGCGGCGCCTGAACGAGCGCGTCGGATCCTTTTTGCAGAAGTTCATCCCGCGCCTGCTACCCAGCGCGGATTCAAATCGGCCTTTTGCCCTTCCAACGTATTTGTTGATTCTGATCGCGGTGTTCATCCCGGCGATTGTCGTGACCGTTGCAAGTCTCGTTTATTTCCGTTTTGGTCAGAGCATCCAATACGATGAACTGCTCGCTCAAGCCACGACGGCTCAACAACAAGCCATGAGTGAGACCGATCCCTCGCGCCAACGGGATGAATGGCAAAGAGTATTGACGTATTTGAATGAAGCAGACAAATATCGGGATACGGAAGAGGGAAAATCATTGCGTGCGCAGGCACAAACCAATCTCGATACTCTCATGGGCATAATCCGACTCGAATTCGTGCCCGCGTTCCCCAATGGACTCGGCAACTCGATGCAGATCAGCCACATGGCTGCCAGCGAAAGCGATCTGTATTTGCTCGATGCAGAAGGGAAAATTCTGCACGCCGCCTTCACAGGCAAAAGTCTGCAACTGGATAATGCTTTTAACTGCCAGCCCGGATCCTATGGCGGTTATCAGGTCGACACCCTGGTGGATCTGATCGCATTGCCCAAGGCGAATGCTTTGAATGCTACCGTGATGGGTGTTGACGCAAGCGGCACGCTATTGTATTGCGCGCCAGATCAGGTTCCACAGGCGATTCCGCTGCCGGCCCTCCCCAACACCAACTGGGGCCGTATTACTTCCATTTCATTGGATAGCGGCAATTTATATGTGCTCGATGCGCCAGCGCGCGCAGTCTGGGTATTTGTCGGCCAGGACAGCACGTTCATCGATACGCCCTATTTTTATTTTGGCAACGAGATTCCCGCGAATATCGAGAGCGCCATTGATCTGGCTGCAAACGGAGATGATATTTTTATGCTCCATGCAGACGGTCATCTTTCCACCTGTATGTTTAGCCGCCTCTCCGATGTGCCAACACGCTGTCAGGATCCCGCACCCCGTGTAGATAACTATCCCGCTCATCGGGATGTCGATGTTTTCCAACTGGCACACTTCACACAAATGTCACTCACCAGCGCGCCCAATTCCGTCATCCTTTTATTGGATTCCGAAAACCAGAGTGTGTTCCGCTTCTCACCACGTTCGTTCGAATTACAGAATCAAGTCACTGGTTACGCCGGCAAAGCCAATCCGTTCAAACGCGGATCCGTGAGCGCGATGGCAGTGAGTCCGAACTATGTACTTTATCTTGCCATCGGTGATCAAGTGTACTTTGCGACGAATTTGCCTTAGTTAATATCTGCTCCTGACGCCGTCCGCGGCGCTCTGACAAAATTATGACGATTTTTGACTCCTTTTTTCGTAGAAGAAAAGTTTCGCCACCTCCAGCGAGTCAGCCAATTAACGCTCTCGATAACTCGGAGGAGCCTCCGCAAGTGACGGTCCTCAAGACACTCGTCATTGTCTACGATCCCGTGGTCGAGCCAAAGACAGGCAAAAAACTCTCAGAGTTCATGCATTGGAATCGAGTGGAAGACCTCGCAAAAGGATTCATGACGGATATCCTGCAAACCAGCGGGGGCCTGGCGCGCTATCAGATCATCCAGCGCATTGACGTGGATGGCTTCCCTGCAAAAGTGGATGGTTACGTTTATGATGCACAAACTTATCTAAACGTCATGCGTGGTGTAAATCGCCCGTATGCGCCTGATGAAACGAATTATCACGCGATCATCGATCGCTTCAACATCCTGTCACTGATCGCCAGAAAAGAAATTGATGAGGTCTGGCTGTTCGGCTTTCCCTACGCCGGCTTTTACGAATCCATTATGGGCGGACCTGGCGCATTCTGGTGCAATGCGCCTCCACTCAAAAATACAGAAGCGGCTATGCGTCGCTTTGTCATCATGGGATTTTCATATGAACGCGGCGTCGGTGAAATGCTCGAAGATATGGGACACCGCGCCGAATCCATTCTGGAAAAAACATTTGAGGGAGTACCAGCCATCCAGAACCTATGGAAGCGATTTATTCGTTACGAGAAGACCGCCCAGGGCAAGGCCGCGCTGGGAAATATCCATTTCGCGCCGAACAGCCAGCGGGACTATGATTGGAATAACCCAAGTTCCGTCTCCAGCGAATGTGATGACTGGTTGAAAAACTTTCCGAACTTCAAAGGAGAGGTTCGAAAAGTCACAGCCAGCGAATGGGGTAACGGAGATATCCGTAAACATCATGTCTGGTGGTTCAGGCATTTGCCCAAAGCGGCGGGCCGCAAAAACGGAATCCTCAACAACTGGTGGCAGTATGTGATGGATCCAAATCAGGTGAAAGTATAAGTTCCCTTTCCTTCGGATGCAAACTCGGTATAGGCTCAGGGGAAACCATTCACAACTATTATCAACACTGTAGAGAGGAATATCTTAAATTGCAATTCTTTAATTTTCCCCGGCAGAATAAAGTAACTTCATAGCTCATGGTTTTAGTTTGCTGTCCCGGCGAGACCAAGAAAATCTAATGAATAAGCTTTCCTTCTCGCAACATAAAAGCTTCCCATATATTACTGTTTCTTTTGTATTTCTTCTCTATGTGGTTGTCTTCGCGCTTTATCATGCGGTAGCCGGGATCGGAATCGCGTCACTTGCAGCCATTCCTGTGATTGTCTCAGGTTGGTATTTTGGTATCAAAGGCGGGATACTCACCGCACTTTTCTCGATTCTATCCAACATAGTCATTCTGATCTTTACCAGTCAATTCGCTACGATTGATATTCCAAGTGATGTAGCTGGTTTTTTGTCTTTGCTCGTGATTGGTGGCGTGGTTGGACTGTTGGGAACTGTGATCCATGAGCGCAATGAAGCTTTAGATAAATTGGAAAAAATCAGGGCGGACCATCACTCTCACGCGAATTTCTTGGAATTGCTCAACGAAATCACGGGTTTGGCACTCGAGGCGGATAGTCTTGTTTCAACTCTCGAAATTCTCGTTGAACGAATAAGCAAACTCTTTAAGGCAGATGATGGCTTTTTTGCATTGTGGGATGAAGGAAAAGGGGTTCCTGTCCCTGTAGTGGCATACGGCTCAATGAGTGATATTTATCCTTATGTGCAATTTGAGCCCGGTGAAATCACTCTAACCACTTCTGTTATGGAGACACAGCATCTCATTGCCATTACAGATATAGAAAACTCGGTCTATATCAGTCCGAAAATTGCGGCGATCTTTCCCAGCCGCTCAATGTTAGGACTTCCGCTTATTGTACAAGGGCGTCATCTGGGGGCGATACTATTGGGCTACAACAAAACTCATTTGTTTGATGAAAGCGACCTTACCCGCGCCGAGATGACAGCGGAGCAGGTCGCCCTGCTGCTGGCAAAATCCATCCTGCTTGAAGAGGAACGCAAACGAGTCAAACAATTGACCGCCCTGCATGATATTTCCCTGATTTCTATCGAGGTGGATAACGAAGACGAACTTATCAACCGTGTGACCGATATTATCGGCCAAAATTTGTTCACAGATAATTTTGGCATCTTATTGTTAGATGAACAAACTGGAATTTTGCAGGCACATCCTTCCTATCGTTTTTTTTCTTCCGAAAAACGTAGCGCTCTGAATATGCCCATAGAGAAAGGAATAACCGGTCAGGTAGCGAGAACAGGCCGAGCCCAGCGAATTGGGAATGTACACCATATCGAAGAGTATGTAGAGATAGATGACCGCACGGTTTCCGAGCTTTGCGTACCTATCAAATTTAAAGAGCAGATATTAGGAGTGATCAACGTAGAAAGTACCAAGCAGGATGCATTCAATGAGGATGATGAGCGCCTGCTGATCACACTCGCCGGGCAAATTGCCACCGCCATGGAACAGATCCGCAAGGCTCAGGCCGAACGGAAGTGGCTGGATCAACTTGCCCACTCCAACGACCTGGTCTATGCTCTGGCTCAAATAACCACTCACATCGAAAAAGCATTCGATGCGGATGACATTATTCAAAATCTGGGAATAGAGTTAGGCAAGATTGATCTGACCTGCATCATGGCGATCTATGACAAAGAAAGAGGTTTTTTCACCGTTAATTACACGTCCATGGAACCTAAATTTCTGGAGATCGTGGAAAATGGGCTTGGACACCCATTAATAAAATATACGTTTTCCCGTGACAAATTAAATCTGGATAATATCCATTACCCAACCGTGCTCTCCAACCCTGCAGTTGAGATTGAGATGTTATTTGCCAACACGCGCTGGGAAGGCATTTTGGAGATCTTGCAAAAGTTGGGAGTTGGGCCCGAAGCAGAACCATTACGCCTGCCATTGGTATTTGAAGATAATTTACTGGGAATTATGTGGATCTGGGGCAAAGGGGTTAAAAGAACAGACCTGCCAATTCTGTCCATTTTTGCAAAGCAGATTGGGGTTTCCCTGGAACGTGCCCGCCTCTTTCAAGAGGTGCAAAGCCTTGCCCTGACCGATCCTCTTACAAGTTTGCAAAACCGTCGCAGTCTCTTCGAATTAGGAAGAGTGGAATTCTCGCGTGCACTTCGGATGGATCGTCCTTTTTGCTGTATGATGCTGGATGTCGATCATTTTAAGCTAATCAATGACGAATATGGACATCCCACTGGCGACCAGGTTCTACAGGAGCTCGCGGCTCGCTGCAAGAATTCAGTCCGTGAAGGAGACCTGATCGGCCGGTATGGAGGTGAGGAGTTAATGGTTCTCCTACCAGAAACAAATCGGGAAACAGCGCTCCAGATAGCTGAGCGTTTACGCGTTTCCGTTGAAGAAGCACCCATCAAAGTTTCGAACGGAGAAGTTCACGTAACAGTCAGCGTCGGAGTGGCAGCCAAGGATGAGTACACCACTGATTTGGAAACCCTGATCGCACGTGCTGATCAAGCGATGTATATTGCGAAACACAAAGGACGGAATTGTGTGGCGATGAGCAAATAGCGCCAACTGAATGAAATCTTTCCCAAATAAAAACAGACGCTTCATCAAATAAGCGTCTGCCCTATCAAGAGACGATCCCAAAATTCGATCAACCGGATATTTTTAGGGCCACCATCGTCACATCATCCACGAGTGGCCGGTTCCCACCAAATGCACTGACTGCCTGTCTCACAGCTTGAACTAAATCAGGCGCAGTTCGATCGGCATTTTGCTGTACCAGTTCAGCCAGACGTTCGGACCCGAATTCTTCATTGCTAAGATTCAATACTTCGGTCACTCCATCCGTATAAAGCAACAGAGAGTCGCCTTCCGAGAACTCAATCACTTCCATTCGAGGATGAAAATCCTCCGCCAGGCCAATGGCAGGTGCTGTCGGTTTCAGCCAATCCACTGCCGAGTCCCTCTTCCGACGAATGGCTGGCGGATTATGACCGGCATTGACATACGTTAATGTAAGGCTGGCCGGATCGAAGCGCGCCAGGAAAACGGTTACGAAAGTGGTGTAGTTAATGTTATGGATATAGAAGCGATTGATCCGTTCCAAAATTTCACCAGGCGAATCGGTCTCAGGGGCCATCGTGCGAATGGCCATTTGGAGGCTGCTCATCAGCATCCCCGCCGAGACGCCATGTCCACTTACATCCGCGATAACCAATCCATGGGTACCATCCCGGAACTGGAAGAAATCAAAATAGTCACCACCGATGATCTCAGACGGACGACTGAAGGCGGCCAGCTCCACGCCCCGGATATCCGGCATCCGCTGTGGCAACAGGGCGCGTTGAACAACCTGCGAAAGTTCCAGCTCAGATTCAAGCCGTCGGCGTTCCTCATCCGAATAGTGATCCAAACAAACCGCAGCCGTGTAATCCATTTCGAGAAGCTGAGTGTCCACATACCCGTGACAGATCACACAAACGCCTAGAGTATTGTCCTCAATCTTTTCCAAACTCGTCTCAATGACGTGCAAATGGCTTTCTATGCACTCTTCATCCTCGCATAGACAGACGTTTTTCTCAGTCTCTGGCGCGGTCTCGAGAAATTCAGTGATTTCCTTTTGCTTTTCCTGTAGCCCCTCTTGGATGCGTTCGTACAACTCAGTGACCATCAAACCTCCGATTCACATCGAATTAGAACATTTGTTATATTCTGACTCGCTTGGCATTCAAAATCTTACACGCTTCCAAACCTGATACAACCCAAGGTTGCCTCTTTCGCCATCTGAATGGAATGTATCCATTATACGGAAGCTGCTGGCTTTGGCAAGTTCATCCAGCTCACTCTCAGCAAAATGATGGACATACCGTAGACCTTTGCCTCCGCTCCGCCAATCCAGTAAATAGTCTGCAGCCTCCACGTCTGATGCGGAAATAGCCGCGGCCCCCCAAGGCTGGATCCTCGCTTTGAGCTTTTCGCTGTTTAGGAATTGCCAGTTCGAGTGGACAAAAATACCATCTGTTTTCAGCAACAGATGGACTACCCGCAAAATGTTCAAGCGCAATTCCATGGAAGGAATGTGGTGCAAAACGGCAAAGGCGGTAATAACTGACCACCCACCCTCCACTGACAGCTGATCGCTGAATGCTGATAGCTGAGACAAATCCGCTCGAATGAATCTGGTAGAAAACCCATCCGATTGTGCTTCGGCCTCGTGGAGCAGCGGCAGACTAAAATCTACGCCAAGATACAGGCCGCGATGACCGCGCTTCGCTAATTTGCGCGCCAATTCCCCATTTCCGCATCCCAAATCCAAAATAGATTCATCCCCGTTCAACGCCTCAAGCACGCGGCGGACGCCGGGCTGAATCCGATGGCGCGTGGCAGAGAAGGCGTCACCAAAACGGCTATAGAACTCCCGATTAATCTCAATTAAGCGCGCCGCAGTGGCTGAATCCATGGGATGATTATAACGGGTATAATTTCACGATGTTTAAGCCGCTTGAGATTGAGCAACTTTCGGATGAGTTCGAGACGAAAACTCCCCAGGAGATCATCAAGTGGGCTGTGGATACGTTCTGGCCCCAGATCGCCCTGAGTTCGTCATTTCAAACCCAGTCCATGCCGCTGCTGCATATGGCTTCACAGATACGGCAGGGTATCCTGGTTTTCTTCCTGGATACCGGTTATCACTTTTGGGAGACCGCGATCTTTCGTGAACAGATCGCATCGGAATGGCACTTAAATGTGCTTGACCTGTATCGTGATACGCGCTGGGATGTGTTTGCACGCCAGCACACTCGCAGCCTACCCCTCGAAGACCCGAACCTGTGTTGTTTTATTCACAAGGTACAGCCCATGCAGAAAGCGCTGAAAGATATGCTGGCCTGGATCAGTGGCATCCGCCGCGACCAGACTGCGGTTCGCGCCACCGCAAAAATTCTGGAATTGCAAAGTGATGGGCTGGTCAAGATCAATCCCCTGTTGAACTGGACAAAAGCAGATGTGAACCGCTATATGGAAGAATACCATCTGCCATCGCATCCATTGCTGGAGAAAGGTTATCGCAGCATCGGCTGCGCCCCATGTACAGTGGCGATCGGTTCGGATGTGGATGAGCGCGCCGGTCGCTGGGCCGGGCGGGGAAAAGTGGAATGCGGCTTGCATACAGATATGTTCCAGCACAAGCATGTTGCTGAGTTGAAAAGCGATTTTAAAATTGATGTACCAGAAGAGAAAGAATTGTGATGCAAACAGAACGACAGGAACTTTGGAGATCCACTCATCTGCTCACCGCGGATAAAAAGGAACTGGCACGCGTAGTGTTGGATGAAATTCGACGCGGACGCGATGTAACCAAGACCCTGCGTAGTTATCCGCTGCAGGGTGGTGGATATCTTAACAAATCGATGCTGGTGTCAATTTATAACGAGATGGTGGCAGCTGGGGAGATCCAAGAGGACGCGCGCTTACTTGAGCAGATACGCATGAAACCCATGCGCACACTTTCGGGTGTGACGACCGTCACGGTCCTGACGAAGCCGTATCCCTGTCCCGGTAAATGTATCTTCTGCCCCACTGACGTACGGATGCCCAAATCGTATTTGCCGGATGAGCCAGGTGCCATGCGCGGGCTTGAACATGAATTTGATCCTTACGCACAGGTGCGCTCACGGATTGAACAGCTAAAGTCCCTGGGGCACCCAACGGATAAAATCGAGTTGTTGATCCTGGGCGGTACGTGGTCATCGTATCGGCGCGATTATCAGGAATGGTTCATCAAGCGCTGCTTTGATGCAATGAACGATCTCGCCTCTGCACCAACAGGAACGAGTATCGAAAAAGTAAGTGAGTATGAATTCGAGCAAGCCCATTCAATGAATGAAGCCACTCACCACCGCAATGTGGGGCTGGTGATCGAGACACGGCCGGACGAGATCACTCCGGACGAATTGCGCTGGCTCCGTCACCTGGGTGTGACGAAAGTGCAGATGGGCGCCCAAAGCCTGGACGACCACATTCTTGAAATCAACAAGCGCGGTCATGACGTGGAATGTACCCGGCGTGCAACAGCATTGTTACGGGCGGCAGGATTCAAAATTGTCCTGCACTGGATGCCGAATTTATTGGGTGCAACACCCACGTCAGACCGCGAAGATTTCGCGCGTCTGTGGAACGACTTTTGTCCGGACGAGATCAAAATCTATCCCAATCAGCTGCTGGCAAATGCAGAATTATATGAATACTGGCAACGCGGGGAATTCAAACCCTACACAACTGAAGAGTTGATTGATTTGATCGCGGATATCAAGCCCAGCATTCCACGTTATTGTCGTGTGAATAGAGTCATCCGCGATATTCCGTCTACAAATGTAGTGGAGGGGAATCGTAGAACCAGCCTGCGCCAGGATGTGCATGACGAGATGCAACGACGTGGGACTCATTGTGAATGTGTGAGATGTCGTGAGGTGCGCGAGAAAACGGTCAGTGCTGGGTCGCTCAAGCTCGATGATATGGTCTATCAGGCTGGCGCAGCGGAAGAACATTTTATTTCCTATGTCACACCGGACGACAAATTGGCAGGCTTTATTCGATTGTCACTGCCAGGCCAGGACTCACTCCAAACCGATATGTCCGATTTGGACGGCGCGGCCCTGATCCGCGAAGTGCATGTGTATGGTCAATCCCTGGCTG
>Ga0065704_10000816_pt1 | contig 20678 bp, 21 predicted proteins | sample SwiRhicommuniRL2_FD_59091 | JGI IMG/M metagenome (GOLD analysis project Ga0065704, IMG submission 59091) | Switchgrass rhizosphere bacterial communities from Rose Lake, Michigan, USA - RL2 v2 (version 2) | ecosystem: Host-associated > Plants > Roots > Rhizosphere > Soil | place: East Lansing, MI
GAGTTTATTTCAATTGCGGTATAGTTACAGCACCTTCAGAAGCAGATCGTGCTAATAGCATATATTTAGCAAGCACTCCATTCTTGTATCTTGACTTTACTGGTTTCCACATTTTTCTTCGCGTTTTGAACTCAGCGGGGCTTATGTTCAAATCGATATTTCCTTTGTTCAAATCAATGCTAATTTTATCTCCTTTTTTTATTAATGAAATTGGTCCACCAACCATTGCTTCAGGAGAAACATGACCAATCATAAATCCCCTAGTAGCACCTGAAAATCTTCCATCAGTGACCATAGCTACTTCTGTACCAAGACCCTGTCCAACTAGCGCTGCTGTTACGGCAAGCATTTCCCTCATGCCTGGTCCTCCTTTGGGACCTTCGTACCTAATAACAATTACATCGCCCTTCTTTATCTTTTGTTTTGAAATCGCATCAAATGCATCTTCCTCAGAATTGAATACATTGGCAATGCCTTCGAATTTTGTTCGCTCGAGCCCCGCCATCTTTATTACTGCACCTTCAGGTGCTAACGTACCGTTAAGAATCTTCAATGTACCCTCCTTATGGAGCGGTTTTTCACAAGAATACACTACCGGTTCAGAGTCACGTAAAATTATTTTTTCAAGATTTTGCTTCATTGTATTACCCGTGACGGTCATAGTATCTGGGTTAAGCAGTCCGTTTTTAAGTAAACTTTTTAGTATAATAGGAACTCCACCTACTTTGTCTAAATCTACCATTACGTACATGCCTCCGGGTCTTGTATCAGCCAGGTGAGGTGTTTTTTTCCTAATCCTTTCAAAATCTTTCAGATCGATGTGAACACCAACCTCTTTAGATATTGCAAGCAAATGAAGTATTGCGTTAGTAGAACCTCCTATTGCGTTTGCAATAGCTATTGCATTCTCAAAGGCTTCAAATGTAAGAATTTCTTTTGGCCGCAGGTTATTTTCTAGTAAATGAAAGATTTGTTTTCCTGTCTCATAGCAAATTTGGTTTCTCTTTTCACTTAATGCTGGAGGTGAAGCACTTCCTGGCAATGCTATTCCCAATGCTTCACTAATACACGCCATCGTATTTGCAGTATACATGCCTCCGCATGAACCCGCAGAGGGACACGCAGCGTTCTCCAACTCTTTTAAATCTTCAAAATTTAATTTGCCTGCCTCAAAGGAACCTACGGCTTCATATACATCTTGAATAGTAACCTGTTTTCCATTCCAAGTTCCTGGCAGTATAGTACCGCCGTAGACAAATATGGACGGAACATTGAGTCGAGCCATAGCCATAATTGTCCCGGGTAGACTCTTATCACATCCTGAAATTCCAACAAGGGCGTCGTATCTATGAGCTAGCATCATAATCTCAATTGAATCTGCAATAACTTCACGGCTAACCAGAGATGCTTTCATGCCTTCGTGTCCCATTGCTATACCGTCAGATACCGAAACGGCAGTAAATTCTCTCGGTGTACATCCACAATCCTTTACTCCTGCTTTTGAGTGCTGTGCCAAATCTCCCAAATGGATATTGCAAGGAGTTGCCTCATTACAAGTAGAGGAAACTCCTACGATGGGTTTTGATAAATCATCATCATTCAGGCCCATGGCTTTATACATTGCTCTGTGTGGAGCTCTTGCTGGGCCATTAACTACGGTTCTACTGACAAGTTCCATCAGTGAAATAGAGGTTAATGCGTATTTTAATATAACATCGATACTAGTCTAAGTATCGATTAAAAAGGGTTATTACTCAACTAGGGCAAAAATCTTTACGCCATCAATTCCTTCTGTCTTAAATAATGTCTCACACATTCCACATTCAGCATTGCCATTAGCAATATCCACCGCGGAGATGTCTTCATTTTTGTAGTCACATTTTGGACAAGTGAATGTGAATTTCACATTAAATTCATATATTTCGATAGTTTCAGTCATCTACAGTTAGAAAAAAATTTGACCTATTTAAAAGTCACGCAGGAGCATGGCAATATGACAAAAACATAAATCAGCAAGGGACATGGATTTTATTTATTGAAGCCGGACACTAAATGTATTTTCTGCTCCATTATTAATAACGAGATAAGCGCCGTTAAAATATACGAAGACAGCCAATTTGTGGCATTTATGGACAAGTATCCTATCAATACAGGGCATACACTGGTTCTCCCAAAGAGACATCATGAAAATATTTTCACAATGGATGATGAAGATGTTGGAAGGTTGTTTTCTACGGTTTCATTTCTTGCAAAGGGCATAGTAAAATCATTGGAGGCGAAGGGGCTAAATATTGGCCAAAATAATGGGAGAGCTGCTAATCAAATAGTACCGCATGTTCATGTTCACATAATACCAAGATACAATTATGATTCTCCAAATGGCCGGTGGCCTTCACGAAACTTAATTTCATACGAAGAGNTGGATAAGATTGCCCGAAAAATAAGGGCAGCACTTACTCTAAAAGGTATTAAAGCAAATTAGAAAACAAAAATTCGTATGGCGTCTGTCAATGTGATGGTTTGAAACGTAGGAGAGCCCCAATACTCCCCAAACTTCCAAGTTGCGCACCTTCCTCTGTTTTTGCCGAAATGACTTCCATCTTGCTGCCGATATTGGCAGACATTTCTTCAAGAAGATCTACAATATCTTTTTCTGTGATTTCTATATCTTCACTGCCGCATTTAGGACATGACTTTGAGATCTCTGCTTGCTTTTCAGCGATTAAATTTATTCTATCGATATACTTTTCTTCAATATTTCCGCATTTATTGCACTTAATCTCCAAACTTATGTACGGTATTTCATCAGTAATAATCAAAGTGTCCACTATTCCACTTTTTAGCAAATTCAGAACATCATGAATACCGTAAACAGCTAAGCCGTGATCCGAATAAACTTGACTCATGAATTTCTTGACCAATTTCTTTTCCTCTAGTAGTCTATACTCAGAAATTATACCCTGCTCATTTACCTTCTCTAATAATTCTCTTACACCTTCACTTCCAGAGTAGGAGCTGTCGATTGTAGCTAGTACATTATTTTGGAGTCTGTAGTCAAGATACTCCTCCTTCAAAAAGTTCTCTTTTGTTGGTCCGGGACCTCCAACAATTAGGCCATTAACTCTGTATTCATCAATAAAGATTTTTTGAGCATGTTCTGCAATTCTGTGATAATATTCGTTTAACTCATTTTCCCTTAGTCTTTCAAATCTTCTTGCCGACTGTCCACCTTGTCTATGCTTTCCAGCTACCCCTGACGTTAGCGTGTCTATGACTTCCCATCTATCTCCTGTTAATATTCCCAGTCCAGCCTCCTGNCTGTCNATAGCAAGAAGTCCTATTACTTTCTCATCTTGCAACATATCCTTGATATGATCTGTCCAAAAATGATCGTCGCANCTATACAGATTAATCTGAATAGGTTTAGGTGGTAAAACTGAATAAAGTTCTATCTTTTCATTTCCAATTCCCTTGNTGTTAGGAATGGCGCCACAAAAAATCGCAAGGCCATTTTCTGGTGTTTCTTTGAACAATTTAAGATGTTCTACTGTCTTGCTCAGCGCATCTTGAACATGAGTTCTCGTTAAATCTGATTTGATATTCGATGCTGTACCAGACTCATTTCTGAGTTGACCTATGACTTCATAAGCTGGCCTTCTTGGAGGAATATACACCGTAACCAATTCAGTGCCGTGTCCAGTAATGTTTGACAGTTGATTTAACATCTTGGTTAGTTTGTATCTCTTCACAGAATCCCACTTTTTCTTGTGGGTGTCTTGACTCATTTCTAATAGTATGAAATCTTTAAGTCTATATAATATAAGGTTAAGGATGGCATTTTAACATTACAAAGAGAATGCTGGTTCATACCATTACTATAAAAATATGATATCAGAATAAGTAATCAGTAGATGCTTCCTAGGATAGATTACATTAAACAGGGAAGGATTAAACTGGGATTGACTCAACGCGAATTGGCATCCCTATCTGGAATTAGTACTTCGATGATAAATCAAATTGAATCTGGGCGATGCAAGCCCAGCTATGATACNGCTAAAAGAATATTTGANGTACTNAACTCTCAAGAGGGAAAAACTTCGCTTAAGGCCGGAGACATNTGTAGCCATGAGGTGATTTCGGTACAGAAGGATGAGAAGNTAGAGGTTGCAATTGAAATAATGATGAAAAATTCAATTAGTCAAATACCTGTTTTTGACATGTCCAAAATTGTGGGCCTAGTGAGCGAAGATATACTTGCAAGGAAGGTGCTAGAAAGTGACGACAAAAAAAATATTCACCAAGTACCTATCTTACAGATAATGGAACCTCCTCCACCGATAGTTGACATCGCGACGCCCGCTAAGGCGCTCATACCCCTTGTAAGATTTGCAAAATGTGTACTTGTGAGTCGCAAAGGAGAACTTATCGGTATTATAACTATAAGTGATACCTTAAAAATGGCAGAATAAAATTGGATTTATTCTCTTAATCTTTCTAGGCCAACACAGCAGTCTGCATTTTTTAAGCAATTTTCGCAAATATTTATGGCGCTTTCTTTCGGGAGTGTAGACTCGCATAGGGCACATCTTTTTTGAGTTGCATTTAGCATATACTTATGATATTCGATATGCGATATATATTTTCTTAACTTGACTATCTCTGCTATGAGATGAACCGGTAACTAATGTTCCTAAATGCTTAATTCGCTCTTCCTTTTTTTGATATCGTCAACGATCCACTTTGTAACCAATATCAACCCAAATACTGGAAAGCTACCCATAAACAAATATGGAAAAATGGCAAGAAAAACCGATGGATGAAATATTTCCATATTAATTAAAGTTCACGGCAGTATAATATAATTCTGTAGTTTAACNTTCAATTACATTCCAATTACCCGCGAATGGAAGTGCTTAGTTTTGAACCTAACTANCTTGCATNGATTTTGATATTTNGAAGAATTGAATTGACCAATCATGAAACGTATTGATCCGAGTCAATTGTTAAATAATAATTTTTGATTTTAGATGTTTGTAGTTTATCATCCATAACTACTGTAAAACTTGATGTAGAAAGCGAAGTCATGTTTGTAGGTTCGGCAATAGCGCTTGATAGGCCTATTATTTTACCATCTTTGTCATAGAATGATGCAATGGCAAGAACGTTTGTAGCAGTATCGTTACCTTTATTAGAAATCCTACCGTTAACATAATAATATCCAAAGATATCTGGCCGAGATTTAGAAGACGTTATAACCAGATTTTCTGCTTTTATTGATCCNGCCTTACTCGTAAAATTAAGACTGTAGNTAGCAACGTCTTTGGATTGTTNGCTGTCTAGCAGTATTATTTCAAATGGTGAGATATCNCCCATATTCAGCGACCTAACCGGAACTATTCCACTCCCATTGCCTATATTCTTTCCCGATTGGTCGTAGAAATTGGCAAATATCGCGATGTCTTGCTGAGGACGATTAGATATATTTCTTATTTCGCCAAATAGATGAATCAATCCACTTTGATCAACAGTTGTTTTTGTTTGCAATACCTCAAAGTTCCCAACCCCGTAACTTGGGCAATTTATTAATAATAGAAATACGCCAGAAAAAACCAGTATCCCTTTTAGGACTGAAAGAGATGGGCCAAATGAAGCTAACCTTCTAAAACATTCTATCAACTGGACATCTCTGGTATATGTAGGCATTATATTTTTGTTTCAATCCTGCATTCTAAATACAACTAATGATTTTTTGACAGAAAATCTGCATAAACCAATTCCTGCTTGAAGGCAAGAGACAGTTTATCATTTGATAATTGATCTTCAGTTTTATCTCCAGAAATGAGGTAATTCTTGAAATGTTCGTAGCTGGATGCTTCNGATTCGACTGAGCTAACAAACGAATCTCTGATATTTTCATATTCGTTTGGAACATTNAAGGCTTTAGCCTCATTCTCAAGTTCTTCAAATTGAGACAGGTACCTGTCAGTAATAGTTACCATTGTTAAATTGTCAAGTTTCTTCATATTCCAGTTTCCAACTTCCTCTTGATAATTTCGTGTCAGGTCCCCTGACTTTGATACCAAAACACGAAGTGATTCGGTGAAAATTTGTGTATTACTCTTAAAAGGATTAACAAATACTAAAAGCCCGATGGAAACAATTGCCGCCAATATTACTATGCCCAATAATGATTTTTTGGATTTCAATTAGCATTAATTGATATTTTAATAATTAATAGTTTTTCAAACATCTACATTACATTTGAAAAGATGAGAAAGGTTTACTGCGTGAGTTGTTTTTGTCATTTTTAGCTATCGTGCTCGCTTTCAAATTCTATTATTTCCTTCTTTTTCCATGAAGTATAGTTGCCGTGGTCTGTTAGCTCAATATCATACAATTCCAGAATCTTGGTTCGTAACGTATCAGCATCCTGAAACTTCTTATTGGCCCTCAGTTTATTTCGCTCGTCGATCATCTTTTCAATATCGTTTTTTGTACCAATATCAATTTCCATTACCTCTAGACCAATGATATTCATTAATATGTTTACGATATGCAAACCTTTTTCAGACATTGTTATTGATAGTTTTTCGGAGGAGCTTAAATTGTTAATATATGATACCAATTTCATGAACGATGTCAACGCCGATGGAGTATTAAAATTGCCCTCCATAGAAGCTATGAACTCGGATAAATAACCATTGCATTTATCTTCAAATTCATCCGGGGCTACAAATTCATTCCTTGTCGTCCTGAGCTCATAGATACAGTGCTCGATTTGTCTCCATTTTTGTAATGATTCGTATAATATCTCATTATTATAATCCATTGGCTTTGAATACTGACTAGAAATTAGGTATATCCTAAGGACATTCGCTCCCCATTTTTTAAGAGCATTTTTAATAAGGATCATATTTTTAAGTGACTTTGACATCTTTTCAGAATTAATTGTAATCATACCCACATGCATCCAGATTTTTGCTAGTTTCTTTTGCGTAAACGTCTCTGATTGTGCTATTTCATTTTCGTGGTGTGGAAATATTAAATCTGTCCCTCCTCCATGGATTTCAATTTCATTGCCAAGGAATTTTGATACCATGGCAGAACATTCGATGTGCCAACCAGGTCTGCCTTTTCCCCACGGGCTTTCCCAATATGGAATATCAGAAGAAAATTTCCATAATGCAAAGTCCAATGGATCTTCTTTCAAGTGATCTACTTCGATTCTTGCACCCTCCTCTAAATCATCAATTTGTTTCTTTGATAGTTTACCATAATTTGGAAATAATCGTACTCTGAAATAAATTCCATTTAGAGTTGGATAAGTATAATTTTTATCTTTTAGTATTCTTATGGCCTCTATAATCTCGCTCATGTTTTCAGTTGCTTTTGGATAAAAATCAGCTTTCATTACATTTAATTTAGTAAAATCTTGAAAATAACTCGTGATGTAATTAGCAGAAATTTCATCAGGAGCTTTACCTTCTAATTTAGCTCTGTTTATAATTTTATCGTCCACATCAGTAAAGTTTTGCACATAAACTAGATTGGCTCCACTGTACATTATATATCGTCTTAAGACGTCAAAGACTACGATAGTTCTAGCATGACCTATATGACAGTCATCATACACAGTGATTCCACAAACATAAATCCTGATTTTATTATCATGGTTTGTACCAATATCTTCAAGAGTATCAGAAAGTCTGTTATAGATTTTCAAGCTGGAATTATGATAATCCAAGAAATGTTTATAACTAAATCAAACATCTATGTAGAGATCTTTTCCTTTTAGGTCTATCTTGTACGTTTTTAGCTTTACCCCTTCAAGATAATCTAATAAATCTCCAGTTCGTATATTATAATGCCATGAATGTAATGGGCATTCCACAACTTCTCCATCTATTTTGCCTGGAGCAAGCGAACCGTCCTGATGTCTACATAATGCTTCTATGGCATAAAATTTTCCATTTGTTCGAAATATCGCAATCCTATTCCCATCAAGGTTTACCTCCTTTCCAGTTTTCTTTTCAAAATCTTCGGTACTTGCAGCACGCTTCCAAGTCATAGTTAGTTTTTTGTTTCAATCTCTTATAAAATATTATGTATCAGTTTTAAATCGAAACTTCAAATTTCTCCTAATTCAAAGCGTATTTCAAAAAATTAATAGTGCTGAATCGTGATAGCGCAATGGCAGTTAGTAAGACTTGGCATATTTTCTTTGAAGTTGTGTTAATTTATCAATTTTTATACCCAAATGTTTTAGGGACAAATTTGCAATTTTAAGATCTATTTTTTCAGGTACTGAATAGATCTTCTTTTGCATTTTTCTATGATTTCTAGAGATATATAGTATGGAGAGAAGCTGATTAGCAAAAGACATGGCCATGACTTCAGGAGGGTTCCCCTCGGCACCCACTAAGTTAACCACTCTGCCGCTACATAGCAAGTATATTTTTCTGCCATAAATATTGAAACAGTCCAAATACGGTTTGATTGAGTAATTCTTACTAGACTCTTCACACAATTTCTTTACGTCTATCTCATTGTCAAAGTGTCCTGCGTTTGCAAGTATGACTCCATTTTTCATTCTTCTGAAATGTTGCGCAGTAATCACGTTCTTTTGTCCTGTACATGTGATAAAAATATCAGCAATATCAACGACCTGGTTTATTCTCTTTACGTCATACCCTTCCATATATGCCTCAATTGCTTTAACNGGATCTACCTCCACAACAGTAACATNNGCNCCCAATCCTCTGGCTCTGGAAGCAACCCCCTTGCCCACNTATCCATATCCACATACAACTATATGTTTACCAGCTATAAGAACATTAGTTAGTTTTATTATTCCATACAAAGTACTTTGTCCGGTCCCGTATCGATTATCAAATAATTGCTTGGTGTTTGCGTTGTTAACACCAATAACAGGATACAACAACTTTGCGTCTTCTTCCAGTGCTTTTAGTCTTATAACTCCTGATGTCGTTTCCTCAGTTCCGCCCAATATTCCAGGGATCTTCTCATTGTGAGCCGTGACGTGGAGGTCTGAGCCATCATCAGTGAGTATTTGTGGACGGTCAAATAAAACCCTACTCAAATTGTTAAAGTACTCTTTTTTGGTCTCGTCCTTCCAAGCGTAGACTTTAATCCCTTTTGACGAAAGGAATGCTGCTATGTCTTCTTGTACCGATAGGGGATTTGCAGAACACAAAGATACCTTCGATCCTAGCCTAATCAAAGCGATTATGAGTACAGCCGTCTCCTTTGTAATGTGTAATGAAAGACCAATCTTCAACCCTTTTAATGGCCTATCCGCAATATTTTCACTAATTATTGTATTTATTATATCCATGTGCGAAGACGCCCATTCCCACGATTTTTTTCCTCTATTAATTAGTTCAGCGGTACGCATATCGCTATTACAATGAATTATTTGATATAACTAATTAGCGCATGTATCCTGGGATTACTTGAATCGATGCATGAATATGTATTTCAGATACTTTTAATTCCTTGTGATCATCACTGATTCTGCAGTGCAAATTTCGGACAAAGACAGTGTGATAATAACAAGCGCTCTCCCATATGCGAATGGTGAGATACACCTCGGTCACATATCGTCAACATATTTGCCCGCAGATATATTTCGTAGGTTTTTGAAACTAAATGAAATCGAGGTGTATCACTTGTGCGCATCAGACGATTTTGGCACCCCAATCCTAATTGAGACTGAAAAAAAGAAGACAAAACCTGAAATCTACGTTAAACATTGGCATGATAAAGATATAGAAGATTTCAAGTCCGTAGGAATAATTTTTGATTCATTTTCACAAACAAGCTCTAGTACAAATAGGGAATTTGTACAATACGTCTTTAACGTCTTAAACAGAAAGGGTCTTATTTATGAAAAAGAAGTGGTACAATACTTTTGCGAAAAAGATTCAAAGTTTCTACCAGACCGTTACGTGGTTGGCACATGCCCTTACTGCGGTGCAATGGGCCAATATTCAGATTTATGTGAAAAATGTGGACGNATCCCAGAAAAAATANTAGGTCCAAAATGTGCTATTTGTGGATTACCGCCGGTCAAGAAAAACAGTAATCATTATTTCTTCAAGCTCTCTAATTTTGACGTTTTTCTTGAAAAATGGTTGAGTGAAAATAAATTTCTCCAACAAGATGTCAAAAAGTATGTGCTTAACTGGATTGTTGAGGGACTCCAGGATTGGGATATAACAAGAGATATTACTTGGGGTATCAACATTCCTGTCAAGGGTAATGATAAAATGGACAAGGTGTTCTATGGGTGGTTCGATAACCATTTATGCTATATTTCTTCATTCATAGAATTATTGGGTAACGTAGACGCCGCAAGAGAGAAATGGAATAAATCTAAAATATATCACTTTATTGGAAAAGATATTGTTTATCATCACTATCTCTTTTTGCCAGCAATTAGATTAGGAATAGATCAGGAATACAAATTGCCGGATCTCATACCTACACGTGGACACCTCATGCTTCAGAACAATAAGATCTCAAAAAGTAGAAACTGGTATATTGGACTGAGGGAATTTATAAATCAATTTGAGGTTGATTATTTAAGATTCTACATCTCTTCAATCTGCAGTTATTCTCAAGATGATATCAATTTTGACTGGAACGATTTTGAAAAAAAGATAAATAATGAATTAATAGCCAATATTGGCAACTTTGTTAACCGAACATTGACTTTTATTAAAAAATATTTTGATAATACAATACCCCACCCAAATGAGTATGATGATAATGACAAGAAAGTCCTGGAAGAAATAAAAAATATTGGTAACAAAGTGGCTAACTTTATTTTGAGGAATGAAATCGACAAAGCATTAAAGTGTATTCTTAATTTTTCGTCTTTATTGAATCAATATTTTCAAAAGAAGGAACCATGGAAGAATCCAAAACAGTCAGCTTCTTCGCTTTTTGTATCCATTAACGCTGTGCGTTCATTATCTATTTTACTTGAGCCGTTTATACCATTTTCGGCAGAGAAAATTTGGCAACAAATTTCTTTAGAAGGTAACGTTCACGAACAGAAGTGGAATGCAATCGGAGCAATCACATTAAAGGCGGGTCATATATTGGGAAATATTCAACCACTGTTCAAGAAAATAGATGAAGTTAAAATAAAAGAACAGGTAAATAAACTAAATAATAGATAAAATTGACCAAATCCGGACTGATGATTGGAAGATTTCAGCCATTCCACAATGGCCATTTAAAACTTACCAAACAAATTTTGAAAGACTGTAATGAATTGATTATTGCCGTAGGAAGTTCTCAATTTAATTTTACGTTCTCAAATCCATTCACTGCAGGTGAGAGAGTGTACTTTATTCATCAATCTTTGGTAGAGGCAAAAATTGACCTCAGTAAAGTGTACGTAATACCAATTTTGAACTTGGAAAATAACGCGATTTGGGTTCAACACCTAAAATCTATGTTACCCAATTTTAACTCAATATATTCTGGAAACAAATTTGTTCAAGAGCTATTGTCTAGTGGTTCTGAAACGTTTAATGTCCAAACACCACATTTTTACGATTCTAGTAATTGTAATGGCACTAACATTAGAATGAATATTGTTATGGACAAAGAATGGAAGCAATATGTCCCGGATGCCGTATACAGAATAATTTCAGAGTTCAACGGAGTCCACAGAATAAAGATACTATTTGAAACTCAGCGAGAAGGAACCGATGAAATTAGACAATATCCAGATATAAAGTGATAATTGAATAAAATTTCCTGTGAAAATGCATGACAAAACCACTACGCTCCTGCCCGATTTGCAAGAATTGCGGTGCCAAAAAATTTTCGGTAGTATCCAATAATAAAGATTTCATCATTCTCCAATGCAAAAATTGCTTAGTTAAGGTACGTCTTTGATAGTTCTACTGTGTAATGTCGAGATTGAATCAAATTAAATAGCATATATATCGACACAGGATATGAGAAAGTATGACTGCAAAAAAATGGTTTGACAATGATGTTTCTTTAGAACCCGTTAGAACCAAGAATATCGCGGTGATAGGGTATGGTATACAGGGTAGAGCTCAAGCAAATAATATGAAAGATTCTGGATTGAATGTCATAATCGGATTGTACAACGGTGCGAAATCCTGGAAAACTGCAGAAAATGATGGACACATTGTTAAAGAAGTAAAGGAAGCCTCAAAGTCAGCGGATATTATTCATNTTNTGACTCCAGATATGGAACAAGCCAATGTATACAACANCGACATAGCGCCAGGACTAGCTCAGGGAAAAACNCTAAATTTTTCTCATGGGGCAGCTATACACTGGAAGTGGATTACACCTCCTAATAATATTGATGTAATAATGGTCGCTCCAAAGGGACCGGGTCAAAGAGTAAGAGAATTGTTTCAGGAAGGTTTCGGCACTCCTTCNTTGATTGCGGTTCATCAAGATNATTCTGGAAGTGCTCTGAATACTGTTTTGGGACTGGCCAAAGCAATAGGNAGTACAAGGCCAGGAGTAATTGAAACTACTTTCAAGGAAGAAGTTGAAACAGATTGGTTTGGGGAACAAGTCGACTTGTGTGGCGGTGCACATTCACTTGTTCTTAATGCATTTGAAACTCTAGTAGAAGCTGGTTACCAACCTGAGGTGGCTTATTATGAATGCCTCCATGAACTGAAATTGATAGTGGATCTGATATACAAGTATGGAATAACTGGAATGTACAACAGGGTGAGTGAAACCGCGAGATATGGCGGTCTCACAAGAGGACCAATGATAATAAATTCTCAAGTAAAAGAAAATATGAAAAAAGTTCTAAAGGATATACAATCTGGAGAATTCGCAAATGAGTGGTCAAGTGTGTACAAAAAGGATGGCAAGAATTCATTTGCTAGGTTCATGAACCAATTAGAGAGTAATCAATTGGAGGTTGTTGGAAAAGATATGAGGAAAATGATGTGGAAAAGTACTGATTAGTATCTTACAGTACTAGTAGTGGAGTATTTAAGAAACACTCAATCTTAATTATGTTTTTTATTTACACACATTAGTTGCTTTTCGCATAATTAATACTGTGAATGGTAAACTGTACCGTCGATATTTATTCTAAATATGAGATAATGGTAGTAGTGTTCTAAAGAATTACGGTTCTCCATTTAGGAAAACTGTAGTATCTTCAATAACCCTAATAAACTATTATGTTCAATAATGTGTTCAGTGTCGATTAGTTAATGCAAGGAAAATATCAGTTTGAAGGGATTTATTTTGCATAATATGCAGAAAATACATGAAATTTCTGATGGCAAGCATGTTATGTTATTATGTGAGAATGAAGAGCAGCGTGCTCAAGCAGCTGCAGAATGGATAAACCACGGACTTGAGGAAGGACAGCACTGTATTTATGCTTCCGTCTATGCTTTTAATCAATTTAGTCAATCAAGTATTACTAGAATTTCGACAAAGATAAAAAATTATCAACACCATCTAGACAATAATAGCCTGCAGATTATCGATTTTAATCCCTACTATCAATCTGCTCTAACCGGTAATTTGACACTATTTAAGAATTTAAAAAAAAATCTAGAGAAAATATTTCGTGAAAATAAAGCTACTGGAGACAAACCAAAAATAACTGTTTTCGCAGACGCGGCATGTTGTTTATGTGAAAATAAATCGTTTGAGGATTCAGAAAAATTAGAGAAATGGTGGCAAGATACACATGATGAATGGGTAAAAAATAATTACCACATTACAGTAATTTGTCCACACCCGCAGGTAATTTTGGAGACTAAACAAAATACAAGATTAAAAATAGCAAACATACATGATGTTATGATAACTCTAAACCCATATGATGNAAACAATATGACATCATCATTAGTGGAGGACCATGTGATCAGAATTCTTATTGCAGAGTCCGATCCTGATTTAGCGGAACTCTATGCAGAGTTTTTAAGCCGTTGCCATGTTAATGTTACCATCGTAGTAGATAGTAATGAATGCCTATCTGCGCTAATGTCTAGCAATTTTGATGTAATTATTTTGGACGAACATTTGGCAGGAAATGTTTTGACCAAGGATCTCGCAAACGAAATCCTTCGAGTAAAACCGTATCAACGAATTGCATTAACTACAACCAATCCCTCATATCGAACTTCAACTGGAACAGATTTCGTTGGATTGAATCAGAAAGACATTTTGCTAAAGCCATTCATGTTGTCAAATCTCCTTGAAGTAATTAAAAGAAAATAAACTTTTTTTCCATTGAATGTTAGTCAATGTGTCCTTCTTTAGCCTTGATTAATGCATGTAATTCGTTAGTGCAAACTTGCAGGATTTTTTGTGCATCTTCTTTGCTGCTTGCGGATACTATAACACCGCCTGGTCCAAATTTGCACTGATTAATCTTAATGGGTATATCGACATGGAGAAGGCGTCCAACAAATTCTAATAGTGAAGGATATGTCTCACCTTTCTTATAAACAAACGATGCAGTATTTTTTGTCATCAAGATATCATCTTCCACAGGAAATAATAATTGACCTTCCATGATGTTTTTCAAGATCTCTTCTTCTATTTTTGTTGCCTTTGATCTCAAATTTTGATTGCGTGCAACACTTGCTTCGTATGTCAATTCTTCCAACTTTTTGAAATCCATGTCATGTAATAATAGTTGGTATCAATAAAATGTTATCCTACTTGTATTTGGAAATAATTGTTACGTAATGATCATTGCAATTTGTCATCTTGATTGATTTAATTAACAGTTTTTTCTCCAAGATACTTCTCATATTCGTAGAGTGACTTTTCTTGTGAATCTGTCTGAATTGATCCAGGCCTAAGATTTCTGATCCTAGTTATAGCATCCCTTGCACTTAGATTTTCTTTTTTTAACAAATATGCAGCTAATATTGTTCCTGTTCTTCCTTTTCCTGCGGCGCAGTGCACTAATACTGGTCTTTTTGCAACAATTTCATTCTCGATAAATTTGACTGTTGAATCAATCTCTTGGACAGTGGGTGAATGATAGTCCTCAACTCTAAGGTGCAAGTAATTAACTTTCTCAAAGTTTTTATCTTTAGAATGTGGATTTACGATATCTGGATCTGATAACCATCGAAAAGGCAAGGGTATCTCCCGGACTGTCACGATGGTTCTAACTCCATTCTTTACTAACCACTGAAATTGATCAAAGGATAACGGTAACCCACTTCCAGCAAGCCCATTGTTAATCACCCAGCTAAAATTTGTAGGTCGAGAACTGAATTTACTATAAAGCCATCGGTAGACGTCCCCAATAAGTGTCATTTCACAGGGAGATCTACTGAACACTTGATTTAAATCTTAATCACCATAATTTATAGGCGATAGGGTAGAAAATTTTATTCTTTAGTAATCGATCATATCACTCACTGAAATGAAATAGATAGTCATTTCAGTGAAGGTATCAGCCAACTATACCGTCAAAAGAAAAAAAGTGTTACTGGCAAATGCTTGAAAAATGCCTATATAATGATGTAGCTCATTATTTATTATGGTTTCATATCCNCATAATAGAAGTATGTTTTTCATCCGGAGGAATNATTGTGTTAGTTATCTGGATCGTGCTAATGGTAATACGCACAATAAGACATACTTAGAGTGCTTTCCAACATGTTCTTTTTTTAGGTTACAACGCAAGATAAAAACATGNGTTCCTAAAAGAAGAATAAAGAAATTGTCCAAGTAACTGCTATTTTTTTAAATTATTATGGATGAAATCTATAATTACTTCAAGTGGGGTTCCTGGTCCAAAGTTACCTTTTATTCCTTTTTCTTCCAAGAGCCTTTTATCCTTGCCTGGTATCACGCCACCCCCGATCAAAAGAATATCATTAACGCCCTGCTCCTTTAAAACAGTAGCAACCCTGGGGAATAATGTAAGATGAGCTCCATTAAGCAAGCTCATTGCTACAACATCGACATCTTCATCAATAGCAATTTTCGCTACCTGGTCGGGCGTACAGAACAACCCAGAATATATAACCTCCATTCCAGAATCCCTGAGAGCTCTGCATATGACTAGAGCTCCTCGATCATGACCATCTAGCCCTAATTTAGATACGAGAACTCGTATGGGCTTTTTTTTGTTATGTGTAACCGTAGATGTGGACATATAACTAAAACTCACAATGTATCTTTAAAATTTTTTGTCCACTTATTTTGGGTAAAACTGATTTACTATATGAATACAAGTAACTTTTAATACTTAACTTCCCAGCAAATCACTCGTGTCAAACTTAGTGGCAGGGATACTGAAAGGCGATAAAAGATCAATTTCGAGAGCAATTTCAATAGTAGATAATAATGACCCCGAATCAGTAAAAATAATACAGGGAATTTTCAAGAAAACAAAAAATGCAAAGACCATCGGATTTACAGGATCTGCTGGTTCTGGGAAGAGTACATTAATTGGAAAGTTGGCATCTGAGTTTCATTCCCTTGGTTACAAAGTTGCGGTTATAGCGGTGGATCCATCTAGCCCGATAACAGGTGGCGCCTTATTAGGTGACAGGGTACGAATGATGTCAGTTAGTGATGAAATTTATGTTAGAAGTTTGGCTTCACGCGGTGCTGAAGGAGGAATTTCAAGGTCCCTCAGGAACGTAGTCAGAATTTTAGACGCTGCAGGTTATAACTTGATTCTAGTAGAAAGTGTAGGAGCAGGTCAGCTTGAAATCGAAATTTCAAAGGCAGTGAATATTACCGTAGTTATTTTTAATCCACAAACTGGCGATAGCATACAAGCAATAAAAGCTGGACTAACTGAAATCGGAGACATTTATGTTATAAACAAGTCAGATTTGGAAGGAGCTACAATTCTGTACAATATTATATCCGATCTAGTAGGTAATCATAAGAAACTGGTCTTCAAATGCTCGGCCAAGTTGAAGAAAGGGGTAAAAGAATTGACAAGAGCCCTGGTGAAATTATTGGATGAAGAGAAATACCTATCTAGAGAAAAGTCGATATTGGAAAATGAACTAAAAGATATGATTTTAAACGAAGTAAAGGAAAAATCTATTGAAAAGATAATGAAGAGCGAAGAGTACAGAGAACTCGTTAGTAAAGTACTAAAAAAGGAAGTTGAGCCATATAACGCAGCTTTAAATTTTGCCAACAAGATTATAGTATAGGAGGATATAACAATGGCAAAACAAGAAGTAAAAAAATTTAAGACAGATTCAGGGATTCCTGTTAAACGAATTTTTTCTTCAAAGGATCTAGTAGACAAAACATTTGACAATGAAGAAGCAGGAAGATATCCATACACAAGAGGGCTTTATCCAAACATGTATCGAGAAAGACTCTGGACAATGCGTCAGTATAGTGGATTTGGCAGTGCTGAAGAAACTAACAAGAGATTTCGATTCTTATTGGAGCATGGACAGACAGGACTCTCTCTAGCTTTTGATCTTCCAACTCAAACTGGAAGAGATTCTGATAACCAATACTCACAGGGCGAGGTTGGAAGAACCGGAGTTGCGATTAGTTCTATTAATAATATGATGACATGTTTTCAGGATATCCCACTAGATAAGGTAAGCACGTCAATGACAATAAATTCTACCGCTTCGACGCTTTTGGCCCTTTACATCGTGGTTGCAGAATCTCAAGGGGTTTCCTCTAGCAACTTGAGGGGTACTACGCAAAATGACATATTGAAAGAATACATCGCACGCAATACCTATATTTATCCACCTAGAGAGTCTATGAGAATCATTGGCGATATGATTCAATATTGTTCTAAACACGTTCCTCAGTGGTACCCCATAAGTATCTCCGGTTATCACATGCGTGAAGCAGGTTCAAACGCAATTCAAGAATTAGCCTTTACATTTGCTAACGCAATAGAATATATCGATACATGCGTGTCACGAGGATTAAATGTTGATGAATTTGCTCCGCGCTTATCGTTCTTTTTCTGCTGCACGATGGAATTCTTCGAAGAGGTGGCAAAATTTAGAGCTGCGCGTCGTATATACGCAAGGATTATGAAAGAAAGATTTGGCGCCAAAAGCGATAAATCGACCCATTTGCGCTTTCATGTCCAAACGAGCGGTGAATCACTGACGGCACAGCAAGTCGACAACAATGTGGTCAGGGTTACATTAGAAGCCTTGTCAGCCGTACTTGGGGGTTGCCAATCCCTACATACAAATTCTAGGGATGAAGCACTGGCTCTTCCAACTGAAGAATCAGTCAAGATTGCATTAAGAACTCAGCAGATTATAGCAAACGAAACTGGAGTAACGAAAACAGTAGATCCCCTATCAGGTTCACATTACATAGAGTATCTTACATCCAAGATAGAGGAGGGAGTAGAGAAATATCTCAAGAGGATAGAAAAAATTGGAGGTTCTCTAGCGGCTATAGAAAATGGTTTCTTTCAAGAGGAAATAAGACGTAATGCTTACCAGTTAAAGAAAGAGATAGACTACAATGATAGGGTGATTGTAGGCGTGAATAAATTTCAAGACCAAAACGATGTGGAACCGAAATTAAATACTATCGATCCCGAAATAGAGACTCGCCAAGTAAATAATTTAAAGGACTTTAAGAAAAGCCGGGATTTGACTAGAGTAAATTCTGAGCTAAGTAAATTGCAAAAAAATGCAGAAAAAGAACAGGAGAATCTTATGCCTCATATCATCTCAGCAGTAAAAGCTCATGTTACACTGGGAGAAATAAGTGAAGTTTTTGTTGACATATTTGGAAGATACGAACCAAAATTCTCTTTTTAGAGGTGAAATGGAATGAGAGTTGATCATGTTGCAATAGCAGTGAACAACGTAGCCGAGGCGTTAAAGAACTATGAAAAGATCCTAAAAATTGATAAAGTTGACATTGAAGACGTTCCTACAGAAAGGGTCAAAGTAGCCATTTTGAAATTGCAAGATACTCGAATAGAATTGATGGAGCCCACTGCAGATGACAGTCCAATAAAAAAATTCTTGACGGATCGTGGAGAAGGAATACACCATATAGCCGTTACTGCAGATGATATTGAAAATGATGTTGAGAGAGCAATTGCCAACGGAACTCGAATGATTGGAAATATTAGAACCGGGTCGTATGGCAGGAAAATAACTTTCATACATCCAAAATCAATGAATGGGGTTTTAACGGAATTCTGTCAAGCACCACCTGAAAGTAAAGAGTAGAGTAAAGAATAGTGGAATGAGTAAACCAGAATTACACGACCTTACTTGCTATAGTCTATTACTCATTTGTCAACTGAATCAAGTCTACTTGCGAGTTATCAGTTATGAACAGCAGAAAGTGCTATACAAAATTATTATACAAGTCGCGATACAAATGTCTTTGTAAAGTCGTCAGTATGCATCTTGCCACCCATATCTATTGTTTTTATGTTCTCATTGAGGAGACTCATTAATGTTTTTTCTATTTTCCTTCCCAAGTCCATTAGGGCTGCTTGATCATTATTCTTATTTTTATCAGCTAGCCATTCGAACATCATCTTAATTGATAAGAACATTGAAGATGGATTAGCAATATTCTTGGTTGCAATATCAAATGCTGCACCATGGACTGGTTCAAATATGGCGAATCTTTTTCCGATATTACCTGCAGGTGCCAATCCCAGACCGCCTACAACCTGTGCTGCCTCATCTGACAGGATGTCACCAAACAGATTTGTTGTCAGAATTACATCAAAATTTTCTGGATTTCTAATCAAATTCATAGCGCATGCATCAACATAAGACTCACTGAATTCGACATCAGGGTATTTTTTTGCAACATCCTTACTAATTCTGGAAAACATGTTATCTCCTAATCTCATAACGTTTGACTTGTGAACACAAACAATCTTTTTCTGCCCATTTTTGACACCTCTCCTTACTGCTTCTTCAAACGCGTACTCTGCAATTTTTCTCGACGCCTCTGCAGTTGTTAGTCGTATGCCTACCACTGCATCATCTCCTATCGGAAATTCCCAGCCCAGGTAAACATCTTCGGTATTTTCTCTGACAATCACTAGATCCACTGAGGGATGAAGAGATTTTACATTAGGGTATGATTTCGCGGGTCTTATGTTGGCATACAAGTCAAAATATCGCCTAAGAACAAGAATTACATCTGCTGCATGTTCCCCCACGGGTGCCTTCAAACAAACCTCTGATTTTTTTATGCTATCAAATGAAAAATCCGGCAATGCCTTGTTGTATTTGGCTAAAGCGTTGTCCCCAGCCTCTACACTCACTATGTCAAATTTTATGTCAGAAAATTCGCTAATCTTATTCAAAAGTATCGTTCCTGAATTCGCCAGATCAGGACCAATTCCATCACCATTAACCAATGAAATACTATATCTTGTCAATAATTATGAACCTAAATCAAATTGAATTCAATTTTTTGAATATAGAACCTTTCTTAGCATTAGTTTATTTATTGCGTCGATCATTGCTTCTACGGATGCAACTACTACATCTTCACCAGATTTTTTGGAAGAAACAATATTACCATCTAGGTCTTCTGCCTTTATCGTAACTTCTGCCATTGCATCTGATCCTCCGGTTATAGATCCAAGTCGATATTCCCTTATTCGAATATTTGCCATATCTACTGCAATTTTTTGTATTGCCTTG
>Ga0065704_10070558_pt1 | contig 20644 bp, 15 predicted proteins | sample SwiRhicommuniRL2_FD_59091 | JGI IMG/M metagenome (GOLD analysis project Ga0065704, IMG submission 59091) | Switchgrass rhizosphere bacterial communities from Rose Lake, Michigan, USA - RL2 v2 (version 2) | ecosystem: Host-associated > Plants > Roots > Rhizosphere > Soil | place: East Lansing, MI
AGTTAGTTATAGTAGCTTAGTTATGAACAGACGATTATTAGCCTACTTTCTGCTCGACACCTCGGGATCTATGCGTGGTGAGCCCATACAAGCATTGAATAACGGGTTTAATGGACTCATCAATATGCTTAGAACAGATCCTCAGGCAATGGATTCCTTACATATTAGTGTCACTACTTTTGATCGAGATGTGCATAACATAGTTCCTTTGACCGACTTGGCAAGCTTTCAACCAATAGAAATACATTGTCCCGAAAGCGGTCCAACTCATACCGGAGAGGCACTCGAAATGCTGCTTAAAATGGTAGACAATGAACTGATTAAGGGATCGACCGAACGGAAGGGCGACTGGAAGCCTTTGCTCTTTGTTTTCACTGACGGAAAGCCATCCGATATTCAGAAATATCGGATGTGCATTCCGAAAGTCAAAGCCATGGATTTTGGAATTATTGTTGGTTGTGCAGCCGGTCCTAAAGCCGAAGTTTCTTTTTTGAAGGAGCTGACGGACGAAGTTGTCAAATTGGATACCACGGATAGTAATACATTGACAACCTTTTTTCGATGGGTGAGTTCATCAATTGAAATGGGCAGTAAATCCCAAGGTACTGGCGAAATCCTGACACTTCCACCTCCACCGAGCGAATTGAATATTATCGTTTAAAACTTTGAACTAATCATGAGAAGATTACCTGTATATTTCTTAATAGATGTATCTGAATCTATGGTCGGCGAACCTATCGAACAAGTACAAGACGGGATTGGTACCGTTATTCAGACACTCAAAACTGATCCTTTTGCACTTGAAACCGTATGGATATCCATTATTGGATTTGCTGGTAAAAGCAAGGTAATTACTCCCTTGCAGGACGTGATCACTTTTTACCCACCCAAGCTACCTATTGGTAGTGGAACTTCGCTTTCCAGTGGATTGACAGAACTGATGCGTTCCATTGATACGGAGTTGATGGCGACGACATATGAACGAAAAGGCGATTGGAAACCCATTATATTTTTGTTTACAGATGGTGTACCGACAGATGATACTGAAGAGGCCATGACAAAATGGAATACAGTATACCAACGCAAAGCGAATCTGATCGCGATCTCAATAGGAGATAATACCAACTATAGGTTATTGGAGAAACTGACTTCACATGTGTTACGGTTTAATGATAGTGGTGCGCAGTCATACAAGGAGTTTTTTAAATGGGTGACAGCTTCCATCAAAGCGACGAGTGAACAAGTGACTAATAGCGATACCGATGCAATAAATTTAACGAAAAGTAATCCTGAGGTTATTGAGAAAGTTGAAACGGGGAAAATGCATCAGATCGTGGATGACAATTTTGTGGTGCTCAATGCAAAATGTGCAAATACCGATAAGTCATATCTGATCAAATTTAGGCGTGATATGGAAGACTCCGGTATCATGAACCTATCTACCCGGATTTATCGTGTACAAGGGGCTTATAAAATAGATGAAAATGCCTATCGTGATTACTCTGGCCCTTACAATTCTAACTTGAAGGTATCAACCGACGAGCTGTATGGTAATCCCAATTGTCCGTGCTGCGGTAATCAATTTGGTCTAGCCAGCTGCTCCTGTGGTGGAATACATTGTATCAAAGGTGATGGCGAAAATACTTGCCCTTGGTGTGGAAATATTGCTTTTTATGGTACCTCAGACGGTGGATTTGATATTAATAGAACTTTAGGCTAATCGTGGAAACAATTTTAAAACAACTGCTGGACGAATTTAGCGTGCAGCAGAACAAGGTCGTTGATAATACTCTAGTCAAACTTATGCAAAATGCGAAGATCAATGCATTGGCCAAGGATATTTATTCATCAAAACAGCAGATAATAGCGATATTTCAAATGTATAGAGAAAAGGAAGAATTTAAAGAAGCTCAGCTGGTCATTCCTAATGCTAATGCGAAAAAACATTATGGATATAGTTTTGACCTAGCTCAATTTTCCAATATTCGCATCCAAAAGATCAAAAATCTGGATAAAGCTGGTTTAACCTTTGATCCTGAGACTTCGAGTATCTGTGGAGTGCCAAACATAGCACTTACGGTAGATTTGCACTTGGTTTTTATTAATACCTTGGAAGAAAATCCAACAGAAGACATTAAGATCATTCCATTTATTGTCAATGCTGATCCTAAAGATCTATGGTTGAATAGACCGAGCAATCAAAATGATCTATACGCCAAAGCTGACAGTGATAAATATGCCGGAGCTTTTCTTGACAAGCAGATAGTTATTGCCTCACAAAGAGGGCGCTCCCATGCACACGAAGGGTCTTTTCGGGATGATCATTTTTATATGTCTGCACTACCCGAAGCCTGGTCTGTCGTGGCCGTTGCGGACGGAGCCGGTTCGGCTAAATTTTCCCGGCAAGGCTCAAAAATAGCTACAGAGTATCTTGTTAAGACTTTTGATAACGAGGTTCTTCTACATGAATTAAACGATTTATGCTTGGCTTACTATACTCCTGCCCCTGCTGAAGCAGTTCCGCTTTCACCAAAAGATGATCAACCTGTTTCTGAAGCCACAACAAATATTACCGATGAGCCAATTAAAGAGGTTGTTAAAGCCGAAATGACCGCAGAAGAGTGTTCGCTCAAGGTCAAATCTTCGATCATCAATATCCTTTACAAATCTGTTCGCGATGTACATGCAAAGCTAGTGGAGTTTGCCAAACAGGAAGATATTCTATTGAAAGATCTCAATACCACATTGATTTTTGCACTTGTCAAAAAATTTGATTTTGGCTATGTGATCCTGACATTTGGTGTCGGCGATTGCCCAATCAATGTTGTCATAGGCGATCTAGAGGAAGTGCGTTTACTCAATATACTCGATATCGGTGAGTTTGGTGGGGGCACCCGCTTTATTACCATGCCAGAGATCTTCAGTCACACTGATATGCCATTACGATTTGCGATCAATAGATTTGATGATTTTTCAAAATTGATATTGATGACGGATGGGATCTATGATGCCAAATTTATTACAGAAAACAAACTGGAAGATAAAGGAACCTGGAATACCTTTCTACAAGATCTAGGTGGGCAAAATGAAGACGGTACAAAGGTAGATTTTGTGGCAGATGAACATATTAAGGATCAGTTATTGACCTGGCTTGACTTCTGGAGCAAAGGCAATCATGACGACAGAACACTAGCCATAATCTATTAACCGATGAAGACGATAACTATAAAATCCATTATTGATCCGTCTCGGACTTACAAGTACATAGATGACGGCAGCCCCAAACAAGGAGGTGTTAAGGATGTCTATTTCGCACCTAATAGAAAGTACGTGGTTGCTTTTTTTCGAACCGCACTTGACTTCAATCAACGGGATCGGATAAAGCGTATTGTCACTTTATACTTAGACAATATTAAGAATGGTAGCTCAGGTGATTATTTCTTGCAGGAAATCTACCGCTGGCCTTATGATGCGGTAGAGCAGGATGGCAAGACTGGCGTCATTGTACCTATCTATGACTCCAAATTTTTCTTTGTAAAGGGTTATGGTGCTAATGCGATGATAAAAGGAGGGGAGAAAGTTGGGAAATGGTTTACTGCACCATCCTTTCGCAATCAACAATATCCACTCGCCTTGGATAAATCTGAATTAGGCGATTGGCTGAGTTATTTTCAGATTGCTATTAATATTTGTCGGGGTATCAAGAAAATGCATCAGATGGGACTTGCACATTCTGATCTATCCTATAACAATGTACTGATCGATCCAGTTACCAAGTCTGCCAATATCATTGATTTGGATGGTTTGGTTGTCCCTGGATTATACCCCCCTGAGGTGATTGGTACAGCCGATTTTATTGCCCCAGAGGTATTAAAGACCAAACACCTAAAACATAATGATCCAGATCGGGTACTACCTAATCAAAAGACAGATCTCCATGCCTTGGCAGTACTGATTTATATGTATTTATTGCGACGGCACCCATTGCGGGGTGGTAAGATTTGGGATCTCGATGCCGAGAAAGATGAATTAATGGCGATGGGAGAGAAAGCCCTGTTTGTTGAGCATCCTACTGATCGGATGAATGCTGTTAAGACCGATCAGCTGAGAAAATGGGAAACTTTCTGGGGAAACCCAAATAAGCTTTCCTATACAAAAACGGGACCTTATCTGACCCATCTGTTTAAGCGAGCTTTTATCGATGGGCTGCACGCCCCTATGCTACGTCCCATTGCCAACGAGTGGGAGACCGCATTGTTGAAAACAGTCGATTTGATTCAGCCTTGCAGTAATCCACAATGTGAGGAGAAGTGGTATGTATTTGATAATTCGACCAAACCTATCTGTCCATTCTGTGGCACAGCGCACAAAGGAAGTCTTCCAGTCATCGATCTCTATTTTAAATTTAAAGACACTGTGTGGAAACCCGAAGGGCATCGGTTAATGGTTTATCACAACCAATATCTTTTTAAATGGCATGTATCCCGCAAAGTGATAAGGAACGAAAGCCTTACAACTGAGGATAAGAAACCCGTCGGGTACTTTACTTTCCATCAAAATAAATGGATGCTGGTCAATCAAAATCTTCAAGGAATGAAAGATCTGACAGAGCAAAAAGATATTCCTCCAAATTCAATGGTAGAACTTACTAATGGTAAGAAGATTTTATTGTCCAATGAAGAGGGAGGAAGGCTATTATACATCACGATTACTAATCAATAATTAAATAAAATGGAACAAAGTATTTTACAATTACATCCCGGTCTAATCTGGGGATTTGGGTTGACAGTCATTATTATGCTGTTACTGGATTTGGGTGTTTTCAACAAAAAGAGTCATATTGTGTCGTCAAAAGAAGCGACAATATGGACAGTGGTCTGGATATCTTTGGCGATGATTTTCTCTGGTGTTGTTTATTATGTGTTCAACCAGGATACTGGGGGGCATGCTACAGCAATAGAAAAGTTTACCCAGTTTCAAGCAGCTTACTGGATTGAGAAAGCACTGTCGGTAGATAATTTATTTGTGTTTATCTTAGTGTTTTCTTACTTCAAAGTGCCACGTGAATTACATCACAAAGTACTGTTCTGGGGGATTTTGGGTGCGTTGCTCTTTCGGGCGATCTTCATCTTTGCGGGCGTGGGCCTGATTAATGTGACATATCTCAATCCGATACTGGATTTCTTTGGTGTGACGGCGCTACCCTGGAATATTAATCTTGTGTTGACGGCCTTTGGTTTGTTTCTAGTTTTTGCAGGCATTAAATCCTGGGGCAGTGGGGATGACGATGAGGACCAAGATTTTAGCGAAACAGCAGGTGCGCGATTGGTGAAGAAGTTCTGGAAAGTATCAGACAATTATGATCATGGAAAGTTTTTTACTGTTCAGAATGGGATGAAACTTGCGACACCGCTTTTGGTCGTTGTAGCTGTGATTGAATTTACTGATGTCTTGTTTGCTGTTGACTCTATTCCTGCGATCTTCGCCATTTCTAAGGATCCTTTTATTCTTTATACATCCAACATCTTCGCTATACTCGGACTCCGTTCATTGTATTTTCTTTTATCCAACTTTATACATATGTTCAGCAAATTACCATATGGTCTTTCAATTATTTTAACCTTTATTGGTATTAAAATGATTATATCACCTTGGTATCATATCCCTTCTCCAGTTTCTTTGGGCATTGTAGGGGGGATTCTTATTTTATCTGTTTTGGTATCCATACTATTTCCTGAAAAGGAAGCAGATGAAAAGATATCGGCATAATGAAACAGCTAGTTAGATTTAGACAAAGATGGCAAATCATGTTTGTCATATTGCCTTTATTTATTAATTGCGGAAGTGAACCGACAACAGAGGTCAATCAACAACATTTTGTTAGTGCCTCTGGGAAAGCGAAGCCTAGCGATCCCCTTAATTCAGAGAAAGTAAGACGGTGGAAACAGGGAGAAGTTTATGTGACGAAGGTGATTGATGGAGATACGTTTTGGGTGGATAATGGTAACGAAAGGTTTAAAGTACGTTTTATTGGTATTGATGCTCCTGAGACACGTAATTCGCGCGGTAAACTGAAAGGCCCCTATGCAAAGGAAGCTAAAGAGTACGTCAAAAAGTTGACCGAGAATAAATGGGTCAAGCTCGAATTAGATGTGCAGAAAAAGGACAGATATCAGCGGGTGCTTGCTTATATCTATTTAACAGATGGTACCTTTTTGAATGCAGAGTTGGTGAAAGGAGGATTTGCTTTGGTGGATACTTATCCGCCAAATGTCAAGCATACCGACCTATTTGTGAGGTTACAACATGAGGCTAGGAATAGCAGCCGAGGACTTTGGGCTTATTGATTTTAAATGGTAGTGATACGGGAAACCGTAAAATAAAACGATCAGATCCTTTTACTTTTGATGTATTATGAAATTGATAAGCCTATTAATCATCTTCCTGTTGCGTTTTGACGGTACCACAGCTTCGCTAGTGAAAGAAAGTCCAGATAAGAATACAGTATACGTTTGTGGTAGTGGCAAAGGAAAGCGATATCACCTCAATGAAAACTGTAGAGGATTACGTTCGTGTAACTCAAAGCCTGTCAAAACAACACGTGAACAAGCACAAAAAGAAGGTAAGACCCTTTGCGGCTGGGAAGATTAAAGAAACCATTTATTACAAACAAAACTATTTTATTATGGATTTTAAAGATGAGATTCGTCAATTTGCCAAGCGCGTTGACCGACTTTTACCACAGATCAAAACAGAGGAAGCTACAAAGACATCCTTGGTGATGCCATTTTTAAAGATATTGGGGTATGACGTGTTTGATCCATTTGAGGTGCAGCCTGAGTTTATTGCCGATATCGGTATTAAGAAAGGGGAGAAGGTAGACTATGCGATATTACGTGAAGACAAACCTGTTATCTTAATCGAATGCAAACATTATGCGGATGGGCTTGACCCGCACAATTCGCAGTTGTTCCGCTATTTCCATACCACAGAAGCTAAATTTGGGTTATTGACCAACGGCGTAGAATACCGCTTTTACACCGATCTGGTTACGCCGAATAAGATGGACGAGAAGCCATTTTTCGAGTTCAAGATTATGGATATCAAAGACAATGAAGTATCCGAATTGCGCAAATTTCACAAAACAGAATTTGATCTCGAAAGCATTTCCAGCGTTGCGAGCGAATTAAAATACTTTAATGAGCTGACGATTCTAGCTATGGCAGAAATGCAGAATCCGAGTGATGATTTCGTTCGTTTTTTTGCGAAGCAAGCCTATCCAAGTCTTGTTACAGCAAAGGTTTTGGAGCAGTTTACACCATTGGTCAAACGTGTTTTTACACAGATTGTCAATGATCAGATTGCTGAGCGACTTAAAAGTGCGCTCAAAAAAGAAACTGAAGCCGAAGAAAAGAATGCTGCAATTGCGCCGGTAGAACCAGATGCGGTGATCGTTACTACCGAAGAGGAGATTGAAGGGTTCTTGATCATTAAATCCATCTTACGGAAGGAAATTGAGATAGGAAGAGTGTTTATGCGGGACAATCAATCCTATTGCGGTATTCTGCTCGACGATAATAACCGAAAGCCCATTTGTCGTTTTTATTTTACGCCAAATCGATTACGTATTGGTTTGTTTGATAAGGAGAAAAAGGAAACCAAATACGATTTAGATTCCTTAGATGACATTTATAAATACTCAGACCAAATTGTCGAAACGGTAGTGAATTATTGATGTAGTTTGACGATATCTTTTAGAAGCCTAGAATATCTTCTGGGCTTTTGAATTATATAATAAACCCACCTAAACGACCTACGGAATATAATGACCTCAATTACGGGAAACCGTAAAAATAGATAAGCTTATCGGTATAATTTAGTGTTGATTATTAACTGAAAAACAAATAAATAGAAACAGATATGGCATGGAGTTTTAGAAGACGAATAAAGATTATCCCGGGAGTTCATCTAAATTTTAGCAGGAGTGGGATTTCTACGTCAATCGGAGTAAGGGGATTGAATATGACAATTGGAAATTCAGGTAGCTATTTGAATACCAGTGTACCTGGATTGGAGATTTCTAACAGGCAACGGCTATCCGGAAGAAATTCATCCTATTCGCCTGATCCATCTTTACCGGTTCCTGCTATCCCCATCGATAATGACAGGGGAAATATTTATAGTGCAGATATTCATGAAATTACTAGCCAGGGTATGCAAGGTATCAAGGAAGCGATTTTATTGGCAAGAGAGCAACGTGTGTCTCTAAAAAAAGACCTGTCAAAAATTAAATTAGCCTTGACGGCCACTAAAGCCAAAAAGGTAATGAGCTATATGTTGATCTATGGTTTGATCAAAAAAGATATTCCTGAGCGTTTATCTATTGATTTGATAGCACAGCAGGAAGCCATTAAGCAGACTAAGGAACAGATTGACTCTTCTTATGTAGACTTGGCCATTGAGTTTGATCTAGAGCTCAAGCAAAAGTATGATGCACTTGCCGCTGCTTTTGTGAATCTGACTAAATGCCGCAAAATTTGGGATGTCACTAGTGCTCATTATCAAGATCGGGCTATTACCCGCTCATCAGCAAGTACTGTTGTCAAAAGGACTATCGTCCATTTTGGGCTGAAATCAATTCCAGAGTTTAAGTCGAATATACAGGCATTGTATTTCCAAAATGCTAATGGAGCCGATCTGTATATCTATCCTGGTTTTATTGTGATGTACAGTAAGGCTACGAACTTTGCTGTCATCGGATTGGATGAAATTGATTTGCTACAAAGCTATGTGAGGTTTACCGAGACACAAGGTGTGCCCTTGGACTCTAGGGTAATTGATCAAACCTGGGCTAAGGTCAACAGAAATGGTAGCCGTGATAGACGATTTAAAGGAAACTATCAGATCCCAGTAGTACGTTATGGTGAACTCAAAATAAGAACTGCTACAGGTGTCAATGAAGAATACCAGTTTAGTAATTATGAAGTAACCGAAGCCTTTGGTGATGCTTTTAGAAGTTATCAAAATGCTGTTAGGCAACTTAGTCATTTATAAATTAATCCATACAAAAGCTTATGTCAACGATCAAACCAACTATTTATCTTGTTAAAGAAGATGTGAAAAATCCTAAAGATATATTTAAAGTAAGTAGGCTACAGGAAGTCGTGAAGGAGGATTTTGTAGTATACTATAAAAAAAGTAATAAAAATACACCCGATTGGGCATATTTTCTCAATGAACAATTCGAAGTAAGCACAAAGAATTTTGAAAATTCATCATCATTCGCAGTACTTACAATAGTAATAAAGGAAAGGTTATTTGCTATTCCACTTGGCATGGGTATTCATTTGTTAGATATGACAAAAATGGAATATAATTTTGGTCTTCGTGCAGCAATAAATGGAATTCCCAAAACCGAGATTAGGCAAATTGATACGACAAAACCTGATCTTGATTCCCAAAAAACAAGGAAGGTTGCTGTAAAAGGAACGACCCCAGAAGATTTCGAAATCAATAAAGAAAAAGACATCCTTCGTGGGATTGTCGGTAAAATATCAGCTGATTTGAACTTAGGCGAAGTGTTGGAAGGTAGGGATAGCTTGCGAGTAACAAAGGGAACGGATTCTCTTCTAAAGTTAGCCGGTATTGTCAAAGTGGCTTATAAATTATATCAATCAACAGCATATCAGAAGGATTATAAATGGATAGATAATATGGCGTTGGTGCGAGATAAATCGAAAATTGCGGCACTTCAAAAACTACTGGCAAAAGAATTGAATTCGGGGAAATTGGATGAACTATATTTTATTCCGCCAGTTTTTTTTGGAGAAGATTTAGAAAGCTTAGGTTTCAAATTTAGTTCCGGAGATCGGACCCGTTTGTCTGGTAAAGAATTATATGAAATGCCATCTATGATAGATTGGAAGAAAGAGATTGGAAAGGATGAGCGAAAGAAAATTACATTCGAAAACCTTGATAGCTTTAAAGTTCATGAAATAAAAGAAGGCGATAGAGAAAGGAGTTGGCCGCTATATCGGTATTTATCCTGGGAAATATCCTATAATGGTCAGAAGTATATTTTATCGGAAGGTAGTTGGTATGAAATTTCGACGTCATTTTATGATGAAGTTAATGGTTATTTCAATGCTCGAGTTGTTGTGAATAATTTTCCCATACCCTCAAAATCAAAAATTAGAGAATCGGATTATAATAAAGAGTTGAGTGACGGTTTGGCTCAAGGGCACTTATTTGATTTGGGACATGCTGATGCTAGAGGAAGGAGTTTAGGGAGAGATAGAAATGAAGCTTGCGATGTGTTTGACGCTGGGTCCAATACTTTTATACATGTTAAGATAGGAAAGTCTTCATCCAACTTGAGCCATTTATTTGCACAAGGCGGTTACAGTGGTGTTATTTTAAAGCAAGATGATAAAATATTGCATGAATTTAATAAACATTTAGTCGCTGACAATGGAATAGCCTTACCAAAACAATATCAACCTAGTGATTACACTGTATTATTTGTATCTGTTATTGGTAAAAGCCAAAAAAAAGATATCCCCTTTTTTAGCAAGGTTACTTTCTATAACATAGTTCGTAAGAGCTTAGATTATGGTGGTTATAAATGTAGATTTACTTATGTCGTTCTGCCATGAGGAATAATAAACCTTAGATGGTAAGTGGTTGTTAGTATTTTCAAATCAAAAAATGAAACTTTCACCTCCCCATTTCCACCATTCACCGAGTTTTCCTGATCGTTAGTCAAAAGCCCGTAGGCTAGGGGCATATTGTGTCGTAGTTTTGAGTCAACAAATAAGAACTAAAAACTAACAATATAAAATAAAGACATTATGAAAACTCTAGTAAAAACATTCGCAGCAACAGCTTTAATTGCAGTATCTACTTTCGTTATGGCAGCTGAAGGACCAGGAGCAAAAGCAACAAAAGCAAGCGTTAACCTCTCAACGGCAGACTTTGCTTTAGAGCACTATGTTACGGTAACTACCGAAGGCGAATCAGCAGGTGTAGAACAATTGTTCGCCGCTGATTTCAATCAAAAAATCCAAGCTTCCAATGCACAATCTCATAGCCGTGAAGCAGTTATCAAATCCTTGAAAAAACAAAAAGGTGAGCGTTTAAACTGTACGGTGAGTACCGACATCCTTGAAGAGTCAGCAGATTATATGGTTGCTAAAGTGACAATGAAATTTGAAAACTTCACCAAGACTGATTTGGTTACTTTAGAGCGTATGGGTGATAACTGGAAAGTGTCCAAATCAATCAATTCTTATAAATAGTATCTTATCACTGGTGGTCAGTTCAAATTAGCTCAAACCGGCCACTGGTGCATCATAGGTTTATAAATTTAGTTCAAAAGCCATGTCGTGAGATGTGGCTTTTTGCTATTTATTACTCTTCGTCTTCCTCTGCATCAACAACCACTCATAAATCCAAGGCTCAGTTTCATAGAGGTATTGGATACCATGCCCTTTACCTGTGAGGCGGTGGAAGATGATATTGCCGTTGCACTTCTTTAGAGATTCGGCTATTCGTTCTGTTTCTTGTATGGAGATTTCGTCATCTGCCGTGCCGTGATAAGTCAGGATTGGAATGTCTTTAAGGGTACAAATTCGAGTGGTGTCGTTATCATTTATTCCTCCGCATAATGGAACAATAGCTGCGATTTTTTCGGGGTGATCAAATGCTGTAATGTACGTTCCGTAACCTCCCATACTTATTCCGGTTACATAGACACGACTTTTGTCGATACGGTAATTTGAAGTTACTTCATTATACAGCGAATCAAACCAATTTTCCGTAGACCAATACTTCCCCTCTGGACATTGCGGAGCGACCATAATAAAATCGAATTCCTTTCCTTGATCTACCAAATAGGGGAGACCATAGATCTTTAGTTTTTCTAAATTATTTCCCTTTTGAGATCCACCGTGGAGGTAGAAAACCAATGGATATTTGGATGTGTCTGTATTATAGCTTTTAGGCAAGTAGGTTAAGTGTTTATAATTGACTTTTTGTTTTTCTTGAGCAATTGACTGCGACATAAAGAAGCCGAAAAAGATTACTGCGAGTAGCTTAAGATAGAGATAAGGCTTGATGGTGAAGATTTTGATAAGCGCTTGGAAAGTCATATTAAAGGAAGATAATGGTTTTGTAAGTAACATGTTTTAAGTTCGTGCCAAAGCCGCAATACACTCTTCGCGAATCTTCCATAGTTTGTCCAGCGTATATGGAATCTTATTGGTCTCGATCCAGCGAGATAAGAATTCCTTATGATATTGAACTTTGTAATCAGTGATTTGATCAGGACCGATTTCCACTTCTTCTAAAAGATCCAGTTCAAATTTAGTTTCGTTGACTCCAATGCCAGTAAAGTCTAAGATGTGATTATGATTTCGCAGATAATTGTGGGCCTCTGGGATATATTTTAAATCATATTTGGCTAGGACATCCTTTATTTTAGGGGTATTCTTACTATTCATGGTAAAAATTCCTAATATAAGCTTTATAGATTCGTTCCCGTTTTCGTCAGCCAATCGCTTTAACAATGCATGTTTGGTACTACAGGTACCACATTGCTCTTCAAACAAGGTAAGCACATTATTTTTATCGTGATTGCGGTTATAATCGAGATCACTTACCCATTTATTGGCTTGTTGGAATGTATTAATCCCAATTGCAGTAAATGATTCAGAGATTGCTCCCTTATCACTTTCAATTTTAAAATCTAAGGGTTTGAAAAATAGTCTTCTAGAAAACAAATTCGTTCGGCTATTGTCGAGAATTGGTTCGCCAGATTTTTTGTTTAAGAAGTAGCGGATATTCTGGATTAAAAATCTTGGATGAAAGTTAGGACCAAATTCATGATGGTTTCTGAATGTGTTAAATATTTCTAACGCTGTTCTTGTCGAGTCAAAATAACCGTTTTTAATTAGCTCTCTAAAATAGCTTTGAGCTTTTTCGTACGTACTTAGAAATAGTGAGGTTTCTAACTCTTCCTCTTTGCCCTCCACGATCATCTCAATAGGGTTGAGATCAGCGCCATCATTTTTGATTATAATGATCCGTTTTGTTTTCTTTCTATCAATCTTATGTTCTTCTACTTCGAGTTTGTATAGATCGAATTTGTTAGTCTCTGGATTGCACTCTCTTAAGGATAAGACTTTACTGAGGTGAACACTGTCCTCTGGGTCGATCAAAGTCGATTTAAAGGGATTTTCAGCGTCTCTAATGAAAAAATCATGCTTACCTAATAAAAATGAGCACTCAAAAGCAGAAATTCCCTTTTCTGTTCTTGCCTTATGAAACAATAAAATCTTGTCAAAGGAGATCGCAGGAAAAGTAGTATTCAGAAGTTTTCTTTTTCTCGAGGTCATAATTTACAGCAAAGATATGGATTTTCTAAGGTCTTTTAAATAGCGCTTCTTTTTCGCTCTTTCTAATAAAAATTCCCTTTTTTACCGCTTGATCTATTATCGCGGTGAAATCTTTTGCCTCCCAATTTTTCTCTGCTTTACTGCCACAATATTGCGCAATTTCTTTTGAGGTATGCCAGTCATCGAAAAAAGCATTACTTTCTTCCACTAACAACAAATAAAGAGTTCCTGTTTGGCCTAATTCCGTGGGATCAATTTTGACAATGACCTTTTCAACCATCTTCTCTTCAAAATCTATTGGTGGATAGAAATCATTTAATGTATATGTGATATTATACCCGAGTTCAAAGGATTTATCTGTGAAAGCTAAAGCTAGTTTATTTAGATGTTGATCATGGTACTTTGCTGAATTAGAGCTGCTTTCAATTGCTCCCAATATGTTCCCATCAGGATCTAATTCGAGTATCTTCTGAATGTCCCTTGTATTAATACCTAAATGTGTCCTGATTTTACGAATAATGTTTATTATATATAGTGAAATAGAACTAATTAATATGACTTTCTTCATTTAGGTAAGATCGTCCATTAGTCTTTTATAAAATGTATTAGTAAAAATTTGTATTTACTTAAATGTTTGATTATATTTGTATTGAAGCTTGATTTTTTTATTAAGTTTAGGTGTTAGACTAGAAGAGTCTCGACTGTGAATTCCGACATTTCAATTGGACGAGGCGATAGGTTTAATGCCCATTTCGATATTTTATATATCTTTGATATATGCTATAGCGTGTGGGCCCTATCGTTACCGTTCCAAAGCCGTCGGAAGCTGACAGTACGGTTGGTAGTGGCCTGCTATAGTGCGCTAAACCTACGAGACTCATAAATTATAAAATCAATTTATGAGTATGAACAAAAAACAGCAATCAAAAAACATCATCACGGCCCCCGAGTAGCTCGGCAACCAAAGTCATACGATGACTTTCCTAGCTGTTGAAGACGTATCGAACCAATTATATATTTGCAACTGTCATTTAACGTCTTGCGCTTCCCGCATTTACAACAATTTTTTTATTTGTGACCTAAGCTAGGCTTAGGAGCAAGAGGATACGTTTGTAAGTATCAGTAAAAAGAACCGTGTCAGCAGGTCACAGCCCTCAACACCTTTAAAAATGAACAGTTTTTACAAGGGTGGGAGTGAACTGCCTACTGGAAAAGGTTCCTCCTACTCAAACCAAATTAAATCCAAAAAATTATGGCCTCTGGCCTTTAAATTAGTAGTGCTTTTTAGGCTTTATTTTACCAGCATATCTCCAGTACGGATAAAGCACTCCTTAAGCACAGATATAGTACTATTTACGCAAATGTTGCGTAAGCATATTTACAAAGGAAAAACGTGCTATCAAAGTGCTTTTCTGCTGCTATATACATACTTGATTATTGGAAGCAAGCTAACAGCTAAAAAGCTGTCACGAAAGTTTACAAAACCAAGGCTTTATTCGGCTGACCTTCGGAGGCTGTTCGACAGTTCTTCGAACCTGCTTCGAGCCTGCGTCGCCCCTTCCTCGGGGTTGCTTCGGCTGCTGTTCGGCTGCCCTTCGGGTGCGAGCCGAAGCCCACTCGAAGCGGAGCCGAAGCCGAGTCGAAGCGTAGCCGAACATGTCTCGAACGAGTCCCGAAGAGGACCCGAAGCGTTGCCGAAGACCACCCGAAGGAGCGAAGGTGTAGCGATAACGATTCGATTACGTCTATATTTTACCTACATCTGCCAGGCACTGGCCGGGCACGCTAACAGATTGAGCTGTAAGGGTGCTGGTCGGTTGCCGAAAAAAGAAGCAGTACCATCTTCGGACTTTCTTCTGACCAATACCCTACCAACACCTTACTTTATTCTGCCTAGCCATTGGTTTTGCATTACTTTTCCTTTGGCTTTGTTCGGGAGCGCCCCGAGAAAAACCCACGTATTACCCGAACAGCACTCGAAGAGCGGACGAAGTTGGTCAGGAGTTGGTAGGTACTTAGGTGGTCTATTCCCTGCCACTAAAGGCACTATTGATTCACGGTTAAGCTACCGGGAGTGTACTGAGAGTGTACTAAAAAGGTACTGGAAAGGTACTAAAGAGCTACTAAAGAGGTACCAAATAGCTACCAAACAGGTACAGGCTTTTAGTAGCTTTCTGGTAGATCTCAGGTATAAGCTTGGAAGTGCATCGGAAATGCGTGCAAAAATGCGTAGTGGCGATTTGGTAAGTGAAGTAGATGGATATCGTTTGAAATCAGGGGGTTTAGAGGTGTTCTGTGATACTCGAGTGTGCAGGAATGAGTATTTAGCTGTTCAAAAGAAAACAAGCGCTCAGAAGGCTTTAAAATACTTTTCAGTAGTTGCAGGTTACGGAAAGGGATATCGTATGTCTCTGACATGCCTGCTCTTAATGATAGTTTCTATGTTTAGTTTATCGGCTCAGACGCCCCGCAAGGACAGCGGGGCGGAGGGGCTATCTCCAGTCGGGGCAATGTCTATTGGTGATCGTGTAGAAGATGAGTTCTATAGCCACATGCACAAATCTGTTGACTGGCAAACAAAAGCAATTAAAGAGATAAACCTCAAAGCACATAAAGATAAACTTATCATACTAGATTTCTGGGCTTCATGGTGCAGCCCTTGCTTAAGTTCCTTAAAAAAAATCGATTCACTCAAAAAAACGTGGGATGCGGATAATGTGATCGTAATCCCTGTTGCTTATGAGCAGTTGAAAGATATCGATCGAATCTTAGCATATTTTAAATGGGATTATACTACCATATTTCAGGATACTTACCTTAAAACACGTTTTCCTCATCAAGGATTGCCGTTTATGGTATGGATTAAAGATGGCCGGGTAATAGCGACACCAAAAACAGGATATGCAACAACAGCAAATGTAAACGCTGTCTTAACGGGCAAGAATCTGGAGGTATTCAATAAAACAGATGTTAAACTGATCGATACCGCTCGAGTGTTTTTTACGAAGGAAAATGGACAGCCAGATCGAAGTTTTTATGATACCAAGGATGCGAAATTAGTCGGATATATCCAAGGCTATAGTGAGACCAATTTTAATGTTTTTAAAACCAAAGATTCTTTGACACTATATGTCATCAATTCGACCATAGACCGAATCTACAAGGAAGCTTACATGGATATAATCTATCCATATCAGTCCAAAAAACAAACGCTCCAATGGGAAATAGGGGCTGATTTTCTGCCGTATCTAGAAAAAAGCAAACCGAGGGAAAATTGGACTGGGGATCTTTCTAAAGATAAACAGCTTCAGCAATGGAAGAGCATGCACTGCTTTAGTATGATGGTGACTGTGCCACGTGATAGCGGAATCACTGGGGCTAGGTCAAAAATGCGTAAACTATTGGCTAGTTCTATCGAACAGAAATTTGGCTTGTCACCGCAGGTCAAATTCGGAATAACACAACGTTATCCGGTTTTGGCACTGACAGAAACGAAGCAGTCTGCAGAAATAAAGCTTTCACAGCTATTGCGGACCCCTCCAAAGAAAGGCTTTGAAAACTATACTGTTCCTTTTGGCGACCAGCCGCATTTTAAGTTATTTATAGAGAATGCGCTCCAAAATATAAATTCATTGAGATTGACAGAATACCGGATATGGGATCGTACAGGAATAGCGTCTGATTTTCCTGCTAAATTTTCTTTTCCCGTGAATCTTGCTCAAGAGCGGAAGTTTGCCAATGTGCAAAATCTGCTGAAACAATATGGCCTACAGATCCTGATCGAGGAAAAGCCAATACCTTATTTATGCATCGGTCAGTTAGCTGATCATTCAAAATACAATGACCATGAAAATCTGTAGATGTTTGTTTGTGTTCATATGTAGCATATGGACTTTAGGATATGCTCATGCTCAACACGGGGTGATGGGCATCGTAAAAGACAAATCGGGAAATGGGCTCAGTCATGTCAGCTTAAAGCTTATGGGATCAGGGAGATTCATACAGGTTGATGAGCTTGGGCAATTCCAATTTTCATTGGTCAGACCTGATACCTTATTGGTGACCCGAACGGGAAAAATAGCACAACGCTTATTTGTCGACCCCAGTAAAAATAGTTTTTTTGAAATAGTCCTACAGGAGAGCATCAACATGCTTCAAGAGGTTGAAGTCTCAACAGGATATTATAGCATTCCAAAGGAGCGGGTGACAGGCTCTTTCGAGACGATTAACAGCGATTTGTTGAATAGAAATCCTGATCCTAATATTATTGAACGGCTCGAAGGGATAAGCTCGGTATTACAGTTTGACCGCTCAATTAATTCGGGAGAATTTTCAACAGATCCTAAGTTGCGGTTGAGAGGGCTGAGCTCGATCAATTCCCAGACCGAGCCATTGATCATTTTGGATAACTTTCCGTATGAAGGCGCATTGAATTCGATAAATCCAAACGACGTCGAATCAATAACTCTACTGAAAGATGCCTCAGCGGCATCCATATGGGGAGCTAGGGCAGGCAATGGTGTGATCGTCATTACGACAAAAAAGGGAAAGTTTGAGAAATCTAATAACCTGATATTTGGCAGCACATGGCAGTTGTCCCAGCGGCCTGATCTTTCGTATTCCCGTGATTACCTTCCTTCGGCTTCGATGCTTGATGTAGAGGATAGGCTCTTTGAACTGGATAATTTTGATGTCTCGGATTATTCAGCTTTGCCAGAATATATCTCTTTGCTGATTGATCGTAGAAATAATGCCATTTCTGAAGAGGAATTTGGTGTAAAAAGGGATTGGTTAGCACAAGGTGATCTTAGAAAGGATGCGAGCAAATATCTCTATAGGCCCGCATTATTGCAGCAATATGATCTGGCGCTTAACGGTGGTGGATCTGTATATAACTATTGGCTTTCTTCATCTTTCTATAAGAACAACTCCAACGTACAGCACAATAATAATAAGAGAAACACACTGGCTCTGCGCAACCAGATCAAACTGACAAAAGGCCTAAATCTTTCCGTTGGTATTAATTATGCCTGGATGGAGGGGCAGAATAATGGCTTGACATTGCAGGGACTAAAGGTTGGGAGTAGGGAGCTCCCAAATTATACCGCATTGGTCGATGAAAATGGCGCTACTGTTTCTGTTACAGGGCGATATGCCAAAGATTATGTAGGTCAGGCGGTAGGGAATGGTCTCCTAGACTGGAACTATGTGCCGCTTGAGGAGGCCAAACTAAGAGACAAAAAATCGAATACAAATGATCTTATGGTCAACCTGGGGTTGGATTATACTATTTTGGATGGCATGAAGCTGTCGCTGAAATATCAAAATCAACGGCTTCGTACGGATCAAACCAATGTTTATGATGCAGGATCTTATTATGTCCGGAATCTTGTAAATCAGTACACGCAACCCGATCTTAAACGAATCATTCCTGAAGGTTCCATCAAAGAAGGGATTAATAAAGAAGTATCATCGCAATCTGGAAGGATCCAGTTGGATTTTAATCGGCAATATGGCGAGAGAAATGTGATCAATGCCATTGCAGGAGCAGAGCTTCGTGAGACCAAAAGCTTTTCCAACCCAGGCTATAGACTCTATGGGTACAACGATGATGTATTGACTGCGCAGGCAAATCTGGATTACACCACATTCTATTCCTTGCGGCCCTTGGGCTCAGCGACAGTACCTACTGCTCCAATTGGGATGGTTTCATTGACAGATCGATTTTTATCGTATTTTTTCAATGGTGCCTATACCTACGACTCCAAGGTGTCGCTTACAGCTAGCTTGCGTTGGGATGCGTCCAACCTATTCGGTGTCAAGACCAATCAAAAAGGAGTGCCACTTTGGTCTGTGGGTGCTGCGATTAATTTGGATCGTTTCGATGGGATGAAATCAGATTGGATAAATAACCTAAAACTAAGGACAACATATGGCGTAAGCGGCAATGTAAATAACACAGTGAGTGTCTATCCAATTACTTCATTTTTTAGTGATGTCAATTTTGTTACTCAAAAAAACTATGCACAGCTAAAAAGTGTTGGGAATCCGGGATTGCGCTGGGAAAAAGTACGTATGCTCAATATCGGGCTAGACTTTGGGGTATTTAACAATTTGCTGTCAGGTTCAGTGGAATACTACGAGAAAAATGCAAGTGATCTGATAGGTGTCAATTTTATGGATCCTACCACTGGGATTTTCGAAACATCTGGTTTTTATCAGATAAATAATTTAATGAACTATGCCAAGCTGCGGACCCGAGGTGTGGACCTGATATTAAATACCAACCTTGGTAAGAATCGTTTGAAATGGAATGGCTCTCTTTCATTCAGCTATACTGCAAATAAAGTGCTTGATTATATGGCAAACTCAAATGTGACGATGTCTACAATGGTTTCCACACCGATTCCTATTGTGGGTAAGAGCCTTGATCTGAATTATGCATGGCAATCAGGTGGTTTGGATCCTTCGACAGGTGAACTCTTGGCTCCCGATGGTACGAGGGAACATACTGCTTATATAAATAGTGCAAAAATGGAGGATCTCAAAGATATGGGGGTAAAATTTCCACCATATGCGGGGGTGTTTCGGAATACCTTTTCGTATGGAAACTTTTCCTTGAGTGCGAGTGTGGACTATAAATTTGGTTTTTATTTTCGGCGAAATACGATCAATTATAGTCAGTTATTCACCAGTGGTATAGGACATATTGATTATTTAAAAAGGTGGCAATATCCAGGCGATGAAAATGTCACGTCTGTTCCCGTATTTCCTGTCGATAAAAACCTCAGCCGGGATGAACTCTATGTCAATTCAACATTGATGTATGAAAAAGGTGATTTTGTGAGATTGTCCGACCTACAGTTTTCCTACCGCACATTTCCAGGCTTTTTAAAAAATAAAGAATGTCGGCTGTTTGCAACAGTCAGGAATGTAGCATGGATCTATCGGGCTAACTCTTTGGGGCTAATTCCCGACATGCCTAATGTTACTTATCCTAATCCGAGGACATGGATTATGGGCTTTCAGATTAACCTTTAATACGATGAATATGAGAAATATGATATTGGCTTTGTTGCTTTTTTTAACGGGCTGTAATCCTGATTTTCTGGACTTAAAAAGGGACAAGTCTCAGGTAATCCCGCAATCGTTGAAAGATTTGGATGCGTTATTGAATGACTATGCGACGATAAATGTCGGTGCAGGTAAGTCTTTGGGGACAATTGCAGCGGGTGAGTTTTATGTAGAGG
>Ga0065704_10070559_pt1 | contig 20643 bp, 17 predicted proteins | sample SwiRhicommuniRL2_FD_59091 | JGI IMG/M metagenome (GOLD analysis project Ga0065704, IMG submission 59091) | Switchgrass rhizosphere bacterial communities from Rose Lake, Michigan, USA - RL2 v2 (version 2) | ecosystem: Host-associated > Plants > Roots > Rhizosphere > Soil | place: East Lansing, MI
CTCTGTCTGATCTGGGCGGTTACAGGCCGATCGACCGCTGCGAACAGCGGATTCCCCGTTGACCCGGCCGCCAGCGGCTGACCAATCTCCTTGAGATGACCATGGAACTCTCCCTCCGCGACGCCAGGCGGCTTGTCCTTGCCGCGCAGGGGTTTGCCGCCCGCCGTGTTACCCAGCCGGCGGAAGGGCGATTGGTTCGCCTGCTGGACAGGCTCTCCCTCTTCCAGATCGATAGCGTGAACGTGCTGACGCGCGCGCACTATCTCCCTGCATTCTCGCGTCTCGGTGGCTATAGCCGGGCGGAACTGGAGGCGGCGGCGTGGGGCGGGCGGCGTCAGCGTCGGATGTTCGAGTATTGGGCACACGAGGCCTCGCTCTTGCCGCTGAGCCTCCATCCGCTGTTCCGCTGGCGCATGGAGCGGGCAGAGCGCGGAGAAATCGGCTACCAGGCTCTGCGGCGCTTCGCGACAGAGCAGCGGCCGCAGGCCCAGCTGGTGCTGGACAGGATCCGGTCAGAGGGCGCGCTTACCGCCGCAGACTTTGAGAATGGCGCACGCAAAAGCGGGTGGTGGGAATGGAGCCACACCAAACACGCACTCGAATGGCTGTTCTGGTCCGGGCAGATCACCACCGCAACGCGGCGCGGAAGCTTTGCACGCGTGTATGATCTTCCCGAGCGGGTCTTCCCGACACGGATCCTCGATCTTCCCACGCCCGATCCCGCGTCGGCACAGCAGGAGCTCATTGCTCGCAGCGCGCTGGCGTTGGGGGTGGCGACCGCATCAGACCTGCGAGACTATTTCCGGCTCAAACCCGAAGAGGCCGACCATGCCATCGTTGCCCAAGTCGATGCCGGAGTCCTGGTTCCCGTGCGCGTGCAGGGCTGGAGCCAGAAAGCCTGGATGCATCGCGACGCGCCCCGGCCCAGGCCGGTTATCGGATCTGCCCTGCTTGCCCCGTTCGATCCGCTCATCTGGGAGCGCGGGCGCGCCGAGCGGTTGTTCGGGTTTCGCTATCGGATCGAGATCTACGTCCCTCAGGACAAGCGCATCCACGGCTACTACGTCCTGCCCTTCCTCATGGATGAGGGACTGGTCGCGCGTGTCGACCTCAAGGCAGACCGGGCAGCGGGTGTGCTTCGGGTCCCTCGCATGACCCTTGAACCTGGTGCCCCTCCCGAGACGATGGAGCGGCTGACTGCCGAACTTGATCGGATGGCGCAATGGCTCAACCTTGCAGAGGTGCGCTTTTCCGAAGCTGCATGATTATGGGGCGTGAAGTCTGGACATGTGCCGGCGGCGAGCCACTGGCGCGTCATGAGTGTGTTGCGGGCTATGTCGCCCTGAGGAATTGGCGCTCCGCTCCAGCATGGTCGCATTGGGGGCAAAGCTCGAATTTCTATGGCCTTGAAGCAAGTTGTTACCCCGTCCGAGTTGTTTGACCTCCTACCGCAAACTGTAAGCGCCGCTGGCAAGCGAGGCGCAAAGCCCAAGCCGATTGTCGAGTTTCCCGAGCCGCACCAGACGGTTTGGAAAGATGTGCACGTCTTCCACGAATCCCTGCTCCTGCACGCAACGCGCCACGGCGACTCGATCTGCTATCTGCACAGGTGCCTTGTGCATCAGGGTGACCGCGTAGAACGATCCACCCTGCTGCAATGGGCGGCAGGCAAGAAGACGCCGACGACAGTGAAGAGCCTTGGGATACTGTCCAGGATCGAGCGGCGATACGGTTTGCCGAATGGCTATTTCAAAGCCAAGCTTCCCACGATCAGCCGCGCGCCAAGCGGGCATCGCAAGCTGCAGGGACTGACGCCCTCTGAGCAGCGCAGGTTCGCCTGGCATCTGCCCGACGATTTTGACCGGCGCCCGGCAAGGGAACGTGCCGAGATCCTCGAGTGGGTCCGCACTGTCGTGATCTCCGGGGCCACCGATTATCGGCGGTATCAGGCCGAGGCCTCCAAGCATCGCTACGCCATTCGGTTTCCCGGGATCACCGGGAGGAAATCGGGTGTTCACAGGTCTCTGGAACCTGAGGACGGGCGGTTTCGCGATCAGGTCGAATGCGAGCTGGAAACCGCGAGCGCCGATGCACCGCGCGCGCTTGCCGAGGAAATGGCCCAGCTCATTCGGTTCAAGACGTCGACACTGACGGATATCGGCTTTCAGCGCAGCGGCGTCTGGAACGGCAGCACGGCTTTCCAGAAGGTCGAGCATCTGGGGCTCTTGTTTGGCGCGCTCGCGGCAGGGAAGGGCGGCCCGGTACGAGGCCATGGAGTGCCGCCAGATCGCCTCGCGATGGGGTTGCTCGTCTTCCCCGCAATCTGGGATTGGTACATCCAGTGGCGCGAGGCGAAACGCGGCTTCTTCACGGTGTGGGAAGTGAACATGCTTCAGCTTGCCTTGTCGCTGACGCGGGCGGAGACGGGTTGGCTGCGCCAGTCACCAGCACTCGCGGGGCGCTTGCAGCCGATCCACGGACTGGTCTCTCAGGCGGATATCGAGGCGGTCCGAGCCGATTGGCAGGGGGCGTGCGATCGCTTCTACAAGCACGGGCTGGCGCGGTCCAAGGAGGTCCAGCGCGTCGCCCGTGTCCATCGCGACCCGTTCGAGCCCATCATGCCGATCCTTGAGGCGGATAGCCCGGTTGGAGAATATCGCCGCATCACTGAGGAAATCATCCGCCTGATGCCCGATCCCAGGCGCTACCCCCGCCAGGCCGCGGAAGCAGTGCGTTCATTCCTGATGCTGAGGCTTGGGCTCCACCTCGGGCTTCGCCAGAAGAATCTGCGGGAATTGCTGGTTTGCCCGCCCGGGCGAACACCGACGGCCGAAAGGGCTCTTGAATTCGCCAAACGCGGCGAACTGCGTTGGAGCGAGCGTGACGGCGGCTGGGAAGTGCTCGTGCCGGCGTCCGCCTTCAAGAACGCAAATTCCTCGTTCTTCGGTAACCGGCCCTTTCGGCTCGTCCTTCCGGATCTGGGCGGGCTCTATGGCCACATCGATGCCTATATCGGCAAGCACCGCGCGGTTCTCCTCAATGGCGCTGCAGACCCTGGAACCTTCTTCGTCAAGACCATGAAGATCACGAGCCGGAATGCGTCCTACGACATGAACACCTTCTACGAAGCCTGGCGGCTGACCATCCAGCGATATGGCATTCGCAATCCCTACACGGGACGGGGGGCAATCGAGGGGTTATTGCCGCATGGGCCGCACAATGTGCGCGATGTCCTGGCAACGCATATTCTCAAGCAGACCGGCTCCTACGAGCAGGCGAGTTATGCAATCCAGGATACGCCGGAAACTGTCGCGCAGCACTATGGCCGTTTCCTTCCCCAGGATAAGGCGGCATTGGCGGCTCAGATCCTGAACCGCGTCTGGGAGGCTGCCTGATGGTGGAGTTACCCGTTCAGCACCAGATGATCCCTAACTATGACCTCTGATAATTGTATCTTATTTAGGTTTATGCCATTATTCCTTCATTGGATCGCGTTTTAAGGTCGGTATGGGAAGGCTTAGTGCATAGAAACCACCTTGCAGGGGCGCTACGCGAGCGGCTGGTTCGCTATCCTGCGCCCTTTGACAATCACTACGGCGTCATCCCGCTGCCACCGCCTGAAGATGGACTGCCGATCCAGGCCGTTCAGCTCGCTCACGACCGCGCACTCTCCATGCTCGGGCGCGTGCAAACGCTCGCTGAACGCGCGCCCGATCCTTACGTCATCAGTCGAACACTCAGCCGGCGTGAAGCCGTTGACAGCTCCGCCATGGAGGGAACGCATTCGACCCTCAATGAACTGCTGACGGTTGAAGAAGACGATGACGATGCCCGCGACGCGGCCCGTCAGGTGCGTGATTACGCCCTGACACTCGATCGCCTGCTACCTCGCGCCACGAACGAGGGCGTCGATATCTTCACGATCGATCTCGTGAAGGAACTGCATCGCGAGGCGATGCGCCACGACCCCGACTACCGAGGAGTTCCGGGGGAGCTGAAAGACGTCGTGAACTGGATCGGCGGCACAGGCCATATTTCGACTTCGACCTACAATCCGGCGCCCCCGGATTGTGCCGCCGCGTGTCTTGAGCAAACCATGGCCTACATGCGCTGCGAAGGCATGCAGGCGGTCTCGCAGAGCCTGATCACACGGATGGCGGTCGCACACGCGCACTTCGAGGCCGTCCATCCCTTCGCCGACGGGAACGGGCGTGTCGGTCGGCTTCTCTTGCCGCTTATGATGGCGGCGGAAGGCCAGGTGCCTCTCTATCTCGCCCCATTCATCGCGGCCAACCGCGCAGGCTATTATGAGGGGCTGAAAGCTGCCCAGCAGCGGCTCGATTGGGCGCCGCTGATCGGCTATCTCTCGGACGCGATTACCGGCACCGTGGAAGAGCTGTTCGCAACGCGCGACACGCTTGGGCAACTGACCGCCGATTGGCGAGGGCGGCGCAAGTTCAGGGCAGGGTCGGCGTCGCTGCGCGCGCTTGATCTCCTCGTCGATTATCCGGTGATCACCTTGACGCGTCTGGCCGGTAAGCTGGGGGTTTCAAAACCGCAGGCCTTGGCGGCCATCAACCAACTCGTCGAGGCGAACATCCTCGTCGAGCGGACGGGCTATCGTCGCAATCGCGTCTTTGTGGCGGAAGCTGTCCTGGCGGTCGTCAACCGGCCGTTCGGGGACGTTCCTCGGATTTGAGCGAAGGTGGAATGGGCAACAAAGTAAAACCGTCGTTGTCACCCGGCTCGCCAATGTCTGCGGGCGAGTCTCTCTCGTGCCCGCAGAGGTGACATATGCCGTCATGATCACCCGCACCCATGATGTTGGATATACAGGCAGGGCGCTCGCACTGCTCGTGGGCGATGGCGGTAGGCTGCTGGCAAGCGAGGCATTGAATTGCCGGTTGGTCATCAATCAGGAATGCCGTCGGCGCTTTCAGGCCATAGAGGCCTTCTCGCGTCTGGGCGTTCTTGCGGCAGGCGTGACAGAGATACCGGACCACCTTCGGATCGACGCCGAATAAAGCTCGGAACTTGGCGGGCGGCATAAGCTCGACATCGCCTTCCCACATTTGCAGCACGCGAAAAGCCGGATTCCAAAACTTGTCGCCGAAGCCTGCTTCGCGATCATGGTGCGCGACCCTGAGGCGATCGCTGAGCCACGCGCGATTCGGCCAGAGCTCGACGAATTGATCTATGAGGCCGACGAGCATGTCGACGGGATTCAGGGGTGATACAATCTGGCCTAGATGGGTGTATCGGTTTCGGGTCTTACGGAGCGTATCGTAGCGCGTGATGAAGGTCGGGGGGAGCGGCTTTGGACAGAGTGTGTTGACCGCTTGCGGCAACCGCTGTGCATCGATGGTTCGAAGATCGAAGAAGTCGAGCGGCTTGGGTTCGGCGCTGAACGGAACGGGATTTTCGAGCAGCAGAAGGTAGGGGCTGACCGCGCAGAGCCGGGCTTTCAACGCGAGCTCGTTTGATTGCTGTATGACTGCGATGATTGCCTGCAGGTCGGTTTGGCAGTCCTCAAGATAGGCTTCTGCCTCCTCCGTCCACATCTCCGGGATGGGCTTGGCGAACGGCGCGTCCGGGATACGACTATCCCAGTCATTCAGGACAGCGCGAAGGCGATCCCATGCGTCGAAATAGAGACGCAGCGCGGTTTCGGTGAGCGCATCGGCATCGGGCAGGTTGACGATCATGATAGCGGCGTTCCGGATGGATGCTTGGACAGGTAGTCCCGATAGGAAAACATGATCAGGTCCCGCACAAGCTCGATGAGACCGCTCGTCGGCAGTCCATCGAATGGATCGCCATGGGCAAGCGCGTTGCGGCGCTCATCGAGGCTGGGCGATGTCGCACCGGTCAACTGGCCGATTGCGGTGCCCCCGCAGCGTGCGATCATGGGAAGCTGGGCATCGGTGAGCCCCTCCTCGACGACGAGATGCTTGAGCAAGGCCTTGAACGAATAGCGGATCGGCTGTGCCATCATCGCCTCGGGCGATGACGGATCGACCTTCTTGCCCGGAATGCGCGGCACGACATGGCCAAAGCAATCCTTGAGCGCTAGCTCGAGGGCGGTCAGTGCGACAAGTTCGGCGCCTTTCATCAGGTCGACGTCGAGCCATCCGAGTAGGAACAATTTCTGGGCGCGCTCGAACTTCAGCCGCGTGATGTCAGGGATGCGAGGATCGAGCGAAAGACGAGAGACAAAGGTCCGCCACTCGGCCGGTTCGGCGAAGGTGCAGGAGGCGACGGGATTGCCACTGTCGGGCCATATCAGGACCAGTGGCTCGCTGCGGGCCGGCAAGTCGAAGTGCGGCAGCGTCATTCACCGCCTCCGGTGTCGAGAGCGAAGATCCCTTGGAGACTTCCGAATGCAAGATGGGCATCGATCGATCGCAAGATCGCCTGAAAATCGAGGCCAAGCTGTTCCTGACGGTTTGGCAGACGCTCGGCATAGATGCGATGCATGACGACGCGCGAGCGGATCGTGGCCGAGCGGTGCGCGAAGGCGACCTTCTCGGGCGAATCAAGCCCCTTCCGGATTGCGACCGCGAGTATTTCCAGAGCGGCCGGATTTGCCGCAACCTTGCCGGCCTCTTGCAGCGCATTCTGGACCAACGCGGTGAGCGCACCGGCGATCATATAGAGGCGGCGGTTCATCAATCGGAGCACGAAATCGCGGGCGCGCTTGCACGTCTTGATCTTTGCGGGCGCGACACCGAGCGCCGCCTCGATCGCCGCGAACGGCGCGCCGCTGAGCCAGGCGCGAAGGGCCGGTTTGAGACGGGCCATTTCAGCGTCGGTGCTGACGCCGCCGGTTTTCTTGCCGCGCGTCACGGCTTTGACGGTCTCGGCGTCGCCGCCGAAGAGAAGAGCATAGCTGGCGCGATCGGCGATCAGGAAATCGATCAGCCATTCGCACCATTCGATAACCGTGGTCGGCAGCGCGTCGATCTCCGCGACGATCTTCGTTGCGAGCGCAGTGAGCGGCTCGAGTTGCATGCCGCTGAACGCCGCGATCTTGACGGTCACGACTTCGGCGGCGGCGGCATCGGTCGCGAGCGCGCCCTTCAATGAGGCAAGCTTCGTTTCGAACGCGGCTTCGTCGCCTGCTTTACGGGCCTGATAAGCTGCGAACGAGCGATCCATCATCTGGATCGGCCGTTCCGGATCAGTGTTCTCGTCTTCCCCGGCCCTGAGGCGGCTGAGGAAGTAGCGGACCTCGGGGCCACTCACGTCGCCAAGTTGGATGCGGTCGAGCAATGTGGTGAGCGGATCGTCGATCAGGACGCACTGGTCGTTGGTAGGTAGCAGCTTGGCGAGCATGTCGAACGCCGGGCCAGCCGGCTTCCAGCTCGCATCGAAGCTGACCGGCGGCTCCGGGATGAGAAGAACGGTCCCGTTGGCAAGATGTCCGGCGCGGCCTGCGCGGCCTGCCGCGTTGAGAATCTCGTGGCCTTTGAGCTCCTCGCGACCGCTCTCGTCGTGCCGCATCGTCCCCGCAAGGATGGCGACCTCTGCGGGAAGGTTCATGCCCTGCGCGAGCGTCGGCGTGGCCACGATGACGCTCGCACCGTCGCGTCGGCGGAAGAGCGATTCGGCCATGCGCCGTTCGGTCGCGATCATGCCGCCGTTGTGCGGGAGGGCCGGTGCGGTCGGGTCGAGGAGCGAATGCTGCGCCCCGCCCAGTTCGGCGATGATGTCGGCCCAGAGTCCACTTTCGAATTCGGTAAGCGCAGCGACGGGGGTGAGGCCATTGCGAATCTTTCCCGCCGTTGTCGGGGCATGATCGGCCTGGTTGACGAACAGGATCGTCTTGAGGCCCGCCCGCCCGGCACTTTCCGCGAAGGACGCGCCAACGACGTTGGAGTTCGGTGCGGGGCCCGCTTTTCCGTAGTTGAGGCGAACGCTTCCTTCGGAGAGACGCACGATCCGCCGATCGGCGGGCGCGTTCCTAACCCAGGCATTGGTCAGCCCGAATAGTGCGAAAGGTGCCAGATCGAGCGGCGGACGACTTGCGGGTTGACCGTTGCGTTCGGCGAAGTTCGCCGCACGGACCGTCTTGCGCGCCCAGGTGAGCTGGTTGTCGGCGTAGATGACGACGCCCCGCGCCTGCCGGCTGGGTTTCCAGGGATCTAGAAAGCTGACGCAGGGACGGCCGGACAGCTGACCAAGCCATTCGGCGACGTCAGGGGCATTCTGCAACATAGCGGACAGCAGAAGATAATCGGCCTGCGGCGCGCGGCGCAGCGCATGGAGCAGACAGAGCATGGCATCGACGCTTCGCGCGCCGCCGCCGGCCGGGCTCAGCAGGTGACATTCGTCAAAGACGATCAGACCAAGCTCGGAGACGTCGGCATCGACGAAACTGAGGACGGCGAGCAGGCGCTCAGGTGTCATCACCTCAATTGCGCCGAGTTCTGGTCCGGAGATAAAGGCGACAAGGTCGCCATCGGCGCCGATCTCGTAGTTGGCGAGGCTTTTAGGGAAGCTCTCGGCGAGATCGTCGCGAAGCTGGTCGACCAACGCCAGGGTCGGCACGAGAAAGATCACCTTGCGTCCCGCGCTGAGCGTCGCGGCGATCTTGAGCTCGGACAGCGTCGTCTTGCCGGCGCCAGTCGGCAACACGAGCACCGCCGACGTCCCGGCATTGAGAAACCCGGTCGCGATGGCTTCGCGGTGATTGGGCCACAAGGTGGGCTTCGTGATCGCCCGATGACGCAACCACCGCCGCCACGCGGGCTCGGACGCTCCGGCGGGCGCCGGAAGGTTCGCGATGCCCGCTCCCTCGAGGCTATCGGCGACGTGCCGCAACAGCCGCGCCAGATGGCGCGGTCCGGCATAAGCCGAAACGAAACGCGCGCCGTCCGCCGCAGGGGCGAGGTCTGCGACCGCCAATTCGGTCACGCGGTCGAACAGTGCTTGGGGCGATGCGCCGACAGGATAGGCAAGATCGGGCGGCGCGGTCCGGAGCAAACGGGCGACAAGCAGGACGATCCCCGTCCAGCAGAGGCCATAGAGGCCCTGAGTGGCTTGCTCGGTCAGATCCTCATTCTCGGCGGGCTGCAGGAAGGCAAGACGTTGGGCGCGTTCAAGAATCGCGGTGAAACGCTCCTGAGCGAGGTCCTGAACGCTTTCGAGTACGGCGCTGCGATGGATTTCCTCAAGGCGGGCGGAGCCAAGGCCGCGCGCGGCTTCGCGGGCATCGGGACTCTGTTCGGCAATCAGGAATAGGAGCGGTGCCGCGATGCGGGGATGGATGGCACCAGCGCTCAGATAGAAGTTGCGATCTGGTGCGTCCGCCGTGATCCGCCCGAGGATTTGATAGGCCGTACCCGCCACGAACGCGGCGGCACGGCGCGCTTCGCCGTCGATTGTATCGTCGACTTGTGCTTCGTAGACCGCCGCGATGCGGACGAGCCGTTCGATCTGGGCCAGATATTCGGGGCTGTCCGCGATCAGGGCGGCGCGGAAGCGAATGCCGGCAAGCTCGGCATAGATCGCTGTCAATTCCTGCGGGAGAAGCGCGGGATCGACGTCGCGGAGCCGGGGCGCTGCGCGGATTAGGCGGGCGGTTTCAGCGTCGAACATCGAAGGCCTCGATCTTCGACCAGATCAATGCCGCGAACGCCGCAAACCATATGCGGACATCGTCGAGCGGCATCGTATTCCCGCCCCGGCTCGCGATATTGCCTGCGATGGCGTCATAGCCGGTGAAGAGTGCCAGCCGTTGGGGCGCGCCGAATGTGCTGGGCGCGACAGTCAACGATGCCTGAAAAGCGAGCGGTCGGGTGCGGACGAGGTGGTCGTAGGCGGCATCGCGCTCGTCGTCGGTCAGTCCGAGGCTGATCAACAGTGTGATGGCGGCTTGGGCGAGTTGGTGATCGCGCTCGCCCGAGACATATTGGGCGAAGGCGTCGAGCACGTCTCCGGCGAAGAGCTGTCGCCAATTGGTCGTGCATTTATATTCGTAGACGGTCGCCCGGGCGAGCGTGCGTGTTGCCGGATCGATCGTTACCTTGACGCAATCCGTGCCTTGGGTGGTCGCCTTCAGATGCGGATCGGAAATGGCCTCGTTCGGGGTCGACGAGAGGCGTGCCGCGACCCAGCTGATGATTTCGAAGAGCAGCCCGTCACGATGCCAAATCTTGGGATCGCTGGTCGGATGGAGCTCGGCGCGCAGCTTGTCTTTGAGGGCCTGGCTGATCATCGGCGGTGCCCCTGCGGGGCGGGTGCCGTCGAGAATCCTGGCAGCGTGAAGCGCGCGTCCGATCATGATCTGCGCGCACACCTCGGCCAGCGCATTGACGTCCGTGACCGTCCAGTCCGCGCCCAGGCAGTGCGGCGGGGTCGCCGTTGGGAGTAGTGCCAGCGTCACCTGTCGCCACGATTATGCTGGCGCAATCGCCGCGTGATGTCCGATGCCGCTAGGCATTTGCGGCATCGGCGATAAGCTTTTGCAGGAAGAGCAACATACACATCGTGAAGAAGCTATCAGGCGCGTAACGTTTGCGAAAGTAGCGACGCATCCATTCGTGGTCTTATCTGCGAGATAGAAGTGAGACGATGCCGCGTGAGTGAAGCGGGGGTCATGATGAAGGCATTGGAGAAGCGCGCCGATGTACGAGCGCAGCTCGCGGCGTGGCGTAGGGCTTTCAGCGCCAACGCGCAGCCGATCGGCACCATGAGCAGCGAGAATGTGATGTGGCACGAAGCCCTCGGTATCTGGGGGATGTTCGGCCAGACCGGCGGCAAGGGCGGGTCGCTGCGTGCTTGGAATGCCTTCGGTCAAAAGCCGAACAGCTTCCGCAGCAACATCGTCGTGGAAATCAACATGCCGTCCGAAGGGATCGATCAGAATCTTCAGGCGGTGTTCGCAAGCGATGCGCAGGGGCGGCCGTGGCTCCTTCATCAGGGGCGGATGAGCGTTGCGGGCAGTCGGGTGACCGAGGCCGACTTTATGACGGCGACCGGCTTGAAACCCTCAGAGGTCTGTTTCAGCGACAGCTCAGTCGGCGCCTATCATAAGGTCGCAGACCTCAGCGCGTCGGCGATTGAGATACAGGCGCGCCTCGCGGCGTTCGTCGCGCAATGTGCGAGGGCGCGATTGGTGAAGCTGGCGAACGGCGCGCCGGTCGGTGATCTGGCGAACGTCGCAGCCTGGGAACGAGGTCTCAGCCCGGAAACCGCCGGAACGTTTGTGATCGCACCCCGCGGAAGCGGAATTGGGCGACGTGTTCACGGCGAAATCTGGCGTGCGCTCGCAACCGAACTAACGAAGCGCAACGTCCGGCATTCGAACGATCGGGTAGCGCAATATGGCCCCGACCTGTTCACCTATGGTGGCGGACCGAAGGTACTTTTCGAGATCAAATCAGGGTGCGGGGCCCAGGACATATTTGCGGGCATCGGTCAGCTGCAGATCTACGATCAGCTGTTGGGCGGATCGTATCGGAAGGTGCTGGTGGTGCCGGAAGGCATGGGCCGGGCGCTGCGCGGACCCGTTGCGAGCCTCGGCATCGAGACCATAGAGTTTCGCCGTAAGGGAACGGTGATCGCGCTGAATCAGGCGGCACTCGGGCGGTGTCTGAAATGACTGACCGTGGTGGCGATTGGGTGGTGGGGGTGGCGATATGACAGGTCATTATCTGGGTTTGACGGATGGCATGCTCGACCAGCATGTCTATCGGATCATGCGACAGGAGTATGTGGTCGCGCTGTTCGCCGATCGGCAGAATGTCTTGAGCCAGATCCATAATTGGAAGGACAATTCGAGAATTTCCAGCGCAGGTTGGGTGGCATCTTCAACGGCGAGCGGTTCGAATATGGGTTCCGGGGCGATTTTGTCGGGCAGTGCTGGACGCGCGAGAGCCTGTCGGAGGCGATGTGGGGCATTTACGCGAACGACCCGAACACACGCTTCGTTCGCATACGGTCAACGCCGCGAAAGCTGCTGAGCGCGCTGGTTGCTGCCCATCCCGAAATGCCGCAGGAGACCTGCTTCATCGGTAAGGTCGACTATAAGCGCGAAGCGGAGCTTGAGGCCTTCGCCCGGAATTCCGGGCGACTCGATGTGCGGACGCGACGCTTCGCCGAAAGCCTACTACTGAAGCGGCGGGCGTTCGAGCATGAGAGCGAGGTGCGCCTGCTCTATTTCGGCGATGCGAAGCATTATGGCGCCAACGGGCTGTATCGCTATGCGGTCGATCCGCATGCGATGATCACGCAGATTATGGCCGATCCGAACCGGAATCGCGCCGATTGGCGGACAGATAAAGCCGATCTGGCCCGCATGACGGGGTTCGCCGGCGAGATCAAACGGTCGAAGATCTATGATCCGCCAGAATGGGATCCTCCGGCGTTCAGGAATTGAATAGGCATTGCACTAGCAAGAATCGGGGGCTTGATCGATCCCGTTGGTCGGCTTCTCGTCTGGACCAATCGAGGGGTTTTCAAATGCGCTAGTTAGTTACATCACCGTCATGGCGGTGGCGGAATGTCCGGGGGAGTCAAGAACAGGGGCCTCATTTAGTGTCTGAAGTATCGGGGGTGTCGGATCGGCAGGGTGCGGTAAGGTTGCTCGCATGCATTGACGCGGCGGGAACTCCCGCAGACGCAGACCAGTGGGGCGAGGATATCGTTGCTTCGCTGCACGCGCAGTCGCGACTACAGGCGCTCGACTTCTGGATGCGCAATCCGGACTATCTTGCAAATGAGCTTCTAACCGTCTTCGAGGAAACGGGCGACGCATGGCTCGTCCAGCGGGCCGAGCGTATATTCGACGATCGCGAGCCTGATCTTCGGCGCCTGCCAATGATCCGCTATCATTTCGGGGCCTTTGAGCCACTGGACAACGCGCTGTCGATCCTTGTCGCGGCAGGCCTCCTAAAGATCAGGCGCCAGGGATCACCCGGCCAAGTCCGCGAGCATGTCTATCTGCTGACCATGAAGGGCCGCGAGGCGATGGCGTCGCTGGCCGCCGCCGCGCCGGAACTGGCCTGGTATCGCGATCGCGCAGCGATCGTCACTCGCATTGCCGGCGACAAGGGCGGCAAGGCTCTCAAGGATCGGCAGTATCTCCAGGCTGAATACGCCGGGACCGAGCTCAACCATATCATTGCGCCGATCACCGAGCGCGTGCGCAAAAGGCTGGACGCCATATTGGAAAGGACCGGACGATGACAGCAAGCTGGCTCGAGACGGTGGCGGAAAAGGCGGGCATGAGCCCGGCCGAAGCCGAGATAGCGCTTCGCAAGCGGGGCATTACGGCGGATCGTCCGATGCGGCCGGCGCGGACGCTGACCATCACCGCCATCGCGTTCAAGGGCGAGAAGGTCGGCAAGGCGCAGGGCACGATCGATTTCTGCTGGGAGGGTTTGAAGCCGGGCATCTGGGCGATCACCAGCGAGAAGAATTTTGCCGGCAAGTCGAGCATCATCGAGATCATCCTGTGGTGCCTGCGCGGCACGCCCAAGGACCTGCAGGGCGATGTCCGCAAATGGCTGAGTTGGGTTGCTCTAGACTTTCTGGTCGATGCGCAGCCCTATCGGATCGAGTTCACCGTCGAGGCCGGTGTTCCAACCGGTACGCTGATGCTGATCCGGCCAGGTGGCGCACCAACGACCGTCGATCACTTTTCGTCGGACGAGGGATTCGCGGCCGCTATGTCGCAGTTCATGATGAACACGCTCGACCTCGATCCGATTCCCGCGATGCAGGGCAAGGACGGCGACAAGATGGCGGTCGAACATGGCTGGACGGCATTGTCGGGCGGGCTCTATTTCGGCGGCGACCATAAATTGCTGCTGGGCGATGTACAGATGGGCGGCCTGCCCGCGCGTATGCTGCAGATGTATGTGGGGCTCCCTTGGGCGCTGACGGTGATGCAGGCGCGCACCGTCAAGAAGGAGGTCGAGCAGGAACAGGACCAGAGCAACAAGGCGGCGGCGCGCGCGGCGGCGGAAGCCGCCAAAGCACGAACGCGCCTCGAGGCCGATCTCGCGGCAGCGCAGAAGACGCTGGCAGGGTTGAGTTCGACGCAGGCAACGGCAGAAGAGCTTGAGCGACTAGCGGGTGAAGTGGCTCGGCTTTCCCCGATCGCGATCGACCAGGCGAAACGCCACGCTACAGCGCAGGCTGAGCTCAAGGCGCTGCGGGAGTTGGCCGATACCGATGAGCGGGCGCTGCGCAATCTGCGCGAGAATATCGTCGCTGAGCAGTTCTTCAACGGACTGGAGCCGGTCTGCTGCCCGCGCTGCGAGGCGAAGGTGTCGGGCGAGCGCATCAAGCGGGAGAGCGTCGATCTCAACTGCTCGCTATGCGCCGAGCATATCCCGGTCGAAACTATGGAAGGGGTGAGCGAGACCATTGAGGCCGGCGAAAGGCGGGCACATGCCTCGAGCGCCGCCGTGGAGCGCGCCGTCGCCCACGAATCTGCGCTGCGCCGGCTTGCCGATGACGCGGGCAATGGGGTCGATGCAGCGCGCAAAGCGCTGGAGAAAGCGGCGACGGGGACCACCTTCCAGCAGCGGCGGGAGGCGGAGCTAGCCGTTGCGCGGCTCGAAGGAGCGCTCAAGGAGCGCAAGACCGACGGGGTGGCCCCGACGCCCTCTCCTGATCTCGCGCTCGTGCGGGCTGCCACCAAGGAAGCCGAGACCGCCTATGACGAGAGCCGCGGCGACATATTGCAACGGCTGAGCGAAGAAATCCTCGCATTGGGGCAGCGCCTCGGCGTGAGGATGCTCGAGGGCGTCAAACTAGGATCGAACGCGACGCTGGCTCTGACGAAAGGCGGCGAAAGCACCAGCTTCAGCAAGGTCACCGCGGGCGAACGATTGCGGCTGCGGCTCGCGACGGCAGTCGCTTTGTTGCGCGTCGGCCAGGAGCGGGGACTTGGGCGTCATCCGGGGCTCCTGATCATCGACTCGCCGGGCGCCGAGGAGGTCAGCGATATCGATCTGGCCGCGCTGCTGGGGGAGTTGCAGACGATCGCGAAGGAGACGCCGGGCCTCCAGATCCTCGTCGCGAGCGCCAATCCGCCGGCGATCGTCAGTCAGCTAGGCGAGGACTGGTGCCGGATCGCGGAGAAGGATGCCTATCTGTGGTGACCGCAGATCCAAGTCCTGCGGCATGACGGTCATCGACAGGATATCGGCCTGCCTCGCGCGCGGCGAGGCGGTTACGCTGGAGTGGGTTGGGGGCGTCGATGGCCTCGAAGCAGAGCGGGACGCACTGCTGCAGGCCCCCTTCCTCGACGTGCTGGTCGCGATGACCGCCACGGCATCCGAGACCGACCACGCGATGCTCGACGCCCTGTTGGTCGATGGATTCGCAGTCGCGCCGTCGCCCACGGTCTTACGCGACGCCGCTTATCTGCTGATCGAGGCCCCACACCTGCGGGACCGCCTCGCACGGGCGCTGACGCCAGTCCTCGTCGCCCGAGTCGCCGCCCGATCCGATCCCCGGACCGACCTGCTGGGAGCCTATGCCCTTGAGGCGCTGTTCCGCCTGGCGCTGGCCGACGCCATGAACCGCCACCGGCTCCTGGCGCTTCTTACTGAAATCGACGGGACGCCGAGCGAGCTGTTCGCAGCCCATGCGGCAAAGCTCCTTGGCGCGGCTTTCACGCAATGGGGCGGCGAAGATCTCATCGCCGCGCTCGAGTGTCTGCTCCCGGCGGCCGAGGCGGAAGCCGCGTTCGAGCTCGGGCTGATCATGCTGGGCACTGCCCTCGATCAGGCCTCCATGCCCGAGATCCTGGGCCGGCTTGAAGTGGCACAGCTTCGGTTCAGGCAAGCCGCCGAGGCCGACGAGAATCGGGCCGATGCTATTGCCTATGATGCGATCATCGACATGATCCGGGGCTTCTGGGACGAGACGTATGCGGCCGATCTGCAGGCAACGCTCTCCCGATTGGAGCGGGCCGTCGCCGACCGGCAGGCTCTGCTGCAGGCGGGATCGCTGCCGCCTTGGCTCGCGCCGCGGGCGGATCGTGAAATCGCCTGGGTTGGTCTGGCACGCGCCGCGCGGCGTGCGGTCGACGATCTGTCGAGGCCCAGCTGGCTTAACGCCGCCGCGACGCTAAATGCGGTGCTGGCGGTCTATGATGCGGAGCGAACACTGACGGCTGGCCCGGGCCTGTCGCGGCTGGTGCGGCCGCGCATCGAGGCAGCCTTTGTCCGCGAGCGCGGGCTGGCAGAGCATCTCGACCAGTTGCTGGTGGAGCCGGAGGTTTTTGGGGTCGATGCCGGCCTTGCGGAGCAGCTGCGCGACGGTGTTCAGCGACGTAACGAGGAGATCACAGCCTCGCGAAAAGCCGAGGAGAGCGCTTCGTATCCGCTGCTGACGAGCGTTCTCCATGGCCTTCCGGGGGCCAGCCAGCTGCCTCATACCGCCGCAGCGGCGCTTGAGACGGCTCTTGGCCAGCAGGCGGGCCAAGCGGAGCGGTTCGCCAACCCTGTCATCAATCAGCTCTTCCGCGATCTCACCGCAGCGGTCGCGTCGTGCACCGACTATAAGGGGGAGACGAAGGATGGCTTCGACGCCTTGCTAGCGCAGATCCTTATGTTCTGCGCGGACCGGCAGGACGCCGGGCGCAAACAGCTTGGACCGCGGACCGACTATCTGCGGGCGGATGACGCGAAGGAAGGCGACCTCCAGTCTGACCTCAGGCAGTTCGTCAAGGGCAATCTCACCACCGCGGAGGTGCTGACCGAAGTGGATGGCATCGCGACCGGCCGAAGCGATCTTTACGTCGGGTTCGGGGGCGTGCGATTCATCGCGGAGCTCAAGCGCCATTTGGGCACCATCGATCGGGAAGTGGCCAAGACCTATTTCGGGCAGGCTGGCGCCTATCAGGCGACCAATGTGCGCCTTGGCTTTCTGGGTATCCTCGAACTTGTGGACCGGCCGGGTCCATCCCCGACAATAGCGGACTGCATCTGGCACGCAGACTATATTCCGGAAGGCTCCACGCTGGCGCGGCACATCATCGTGTTCCGCGTTCCCGGGATGTTGAGGACGCCATCATCCCTGTGACTGTCCCCTGAGCGTTGCTTTTCAAAGACATTCCAGCAAGAGCGTGCCGACACCAAAGTCCCACTTTCGGTAATCGGGCCGCACGGTCAGCGACTCGTAAGCGCACGGCTGCTTTCATGATCGCGAGAAATGGCGCTGAATGGCCGCCATTAGGGCGCGTTGTTGTCAGGCGGCTACGCGCCGAGCGAACGGCAGGTTCTGGCGAGAGTTGCGGTTAAAAGTCCGACCGCAAACGACGCATGTTGGTCGCGAACCGACATTGCCCTGGTCCGGCGTGAATGGCGGCTTTTTCAGAGTTCGTCCCTGCGACCTGCCGTTCCGGACACGACAACATAGCGGACGTTCAGTCCAGCGTTGCTCGGGAACTCAGGAAGGCAAGGTAACGCTGATCTTCGCCAGCAAAAATATCCTGACCGCCACCCATGTATGCGCGCATCAATTCATCTGCTGCCCGTTCCATTTGGTTCAGATCGAATAACACCTGACCCAAGCGCAGATGGAGGAAGGGGTTTCCGATCGCGTCAGGGCAATGCATCGCATATTCCAACGCTTCTAGAGCGGAAGCCTTAAAGCCGGCGAGAAACGCAGCATCTCCAATTGCCGCTAAAATCCAGGTCGATGCGTTCCAATGAGTCTTCGGCTCAGGAACCAGCTGCCAAGCCCGATTATAATCGGCTATCGCTTTCTCGTATTGGCCGCTGGCAGCCAACTCGTCGCCCTTGGCGCAAAGATGCTGGATGTCTTCGTGGACTTGACTCGGCAATTCCGGAGTTTGCATCCCGGATCGCTACCCGGTTAGATCAATTGGCTCAATGTCCGCCTTCCCAACAAAGCCGACGCTCCGGCCCGCGCTCGGTGCGCCAAATTCCAGACAGTCGGCTTCTAGGCCGCCCGCGTGGACACGTGAACGTCTGGAATGTTGGGTTAGCGGACCTCCGTAGTCACACCATGTCGGGACCCGACGATGCGCAGGATTGCGCTCGCTAAGAGAAGAATTGAGGGCAACCCTAGCTGCAAGAGGGGCAAGGCTGCGGCAGCGAACGCCTCGCAGGGCGTCCGCAGGTCGAAGCCGAAGCTGGGCATATAGTTGTCTATTCCGAGGAGTGGGCAAGCTGCCCTGAAGAGCCTTCCAGGCGACGGAACAGTTGAGGCGATTGCCATGGCAGACGCAAACGTGAGGCCGGACAACGCCAAGGTCACATTAGCGCTTCTGATCTCTAGAAGTCTCTCCCTGCCCAGCGCACCGCTCAGCAACCAATACAGAGCAATGAGCAACCCAACCACTGAGTAGCCTTCGGCCAACACCTTGCGGAATGATGTGACTGCCCAAGCGTCTATTGCGGGGTCCATACCCCCGACGAACGCCACGGTGTAAGGAGCGGCAAGGAACTGAGCACACGCTATGGCGGCCACTGCCCCTAGCGTGACGCCAAAACCGAATGCTGCGCTTCTCAAGCGGTCTTCTTTGCCAGATGCCCCACGAACCTGCATCCGTGGCGTGATAGCATTGACTCCTCTGTCCGCAATGTTGTCGTGTCCAGAATGTCCGCTTCGGCCCACGACGAGGGTGGAGGCCGGCATTGCAGGGAACGACGATTGCGCTCAAACATCGCCGGCGGTCAATTCGGAGGTTAGCGGCAGCAATGCGGTGGTTAGATTTCCTCGCGCCGGACGTCTTCAAGTACTTTGCGTACCCGATAGCGGCGGTGCTCACCGTAACTGAACTGCTGCATGCGATCTATGTCTTGCCGTACCACAATCCCGAGGGCGCCGCGTATCTCCTTGTTCTCAGCTACTTGATCTCCATCGTTTGGGGGCGGCTTGAGCGCCGCTGAGACCTCAGTCGCGAAGGTCCGGTTTGTTGTCGTGTCCGGAACGGCGGAAATGACGGCAGGGTTGGAGGTAGTGGACACTTAGTCCAGCTCGTCCTGCGATTTACCCTGCGCCCGTCTGACGTCGTTTCGGACTGGAACCACATAGAACTCCCAGACGATAAGTCCGTAGCCAATTGCGGCTAACACAGCGGCAGGCCCGACGGTCCATCGCTCGACGGCCTCAGAGGAGCCGGCGAGCCAGCATGTTCCGGCAGCTACGAGCGGCAAAAGCATCCAAAGTGCGCCTTGGTATCCCGCCTCATTGACCAGCCCCAGACCACTGCGTGGCACCGCTCTGCTGATAAGATAAGCTCGGTAACGAGAGATTTGCCGCAGCATTTGATCATCATTGCTGATGACGCGAGCGTCCGCAATGTTGTCGTGTCCGGACAGGCTGCTTTCACCAGTACCAGACATTCACCGATGCTGATGTGAGCGACTGGCTCTGGTCGCGAGCTGCCGGAATCGGTCGGTCTGCATCTGAGGCGTAAAAATTGTCCGCTGAGCGTCTGACATGGGTCGGTTTCGAACAGTCCAACCCGGCCGTTCCGCTGCCCGCCAATGATGTGACGGTTAACGAAGGGCAGCTTGGCCCTCCCTTGGTTCGGCACTAGACTTTCCGGACTGCTCGACGTGCGGGCGTGAGGCTGAGGGCAAAGCTTGATCACCGTATCAATACAATGATCGCGTCGAGCAGGGCATTGGTTCTCGCGAGGGTCCTCTCTAGGCTGCCCACCGCGAGTGCGCGCTCACCGTCGTCCCTGGCTTCCAGTGTTAGCGCCACTGGCGCGGCATCTTCGAATGCCATCCCAAGCCTAGTGGCAAGCTGGGCAACGAGTTCGCGTGTATCTCGGTCCATGGGGCCAGGAAGCCGGGAACGGCGCGGCAAGTCCAGACGCAGCTTTCCGGCCCTGTCACATTGCATTGGACTTCGCGGGCGAGGCGAGCATTGGTGAGTTTGTGAATCGCACCCGTCAGTGGCGCGTAACCCCGGCCAGCCCGACTGGCGGGGGTTTGGGTGGTGGGAGTGGCATGTTGCCGCTCCGCATCGGAGGACCGCCCATGATTGAGACCACCAAGACCCTCCGCCTGCGCAAGATGGCGCGCGAGGCTCAGCCCGTGCCGAATGACGGCATCAATGTCGATGCTGCGGTGAATGCCTCCCCTTCCGATGAACCGGCGACTGCCAAGCCGCAAACCAAGACCAGCCTCTTCCAGAAATTGCTTGCCCGCGATGGTGGCGCCTCGCTCGCAGAACTTTGCGCGGCCACCGGCTGGCTTCCGCACACCTGCCGGGCCTTCCTCACTGGCCTTCGCAAGCGGGGCCAGTCACCGGAGAAGGCGAAGCGTGAGGATGGCGTCACCTTCTATCATCTACCGCCGGTTGAGGTTGCAGCCTGATGGGGCGGCGACCTTACATGAACCTCTCCCGACTAGCAGAGCTGTCGGGTGAGGACCTCAAGACAGAGTGGGCGCGCCGCCATGGCGCGCCTGTTCCCAATCTCTCGCCAGACCTGCTGCGGCTTGGGATCGGTTATAAGCTGCAGGAGGTGAGGTTGGGTGGCCTTGGTCGGTCAACCCGCGCCTTCCTTCGCCAGCGGGCTTCTCGCTTGGCAGAACCGGAGGCCAAGGGCTCCCTGCCGCGCAAGCTCACCCCGGGCGCGCGTCTGGTCCGGGACTGGCACGGCGTCGGCCATACCGTGATGGTGCTGGAGGACGGCTT
>Ga0065704_10000485_pt1 | contig 20501 bp, 18 predicted proteins | sample SwiRhicommuniRL2_FD_59091 | JGI IMG/M metagenome (GOLD analysis project Ga0065704, IMG submission 59091) | Switchgrass rhizosphere bacterial communities from Rose Lake, Michigan, USA - RL2 v2 (version 2) | ecosystem: Host-associated > Plants > Roots > Rhizosphere > Soil | place: East Lansing, MI
CTCCGCAGCCATGGCCGCCCGGACGCTAGGGCGTGCGGCGATTCGCGCCATGAACGCCGCCAGCGCCGGCCAGTCCCTGATCTGGATATTGAATAACGGCAGCCAGTTCAGGACGGTAAACAAATAGCCGTCGGCCAGGCCAAAGGTGCCCATCAGGTAATCCTGTTGTTCAAGGGCCTGGCTGAGGTAATCCAGGCGCCTGAACAGCTTTGCCCTGAAGATGGCCTTGGTCGGCTCTGCAATATTGGCGTTGAACAGTGGCGCACATCCGCTGTGAATCTCGGAGGTAATGAAGTTCAACCATTCCTGCAGGCGAACCCGCTCCCAGGTGCCATTGACCGGCGCCAGTGTGTTTGCGGGAACCAGATCGGCCAGGTATTGGACGATGGCGGGCCCCTCGGTCAGGACATCACCGTTATCCAGCATCAAGGCTGCCACGTAGCCCTTGGGGTTGATGGTCAGGAAGTCGAGCCCATCGGCAGTTCGTTTGGTCTGGTTGTCGACCCGAATCAATTCAAAGGGCAGGCCCAATTCCCGCAGCACGATGTGCGGGGACAATGAGCAGGTCATGGGGGCGAAGTACAGTTTCATGGTTTCCTCAAGGTCGGGGAGCGTGCCGCCAGAATCCGCGAGGGCCGGAACATTTTCAAAGGACATCTTCAGTGCTAGCGTATGACAAAATCTCATGAGAAAGCCAAACCCAATGGCCACACGAATCCCATCTCTAAATGGCCTGAAAGCATTCGAATCGGCCGCTCGCCACATGAGTTTTACCAAGGCCGCGCTAGAGCTGAACGTCACTCAAACAGCCATCAGCCATCAAATTCGCCGGCTCGAAGAGGAGCTGGGCGTGCGCCTGTTCCTGCGGCTCAAGGATGGTCTGGCCCTGACAGACGAAGGACATGGCTATTTCCCAGGCGTTCGTGCGGCGTTCCATGAGTTGCGCTATTGCACGGAGACGTTGCTGGAGAGCCGCAACAACAGCGTCTTGACCATCAGTACGCTGGTGTCCTTTGCCTCCAAATGGTTGTTGCCGCGACTGGCGTCTTTCCAGCAGGCGTTTCCCAACATTGACGTACGCGTTACGGCCTCCACCGAACGGGTGGATTTTCGCAAGGGCGGCGTCGATGCGGCCATTCGTTACGGTTCCGGGGATTGGAAGGGCTTGCGGGCGGACTGGCTGATGGCTGATGAGATCTTTCCGGTGTGCAGCCCCAGGCTGCTGCAAGGTCTGACAGCCCTGGAGAATCCGGGCGATCTGGCCCGGCACACCTTGTTGCAGGTCAGTGGGGTGACCCACGACGACTGGAGTGCCTGGTTGAGTGCCGCCGGCCAACCGAAAAAACTGGCCGAAGGCAGCCGGTTGACTTTCGACCTTGCCATGATGGCTGTTCAGGCTGCGGTTGACGGCCTGGGGGTCTGCATCGGGCGTTCAACCTATGTCGAGGATGACCTGAAGGCCGGACGATTGGTTGCCCCCTTTGATCTGCGATTGAAATCTGACCTCGGCTTTTATTTCGTGAGTCCGCTTGAAACAGCCGACACCCCAAAAGTACAGGCCTTTAGAACCTGGTTGATGGATTCGGTGAGTTTTGGCGCCAAAACATAATTACAGCGTACCGTTCAGCCTCCAGCCAGCGAGCCGATATGAATAAAAGGTCCGGTTACTTTCAGGGTTCACCGAGGGTACGTCATGTTTAATAAAACACTAAAAAATGAACTGACGGCTAGGACGGCCGAATTGGCAACATACAAAGGACTGGTCGGCGCCTTGGAGCGGTCGATGGCTGTCATCGAGTTCAGCCCCGATGGCAAGGTCCTTCGGGCGAACGAGAATTTTCTTGGCACGATGGGCTACCGTGCGGATCAGTTGGCCAGCCTGTCCCATCGGGATTTTTGCACCCCAGCGCTGGTGGGCAGCGCCGAGTATCGTGAATTCTGGAACCAGCTGCGCGCCGGCCAATTTGTTTCCGGCACGTTTCAGCGCCGTAGCGCGCAAGGCCAGAACGTGTGGCTGGAAGCTAGCTATAACCCGGTAGTGGACGAGCAAGGCCGCGTCGTGAAGGTGGTCAAGTACGCACTCGATGTCACCGCCAAGGTTGCCAGCGAGGCAGAAACACGTGGCCGGCTGGCGGCACTCGACCGGGCCATGGCAGTGATCGAGTTTGACCTGGGCGGCAACATCCTGACCGCCAACGACAACTTCTTGAATGTCATGAATTACACGTTGGCAGAGCTCAAGGGCAAGCATCACCGGATGTTCTGCGAACCGAGCCTGGTGGGCAGTTCGGAGTACAGTGATTTCTGGCGTCGTCTCAACGCCGGCGAGTTTTTCAGTGGCCAGTTCAAGCGCCTCGGCAAAAGCGGCAAAGTCGTCTGGCTGGAAGCCAGCTACAACCCGGTCTACGACGCCGAAGGCAAGTTGTGCAAGGTTGTGAAGTTCGCCAGTGACATCAGCGAACGGGTGGAGAAGTTCGAAGAGGATTCGCGTGGCGCTTCCCGTGCGTACCATATCTCCGCCGAGACCGAGCGAGTGGCCGAACAGGGCGCCCAGGTGATCCACCAGACTGCCAAGGAGATGCGCGAGATCGCCGACAACATTGGCTCTTCCGCGCGTCTGGTTGGGCAGTTGGGGGCGCGTTCGGAAGAGATCACAGCCATCGTCAACACCATTCGCGGCATTGCCGACCAGACCAACCTGCTGGCCCTCAACGCGGCTATCGAGGCCGCGCGGGCCGGAGACCAGGGGAGGGGATTCGCGGTGGTGGCCGACGAGGTCCGGCAACTGGCCGGGCGCACCAGTCGCTCCACCTCGGAGATTGCCGAAATGATCGGCATGATTCTCTCCGAAACCCGCGACGCCGTCGCCAGCATGAACGTGACCCATGAAGGCGCATTGCGCGGTGTAACCCTGGCAGACCAGGCCGGCTCGGTCATCGTGCAAATCAGGAACGGGACCACGGATGCACTCGAGGCCGTGAGCATGTTTGCGTCCAAACTCGACGAGTCCGAGGTGATTCCCAAGACGGCTATCGGCTGGGTGGGCTGAGGTGAGCTGAGTCCTCGCCCCAGCGATCCATGCGCTTGACCAATTCAAGCAATACCGCTCGCAGTTCCGGCGGTCGCACGGGCTTGGCCAGCACCGAGATACTCAGGCTTTGCAGCGATTGGCGTATCCGCTCGATCTCATGCCCGGTGATGACCAGCGCCGGGACTTGCCAGCCGCGCTGCTCGCGTAGCGCGGCAATGCATTCGGCGCCCGAGACTTTTGTGCCCAGGTCGAAATCGGCGATGACGATGTCGCAATCGCTGGTCAGCCCTTCACCGTCGCTGTGGGCCTCCACCTCGCAGCCCCATTTTTCCAGCAGCGCCGAGGTCGCCATCAGCACGTTGGCGTCGTCTTCAACCAAACACACCCGCAACCCGTCCAGGCGATTCTGGACGGGCACCACCTTGGGCGCCATGACACGTGGTACCGCCGGTTTCAGGCCGCTGATCGCCACCCGGGTGCCTTGTCCGACCTTGGAACGGATGTGTATATCGACATTGAGCATCTGGCTGATGCGCTTGACGATGGACAGGCCGAGGCCGAGCCCCTCGACATCCTTGTCGCGCGCATGGCGAACGCGGTAGAACTCCTTGAACACCTCGGGCAAATGTTCGGCGGCGATGCCGCGCCCCTTGTCGTAGATCACCACGGCCAGGCGCTGGCCCTGGCGTCGCACGCCGATCAGCACGGGTTGGCCGGGTGCGTATTTGAGCGCGTTGGACAGCAGGTTCTGGACCATCGTGGTCAGCAAGCCGGGATTGACGCTGACCCAGTAAGGACAGGCGCGCAAACGCAGCTCGACGCCGGCCCAGCGGGCCGCTTCGGTGTTCTGCTTGACGACGTCCTGCAGCAATTGGCCCAGGTGTACGGTGTCGGCCTTCGGCATCGGTTGGCCGTGATCGAGGGTGTAGATATCGAGGATCGAGCGGAACAGTTGCGACACGGTGTGCAGCGAACGGTCGATGTTGTCCACCAGCCGCAATTCTTCCAGCCCCAGCCTGGCGTCACGCAGGCAGGCCGTAAACAGACCGATGGAGTGGATTGGCTGGCGCAGGTCATGACTGGCCTGGGCCAGGAATCGCGATTTCTCCTGATTGGCCAAAATGGCTTCTTCGGAGGCAATGCGTGTGCGCTTGAGCAAAATGTGCGCGTAGGCGGGCACCACAATGGTGGTGACGATCAACATCAGGAACATGTAGGGCTGCGTATGCCAGAACGGGGTCAGCCAGAAAACCAGTACCAGGGTCGACAGCGCGATAACGGTCGCCAGCGCCAGGTAGCGCGAGCCGAAGCGCATGCCATTGCCCAGCGTGACCCAGAGTAATGCAGCGTACACCGGGAGCGTGCCCTCTCCACCCACGATCATGGCAAATGCGATGCCGGCATAGTCATGCAGCATCGTGAAAAGGCGCCGCCAGAAGAAGTGTCCAGGCCAGCGCTTGATGATCATGCGCAGGAACACCGAGACGAAGATGAACGTACAGATGTAGATAATGATGGGTACGTAGCTCGCGGCCTCTTCTGGATAGAGGCCGGCGAGGATGACGATATACAACAGCGCACAGGCGCTGACGGTCAGGCGTAACGTGGCCTGGTCGAGTTCACTGTTCTTTTCCACTGGCTTTGGCACCGCATGACCTCTGATGCCTCCAAGCGTAGCGGCTAGCCTCGGTGAAGGTTGGGAACAGACGTGATGCTGTCCCCAACGGGCGATGCCATTGCGTCAGTAGACCCTGTAGTACTTCACGACATCATCGACGAAATAGATGGTCAATACCGAACCCTGGCTCTGGCTTTGGCCTGTTTTCGTGCCGGTCACGCTGCTGACGTCATTGGCTACGGTTTGCGCCTTGGACAGTTGTGCCGAGGTTTCATACATCTTCAGGCTGGTTTCGGTCGAGACGTACTTATGGGCCAGCTTCATGTACTTATCCAGGCCTTCATCAGTCTTTTCATAGGTCCAGTTCGACTCGTTGCTGGAGCTCGTCGAATTGAGTTCTTCATTGGTCGGCGCGCCGAACATTTGAGTGATCTGGCCTTTTGTCGTCTTGCCCGGAATGATTGTTTGCTTGAGGTACGAGACGTCGTATTTTTTGGCGCCCTGATTCAAGGAACCCATCAAGTTGCCCAAGTCGCCGGTGTTTGCACAACCGTTCAGTACGCCCGCCAGCACGCACAGCGCCATTCCATTTCTAAGTGTTTTTCCATATTCGAAGGACATGATGACTTACCTTGAGTTAATGTCAGGACCATTCCATTTCAACCGTGCAGACGGTGAAGTTGACCCAGCATTGCGCCGCCTATCGATTTATAAAATCCATAGGCTTCGCACGTCATAACGTTTCAATAGGTACAGTGATACTGCACGGCGCATGGCATGTTGGCTTTCTTTATGTTTGGCTGTTCGAACAGCCTTTTTATGGAGCGTCCACAGCTTAGGGGGAGAGTACTGGGCGACGCTATAGTACAAGTGTGCTATGGCCTCGGAGATGGGCAGGCAGGGAGGATGATGCTCAATTAATATTCGCGGTCGTTATACATTTAATTGTCTTGTTTTCCCGGCCATCCACCATTGCCTGGGAAGTTGGAAAACTGCGCCGCAGCCGCCGCGCGCGTGGGCACCCCCAGGGATTTGAGCAGGCTTGAGACATGGATGCGCACCGTGAACGGGGAAATGCCCAGGTCCCGGGCTATCTCCTTGTTGGTCTTGCCGGCGGCGATCAAGCCAAGCACTTGCCGTTGGCGCGCGGTCAGTTGGGAAAGTGCATCGTCCAGGATCGCGTTTTCGGCCTGATACTTCACCACCACTTCGCCTTCGCGTATTGCCATGATGGCGTCGGCAATACCGGCGGGGTCGATATTCTTGCCGATGAATCCGTCGGCACCCAGCGCCATCACTTGGGAAATAACATCGACATCATCCACCATTGAAACCACAATGATCGAGGTGCGCTTGAACTCACTGCGCAACTGGCCGATTACTTGCAACGATTTGATCCCGGGAAAGCGCAAGTCGAGTATCAGGGAGTCCACTTCCATTCCGGAACGTGCCAGCGCCAATACTTCGTCCAGATTTCCAGCCTGTTCTATGGATGCTGTCGGTATGAGTCGTTCAATGGTCCTCAGCATACCTTCGCGAAACAAAGGATGGTCATCTGCCACAATTACTCTGCACGTCATGCTTCAGATCCTTCTGATCTTCCAGTTCACGAATCGTAACCTAAACTGCCCCCTTGGGTTTCAAGTTTGAAACAACCTTTCATGTTGGAATAATCCAGTGACTATGACGGAAAAGAATAGCGAGCTTGATCAGGCTACCTTGAGATTGACGGTCGGGGCCTGTGCTTCACTCTACGTCATTGTGGTGGCCTGTCTGGCCAGTGACTTCGATACCTATGTACCGATCCTGTGGTACATGGCCTTTTTTTTCGGCGTCGCGGTCCCGCTGCGCATGGCGATCAAGCGCTGGCCCGGGCACTTTTTCCTGCGTCGTCTTTTTGCCATGAGCCTCGACTATGCAAGCCTCGCCTTCGCCTTGATCGTGGGGGGAGAAGGCACGCTACCAGTCTACGCTGCATTGCTCTGGGTCACGTTGGGCAATGGCATGCGCTTCGGCTCGCGCTACCTGGCGCTGGCAACCGTTATCGCGCTGTCGACCCTGGTGGTGATTTTCCTGCTCACGCCGTTCTGGCGTGGCCAGCCCTACCTGTTCCTGATGCTGATCGTCACCACCATCGTGGTGCCCGCCTACGCGCATATCCTGCTGACCCGAACCCGCATCGCTTCGGAAGAGGCGATTGCCGCGAACCAGGAGAAATCCCGCTTCCTGGCCCAGGCCAGCCACGACTTGCGCCAACCGATTCACTCGATCGGCTTGTTCACCGCCTGCCTGCGCGATGCCCGGTTGGGCCAGGAAGAGTTGCGACTGGTGGACAACATCGACCGCTCGTTGCACATCGTCTCGCAGCTGTTTCGTTCGATCCTCGATATCTACACCCTCGATAACGGGCAGCTTGAACCGCAGGCCGAACCTGTACACCTGGGCGCGTTGCTTCAAGATGTGGTCAAGCAGAACACCGAAGCCGCACGCTGGGCCGGTGTCGAGTTGCGCCTGCGGCCTTGCCGGCATTGGGTCAATGTCAACGCCGGCCTGTTGGCGACCATGGTGCAGAACCTGGTCTCCAACACGCTCAAATATGCCTCCGGCCAACCAGTGTTGATCGGCGTGCGGCCGAAAGGCAGCGGCCTGGCCATCGTCATCTACGACAAGGGCCGGGGCATTGCCGCCGAACACTTGCCCGAGGTGTTCAAGGAGTTCTATCGGGTGCGCCACGTTCGTGACAAGGACGTCGAGGGGCTGGGCCTGGGGTTGTCCATCGTCAAGCGAATCAGCCTCCTGATCAATCTGGACATCCAGCTGGACTCCCGGCTCGGCAAGGGCACGCGCGCCATGATCCAGGGGCTGGAAACGGTTGCGCCAAGGGCGATGGTGGACAGGCCGGTGTCCACCCATAGCCGTTTGCAAGGCTTGCGGGTGTGCCTGGTGGAGGATGACGCCAACGTGCTGATGGCGACATCCGCGCTATTGGAGAAGTGGGGGTGCGAAGTGGAAACCCACAGCGACGGGGTGGGCGTGACCAGTGACTGCGACATCATCATTGCCGACTTCGACCTGGGCACGAAGGTCTCCGGTTCCGAATGCATCGCCGCGATTCGCGAGCAACGGGGTTGGGAAGTCCCCGCCATGATCATGACCGGCCATGAAATCGAAAGAATTCGCCACGCGCTGCACCACATGAACATCTCGATCCTGGCCAAGCCTGTGCGGCCTCCGGAGTTGCGGGCGACCTTGCTCGAGCTGACCAAGAACTTTGCCAGCGTCAGGACCTGACCTCCGTTCGGGCCATGCCTCGTGCTTCCACCATTCCATTTTATGAAACGGTGGATTGCAGTTTGTGCGTATTCCTGCGCCGTCGCTTTGGGCAGAAGATGAGTCCAGCCATTTGCACAGCCGTGCAAACGATGGCGGAGAATCCCTAACCGTAGCGCACTGGCGCAGGCGTTCATGCTGCGAGCGCGAGGAGTAGCTGATGGACGAAGCCTTGCAAGCAAAAACCTCGCCCTGGCACGAAGGAGAGCTGGCCTTGCAGCGCTCCGTCGGGGCAGTCGACATGATGGCCGGTGTCGGGCAACGGCAACTGGCGCGCACGTGGATGCCGGACCAGCATCGGGAGTTCTACGCCCAACTGCCTTTCGTGGTGCTGGGGGCGGTGGATCGGCAAGGCGATGTCTGGGCGACCTTGCGCGCCGGGCAACCAGGCTTCATGAACTCGCCCGATCCGCAGACCCTGCACATCGACCTCGAGCCTGAGCCGAACGACCCGGCCCAGGAGGGCATGGGCGAGGGCGATGCCATCGGGATGCTGGGGATCGAGTTGCACACCCGCCGGCGCAACCGCATGAACGGTGTCGTGCGTCGTCAGCTCGACCCTGGGCTCGAGATTTCAGTGAGCCAGGCGTATGGCAACTGCCCTCGCTACATCAACCTGCGCCAGTACCACTTTGTCGACGCGCAGGCCGTTGCGCCGCGTCAACTGACCGTGTCCGACCCACTGGTGCGGCGCCTGGTGACGGCGGCCGATTCGTTCTATATCGCCACCTACGTGGTGCGCGACGGCGAGCGGCAGGTCGATGCTTCCCACCGTGGCGGCAAGCCGGGGTTTGTGCGCATGGACGAAGACGGATCGCTGACCATTCCGGACTTTTCCGGCAACCTGTTTTTCAACACGCTGGGCAACATCCTGCTCAATCCGCGGGCCGGGCTGGTGTTCGTCGATTTCCAGACGGGCGATCTGCTGCAAATGAGCGGCTCGGCGCAAGTCCTGCTGGACGACCCCGAGATCAGCGCGTTCCAGGGCGCCGAGCGGCTGTTGCGCTTTACCCCGCAACGCATCGTGTATCGCCCGGCGGCCATTGCCCTGCGCTGGAAGGACCAGGACGAAGGCGACTCGCCCAATTCAATGATGACCGGCAGCTGGGAGCAGGCCGCCGAGCGCTTGCAGGCCGAGGCGCTGCGTAGCCGCTGGCGTGCATTGCAGGTCGCGCGGGTGGTGGATGAAAGCCACAACATTCGCTCGTTCTACTTGCAGGCAAGCGATGGCTTGGGTTTGCCCCGGTTTGAAGCCGGGCAACATTTGCCGGTGCGGATCTTGCTGGAAGGACAGAACGCGCCATCGATCCGGACCTATAGCGTATCCAGTGCGCCGTCGGATGATTTTTTGCGCATCAGCGTCAAGCGCGATGGTTCGGTGTCGTCTCACCTGCATGATCAGGTGCAGGCGCTGCACGAGCTTGAGGCGCGGGCGCCCCAGGGCCATTTCACCGTCCAGGCCACCGAGCGACGTCCGTTGGTCTTGCTGGCAGCGGGCGTGGGCATCACACCGTTGTTGTCGATGTTGCGCGAGGTGGTTTACCAGGGCCAACGCATCAGCCGCATGCGCCCGGTCTGGCTGGTGCAAAGCGCCCGCTCGGTGGCCGACCTGGCTTTCCGTGACGAGATCGACGAACTGGCCGCCCGTGCCGGCGACAAGCTGCAGGTGCTGCGCATGGTCAGCCAACCACCCACTGATGGAGGAGGCGCTGAAGGTTATGACCTGACCGGCAGGATCGATGTGGAACTGCTCAAGAAGCTGCTGCCGCTCAACGACTACGACTTCTATTTGTGCGGGCCGGGCAGCTTTACCCAGGCGCTGTACGACGGGCTGCGCAAACTGCGCATCCCTGACGATCGCATCCACGCGGAGACCTTTGGGCCCTCAACGCTCGTGCGGGATCTCGAAGTGAGCATGCCGGCGCCAGAGCAAGTGCCGGCTGCGAGTGAAGCGGTGAAGGTCTTGTTCGCCAGTTCCGGCAAGGAGGCACGTTGGGAGCCGGGCAGCGGGACGTTGCTGGAGCTGGCCGAAGCGCGCGGCCTTAATCCGGAATTCAGTTGCCGCGGCGGTTCCTGCGGCACCTGCAAAACTCGCTTGAGCCGCGGCCAGGTGCATTACCTGAGCCAGCCGGCCGAACCGGTTGGTGAAGGTGAGGTGCTGATCTGTTGCGCGGTGCCGGCCCAGGGGAGCGAGCCGTTGGTGCTCGAGGTCTAGGCTGACCGCCTGACTGTTTCACCGGATGAAATGCTGGATTGTAGAAGCTGGTTATTCCGCTGTCCGGGGCAGGAGCAGAGGATAGCGCCATCGACGCGATCACCGCTTCGAGCCCAAAACAACATGGAGTACGTCATGTCTGAGAAAGCGATCAAACTTTATCGCCACCCGCTGTCGGGGCACGCCCATCGTGTCGAGCTGATGCTCTCGCTGCTTGGCTTGCCAACCGAGTTGATATTCGTGGACTTGATGAAAGGTGAGCACAAGACTCCGGAGTTTCTCGCCATCAACAGTTTTGGCCAGGTGCCGGTGATCGACGACAACGGCACCGTCCTGGCCGACTCGAACGCGATCCTGGTCTACCTCGCGGCCAAGTATGGCAAGGGGCAATGGCTGCCCAGCGATCCGCTTGCCCAGGCGCGGGTGCAGCGCTGGCTGTCGGTGGCGGCGGGCCAGATCAACCAGGGGCCGGCCAACGCCCGGTTGATCACCGTGTTCGGCGCCGGCTATGACGCCGAAGACGCCATCAAGCGTTCCCATGCCCTGTTGAAGGTGATGGAGACGGAGTTGGAGCAGAGCCGGTTCCTGGCCGGTGAGCAACCGACCATCGCGGACGTGGCCGCGTACACTTACGTGTCCCATGCGCCGGAAGGCAACGTCGCGCTGACCGACTACCCGAACGTCCGGGCCTGGCTGGGCAGCATCGAAGCCTTGCCGAATTTCGTCGGCATGCAACGCACCGCCAAGGGCTTGCAGCAAGCCTGATTCACACCGCAGGTGCTTGCCGGGGGGCATCTTCCGGCAAGTACATTCAAGCCACGTGCCCTCAAGGCTGGATCGCCCATGGATCGCTTTCAGGAAATGCAGGTTTTCATGGCGGTTGCCGAGGAGGAAGGGTTCGCCGCTGCCGCCCGTCGACTGCGTATATCACCGCCAAGCGTGACGCGCGCAATTGCGGCGATGGAGGAGCGGATTGGCACCCAGCTGTTGTCGCGCACCACCCGCAATGTGTACCTGACTGAAGCGGGGCAGCGCTACCTGGAGGATTGTCGACGGATCCTGAGTGAGCTCGATGAAGCCGAGGAGGCCGCTGCCGGCAGCTATTCGATCCCCTGCGGGTATCTGACGGTCACCGCCCCGGTGCTGTTTGGCGAGCTGTACATCGCGCCTTTGCTGACGGATTACCTGGATCAATTTCCCTCGGTACACCTCAACGCCTTGTTGGTCGACCGCGTGGTGAACATCGCTGACGAAGGCATCGACGTGGCGATCCGCATCGGCCATTTGCAGGAAAACAATCAGCACGTCATCAAGGTAGGTGAAGTGCGCCAGGTGATTTGTGGCGCCCCGGCCTATTTCCAGCGACACGGACGGCCAACCCATCCTGGCGAGTTGAGCAAGGCCAATATCGTGATGTCTTCGGCCAGTCATTTGCTGAGCCACTGGCAGTTCATGGACGAAGCCAATTCGCTGAGCCTGCGCTTTGATCCACGCCTGGTGGTGACCGCTAATCAGGCGGCAATCAACATCGCCTGCCAGGGTTGGGGCGTGACCCGGGTCTTGTCCTATCAAGTGGCCCGGCAGGTCGCCGACGGCGAGCTTGAGGTAGTGCTCAAGGCGTTCGAGCCACCAGCGTTGCCGATTCACGTGGTGTATCAGAAGAGCAATCGAGTGCCGGCCAAGGTGCGCACGTTCGTGGACTTCCTCGCTGATCGGTTGGGGGACGACGTCACGCTCAAGCCTGTCGTAAAAGGCATCGCCTGATGGCTCGCCACCATGAAATGCTGATGTTCCATGCGCTGTCGCAGTGCCCCAGTCTCGCCTCGGCAGCCCAGCGCCTCAACGTTTCCGGACCGACCGTGATGCGTGCCATCGCTCGGCTGGAGGCGCGATTGGGTGTGCAGTTACTGTCACGCAGCACGCGCGGGGTCGTGCTGACTGAAGCCGGGGTCGGCTTCATGGCTGATTGTTCACGGATCCTCAATGCGATTGACGAGGCCGAGGCGTCGGCCAAGGGCTGGCATGTCCAGGCCCAAGGCAACCTGACGATCCTGTTGCCCTTGCTGTTCAGCCGCTATGTCATGGCCCCGGTGCTGGCCGGCTACATGGATCAGTACCCCGAGATCAGGGTATTTGCCCACTACCACGATCGTTTTCCGAACATGCATGAGGAAGGGCTGGATGTGGCGGTGTTGGTGGGGAATCTGCCCAACTGCTCATTGATCGCACGACCGGTCGGCAGCGTTCGTTCGCTCGTCTGCGCCAGTCCTGGCTACCTGGCGATTCATGGTGAGCCGGTTGTGCCGCAGGATCTGCACAATCATCGATTGATCGCCACGCAGGCCAACCAGGATTGGGTCCAGTGGCCTTTCCAGCAGCAGGCCAGCGGCCTCAAGGCACGCACGCGGCTCAGTTGCGCCACGCTGCAGGCGGCCATCGACGCGGCGGCTCATGGGGCTGGGTTGATGCGCTGCTTGAACTATCCGCTGTACGACTATCTGAACAGCGGACGCTTGCGCCGGGTCCTGCAACCCTATGAACCGCCCTCGATACCGGTTCATGTGGTCTACCGCGAAAGACGCAAGGCGCCGATGCGCGTGCGCAGTTTCGTGGACTACATCGTCGAGCACCTGCGCGAGCACCCGGCGCTGCGAGCGGATGTTTCTTGAATATCAGCTCGCGCTTGGACCCAGGATCCCGCGGCGCACACGGCCTGGCGCCTCACCGAAGACTTCCTTGAATTTCTTGCTGAACGCGGCCTGGGATTGGTAGCCGACCTGTACGGCAATATCGCTCAGCCCCAAGTGTGAGTGACTGAGCAGGCTGAAGGCCAACTCCATGCGGACTTGCGTCAACAGTACCCACGGCGAGACACCGGCCACCTTGACAAATGCACGCATGAAGTTGGCCCGGGACATGCTCGCGATGTCCGCCAGGCCTTGGATGGTCCACTCGTGCGCAGGGTCCGCCAGCATTGCCTGCCAGGCCCGGCCCAGACGCTTGTCGCCGAGCAGGGCCAGCGAGCCGCTGTCCTGTCCCTGGCTGGCCAGATGCGCACGCAGAATCAGGGTGAACAGCGCCTGTGACAGGGCATCGAGCAAGAAGCGCGCGCCGACCTTATTCCCATCTGCTTCTGCGCGCATGACCTCCACCAGCGCCGGCAACGGCCCATTGGCCGGTAATGCGCCGCTGGGAATCACCAGGTATTCGGGCAAGGCGCCGAACAGCAACGAAGCCCGGTTGAAGTGAAAGCCTCCGCAAAGCATGTCCAGCTCCGCGCTGGCGCCGCCAATGCGATGAATCGGCAAGGTGCCCCCGGTCAGGATTCGGGGGGAGGTCGGCGTTACCGTTTTGCCAGGGCTGTGCATGACGTGAGGGGCACCGCGCGGCAACAGCAGGATGTCACCGGCACGCATGGGCAAGCGCTGCCCATCGGCAAACTCGACGCGGCATTCGCCGGCCAGCACGATGTGATAGGGCGCTGTGCCCAGGGCTTGCTGCCCGTGATCCATGGCCCAGTCGCCCTGGAACTGACAGCGCAGGTCCAGGCTGCCGCGCACGTTGGCCAGGCTGATGAGTTTATCGATCGCATTCATTTGAGCATTTCGCCAAAAAAACTGAGCGCATTGAGCAAACCCGAGTGGCGCCAGGGTGAAAAACTGAGGGCGTCAAAACAGTACACCCAACCCACTCAGGAGTTAATGCCATGTTCAATAACTGGTCCGAATTGTTGCCCACCATTCAGAAGGCCTTTGGCGCACTGGGCCGCAGCAACCCGAAAATGGTCAAGGCCTATATGGCGCTAGGGGAAGCCGCCAGCGAAAACAATGTGCTCGATGCCAAGACCCGCGAGCTGATCTCGATCGCCATCGCCGTCACTACCCGCTGCGACGGTTGCATCGCCGCCCACACGGACGCGGCGATCAAGGCCGGCGCGAGTCGCGAGGAGGTCGCGGCGGCCCTGGCAACTGCGATTTCGTTGAATGCGGGGGCGGCCTATATCTACTCGCTGCGGTCGCTTGAGGCGTATGACATGCTGAAAGCGCCGGTGTGATTTGTATGGGGGCATATCCGTTGCTGCGGTAAGGGCGGAACCATAAGCCGCCGTTACCGCAACAACGGATATACACACCAAAAAAACACCCCTCTCGGAACGAAATATCAAAACCTCGGTAAGCCTTTTTTGTTCAGTCAGCTGCGATTGTTTCAGATTACGCAATCAAGTCATGTAATTCCTGGACATTCTCTAAAAACCGTCCGCCAGTGAAACTGATCCCAGAAGCGATTGACCGTTTCGGGTCGTCGCAGCGTTCTCCATCCATCGGGAGATTCCCATGATCGACACGACTTGCACCGGCAACCTTCGGCCCGATACCTCCGTTGCGACTTACCAGGAGCACGAAAGCGGATTCCTGTTGCCCCAATTGATGGGCGCCTTGGCAAGCGAGTCCGCAGGTTTCGTCTCGAACGACCTGTGTCAGCAACGCGCGCACGGCACTTTGCTGGCGAAGGCTGGCGCCTTGGTGATGCGGGTGCTGAAGCTAACGCCGATCGGCTAACGCAGAACCCGTGGCGAGGGAGCAAACAATGAAGCGTCGCTTCGTGCGCACTTGAACATGGGGATGAAAGAGGTCGCTACTTTTCCGTTCAACGGGTTTGAGTTCGCTGTTTATTCGTACATTGGCTAGGCAGAAAACGAAAGCGGGCCATGCATTACGATCGACTAAGTCGACACCGAATCATGGCAGCAGACGCAAAGCTTGTTGCCATCGAGATCTCGAAAGTAGGCGCCGTAATAATCAGGGTGGTAGTGGGGTCTCAAGCCGGGTTCTCCCTCACACGTCCCGCCCAGTGCCAGCGCTGTCGCGTAGCTGTTCCTCACCGCTTCCCGGCTGGGGGCAAGCAGAGCCACCATTTGTCCGTTGCCGGGTTGGTGCACCTTGCCGTCAAAGGGTTTTCCAATCACGAAGATCGGGCGCGGTGAATGCTCGGCAATCCAGCCCGCCCAGCCTTTGTGGGCGTCGCTAAATTTCAATGTCAGGCCCAGCCCGGCCATGACCTTTGAATAGAACCCGAAGGCGCGATCAAAATCGGCGATACCTAGAAAAACATGCGAGATCATGATGACTACCGTTTTGCCGTGGGCGCGAGGGTTGTTTGAAATTCCAGCCTACGCTGCCACAGGAATCATCGCGCTGCCAAGTCCGGGCGGTTAGCGCTCCGGCTCAGACGCTCGGCGCCTGGCCTGCCGGGCTTCGGTGCCGACGACCAGCCAGATGCCAATCCCGGAGACCGCCATGCCCGAGACCATTTGCCATGAAAGCGGCTCGTTGAACATGGCCCACGCCCAGAGCATCGTAATGGGCGGGCTGAGGTACAGGACGCTGGCGACCCGGGTGGCGGTTGCGCGGCGCAGGCACAGCCAGTAGAGCCCATAGCCGCCCATCGTCGACAGGCCCGCGGTCCACAATACGCTCAGTGCAAAGCCTGTGCTGGGTATCGGGGCGAGGCTGCCATGGGCGGCTTCGACCAGGGCGAAGGCCAGTCCCGAAACGCAGCATTGCAGCCACAGGTTAGGCAACAGACCCAGCGATTGCGCGGGGGGGAGATATTTCTGCCACAAGGTCGCGACAGCGAGCGAGAGCATGCCAAGCAGCGGCAGGCCATAGGCCCACCAAGGCGCGTTGCCCCACGCCAGCGCGCCTTGGGTCACCAGCATGACGCCGAGCAGGCCGATGAGCAGCCCGGCCCAGATCTGCCAGGCCAGTCGTTGCCGCAGTACACCCGCAGCCAACAGCGCCAGGCCCATCGGCAGCAGGTCGGCGACAAGCGCGGCCAGGCCCGCCGGCACACCCAGGGCAATGCCTTGGGTGATACCGGCCAGGTAGCCCGCCATCGCCAGAAGGCCGATACCGGCATTTTTCAACAACACGACGGGCGAGGTTCGGCGCAGCGCTCTGGCGACGAAGGGCAACAGGACGAGCGTGACCACGACGCAACGCCAGAACACCACCAGCAATGCTGGCGCGTAATCAATGGAAAAACGCGCGCCGACGAAGCCGGAGCTCCACGTCAGCAGCAACGCCGCCTCGAGCAACGGCAACGGAATCAGCCAGTGCCAGTCGGGCTTGGGCAGGGAAGGGCAGTCCATCGATTTGGTCGGGTTCATGACCACAGGCTACGAAACCCGCGTAATCTAATAAATCAAAATGTAGTGCATCAGTTCTTCACGAAGATTGAATCATGACGGCCATACTCGATATCGACTTGATACGTACCTTTCATGCGGTGGCACGGATCGGCAAATTCAGTGCGGCGGCAGAACAGCTGCACAAAAGCCCGGCGGCGGTCAGTGTGCATATTCAGCGTCTGGAAGCGGTCGCTGGCGGGCGTTTGCTCAACAGGGACAATCAATCCGTATCCCTCACCGCCTTGGGCAAGCGTCTGCTCGTGGCGACGACGGAGCTGCTGAGCACCCATGATCGGGTGCTGGCCGATCTGCACGGAACCCGGCTGGCGGGACGCATTACGCTGGGGGTGCCGGATGAATACGCCGAACATGTCATTCGCGACATCCTCCCGACCTTCGCCGCCGGGTGGCCCAACGTGGTGCTGGAACTCAAGACCGCGCCCAGCTACGCGCTACGTGACCTGGTCCAGCGTGACAAGCTCCAGGCAGCGGTCGTTGCGCAGCCGAAGGGGCAGGTCAGTGCTGGCGGGCAAGTGCTGGTTTCCACCACGCCGGTCTGGGTCGGTCCGGTCCACACAACAGTGGCCTCGATGGAGCCGCTGCCGCTGGCGGTGCATGCGGCGCAATGCCCTTATCGGCAAGCGATGATGGAGGCCCTCAGGCAAAGCGGCCGCAGGACCCGAGTCGTCCTGGAAAGCCCCTCCAACCAGGCCGTCAAGGCGTGTGTGGAGGCAGGGTTGGCGGTCAGCCTGATAGACCGCGCGCGGGTGACGGACACCATGCAGATCCTCGAAGGCCTGCCGGTTATTCAGGAGCACGAGGTGGTGTTCCTGCGAGCTCGGGCGTCACACGGCGATGAGGCCGTGGACCTGCTTTCCCGTGCCATGCAACAGTCTTTCCGGCTGTAGAGCCGGTCCAGGGACTGCTGCGCAGCCCCAAGACCAAACCCGCCAAACGATCAAGCCGACAGCGGCGGCGTCCGCGGCGGGATCAGGCGTTTGGAGCCAATCGATTCAAACGCCGAAGCCAGTCGCAACAGCGTCGAATCGTCATAGGCGCGGCCAGCGAACGTCAGCCCGACGGGCATGCCGATGTCCGCCATGACGCCCATCGGCACCGTGACAGTCGGCACGCCCAGATGGCGGATGGCGAGGTTGCCATTGGCGACCCAGACGCCGTTGCTCCAGGCGATATCGGCAGACGCCGGGTTGATGTCCGCATCCGCCGGCCCGACGTCGGCGACGGTCGGGAAGATCACCGCGTCCAGGCCCAGCTGCGCCATCCAGTCCTCCAGATCGATTCGACGTGTCTCTTCAAGCCCCCGCAGGCCGTCAGGCAGGGTCGGGATCTGGTCCCACGGCATGATGCCGCGCTGGGCCATCTTCACGTACTCATCCATGCCGGCGGCCAGATCGTCCTCCCGGTTGGGCAGGGTGCCCGGGTCGTGGGGGAAGATCTTCGGTCCGTCGACGTCGGCCAGGCGATTCAACTTCGGATCGCCGTTGGCCCGCAGGAAATCATCGAATGCCCAGGCCGACAGGTCCCACAACTCATGGTGCAGGAACTCCTTGGAAACCAGGCCGCGGGTGAAGACCGTCGGTGCGCCAGGACGATCGCCCTCGCAGTTGGATACCAGGGGGAAATCCACCTCGACCACTTCGGCGCCACAGGCCTCAAGCGCCTTGCGCGCTTGCTCCCAGAGCTCGATCACCGAGGCGCGGGTGATGATTCGCTGCCCCGTCGGACCGCCGATGCCGGGGGCCGGGGCTGTGCCTGCTTCAGGGTCGGCGTTGATGTACATCCGAGGAACGCCGAACCGAACGCCTGCCAGCGCACTTGGGTGGCTGGCAAGGCTCGGATACGAGGCCGGGCGAACCGAGTCGACGCTCGGAATCGGCACCCAGGGTTGCAGGCGCCACAGGTCGCCACGGGTGTCCAGGTCCTCGGCGACCACCACGTCCAGCACTTCGAGCAGGTCGGCCATGGTCCTGGCGTAGGGCACGACGACGTCCATGGTCGGCGTCAACGGCCAGTTGCCACGCACCGAGATCACGCCGCGCGACGGCGTATACGCGCACAAGCCGTTGTTCGACGCCGGACCGCGTCCGCTCGACCAGGTTTCTTCGGCAAGGCCGAACGCCGCGAAACTGGCGGCAGTTGCCGTGCCCGCACCGTTCGAGGAGCCCGAGGCAAAGGGCGCGGTGAGGTAGTCGCCGTTGTACGGGCTTTCGGCACGGCCATACACCCCGCGCTGCATGCCGCCGTTGGCCATGGGCGGCATGTTGGTCTTGCCCAGGCAGATGGCGCCGGCGGCGCGAAGCCGCTCGATGGTGAACGCATCGCGATAAGCAACCAGGTCCTTGAACGCCGGGCTGCCGGAAGCGGCAGTGAGCCCCTTGACCAGGTAACTGTCCTTGGCCGTATAGGGAATGCCGTCGAGCGGCCCCAGGGTCTGGCCGCTGGCCCGACGGGCATCGGAGGCCTGGGCCTCTTTCAATGCATCGGGGTTGCGCACCACCACCGCGTTGAGGGCTGTGGGCGTATCGGGGCCGTCGTAGGCATCGATCCTGGCAAGGTAGGCCTGGACAAGCGCCACCGCCGTTGTCTGGCCCGACTCCAGCGCAGCGCGCAATTGGGCAATGGAGGCTTCGGTGATTTCGATCATGCTGTTAGCGCCGCGGCAGAGGGATGGCGGGGTGTTCGGGTCCATTGAAGTTGCTCCTGAGACTTCAGGTCATCTCAAAGTGGATATTTATCGGACTTGCGCACTGTACTACGGAATAGCGATCAGGGGCAGTTCAGGTTTGACCGAACTGCCTCTCTAACGAGCCAAAATTTTCCACCTTCAGACTTCGTTAAGAAACGACCTCGATACTTTCCCCCAATAGCCCGAGGGAGAACGTTGACCCATGCCCGATTTCGACTGGAACATCCACCTGCCGCTGGCCTTTGGCGATGCCGGCCCGCCGGTTCGCCACTTGCACCGGGCTTTGCCGGGACAACCTCGGCGAGATGAGTTCGAAGCGTTCATCCAGCAGCGTTTTCGCCAGGTCCACGGTGCCGATATTCGTCACTTCATGCCGGAGCTGTTCGGGCTCGACGATGTCCACGGCACGCTCTGCGCTGCCGCTGGCGTGCGCCGCGCCGCACAGGGGCCGCTGTTCCTCGAACGTTATCTGGACAGCCCCATCGAGCCCTTGATCAGTGCCGCCGCTGACCGTCCGGTGGACCGCGCCGGCATCGTCGAGGTTGGCAATCTGGCCGCCAGCGACACGGGCAGCGCCCGGCTGAGCATCATCGCGATCACTTATCTGTTGGCCATGGGCGGTCTGGAGTGGGTTGCGTTCACTGGCAACATCGGCTTGGTCAACAGCTTCCATCGCCTGGGTCTCAAGCCTGTGACGCTGTGCCCTGCAGACCCTCAGCGCCTCGGCGAGGACCGCCATCTCTGGGGCCGCTACTACGAAAGCCAGCCGTGGGTTCATGTCGGAAACATCCGCGCCGGTTTCATTCATCTGCGCAATACCGGCCTGTTCAATCGTCTGGGACTGCCGACGGACCTCGGGGAAACCAGCCATGTCGCCTGAAATGGAACGCTTCAAGCGCACCCTGCGTGGTCATGCCGAGCGCAGGGGCCACGCCGTGGCGCTGTGGGGCGACGGCTCGCAGCTCGACTACGCGACGCTTTATTCCGAAGTGGTATACCGCCAGCAACGCCTGCGCGATGAACACATCAGCGTGGTCGCCCTGGCCCTGGACAATGGCATCGAAGCGATGCTCTGGGACCTTGCCGCACTGTTCGAAGGGCTCACCTGCGTCATCCTGCCCGGGTTTTTCAGCCAGGCTCAACGTCGGCACTGCCTGGAACAGAGCCAGGCCGAGCGAGTGATTGCCGAGCCTGCGTTCGAGGCGGAGCTGCAAGCCGCTGGCTACCAGCACAGTGGCGAGTTCTGGCGGCGGCACTTCGACGGGCCGAGCCGTCTGCCGGCGGGCACCGCCAAGCTGACCTTCACCTCCGGTACCACCGGCACGCCCAAAGGCGTCTGCCTGAGCGCCGACAGCCTGTTGCGGGTGGCCCGTGAACTGGAGCAGGCCAGCCAACCGGTCGAGGCCAGGC
>Ga0065704_10070565_pt1 | contig 20465 bp, 19 predicted proteins | sample SwiRhicommuniRL2_FD_59091 | JGI IMG/M metagenome (GOLD analysis project Ga0065704, IMG submission 59091) | Switchgrass rhizosphere bacterial communities from Rose Lake, Michigan, USA - RL2 v2 (version 2) | ecosystem: Host-associated > Plants > Roots > Rhizosphere > Soil | place: East Lansing, MI
CCGGCACCTGCGGCCCGGGCCTGTCCGGCCGCGGGTGCCGCCCCGGCAAGGCCGACGCCATCGTCACGCACGCGCAGCTCAAGGCGATCACCGGCACGGCGCAGATGGACGTCGACCCGCGCCGCGCGACTGTGCTTGAACACATTCGTCAACGCCTCCTGCAGCAGGCGCAGCAGGTCCAGGCTGCGGCCGGGCCCCAGTTGCAGACCCTCCAGCCCTTCCACCCGCCAATGTGCATCGATGTCCGCCGCTTCCAACAGGCGGCTGGCGCGATGGCGCAGCGGGGCGATCAGCGTGGCCAGGTCGGCCTGTTCCTGCGCGGTGGTATCGATCACCAACCGCAGGTCGTCGCGCATGTCCTTCAGCAGATCCACCACCTCCTCCCTCGAGGTCTCTTCCGGCGCATGCTGCAGGCGGGTGATCGCCCCCACCAGTGTGCCGCCGAAGCCGTCGTGCAGGTCGCGCACCAGCTGCAGGCGCTCCCCTGCACGGCTGTGCGCCAGCGCCAGCGCGTGCTGCTGGTTGAGTGTGTCGGCCAGGGTCACGGTGGCGGCCTGTACTTCGCGATGGAGTTCGGCGTTGAAGCCCTCCACCCGCTTCATGGTCTGCGCGAAGCGATAGGCCAGCACGAACCCCATGCCCAACAGCATGACCGGCGAGGTGAACGACCCCAGGTAGCTCACGCCGCCGTACCAGCCCATGTACACACCGAGGTCGTGCAGCGACACCAGCAACGGGACGCTGATGCAGACCGCAAGCACCTTGTAATCGCGGCGATCGCTGCGCAGCGCGAAGACGACGAAGACCGCGCTGACGACATACAAGAACAGGATGGCGGGGGTCACGTACAGATTGCGCAGTGGCCCCATCCAGTGCGGAAACGACAACCCCAGCACCATGCCCGCACCCGCCAGCGCCAGCAGCGCCCGCTCGAAGCGCGGCCATCGTCGCTCCGAGAACCGCAGCAGGAAGATCGTATGGGTGGCGGCGGAGGCCACGAAGACCGCCGCGATGAAAGCCTGCCATCCGTCCGTGGTGCGGAACGGCCAAGGACTGCCGGCGATGAAGTTCCAGTCGTACAGCCTGCCAAAGACTGCGCTCAACGCATACCAGCCATACAGCGTGTCCTGCGGGCGTAGCAGCCAGAAGATGCCGATCATCGCCGCCAGTACCAATCCCACGGCGGCGTCGAATATCTGCATGTCACGACGTGCAAAACGCTCCCGCTCGTACTGGCCGCGCAACACGAGGGGATCGCCCACGCTGACGGTACCGAACGCAGGCTGATAGGCGGCCAGGCCGGAAACCCGCACGAGCAATTCGTTCTGCCCTTCGCGCAGGAGCGCCGGCGGCACTGTGTAGTAACGCGGCACATGCCACTTGCGTGACAGCGGCTCCACCAGTGAGGCGTCCCGGTCGATCGGCTGGCCATTGAGGGAGACTGCGGCCGCCAGGCAGGTGTAGTCGAGCAACAGCCCGACCGGCTGCGACGCATCCGCCTGCTGCCAGCGGACGCGGTACCACACCACGCCATCATGGCCGGGCCAGCGCTTCTCCCACAGGTCGCGCAGTCCTACCGGTACCCAGCCCTGCCGCGGGGGCGCCTGCGCCGACCAGTCCGACCGCACGGCATCCGCCTGCTCGATCCGCGTCACGTGCTGCGCCTGCACGGGCAGCATGGCAAGCATCGCCAGCAGGACGACCAGGCACCGGACGATGCGCCTCACTTCAGCAGGCCCCGTGCCCGCGCCTCGTAAACCGCCTCGGTCCGTGACCCGACGGCCAGCTTGCGATAGATGTTCTTGACGTGGCTTTCGATGGTCAGCCGCGACAGCGAGACCAACTCGGCGATCTCGCGATTGGTGAACCCCTGCGCCACCAGCTGCACGATCTCCATCTCGCGCTGCGACAGCGGCGGTACGGGCGAGGACCGCAGCGCCGGATCGGCGCCGACAGGCAGCAGCGCCAGGATGCGGCGCGCGATGGAAGGATCGATGGGAGCTCCGCCGCGTTGCAGACTCTTCAGCGACACCACCAGCTCCTCGTCGTCGCGTTCCTTCAACAGGTAGCCGACAGCGCCGCTGCGCAAGGCCGTCAACACGCTTTCCTCTTCCGCGAACGACGAGACGATCACAGCGGCAGCCTCGGCAGCGTGGAATCGCATCCACGCGATCAAACCATTGCCGTCGCCATCGGGCAGGTACATGTCGACGAGCGCCAGAGTATAGGGATGCGCCTGCAGTCGCGATCGCGCCGCGTCGAGCGTATCGACCACGTCGATCCGCGCCTCGCTGGCCAGACCTGCCACCAGGCGTTGCAGGCGGTGACCGGCATGGATGTCGTCTTCCACAATCAACACATCCGACATTGCGATCGGTTGCATCTCGATCAAACCCCAGCGTTGGAACTCAATCAAGTCTAGCTGTGCAACCGACCGCCGGCCACTCGACGGGCTACGAACATGGCTAGCCCCGCGGCTCCATGAAGCCCGCCATCCTCACGCGACTGAAAGCCAATCCACAACGCGAAGGCAAGAACCAGCCAGAGCGACCTGCCATCCGTGGTGGCGCGTCTCTGCTAGCGAAGCGATGACGTCCGCTTCTGGCCAGAAGCGGAAATGGGTTCTGCTTCGACAGAAAGAGCAATGCCGGTTTGGCGGCTGCTCGACTGCTACAGGCTTCCGCCCGTGAATGAAAGTGGCACTTCGCCAGTTCGCTCGCCTACCCATACCTGCATTTCCAGAGTCTGCAACCAGCCGTAATTGGTCAGAAAAGCCACATCGGCAGCATCGCGACCGTAAGCGACCACGATCCGACCACCACGGGGTGCGGACTGCGTCGGGTCGAAGGTGTACCAGCGGCCATCCAGGTAAGCCTCGAACCAGGCATGCAGATCCATCGGTTCCAGTCCGTGCAGATATCCAACCACCATCCGCGCAGGAATGCGCAGGCTCCTGCATAGCGTGATTCCGACATGTGCGTAGTCGCGGCAGACTCCTGCACGTGATTCCATGGTGCCGAGTGCATCCGTGGTGGCGTCGCTAACCCCGTACCGGTACGCGATATGGGTGCGGATCCATTCCACGATTGCCCCCACTTGCCCACTGCGGGGGGCCGCCGCAGCCACGATGGCCTGCGCCTGGTCGAACGTACGATCACTCGGGCAGTAGCGACTCGGCAGCAGGTACTGCAACGCGTGATCGGGCAGGAAAGCGGCCGGTGTCGGCGCGACCCACGGCGCAATGACGATATCCCGCTCGGTCTCGACCTCAAGCTCTGCCCGGATTCGCATGCGTCCACGCCGGACCACGAAACGCTGGCACAGGTTGCCGAATACATCGACGAACTCGGTCGGGCGAACGTGGGGGTCGAATGTATAGGTTTCGCTGATCAGCCATTGCGCTTCGCCACTGCGCGGTCGCAACATTGCGACCACCGCGCAGTCCTCGTTGGATTCGACTGTCAGTTCGCATCCGGCTAGCAGGCGCATGTTCGGTCCGATGGGAGGTGGGAGTTCATCGCGAGCGCGCGGTCAGTTCAAGGCTTGGCCGATATTGCAGCACGTAGCCTCCCACATCTCGCACACGTCCAGCGTTACGCGCCAATGAAACGCGCGGTGCACAAGTCATGGGTCAGCAGGGGAATCCATGTCTCCCGCGCGTCGATCGACACCCGGGCATGGTACGGCAGAAGATGTCCGTTTCGGGTCGGAAGCGAATACCAGGCGACACCTTCGCACAAGGTTGCTCAGATGCGTCCTTCCGCGACCAGTTCGCGAGTGCGTTTCAGCGTCGACCGGATCGCGGCCTTGAATCCTTTTTCACTATCCATCCAGGCTTGGGCTGCCTGTTCTTCCGGGCCGTTGGGCACTTTTCCGCGCAGGCCCAGGTAGCCATAGAAGCGAAGCTGGAGCTCGCCCCGTTCGTCTTCGAACAACTCGTTGATGATCGCGCCTTCGCGTGGGCTGATGGCCTGGAAGAAGGTGATCTTCGTGTTTGCCTCGAAGGTGATGATCTCGGTGAGATCACTGCCAAGGATGGTTGCTTCGCGCACCAGGTGTGATGGGCTCTCCTCGACGATCTCGCTGCGGGTGCATTCGTCTGGCGGGAAGAAGAGCCTGGCGTCGCGTGCCTTCTGCACCAGCCCCTCCCATGCCTGGGAACGGGTGAGTGGTGTCTGGCCGGGCGCGTTCACCGGCAGGGTGGCGGTCGAGTAGATCCTGGTGGACTCCGTGATGGACGAGGTTGGAAGAGGTCAGCCGGCCGCGGCGGTTTCAGCAGCGAAGTCGCGATACGAGCGCAGTGGGCGGCCCAGCCGCTGGGTCAGTCGCGCGACGTCACCGGGTTCGGGCGCCATGCCGTCGGTGAGGAAGCGTTCGGCCATCTGGCGCATGTCATAGGCCATCCATGCCGGCATGAACTGGCGCAGGTTCTGCTCGAAGCCCGCCGTGTCGTCACCGCCGTACGCGATGTCGCGGCCCAGCGTCGCGGACCAGATGCCCGCGACATCCGCGCCCGTCAGCGTGTCCGGGCCGACCAGGTTGATGCGGGTCAGCGCGCTGCCATCGGGTGCCTGATTGCGGGACAGCAGCTCGATCGCCGCGATCTCGCCGATGTCGCGCGCATCGATCATCGCCAAGCCCTTGCTCCCGATCGGCATCGGGTACACGCCATAGTCGAGCACCACGTCCTTGATCGTCAGGTCGTTGTCCATGAAGTAGGCCGGGCGCAGGATCGTTGCGTTGAAGCCCATATGTTCGAGCATGCGTTCCACGCCGAACTTGCCGGCGAAGTGGGGCACGTTCACGTAGCGGTCGCTGTGGATCACCGAGAGGTAGACGACCCGCTTCACACCTGCTTCGCGGGCGACATTGAGCGTGATCAGCGCCTGGGTGAATTCATCGGCCACCACCGCGTTTAGCAGGAAAAGCGTGGATACGCCCTGGAAGGCCTGGCGCAGGGCATCGACATCGAGCAGATCACCCTGGACGACCTCCACCCCGGCGGGGAAGTTGGCGTTGGCCGGGGTGCGGGCCAGGGCGCGCACCTTGGCGCCACGCTGGGAAAGGTGCTGCACGACGTGGCGGCCGACAGTTCCGGTGGCGCCGGTTACGAGGATGGTCATGGGAGTGCTCCGGGTGGGTGAGGAGGCTCCATGGTTGTTGATCCGGACACGGGCCGATAGCCCATATACTTGGACCACTCGTCTCGTTGGTGGAACACATGGACCTCCTGGCCCTGGCCGACTTCAACCTGGTGGCACGTCATGGCGGCTTCGGCCGGGCGGCCCGGGCGGCCGAACGCCCCAAGGCCACGTTGTCGCGGCGGGTAGCGGACCTGGAGGCGAGCCTGGGCGTGCGCCTGTTCGAGCGCGGGTCCCACACCCTGAAGCTGACGCAGGAAGGGCGTGCGCTCTTCGAGCGCACTGAAACCCTGCTGGCCGAGATCGGCGAGGCCGCCACGGCGGTTGCCTTGGGTGGCGAAACGCCACGTGGCAGGCTGCGCATCAGCGCGCCGCTGCTGTTCTCGCAGATGGCACTCGGCAAGTTGGCCGCCCGCTTCGCATTGCGTTATCCCGAGGTGCGCCTGGAGATCACGACCGAGGACCGCGCCGTCGACATGGTGGAGGAGGGCTATGACCTGGTGATCCGGGTCAATCCCGATCCCGACGAACGCCTGATCGGGCGCGTCCTGCTCCGTGATCGCCTGGTTGCGGTGGCCGTCCCTGACCTTGGGAGGCCGGAGCCAGGGGTTGCTGTGCGTGCGGTGGTGCGTGCATCCGGCAATCAATCCGCGTGGGATCTGGCGACACAGGGCGGTGATGTGCGCGTGTCCATCGAACCGGTCCTGCGCCTGGCGTCGCTGATCATGATCCGCGATGCGGTTCGTACGGGAATAGGCGCCGCCGTGCTGCCCTTGTCGCTGGTGGCAGGCGATCTGCATTCAGGCGCGCTCGTGCAGTGGGGCGATGTGAAGGGACGACCCATCGAGATCTGGGCGCTGTACCCATCCCGGCGTCTGCTGAGCGTACGCGTATCCGCGTTCGTGGAGTTCCTGAAGGAGGCATTCCCTCAGGGACAACCAGAAGAGTTGACTGCCTATCTCACGGGTGAGGAAGTCACGACGCAGACGGTGAAGACTGGCTTGCCGTAGGACGTGCCCCGATATCCACTATCGATCGAAGTGGACATCGCGCGCAGTGAGGCAGTGATGCAGGGCGACACCACCTCGATCATCCAGAGGCATGTGAGTGACGGCGTGGCTTCCTTGCCGATGAATGGCAGGCGTCGGGGGCGTCTTTGAAGATCAGTCGGTGCAAAGACCGCCCGCATGTTGCGGCCTGCGGTCTACCTCAGGTGGGATCGGTGCCGCAGATATGGTGTGATCCTGGATCACAAACTTCGATTCGTCCCGGCGACTGGCAGATTCGAGCCGAGATGCTCACGAATTTCTGCATTTTCACGCTCCATCTACGTACTCCAACGTTAGCTGAAGATATGTTGCGGCGCCGGCAAGAAAGGCCGCTATATTCCGAGTCCCCCAGACGAAGGAGAATTGGAATGTTCCAGAACAAGCGATATCTGAAGACGGCGCGCGTGCTCGGCGTGGCGATGGTGTCGGCCGTGGCTCTTGGCGGCTGCGCCAGCTACGACGACGAGTTTGCCGGGATCAACTCGCGTCTCGATCAGCTCGATACGAAGGTGCAGGGCGCGGCCCAGAGCGCCGACGCTGCGAATCAGTCCGCGCAGCAGGCCAACCAGCGCCTGGATCAGATCGAAGGCCGCGTGCGGCAGCTCGAAGCTGCGCCGCGCCGCGTGCCGCGCGGCTGATCGCGCTTGCACGATTCGTTACGCACAGTGTGAACCCGGGACCCGGTGGCCATTGCTGGCCACCGGGATCCTTTCTTGACCCCACCTTGTTCCGAGGATCTGCACCATTCGTACGTCCATACACCCTGCGATCCGCGCAGCCTCTGGCGCGCTGCTGTTGGCGCTGGCGTTCGCGAGCTTCGGGGCGTCCCGTGCCGAGAATGTCGACAAACAAGCGACGACCGTTGCCGACCAGCTTCCGGAAGGGCAAGAGGTGTCCGACACGGTGATCGAGCTCGCAGGCTGGATCGTCGCGACCAAGGACAGCCAAGGCTATCCTTTCGCAATCATCGACAAGGCCTCTGCCCAGATCCTGGTGTTCGGCGGCGACGGCCGACCTCGCGGGGCGGCACCCGGACTCTTCGGATCGGCGGTCGGCGACCACACGGCCCCCGGTGTCGCCGGTCTCGCGCTCCGAGAGATTCCGGGCCGCGATCGCACGACGCCTGCGGGTCGCTTCGTGGGCGGTTTCGGCCCGTCCATCGACGCTGGGCGTGTACTGTGGGTGGACTACGATTCCGCAGTCTCCATCCATCCTACCGCTACCGGTGTCCCCGCCGAGAAACGTGAAGAGCGCCTGGCATCGCCGACGCCCGATGACAATCGCATCACGCATGGCTGCATCAACGTCTCGCCGGAGTTCTACGAGCGGATCATGCAGCCTACGTTCGAGAAGGGCGGGGTGTTCTACATCCTCCCGGACAAGGCGCCGCTGGCGGAGACCTTCCCAGAGTTCGCGCAAAGTCGCGAGACCACGGAACGCCACGACGGAAGACGCGCACGACCCGCCCGCCGGTGAAGGGGGCGTCGGCGTGTCCTCGACCCATCAAGGTCCAGACGCATACGCCCTTAACCCAGACATTCGTTTCCTCGCCATTGCTCCGTCCTGTTTGCCCAGTGAGCAGGTCTGACAATCATTCAAGCCGGAGCGGCTTCGCGGGCCAGCTTGATGCTGGCGTTCGTCCATGTCCGCATTTGCTGGTAGCCGACATGGACGAGGGCGGATGCCGAGTGGGAGCGGCGCCCAGGATGGATCGGGTACAAGGCCGACCTCGTACACGCTGATGCAGGAACGGGCTCTCGTAACGGATGTCCCTGTTGCTTCCAAGCCGGCGAACTACCGAGGTGGGACGCTCGCCTCTGCGATGCTGGACTCGGGGCTGCCGAGCACCTCCATCCGGATCACCTTGACGCCTCCTTCGGCGAGTTCCGGCAATCGGGCGAACCAGGCTTGCACATGCGGCGTCGCATTGTGCGCCTCGAAGTCGGCTTGCGTCTTGAAGATTTCGTAGAAAACGAAGTGGCCCGGCGCTTGTCGGTCCTCATGGAGGAAATAGAGCAGGTTGTTGGGCTCCGCGCGAACCTGCCCAACGAGCGGCAGCGTAACCTCGCGTAGTGCGTCCTCCTTGCCGGCCTTGGCACGGACTTCCGCGACGACGGCGTACGCACCCGCCGGGAGGGTGTCGTACTGCATGGGTGAGGCATTACCTGCGATCGCTGGCGTACTCCAGAGCGCAAGGGCGGCAAAGAGGGTGGGAAAGCGGAACGGCAATGAAGACTTCATTGGATTCTCTCCTTCGTAGGTGGTAGCACGCGCGACTTTTCTGCGTCAGGCGCCGGACACGAGGCGCCTGCGTTCCTCGAGTGCGGTGTCGAAGACATGTTTAACCGGCCCAAGCGCCTGCACGAACTCCAGCTGTTCACCCTCTGAGCCCTTGCAGTAGATGAGCCGCCAGCCGTTCGACTTCCCTTCGGTGATGCCATTGCTGTTGGCATCGAGTGGCGCCGCCCTGCGTTCTGCCTCGGAGGTGACTGTCAGGACCCGGTTGGCGCGGACGTGGATCATTCCGCGGCGCGCCGACTCTGCTTCCAGGTCCGCGATGAACTGGTTGAAGTCGACGTCGTCGCGGATATGGAAGCAGATGTGCATCATCCTGGGAAAGGCAGGACTCATGTGGTCCAGTGGCTCGGCGAAAGCGGCGCCGCTGCCCGCGGGTTGCTGCGAATCGCGGTACTGCAGAAGCTCGATCACGACGTTGTCGAACTGGATGAAGCGGACATCGAGGCGTTGCGCGCCACTTCTCAGATCCGGGATCCCCATCGTGACGGGATTGACCCTGCGCACATTCGATTCGATCACCTGGTCAGTCAGCAGCGTGTTGTGGATGCGCTCACCGTGAAAGTCGCCATCGCGCATCACCTCGGTACCGCCAAGGACTTCGGTATAGAACGCGAATGCCCGATCCATGTTCTGGACGGTCAGCCCGAAGTGCTGGACCCCACGCAGGCGCCCTCCGATCGAACCCAGCGGCTTTCCTGCGACGCCCGATGTCTGCGCCCCCTGTGCGGCGAAGGCGGATGGCAGTGCCGATGCGGCGATGCCACCGCCAATGGCGGCGCCCGCTGCCTGCAGTACCCCGCGTCTCTGCAGATCGGTATGGTCGGGATGGGTCTTGTGCGTCATGGCGTTCTCTCCTCGCGAATGGGCTTGCGTCTGCGCGCCTGCAAGCGGCCGGAGCATGCACCCGGCTCTTGCGAGCCGAATTCCCCGAACGGGGAACCGGTGCGCTGCGTCTGTCTGGTATCTACGCAGTCTCTGCCGCCTGGAGGGCCGCATGACGTCGCGAGCGGAGCCCACGGTTTCGAAGGAGTACGTGGAGTCGCAGGGACGGAGGCGCTTGTTCCTGCGTTCCTGGCGGCCCGACGGTATGCGTGCCGTCGTGGCGTTCGTGCATGAGCCGGGATCGGACGGCGCGCGTTACGAGGGCATCGCCCGAACCTTGGCCATGCAGGACATCGCCAGCTATGCCGTCGATCTGGATAGATGGAGCGGGTCGCCGGTGTCGCGCGTGAGGGAGCCGACGCTGGCGCGCTACCTGGCCGACATCCGTACGATGATGGCGTGCGTGCGCCAGCGCCATCCGACGCGGCCGCTGTACGGGTTCGGCCATGGAACCGGTGCACTTGCAGTCTGCTGCCACGCGCTGCTGCACCCGACCGAACTGGACGGCATCATCGGCGAAGCCATCATACTGGACCCACCGTGGAGAGCTGCGATCTTCCGGCAGTGCCCCCGGCTCGGACCTGTGTTCCGGGTACCCCGCATGGCGCTTGTCCGTGCCGACAGACGGTTGCGCATGGCCGTCGGCGCACTGTTTTTGCCGTTGCTGCTGTTGCACGGATCGGAAGACGTGATGGCGCCACCCTCGGGCAGCGAGTACCTTCACCGGTACGCTGGCTCCGGGGACAAGACGCTGCAGATGTTCGAAGACTGCGATCACGACCTGATCAATGGTCGCTGCTATGCGCTCGTTCGCGAGAAAGTGTGTCAGTGGATCGAAGGACAACTTGGGGCCGGCGCCCGCCGCCGTATCGGCATCGAGTACATCAACGAGTGACCATGTGTGCCATCCGAGTCCTCGCCGTGGACGATCATCCCCTGCTCCGGGGCGGCATTGCCGCGCTCATCGCGGGCCAGTCCGACATTGAGCTGGTTGCGGAGGCCTCCACGGGCCTGGAGGCCATGGAGCGCTTTCGTGTCTTCAGGCCGGACATTACCCTGCTCGACATCCAGATGCCGCTCATGGACGGCATCGAGACGCTGGAGGCCATCCGCGCCGAGTTTCCCGGTGCGCGCGTCATCGTGCTGACGACCTATGGCGGCGATGCGCTTGCGCAGCGCGCACTCAACGCGGGCGCGCAGGCGTATGTGCTCAAGGGGGACGTACGCGTGGATCTGCTGGACGCAATACGTTCGGTCCACGCCGGGCGCCGGCATGTCACCGCCGGCGTGGCGAAGGCGCTTGCCGCACACCGGGGCGAGGAGCGCCTGTCGCCACGCGAGATTGACGTGCTGCGGCTTGCTGCGGCGGGCAACAGCAACGAGGAGATCGGCCAGCTGCTGTCGGTGAGCAGGGAAACCGCGAAGGCCCACATGAAACACATCATGGCCAAGCTGGGTGCGAGCGATCGTACCCACGCCGTGACACTGGCGCTGGCACGGGGAATCCTGCCGTCGATGAGCGAGTGAAGCCGGCACGTATCAGCCGGGGCGGGCGTAGGCTCGGCCCGCGGGAATCCCTAGCTCCACCCTCGTGCCGTCGCCTTCGCTGCGGATCTCCAGGCTGCCGCCCACTTCGCGCGTCCGTTCGCGCATGCCGTGCAGGCCCCAGTGGCCCTCGCGACCGTGTTCGGCGAATCCGGGGTTCAGGCCGATGCCGTCGTCATACACGCGCAGCACGAACCGCTGCGTGCCCCACTGCACCTCCACCCGCACCCGTTTCGCGCGTGCATGCTGCAGCGCGTTGCGGACCGCTTCGCGTGCTATCTGCAGGACGTCGTCCCGCACGAGTGGAATCATGGGGCGGGGTATCCCTTCCACCGTGATGTGGCACTCGGTCGGATCGTCCCGGTACGGTGCTGCCACGTCCTCGATCATTGTCTGCAGTGCCGCTTCCAGGTCCAGACCGCTGGCGCCGAAGGTGCGTAGATCGGTGACGGCTTCGCGAGCCATCTCCACGGTTTCGTCCCCCCGCCGCAGCGCCTCGTCCAGCACCACCGCTGCCTCATCGGGCCGTGCCGGAAGCAGGTTCCGCACGGCTTGCAACCGGAACATCAGACCATGGAAGCCCTGCAGCAGGGAGTCATGTAGTTCGCGCGCGATGCGCGTGCGCTCGGCGACGCGCTCGTCCAGGCGGATCTCGAAGCGCTGCATCACCTGGCGCACGCGCAGCCGGTAGGCAAGCAGCACCGCACCCAGCAGGAGCAGCCCGATGAGCACGTGGAACCACATGGCTTGCCACCAGGGTCGCTGGATCGTCAGCGCCAAACTCTTGCTGGCGGACCAGTCGCCACCTCCGACGGAGGCCTGGACTTCCAGCCGATAGTCCCCAGGCGGCAGCGAGTTGTAGGCGGCCACCCGCCGGTCGCTACCCACCACGTGCCAAGTCTCCTCCAGACCCGCGAGGCGGAAGCGATAGTCGACTGCGGTGGGATTGGCATAGCGCAAGGCGGCGAACCCGGCGGTCAACGAGTTCTGCGAGTAGGACAACGTCAGCTTTTCCGGCACCGGTTGCACTGGTGGTTGCGACGGCGTCGTTCCGGCCGGGAATCGACGGCCGGCGATCATCAGGTCCGTCAGCTCCACAGAAGACACCTGCCCCTTCACGCGTACCTCGTCCGGATGAAATACGGTTCCTCCCGAGAATCCGCCGAAGTACATCGTGTGGCTCGGGCCTTGGTGGCAGGAACCCCAACCCGTGAAATCCAGGCCCGGCAGCCCATCGCTGCGCGAGTAGCTCTGCATGTTCCCCGTCGAGGTATCGAGGCGTGCAATGCCATTGTCCGTGCCCAGCCAGATACCGCCCCGCGCATCTTCAAGCAGGCAGCTCACGGCGTTCCCCGGCAGCCCATCCTGCGCGTGATGGCTACGGATGCGGCCCGTGGCAGCGTCCAGCCTGTCCAGGCCGTTCTGCGTTCCCACCCACACCGCGCCTCGACGGTCCACGTGCACCGCATTCACCCGACCGTTGCTCACACCGCGCGGCGCACCCGTCGGTGGATAGGTAGTGAATGATCTGGTCGCCGGATCGAACCGCTGCAGACCGTAACGGTGGGTGCCCAGCCAGATCTTCCCGTCGTCGTCTTCGGTCAGCGTCAGATACTTCGGGTCCATTCCCGAGGGCTTGTAGGTTTCAAAGGTGCCGGTGCGCTCGTCGAATCGGACAAGGCCTCCCCATGTGGCGAACCACAGGTTCTGCGAACGGTCCACCAGGACGTCGTTTACGACGTCGTTCGCCAGGCTTCGCGGGTCGCCCGGGTCGTGCCGGTAACGCGCCAGTCGACCGGAGGGCTCCCGCATGACGATACCGGTGCCCACGGTGCCCAGCCAGATACGTCCGCGCGCATCCTTCGCCATCGCGATCACGTCAGACTGCAGTCCCAGTTTCCGGTGCAGGTCCTCGCGTTGTCCGGTTTCCTGATCGACGCCCAGGAGCATGCCCAAGTAACTGATCCACAGCGATCGCTCGTCCACCTCCAGGATCGCGTTGACCATCCTCTCGCTGCGCGAGGGGACAGCCACGGGCCTAGGTGGCAGCTTCCGGAAAGGCGCCGTGCGTGGCGAGAACAGGTTGAGCCGCTCGCCATGCAGGGCCACCCAGATATCGCCGTCCCGGTCCTGGAACAGCGCGACCACGTCGTCACCGCTGAGACTCTGCGGATCGCCCGGGTTGTTGCGATAGCGGACAACACGTCGCCGCTCGACATCCAGCCGCAGCAGGCCGGCACCACCCGTGCCCAACCACAATCTGCCGTCGCGATCCTCGAGCGCGGAAAAGATGCCGAAGCGGGAAACGGGTGCGCCTTTGCTGTCGACAAACCGATAGTGCGTCAGCGTATGGGTCGCGCGATCGAACGAGGAAAGGCCGTTGCCGCCGGCATGCGCGATCCACAGGATGCCGGCGCGGTCTTCCACGAAGCTGATCTCACGCGGCTCCGGCAAGGCGATGCGCACGAGCACGTGGCCCGAGGTTGGATCGATGGCTTCAAGCCCCGCGGAGCCGGCGATCCAGAACGTGCCCGCACGGTCCTGGGTGGCGAATCTCACGTCGGTGCTCGCGAGCGAGCCGGGATCGGCGGGGTTGGCCTGGAAATGCGCCCGCAAGGTGCCTGTTGCATCGAGCGCGTACAGGCCGCCCGTCGTGGCGAGCCACATCAGTCCTTGTGGGTCTTCATAGAGTGATTGGACCAGCGGCATCGTGGATGCGTTGGCGTAACGGCTACGGCTGAAGGTGCCTGTGCGAGGCTCGAAAACGTCCAGACCCTGATCGGTGGAAATCCAGAGTCGTCCAGCGCGGTCTTTGTGGATGGCGTAGACGAAGACACCGCCCGGCTGATTCGCATCGTCTGGATCCGCGGAAAAGGCGATGTGGCCATAGCCATCGAAGCGGTACAGGCCGTACTGGGTCCCGAACCACATGAAGCCCCTGTCATCCTGCCTGATCTGGCCCACGCGTGCGGGAAGGAATCCCTGCGCGTTCTCCACGCGGCCAAAAGCGATGTCATCGCCCTCGACGATTGTCATGGGTCGCCACACGGTGGTGATGGGTCCCTGTGGTAGCGGGTTGGCCATCAGCGAGGCTGAAAGACATGCCAGGACGGTCGCCAGCAGACCCGTCAGCAAGCGTCGTCGCTCAAGCGAGGTGGATCCGATCATCGACATGCGCCACCAGGCGAAAAGGTGGGAACGACGGAACTCCAGAGGCAATCCAGCGGCCTGCCATGGTCAAATCTACCGGAATTCCGACGTTTCCGGCCACGATGAGTGTTCGGAGCCGATTGATGGATGCACCAGCGCTGGCGCTCGAGCGATGCACTGGCCCTGTCATGTGGATACCAGAATTCAGCCTCGAAAGATCTGCTTCCGAGCCGGAGCGGACATCGCAAGAGTCGTTCTGCAAGGGTGAACCGGGTTGGTTCGTCTTGGCAGGCGTCCATGCGGCGTTGCACTGTCGGAGGATCTAGTCGTCCATGGAAGACAACAGGGATCGAATGTAGGCACCCTTCTCCAGCGTATAAGCAGCCTTGTCGCCGGCATGCACGATGGCGAGCCGTCGCTTCAGGGCCTCGTACTCGGATCGGCGTGCGTCGTCGACGCGCAGCAGGTCGCGGAAGCGGAGATGTTCCCGCCAGAGTCGGCCGTCTTGTTCGACGCCATGCAGGTGGATGCGCAGGTCGCCCGCGATGTCTTTGACGAAATAGCGACGCTGCGGGATCGCGGCTTCGTAGTGCGGCCGGTAGGTGTAGTCCAGCCTCACGATGTCCGCGACGCGAGCCTCGATCTCGGCGAGTGTTGGCGCGCCCAGCAGGAGGTCGATGACCGGCTTGGCCGCGAGGCCGGGTACCGAGGTACTGCCGATGTGCAGGATCTCGATGGGTACACCGGCGAAAACCGGCAGCAGTTCCTGCCGGAGATACTGGAAGACCAGCGGCCATGTGGGGGAGTAGGGTACGAGCATGATGCGGGTCCGTGGGTCGGGGGACGGTGGACCAGGCGTCAAACGCGCTGGCCGTCATCGGGGGATGTCGTTGTCGTGACGTCCGGCGAAGTCCGCACGACCCACAGGCCCAGCAGGCAGTACCAGAGGCTCTGCGCGACGACCACGAAGGTCATGCCGGGGACGTCGAGCGAGATCAATCCCGTGGCATAGCCGATCAGGCACAGCAGGCCCGCGATCACGCCGTAGGTGCCGCATGGGATGGCAAGCCGCCCGGGTTGGCGCAGCATCGCGGCAGACCACAGCACGATTCCCGCCGACATGCCCAGCGTGCCGAATCCTGCCAGCACCTGATTGGCGGAGAAGGCAAGCAGCACCGAAGGCAACGCGTCCTCGGCGTGCGGGATCAGCGGCAGGACGCGCTGCAGGTAATCACCGATGAGGAACCCGCTGGTCAATGCCGCACCCAGCATGGCGACGGCGCCAAGGGCGTAGAGGCGGATCGCGACCCACACCCAGCCGTTGCCTGGCCAGCGCCGTGCGAGGTGGGCCAATGACAGCCAGAGGGCGATGATGCATACGATCATCGCCAGGTGCACGTGCCGGCTGAGTGCCGAGATCTCCGTGAGGCGGGTGAGCCGCGCCGCCATGTCGGCGCCTTGTGCGGTGGGATGGAAAATCATGATGAGCGGCGTCAGCACTCCGCTTGCGATCAGCAGCACGCCGGGCAGCACAGCGCTCGGCGCGCGGGAGGAAGTCGTGGTCATGCGATGCCCTTGCGAAGAAGAGCGTACAGGCTAGCGAGGCGATCGCCGCCGGTTTCCGGACAATCGCGACCCAATGTCCGGCAGGGTTCGTGGGATGATCCCGCTCATGACGCAGCTTCACCCCAACGAGGATCCCCGCAGGCGGCGCACGCGCCAGGACTTGATGGCGGCGTTCTTCTCGCTGGTGCTCAGTCAGCGCTACCACGAGATCCGCGTCGGCGATGTGCTGGCGCGATCGGGCGTCAGTCGCTCGACGTTCTATGAGCACTTCCGCAACAAGGACGAGTTGCTTGCCGCCAGCCTGGAGGGGCCGTTCCAGACACTGGCCAATCTGGTGGGAGGGCAGGCGGACGTCAACAAAGTGCGCGCGATCCTCGACCACTTCTGGCAGAACCGCGCACTCGCACGCAGCCTCTTCCAGGGCGCTGCGCTACGTATTGTCCGGTACACGCTGGTCATGCACGTGGAGAACACGCTGTCTCCGGCGCAGCGCAGCCGCCTGCGCATTCCCGTGCGCCTTGCCGCACATGGGCTCGCCGATGGTCTGTTCTCGCCGGTAATGGCGTGGTTGCTGGGCGACGCCAAGTGCAGTGCGCAGGAACTCGCCGTTGCCCTGCAGCTGTCCACGGCGGCGGCCACGCGCGCACTGCAGACCGGCGTTCCCGCCGACGACTAGCCGAGGAGAAGAGAGTGAAGATGCAGCGCGCAATCCCGATGCTGCCCGTCCGCCATATGCCGACGAGCGTGGAGTTCTACGCAAAGCTGGGTTTTACGGTGGAAAAGCGCAACGACGAATGGCGTTGGGCGATGCTGGTGCTGGACGAGTGCCGGCTCATGGTGGACGAATCGATCAACCAGCCGCCGGATGCACCACGCACTTCGGTGATCTACCTGTACCCCGACGACATCTTCGCCTACCACCGTGACGTGCGGAGGCGCGGCTTGGACGTGCCTTCGATCGGTCATCCCTTCTACGGCATGAGCGAGTTCCGCATTGAAGACCCCGACGGCAATCGGCTGTGGATCGGGCAGCGGACTGGCAACTGAGCTTCGCACGTGGAGTACAACGTTCATCGGAACGCATCCACGGGTTCAATGATGTCCGCTTCTGGCAGGGAGCCGATGGAAATCCTCGACACGTTGGGATGTCCTTCGCAGTCCAGGGACAGTCAGCCGGAAAGTGAGCCAGGAAGTGAGTCGTCGCTGCTTTCTTGATGCTTGTATTTCAGCAAGGACAGTGGCGTAGCGGTTCAATCCGGTTGTGGGTGGCCACATGGTCGGTGTCTCGGTGTGCGATTGAGCACAGGTTTCCGGGATGGCCAAACCATGACGGACGTCCGGCAGGATTGTCCGCCATGGAACGCTCCATACTCGCCGGCCAACGACAACTCGCCGGTCCGCTTGCGGCCCTGGATTCAAGCAGGGATCGCATCATTGCTCAGAGTCCATGCGCTTTCTTGATGATCTCTGCGGCCCGCTCGCCAATCACTACACAGGGTGCCATCGTGTTCCCGCTCGGGACGTTGGGCATGATGGATGCATCCGCGAGCCGCAACCGGTCGATGCCGTAGACCTGCAGGTTGCCGTTGACCACCGACATCGCGTCGCGCCCCATCTTCGCCGTGCAGGCCTGATGCCAGAAGGTCACTGCCGAGTCGCGGATGTAGGTTTCCATCCCGGACGCATCCAGGCTTCCCGGCATGGCCTCGCGCTTCAACAGCTTCTTGAACGGCGAGGCGTGCGCCATTTCGCGTGCCAACGCGATGGTCGCTACGGCGCTGCGCACATCGTCGGGATGCGACAGCGTATTGGCTTCGATCCGGCAGGGTGCGCCCGCGTCCGCGCCGGTCAGGTGTACCGAACCCCGACTCTTGGGATGGGAAAGCCCGGCGAAGGTCATCCAGCCATGTGCCGGCACGCCGCGATGCGCGGTCTCCGGTGTCGGCACCGGGAATTCCAGCTGGCAATGGAATACATCCGGAGCAGCCAGCGCAGGATCGGTCTTCCAGTACAGCGTGGCCTCCGACCCGCCGTTGCCCACGCCCACCGGCGCGCCCGACTCGAAGATGCAGCCGAAGGACACGTGGTCCTGGTGGTTCCGTCCGACGCCGGGCAGGTGCTGGATCACCTTGATGCCATGAGGCGTCAGTTCCTCTTCCGGACCAATGCCGGACTGCATCAGGACCTTGGGCGTATTGATCGCGCCCATCGACAGGATCACCTCTCGGTCGGCCATGATGCGCATGCTGCGCGCGCCCTGCATGACCTCGACGCCGACGGCCGTGGTGCCATCCAGGACAATTCTGCTGACCTGGGCGTTGATCATCACCGTCAGGTTGGGCTGCCCCAGCTTCGGGAAGATGTAGGAGCGGAAGAGCGATGATCTTCGGCCCGCCTTCACGATCAGGTCGTTGAGTGCGACGCCGCCGCGCTCTTCCATCATGACGCCATTGGGACTGTCGAACGTCGGCAGTCCGAGGGTTTTCGCGGCCTCGATCATGGCAATCGCTACCGGTTGGGGGTGCGGTGGCGTTTCCACGTGGACTGGACCACCGGTGCCGCGCCGGACGGCATCGGGCACACCGCGCCAGTCCTCGACGCGTCGATAGATGTCGAGGACTGCACGATAGCCCCACGCCTCGTCGCCGGCTTCTTCGGCGAAGTGCTCCCAGTCACTCTGGTGCCCCCGCGCCCACACCATCACGTTGATGCTGGATCCGCCTCCCAGCACCTTGCCCATGTTCAGCGGAATGGCCCGGTGATTGAGGTGCGGATTGGGCTGCGCCACGAAGGCCCAGTCGCGATCGGAGCCGAGGTTCAGTGGCCACTGCGTGGGCTCCAGCACCTCAGGCAGCTCATCGGATCCGCCTGCCTCGATCAACAGCACGCGCACGGCGGGATTTTCCGCGAGCCTGCCGGCCAGGGCGCAGCCGGCAGGACCGGCGCCGCAGACGATGAAGTCATAACGACCCGGATGTCGTGCGTCGGTCGCGTGAGAAGCATGGAAAGGACGGTGAGAGCTGGACATGGCAGCGGATACTCAGGGCGAAGTGGGGCGTCCAGGCAGCCGGGTGCGGCCGCCCGTCGTGGGGAGGGGGTGCGATGGAGAAGCTGCGGACGCGCCGTCCGGCGCGCCCGCGAGCGACGCTTACCTGGCCGGTTGGCCGGCTTCCCTGGCGGCGCGATCGATCGTGTCGGCGACCACCTTGGGCTGCGTCATGAAGACCGCGTGGCTGGCGGACACCTTGGTGATGCGCGCGTTGATGCGCTCGGCCATGTGGATGAGCATGGCCTGATCGAACGCCTTGTCTTCGGTGGCAATCACGGCCCAGCTGGGCTTCGTGCGCCAGGCGGCGTGGGTCAGCGTGGTACCGAACACCGACATGTTGATCGGCACCTGCGAATCGCGCAGGAACGCCGCGTCGGCATCAGTGGTGTCGTGGGCGAAGCCGGCCTTGAACTTGGCGGGACTGATGAAGCCGTAGCCGTCGCTGCCCGTCTCGATCACGAACTCGGGCGTGGGCGCGAAGCCCGTGTACTGCTGGGCGGTGGTTTCACCGGCGTCCGGCGCCAGGGCGGACACGTAGACCAGGCCGGCCACCTTGTCGTGGACGCCGGCTTCGGTGATGACCGTACCGCCCCAGGAATGGCCGACCAGGATGGCGGGACCGTCCTGGCGGTCGAGCACGCGCTGGGTCGACTTCACGTCATCGGCGAGCGAGGTCAACGGGTTCTGCACGATCGAGACGCGATAGCCACGCGCGGTGAGGTCGTCGTAGACCGGGCGCCAGCCGGCACCGTCGGCGAAGGCGCCGTGCACCAGCACGACATTCTTCACCTGCGCGCCGTGGTGGCCGGGCGTAGCGTCGTGGGCCTGTGCGGAGGGGGAGATGGTGGCGGCGAGAGCGGCCGCGAGCACTGCAGGGATCAGCTTGAACATGGTCGTATCCTCGGGCGTTGGTAGGTGTGCGGCGTGTCGGCCGGCAGGGCTACTGTGCGACGCACGGCAGGACTATCGGTTGCTTCAAGTCCTGAAAACTTGATCAATCGTGCTATTGACTCGCCGGGCAGCCTGAGGGGCGCCATCACGCGGTCGGTACGGTCCCGCCGTCGATCGTGTACTCCGTACCGGAGATGGAGGCCGCGCGGGGCGACACCAGGAACGCGATGAGGTCCGCCACCTCGCCCGGCCTGGCCGGGCGTCCCAGCGGGATCCCGCCCAGTTCGTTCATGACCAGCTTCTTGCCTCCCTCATAGTCGGTGCCGGCCTGTGCGGCGACGCGCTCGACCAGCGCCACCGATGCCTCGGTCTCGATCCAGCCGGGCGATACACGGACCACACGCACGCCTTTCGGAGTGACTTCCTTCGACAGCGCCTTGCTGTAGGTCGACAGCGCCGCCTTGGCGGCGGCATAGGCGGTCGTGGCATCGGGCAGCGGCAACGTGTGCTGGATCGAAGTGACATGCAGGATCACTCCCGATCCCTGCGCGATCATCGTCGGGAGCAGGGCACGATCCAGCCGCACCGCCGACATCAGGTTCAGGTCGAGTTCCCTCGCCCATTGCGCGTCATCCAGTGCGGCAAACCCACCTGCGGGTGCCGACGATCCGCCCACCACGTTGATCAGGACATCGATGCCGCCGAGGTGGTGCAGCGCCGCGGCTGCCGCCAGGCGAGCGCCTTCGGCGGTGGCAAGGTCTGCCGTGACATAGCGGACATCATCGATGGCGTGCTCCGGGCGCGAGAGCGCCGTCGCCACGATCCGTGTACCGAGTCGGGCCAACAGCCCGACCACCGCCGCACCCACGCCACGCGCGCCGCCCGTGACCAGGA
>Ga0065704_10070566_pt1 | contig 20419 bp, 16 predicted proteins | sample SwiRhicommuniRL2_FD_59091 | JGI IMG/M metagenome (GOLD analysis project Ga0065704, IMG submission 59091) | Switchgrass rhizosphere bacterial communities from Rose Lake, Michigan, USA - RL2 v2 (version 2) | ecosystem: Host-associated > Plants > Roots > Rhizosphere > Soil | place: East Lansing, MI
TGCCAACTATAATTCGCTAAGCTCAAATCGGGAAGGGGTGAAGTGGTGGCTCGTCGAACTGGTAACCCAAAGGTCGCACGCTCACCGGCCATCCCATTCGCTCCGCTTCGGGGACGCTGCGCAGTGTCGGGCGGCACAGTGCTGGCGCACCGCCTCAGTATGCCAGAGTCGTGCAAGTTCTGCCCTGCTACTAAAAAGGCTCTCTTTGAGGGACTCTTGTCATAAAGTCAGCGGTATTAGGGTTAGGACTCATAACCGAAAGATTACGAACGTGACAAGGTGGAAACTCAAGAGGAACTATTCTTAATTGGCATTACGGCAGGATGGTCAGTGTTCGATACCGGTGTCGATATTGTGTCGTGCATGATGCAGCTCAACTTATCGACTCGTGCTTATCATTGTATGTAAAACGTTCACTGGTGCCATAATTGCAGACCTGGCGGAGAGATTACAGTTTGGCCGGTGGAGCTGGGTGGCAAATGGCGTGCTCTTTGCTTGCTTCCATGTTCATCAGCCCTGGACGATCGCGGAGAATATCGTTAGCGGTGCCATCTTAGCATATCCGAGCTGGCGCTTCCGCAGCACCTGGATGGCCGTCATCGTCCACTCGGCGCAAAATGTGTTCTTTGGGTTCCTGGTCCTTGGACTTGTTCTTGGTCTGGCATGATATCTTGTCAAGCTGCCGAAATGTCGCCTTTTATGAGTCTACATTCGCAAAATAATTATGAGATCAAGATTTACGGTCAACTGAATTTCCTGACCGGGCTGTTTGGGAAAGCGAAAGCTCATGCTGAAGTATGGATCGATGATAACCAGGTGACTACGTTCTCGAATGTCGTTATGGATCAGGTCGGACTGGTCCGTCTGATCCGGCGATTACATGGACGTGAGATCGTGTGGATATCCATTCGGCAAGTTGAGATATTGAAATGCCTAAGTGAGTATCAAATCAAGGAGTAAAGCCTGCGTCCGCAAGCATTTCAATTGGTAAAGAGATTCGAACCGCCAAACACCAATCTTACTTGCTTCTGGGTCTACAGGTTAGCCAAAGCATACGCTTTCCCCTAGAATAAAGCTTTAACATAGACAAAAACCGCTTAACACACAGTGCTGTGCATCATGTGTTGGCGGTTTTCTCAAATTGGTGCCGCTTCGTGGATCTGTTCGGAACCACCGTCCCTGAAATCAGGGGAAATGGGCACAAAAGGATTATCTTTTCGGGAATTTAATTGAAAATGGACGAATCGTCAAGTAACTTTGCTCAGAAGAGAAGCCACTTCGATAAGTTGTCAACTGGTTAACTAGGCTGAACTGACGACAAGGCTTGTCTTGGTGGCAATTTGACCCAGGCGCCCAAAACGAAACAGGGCGCATGAAAATGGACAAACTTTAAGGCTTGCCTGGCTTGGACTTGCATGGAAATCGAAAAGCAATAAGCAGTCCAACCTAAACCTTGAAACAATAAAAGTCGCATTAATTCTGGAGAAATAACGAAAGCCTCGCTGGCATTGAACCGCGAGGCTTCTACCTTTGCTAAGCCAATATTCTCGTATTCTCAGGCCGCTGAACTGCTACTTGGGGACATGGACGTGGAGCGCACCCTGGTAACACACTGTGCCTTGGGCGTTATCAGGTGTATCCATCCAGCAATCAGCCAGCACCGTGTACTCCCCGGTCACGTTTGCGCCTTTCAGCCAGCCTTCCGTAACGCGGCCGGTGATCGTGGCGGTGCCCAGTGACTCGTCCTGTGTGACGTTGAGGTTCGCTGTGAACGCATGTTTGCTGCCATTGAAGTGATAAAGAGCATGGATGCTCGTTGTGTTTCCCACTGTGTTCGCACTAATCACCTCACCTGTATATGCGCCAGCACCCACATCGCCGCCGACAACGCCCACCATGTTCAAAAGCACGCCCGCCGCCGGTGGCGAGGTAGTCACCCATTTTGTAAAGGTGTCATCGAATGTGTGCCCCTTTGCGTTGTCACTGTAAGCCAGGGCCGCTCCGGCAGTCGTCGCAACCAACACGAGCGCTAAGAGGATACTCCACTTTTTGAACGGCTGGATTTTTGTCGCCACGGTCTTCGTGCCTTCCTTCTTTAGGTTTGTCATTTCTTCATCTCCTTTGTGGTTTTTCTATTCCTAAACATCACTATACAGAATCGTTCCCTTCAGGTCACCTGTAAAAAGGAGGGGATTTGGGTGGGGATTTAGGAGGGGCAAAGCATGAAGGGGAAGGCTTGGCAGACTCGCGTAGTTCAGGCGGTATAATAAATTTCCCCTCCCCATTCTCAGGAGAAAAGAAATGAACGCTCGGGTAAGTAAAACAGGTGAAGTGCTAGTCGAACCACTAACCCGCCGCGAACGCGAGATCCTAGTCTTGCTGGCGCAGGGCTACACCGCATCGGAAATCGCCCAGCAGCTGACCCTGGCGCTGAGTTCGGTCAAGTGGTATGTTCAGCAGGTGTATGGCAAGTTGGGGGCCAACAACAAACAGCGGGCCATCCTGCGCGCAGGGGAGTTGGGACTGCTCGAAACGAGCTCACCCCGTGTTCGTGTTCAGCTCAGTTCTAAACATAACCTGCCATCTCAACTGACCAGCTTCATTGGACGGAAAAAAGATGTTGAACGTATTCGACACAGACTCGCCAGACATCGCCTGGTTACATTGATTGGCGTGGGCGGAATTGGCAAAACACGTTTATCTCAGCAGGTTGCAAATCAATTAATTGACAAGTACGCCGATGGCGTATGGCTTGTGGAATTCGCTGCGCTCAACGACTCCATGCTTGTCCCGCAGAGCGTCGCTACAGTATTTGGCATCCAGCAAAGAGGAGACTATAGTGCGCCGATTGAAACGCTCATCCACTTTTTACAGGTCAAAACAATCTTGCTAATCCTTGACAATTGCGAACATTTATTGGATGCCTGTGCGGAACTTGCTGACAAATTACTAAAGAATTGTCCAGACCTGAAAATACTCGCCACCAGCCGCGAAGGATTGGGCATTATAGGCGAAGCGTTGTATCAAATCCCTTCCCTCACGATCCCTGATAATCAACAAATCTCCCCGATTGAAAAATTGAATACCTACGAATCGATCCGACTATTCGAGGAGCGTGCCCAACTCGTGCAAATGGATTTTGCTCTGACAAAAGACAACGCTTTCTCCGTCACCCAAATCTGTTCCCGTCTCGATGGCATTCCCCTGGCGATTGAATTAGCCGCGGTGCGCGTCCAGACGTTTTCTGCGGAACAAATTGCAGAACAACTTGATCAATGCTTCCAGATCCTGACAGGCGGAAGCCGCACCGCATTGCCGAAACATCAAACCTTGCAAGCCTCCATTGATTGGAGCTGGCACTTACTCCATGATGTGGAACAGATTCTTTTGCGAAGACTCGCCGTGTTTGCGGGTGGGTGGACGCTAGATTCGGCGGAAGCGGTGTGCGTGGGCAATGGGGTAGAACCTCAGGATGTCTTGGACTTGCTGACGCAGTTGGTGAACAAATCCCTGGTCATCAGGGAGGGCGAGCAGGGCCAGGAGCCACGCTTCGGCATGCTGGAAACAATCCGCGCCTACGCCCTCGAACGCCTCGTCGAGAGCGGCGAAATGGAGGCGCTGCGAGGAAGACACGCTCAATATTATGGGGATCTCATCCTCAATCAAGCTAGTTACGGAATATTATCTGCAAATGCCCTTCACCTGCAACAGGAGCTCGACAACATTCGAGCCACCTTAAGCTGGTGTGTAGCAACTCCAGAGGACATCGAACTCGGAGCACGGCTTGTCTGGATACTGCAGTGGTTTTGGTACGGCCGTGGTTATTTTAGTGAGGGCCGTCTGTGGACGAAACAGATATTAGCATCCGCCTTCCTTCCGGACGGCTCGAAGTCACGCGCGATGGCCCTTGCAGCCAGCGGATTTTTGGCCGTGTGGCAGGGCGAACATGAAGAGGGCCTGGCCCAAATACAGGATAGTCTGACCATCACGCAACGGCTACAAGACAAACAAATGATGCCCCTTTTGCTCATGATCAACGCCATCGCCTATATCAGTATGGGTCGTGATCGCACCGCCCAGCCTTTGTTGAGGGACGCCCTGGAATTGTTCGAGCAACAGGATCTGCCCTATTTCCATATTATGACGATGGTACTTCTTGGGAATGTGCAATTTGGATTGGGTCATCTTGAAGAGGCGCTGGCTTTGTATGAAGAGGCAGCCATCAGAGCGCGCGCGCTTGGCGAAAACTGGACATTAAGCTTCGCGTTAAGCAACCTCGGCGAGGTGGCGCGCATACAGGGTCAATATGATCTGGCGGGGAAATATTATGAGGAGTGTGAAGCCTTGCTTAGCGAAACAGGTGATACAGGTGATCTGGCCCGATTCGCCCATAACCTGGGATACATTGCGCAGCACCAGGGAGACTTCACCCGCGCCGAAGCCCAATTCAAGAAAAGCCTGGCTATATTCCGGCGTTTGGCCAATCGGCGTGGAATTGCCGAATGCCTGGCGGGGCTGGCTGGTTTGAAGGCTAGGCAAGGAAAAGCTCAATGGGGAGCTACCCTGCTCAACGCGGCAGAATCATTGATCCAATCTACAGGCGGTGCCTGGTGGCCAGCTGACCGCGTAGAGGTAGAGGCAAACCAGGAGATCATAAGCTCTGCGTTGAGCGAGTCGGAACTGACAGCAGCACAGAAAAAAGGCAAAGCGATGACATGGGACCAAGCACTCGAGTTTGAATCGGAAGGACAAACACTACCTTAGCTCTGCCATTGGAATGCATCTCTGATTATTTTTTGGATATGTGACTTAACCCCACTCGAACCACTAAATACCATTTTTGCTTGTTGTTACAGGTGCGTAACACTCCAAACTATTTGCTTTTCCCCTAGAATGAACCCTCAACAGAAACAAAAACTGCTCAACACACAGTGCTGTGCATTATCCGTTGGCAGTTTTTGGGGAATTGATGCCCCTTCGCGGATCTGTTCCGATCCACTTTTCCCGTTTCCGGGAGTGGATAAGCCTTGCAAAACAGTGTGAAGATGGAAAAAGAGCGGGTTCAACGCGAAGTCTATGATGTCGCCGTTGCGGATCCACTATGATCTGCTTCGCCAGCTTGCAGATTTTGGCGAAGCATTATAAAAAAAGCTTTCCGAAACCCTTGATATTGATTCACAACTTCCCCAATATTGGAAGGCCAAATCGGGATTCCCTTGGGCGGTCGCGGTAGTCATAGGGCGATGACAACACCGTTATGAAACCAAGAAATTCTATTAAATGGATGAGGGCAGGCTCTTGAGTCTACTCTGCTCTTCATCTTGTAGATTATGGGTAAGACCGCAGTCAATGCACCTATTCACCAGTTGGCTCGCCTGCTGGTGGAATAAGCCCCAACTGTCGAAAGAGTCCAAGACGATCCCAATCTACCCAGCTCTCCACGACCTTATTGTCCCGAATTTGATCAATCCAGATACCTTTTGTCGCGGCAGATGGCGTCATCTGTGCTGTGTAGCGCGTTACCACTTTGTCGCCTTCGGCGATCAAGTCTTCAATGGTCAACTTACCGTCAGGAAACCAAGCACGATTCGCGGAGACCAATCGCTTGAACCCCTCGGCGCCACTGCCATACTCTAAATCCTCAAAGTAGGCATGGAGCAGATGATTGGAATCCACAAGTTCGTCAATCACGGCCAGGTTACCTGCCTGCCAGACCTCCTCCCAAATGCGACGGACAATTAATTTGTTAAATTCTTCCGACACAGGTTTTCCTCCTCACGAAACAAAGCGAAATTCATTTCGAAATTACACCCAATTGTTGTAGCATGCCCAAAGCATCTACGACGTTCCAAAGCTCCACGAGCTTGCCGTCTGCGAAGCGATGCATTTCAATTCCCGTAACGGTGAACTGTTTTCCCGCAGGCTGGATGTTAGCAAACTCACGCTGCTGTGTGGCGCGCATTACGTAGCGCGTCGCCACTAAATCATTTTCAGCGATCTGATCTTGAATGGTGATGTGTAGATCCGGGAAGATGGCGAGATGGGCCGTCACAAACTGTTTGGTCGCTTCGTGACCACCCCCGAACTCGGGCGAATAGACTTCGTCAACCACATTCAGATTTTTTGTGTTCCACATTTCTTCGACGATACGGCGGGCAAGCGCCTTATTTGCTTCGCTGGACATATAGAGACTCCTGATTAGAAAGACTTCGGCGGTGGCAATGGTCGTTGGGCTATGATATCTCGTTATGAGACTTGGTTGGGTCGCCGGGACTTTGAAAGACATAAAGATCAGTAATGTCAGTTTCTTGCAGCCATTGAAAATGCTCTAAAAGCAGTTTGCGAACGTGAGACGCTCATCTGACACCACTTGGACAAGCTACAACTTTTCACTCATCGTATTATCCTTCTGGATCGTAGTGGTTTAAGCCATCTAGCGATGATGCATATTTTCGGATGAACTGAACGAGTGCTGCGCCAACATTATTTTCTTCTGCGGTCTAACTTGTGATTAACTTTCCAATGCAAGGGCAATGGCTTGTTCCGTGGCCATTGCTCGCCCTTGTGTTGAAAGTTTTTCAAATTCAACATCATTCAATGAAGAATGGATGACTGCCAAATCTTTTTCAACAGAAGCCTGCTCGATAGGCGGACGCTGATCACCAATCTCGTCGCGCATGGCATCGGTCCAGGCGAATAGTCGCCCCGCACGTTCTGACTGTCCTTGATTCACGTTCAGGCTGGCTATGCCTTCGACCGCAAAGACCAGGTTCATTTTCCAATCTGCCTTGTATGCGCGTTGAATGCACTCTTCAAATAACTCGCGTGCTTGCCCTATTGCTCCTTGCTGCAAGAGCATGTAAGCCATGTGCACGTGAGCCCATAAACCAGTAAAGTGATTTCCCAGCCTCTCGCTCAACTGAATGACTTCTTTGTAGTAGGCGTGTGACTGACGGTAATTACCCTGCCAATACATAAGAACCCCATAAACCAGGAGAATGAATTGTTCTGTTGCCTGATCACTAACTTGACGCGCCATCGAAAGGGCTTCATCCAGCCATGCGGCAGGTGAAGAAAAATCTCCCCTCCAAATGGATAAGCGTGCTAACGCAGCTAAGCTTTCGGCAATGCCAGACAGATTGCCTAATTCTCGACTGATCTGCAGGCTTTCCCTGGCAAAAGCTGCAGCGCGTTCCCGATTGCTACTATTATTAGCTAACGCACTGAGTACGTTGGCTTGACCAATTTTGTACCCTAATGCCCGGTACAAATCAAGGCCCTGCTCCATAAGCAGAATTCCCTCTTCCACTTTTCCCTGAACGGAAGTCAGTGCTCCCAATAACTGCAGGCTGTGCGCCTCCGTGTGTTTGTCGGACACGATGAGTGCCATCTGCAAACACTGCTCGGCAATCTGGAACGCCTCGGCAAATCTGCCTTGTCTAATCAGGCAACCAGAGTAGCAGAATAAGGCCTGGGCATGGAGTGAGTCATCCACAGAGTAGCGTTCCAAGAACTGTGACAGCCATTCACCTATCTCCCGAAAGTAACTATGCATATCACACCACCGCCACGAGAGGGCGGCGATGCGCAGCCCCGATTCTGCATCGCTGGTGAGCGACCACTCCATTGCCATGCGCAGATTATCGAGTTCATCATCCAGTTTGTTCAACCAGAAGGCCTGATTCGAGAGATAGAGTTCAGGTTCGGCTAGTTCGACCAATTTTGCAAAATAAGCGAGATGCTGATCGCGAATAACTTCACCATCACCTGCTTCCTGCAACTTCTCACGCGTATACTGGCGGATGGTTTCCAACATGCGGTAACGCGTTTCTCCGCTTTGGGAGTATTCGATAACAACGACGAGTGACTTGTTGACGAGTTGAGTGAGCAAATCCAGTACATCGTAAGGCAGGGTATCATCCTGCCCTACGCAAACCTCTTCCGCGGCTTCGAGGGTCCAGCCGCCTGCGAAGACGGAGAGTCGCCGCAATAACAAACGCTCATTTTCAGAGAGAATGTCGTAACTCCAATCAATCAGCGCGCGCAGAGTTTGTTGACGCGGTAAAGCTGTCCGCGCGCCGCCAGTTAGTAAACGAAATCGGTCATCGAGTCGTTTGGAGATTTGCTCAACGGATAACATTTTCACGCGCGCCGCAGCGAGTTCAATTGCCAAGGGAATGCCGTCGAGGCGGTAACAGATTTGGGCGATATGTGGGGCGTTGTCTTTCTCCACCACAAAATGCGGAGCGACGAGCAAGACACGGTCAATGAAAAGTCGTACCGCTTCATATTGCGAAAGTTGTTCGATGACTGGTAAATGTTTTATATCAGGCAAGGAAAGCGAAGGGACTGGATAAGACATCTCGCCCTTAACACTGAGTGCCTCACGACTCGAAGCCAGGATTTTGAGTTTGGGCGCAGCATTCAATAACGTGTTCACCACCTCGGCACTGGCAGAGACTAGGTGTTCGCAGTTGTCAAGCACGATCAATGCTTGCTTTTCATGCAAATATTCTTTCAATACTTCCAACGGAGTTTTGCCTTGTTGCTCTTGAACGCCAATCGTTGAAAGGATTGTTTGTGGGATCAAATCGGAATCTGTAAGTGGCGCAAGTTCCACAAACCAGACACCGTGATCGAATTTTTCGAGCAGATCAGCAGCGACTTGAAGAGATAAACGGGTCTTCCCTGTGCCGCCGGAACCTGTTAGAGTGACGAGACGATGTGCTTCTAATTCCTGTTTCACTTCAGCAATCTCGTTCTCGCGTCCGATAAACGTTGTGAGTTGTGTGGGAAGATTGTTTGGAAACGCGTCAAGCGTCTTTAATGGCGGAAAGGTTGATGAGAGTTCTAGTATATTGAGTTGATACAAATGCTCAGGTCGCAGTAAGTCCTTAAGACGTTTCTTGCCCACATCCAACAGTTCGGTATTCTCTGGCAGCACATCACGTACCAATTCACGCGTTGCGCCAGAGAGCAGGATTTGTCCACCATGCCCTGCAGACATAATGCGTTGGGCGGACGCCAATGTTGCATAGCCTGCATAAGCATTATCATTCGAATCGATTTGCAGCTGCGCCGCACCTGTATGGATCCCCATTCGCACTTTGATGTGCCCAGGAGTCCATGTTTCGCTATACAGCTTTTTTTGCGCATCGACCGCGGCATTTAGCGCGTCACTGGCAGAGTGGAACGCAGCGGCAAACGAATCACCTACCACTTGGAAGACATATCCGTTATATCGTTCAATTGTCTGGTGCAAGATTTGATTATGGCGCGCTAAAAGAACGGGCATCGCGTCCGGATACTGTTGAGCCAGTTTGGTACTTCCTTCGATGTCGGTGAAGAGGAAGGTGACAGTGCCGGAGGGAAGCGCCATTATTTATTTTCCTCCAATGCCAATTCTATGGCCTGTTCTATCGTCAAGGAACGCCCCTTTGCCCAAAGCGCGTTGAACTCCATTTCAGTCAGCATAGAATGCAATTGTGTAACCGCCTGATCATATTCAACCCTTTCATAATCGGCCATCGGCGACTGATTTTTTTCACGCAAGGCTCCTGCCGCGCCGAAGAGTTGTGCGGCGCGCTGGGATATTGCTGCGCCAGTTTTGTACTGCCTTCAATATCTGTGAAAAGAAAAGTCACTGTACCTGTGGGGATTGCTATAGCGCCTCCCGTGTGAATGATTTATTATGACATAAATACTCCCTTTTGCGAGGGTAGGTCACCATGTAAAGAAAACGGTAGGTGTTTGCTATGGAAGCGGGCCTTACCTTTTATGACATCGCAAAAATTGAGTTGCACTAAAGTTCCCCGCATGCTCTACGAAAGCGATATTTTGTGATAGACACTGATTGAGCCGCAAAACCAGAATGCTGTAAGAAATTATCTCTCAGCTCACATTGTATGCCTTGATATTGTTGATTGGCACTATATCCAGCCTTCCCCTATGGTAAAAACGCAAACCAGCCACAAACTCCTCATAATCTCGGAATTCTGACTAGTTTTGTCCAAATTATATACCCCTGCACGGACTCGAACCGTGCTCTTCGGCTCCGGAGGCCGACGCTCTGTCCACTGAGCTACAGGGGCGGGCGATGAGATTTTATCATATAAAGATTCTGTTCGCGCTGAGTGCTCTGCAAACGAAGAGCGCTCAAAGTAAAATCCTTCACCTTAGTGAAGATTGCCGTGTTCGCCGCGCTCACTCGCAATGACGAATGTCTAGGCCCTGGCTTGCGGCCCCAGTTGCGTCAGTTCCGCGCGCAGGGTTTCTATGATCTTTGCATTTCCATTTTCATCCCCCAGCCTGGAAAACTGTTCCTTCTTATGCGCAAGTTCCCCGCAGACCTGATAGAAACGCGCGGTGGAGCGGAACGTGCCTGAACTCAATGCCGAGAGATGGGCATTGGTCTGGAAAAATGAGGTCGCGCTGGTATATTGCTTTTGCGAGATCAAACCATTCGTTACTTCATCACGCAGGTTTCGCTTAAGAATGTTGCGCTCATAGGCGATCATCCAGATAATGAAAACGATCATGGCCGCGTACCCCAGATAGTCCACAAAGGTACCGGCAACAAATCCCTGAATGCCACCAATCAATCCGCTGAATGTGTTGTGAAAGGCGTGAGCCGTCACAGCAATGGCATATCCTGTCGGCACAGCAATGATTTTCACAAGCAGGTTACGGCTCATACGTGCAATGGCAAGCCCGATCCCTGTAAACGCGGTGAAGAACGGGTGCATCCATCCAACCAGAATGACCCGGATGATAACCAAAGTCCATAAGCCTTCCCAGCCACTTTGCAGATATCCGTTCCGATAAATATACAAAACATTTTCAAGTGCGGCGAAGCCCATCGCAGTCACTGCCGCATATACCACCCCGTCCAGGACCGAGTCAAACTCCTTGCGGAACAGCAGGAAGACAACCAGAACCGCAAGCCCTTTCAGGCCCTCTTCAATGATCGGCGCAACGATGGAGGTCGTCCCGAATTCGGCCGCGCCTTCTGAGCCAGTCAATGCATAGATTCCAATGTCAAACACAGTGTTAAGAATAAAGGCTCCGCCTCCTGCAATGACCACGCCCCATAGAAATGCAGCGCCAAGCAACAGCTTGGGTTCCTTCTCGTAGCGGTCCAGCCAGTTGACAAGCACCGCGAACATGAACATGGGTACAAACCCAAAGAATAGTGATACAAGGAAAGCCATCAGTCCTCCTAATTACGATTGAAAAATCAAACGAGTTCTTTCAATTCGGGTTCCTTCAAATGCAATTCCCAGTATATCTAAAACTTCCTCGGGACGTCCCGTTGCGCCCTCACGGGCCGCGAGCCGCATAAAGATTTTTTGGAGTGCTGGATGCCCCGAAAGGGTATGTTCCTGCGCCGATAGCAAGCCGTCGGATTCCAAAATCCTTAGTTCATCAATTAATGGACGCAGATCGTACGTTTTACCGCGCCGTTCTCTGGGAATGGATTTCGATTCGATCACGGAATCAACCTTCCGCTTCAATTCTGACTCGTCAATGGCTTCCGTTAAAGTGACCTCATATTCCGCTGACAGGACCTGAGTCTGCAACGCTGGCGCGCGCTCATCGACTTGTTCCACCTCCACCACCTGAAGCCCCGAAGGAAGTGTATTGTTTAAGCGCGTAGACAAACTCTCCAGGGGGATGTCCTGCTCGAGTTTCATGTCCAGCACTTCACAGCGCGAAGAAAAGCCGAGGGGCAGTGCGGCTGCCATGTTCATCTTCGGCTGAGGGTGAAAGCCCTGTGAATAAGCGAGCGGCAACTCTGCGCGGCGTGCGGCGCGTTCCCATAACTTATGCAGGTCAAGATGACCGGTGTAACGCAAAGCGCCTTGTTTTACAAATTTGATCCGGATGCGCATGACACTCTATTATATGTAGTATTTATTGGATTTAAGCCAGTGTTTTATTTCCAGAATATGTTCGTGGTAGTGCTTATAAGTATTGTTGGCCACGCGTTCGTACAGGCTATGGCGGTTCAGCATGTCTTCAGGCATTTTTTCAAAGGAGGCAATGATGGAAGCAAAAGCCTGAAGTTCCTGGGCGATCACATCTTCCAGAGCGACGTTATGATATTTCTCTGTGACCCACGCATTGGGGCCGTCATCATCCAGCAGGGGAGAGCCGAAATCGGGGTAACCAAATTCGTCCAGAAATGCATCCAGCGCGTTCTGTGTTTTGCAGGGGACGTACGTCTCGTCATGCAAAATTTCATTCATACGGTCTGCAATGTATTGTTCGTAGGCGAGAATGTGGGCAAGGATATCTTTAATAGACCATTTCCCTGAAACGCCTTTGAGCGTCATGCGGCGCGTATAGCCAATGCGGTTTAATAACAGTTCAAATTTGTCGCGCTCGTGCATAAGACGCGCGAGAAAGATCTCTTTCTGTGTTTTTGCCATTGCTTCCTAATCTCCCACTACTGGCAATTTGAGGCTGGACATTGCAGCCGGGTTTGTAGAAAGCGGCGTTTTCACGTCAGGACATTTCCACACCTCGCCGGGATACTCGCGGCGCATATTTGCAAACGTTGGCAGGATGCCACAAGCGAAACAGTTCAAGCGGCAATCCACACGGATCTCACCTTCGAGCGAGGCACGGAAATCCTGGAACAGGAAGTTTTTACGAACTGCGGCCGTAATATGTTCCCACGGAAACACCTCGTCGGTGCGGCGCTGACGGTGCGTGTAAAAGAGCGGGTCGAGTCCATGCTCTTCAAAGGCCGCCATCCAGGCCTCATGCTTCACGCCTTCATCCCAGGCGTCGAATTTCGTGCCTTTTTTCCAGGCCGAATAAACGACTTCGGCGATACGACGATCACCGCGCGACAACCATGATTCAAGGAATGTGTCTTTTGCTTTGGTCCAGCTCAGTTTGATATTTCGGTCACGTAACAGTTCACGTTTCAGCAACGCCTGCTTGGCTTCGATCTGTTCAATCCTGTCACACGAAACCCACTGGAACGGTGTCTGTGATTTGGGCACGAACGTGCTTACGCCCGCGTGGAGTTTGGCCTTCATGCCGATCACTTTGCGTCCCTCAGCCAATACCTTCTTGCACAGATCAGCAATTGCCTGCACATCTTCGAGTGTTTCGCTGGGGTGCCCGATCATGAAATACAACTTGATCGTTGTCCAGCCGCGGCGATAGATCTCACGGGTAGTGTTGATCACCTCTTCATCGGGGACAAATTTGTTGATGATGCGGCGCATGCGTTCGGTGGCAGCTTCGGGTGCGAGCGTGAATCCACCGGAACGATTGTCCTTGAGTTTTTCCATCAGGTCAATCGAAACCGATTCGATCCGCAGGGACGGCAAGCCAATTTTGAGATGCGTGCCGCCAAATTTCTCACCGACTTTTGTCACCAGTTCGAGTACGTTTGAGTAATCAGAGGAGGATAGTGACAGCAGGGCCAGCTCTTCGAAGCCTGTGGATTTGATGGCGTCCTCCGCGGCTTGCAGCACTTCCTCCACACTTCGTTCGCGGACCGGACGCGTGATCATGCCCGCATGACAGAACCGGCAGCCACGCGTGCATCCACGCATGATCTCTACAGAAACGCGGTTGTGGACGATGTCAATGTTTGGGACGATGAACTTTGTCGGTGGGGGAGGCAGGACAGGCACAATTCGCTTCGTGACGATCTTTGGAACATCTGGAACGGTGGGTTCGATGTGTGAGACCGTGCCATCCTCCAGATAATAGGCTTCATAAAAACGCGGGACATAGACGCCCTGTATTTTCGCAAGTTCTCTCAATAGGTCTTCACGTTTCAACCTTGGAACGTTTAGACGTTGAAACGTTTGTATCGTGTTGATAATATCGTGAATGACCTCTTCGCCCTCTCCAATGACAAATGCATCCATAAATGCATGCATTGGCTCGGGGTTCATGGTGGAGTGTCCACCGGCGATAATAATCGGGTGGCTCTCATCTCGATCCGCAGACCGGACGGGGATCCCAGCCAGGTCAAGCACGTTGAGCGCGTTGGTGTAAAGAGTCTCATAGGGGAGGGAAAAGCCAATAAGGTCGAAGCAGGCCAGGGGTCGTTTTGACTCGAGCGCGTATAAGGGAATCCCGTGCTCGCGCATCAGGGCTTCCATATCCAGCCAGGGCGCATAGGCGCGTTCGGCCAGTGCGTCCTCGCGTTGATTGACTTGATCGTAGAGAATCTTCAACCCGACGTTTGAAACGCCGATATCATAAATATCGGGGAAGACAAACGCAACCTTGGTTGAGATCTTGTCCCAATCTTTGACAGTACTGTTGAGTTCCCCACCTACATAGCGCCCAGGTTTTTGTACCTTTAAGAGGATACGGTCCAGCTTGGACTCGATTTGTTCAGGGGTAAGCCTGAAAGGAGTAAGCATAGCAAAAAATTATAACCTAGTTTGTCAGATTAGACACGGAGTCCAAAGTCTCCTGACTTTGGTATAGGCTGACTAGTAAATATGTCCTCTTTTCAGGGATGTAAAGGGAAGAGACAGGATTTCATTATAGAATTTTGACAGAGTGCCGCCCAATCCGCAAATGTTCAGACCAGGTTTGGTTTACAAAACCATTGATCAAGTTTGCTTATTGATGATAAGCAAGGCGGCAAAACTGAAAAGGAGAAAACTATGAAACGCATTGTTATCATTTTTCTTGCTCTTGCCTTCGTCTTAGCGGCGTGTGCTGCCCCAGCACCTACCGCTGAACAGCCAACCGTTACGCAGGCTCTCCCTGAACCAACGCAGACGGCGGCTGTGATTGTGGAAACGGTTGTTGAAAAAGTGGTCGAGACCGTTGTGGTGACCGTAATTCCCACACAGGTTTCAACGGAAGTTCCCTCCGTAACGCCGCTCCCGCCCCCGACCGAAGTGCCTGCGACCCAGGCAGTCCCGGCAGCGACACAGCCGCCCGTGCAAGCCGCGGCTCCTGCCGATACGACTGGCGGCCTTATACCAGTTGACGACGCCCTGGGTGCGGGCTGGTTTGTGGGTATGACCCGCAACAGGAATGATTTTGCCTTGCGCTGCCAGCTCAGCAAAGAAATTACTCTCAGTGTAAAGCCGGCGGATCCCAATATTACGCAGGTGCAATTTTATTATCGGATCGAGGACCGCGCGACGGGTGCTGTTTTTGATTGGCAAAATGCTGGCAAAATGCTGCAGGATGCGAATGGTAATTTTGCATTGGTCTTTTCAGGGGACAGTGTAAATGCGAACTTCCGCAAGCCAAATGCATGGTTTGATTATCAATTTGTTGGACTGAGCAAGTCAGGCGGCGTGGTGGGCCGTAGTGAGAAAATCATACAGCAAGTAAGCTACACCTTCGATTGTCCGTAAGTAATCAACTACATAAAAAGGACAGGTGCACTTCAGCGCACCTGTCCTTTTTATTTACTCCCTCTTCAACCTAAACCGTTTGGTGATTCCCTCTTGTAATAATTTCGCTGCCTCTGTATGACCCGCTTCCAGTGCAAGATCAAGTGGTGTCTTGCCATTATTGCTTCTCATCGTTAGGTCAGAGCCGCCATAGAGCAAAGCGCGAATCATTGCCTGATCTCCATTTTGAGCAGCGGCATGGAGAGGCGTATAGCCTCCCTGCTCCTGGGCGTTTGTATCCGCTCTATGTTTGATCAACATTTCAACGATTTTTACATTTCCTGCCGCAGCCGCGGATTGAAGAGGGGTGGCTTTCAATGCATTGCGTGAAGGAGAATTGATGGGCGCCCCCGCCTTGACAAGATACTCGGCCGAGTCTAAATGCCCGAAGTACGATGCCAATCCCAAGGGTTGGAATCCATCTTCTGCATACGCGTTGACAAGTTGAGGATCACGCGCCAGAAGTCGCAGGATGTTATTGATCTTGCCAGTTGCCGCGGCTTCGAAGATCGTCAGGGCGACAGTCTTATCTGCAAGGAACGAGGCGATCTCCGGCTGCCCGTGATAGGCCGCGATCAGGATCGGGCTGAGACCCTCCTCCCGAACGTGAATCAAACTCGGGTCGACGATGAGCTGACGTTCCACCTCGTGCCGATTCCCCTGCTTGATCGCGTCAAAAAAGCTTACGGAGTGCCGCATGATTTCCTTTACTCTTTGTTGGAATATCTGCCGACAAGTCCAATCATAATAAACTCATTAATAAGACCGGCGGTAGGCTCAAATACTTCTTATACGTAACCTTGCGAAGGCTGGTGCAAAAATGGTTAACATATAGAAACCTTCGCAAGGTTAAAAAATATCCTGCTTATGCGATTACAGGTTTCCCATCCTTGTAAAACAGTTCGCCATCTACGGTGATTTCCGACTCAGCCATATCGCACAGCATATCCCAGTGCAGCCCTGATTCGTTCCGGCCGCCGCATTCAGGGAAGCCCGCGCCAACGGCAAAATGGATGGTGCCTCCGATCTTTTCGTCGAAGAGCATATTCTTGCTGAAGCGCTGGATGCCATAATTTGTGCCGATGCCCCATTCCCCCAGGATACGGGCGCCCGCATCGGTGTTGAGCAGAGAAGTAAGATACTCTTGATTTTGTACGGCTTTTTCTTTGATCACTTTGCCATTTTCGAACCACAACTCAATATCGGTTACTTCCCGGCCCTGATAAATGGCCGGATACTTGAAACGTATCCAGCCATTGGCTGAATCTTCAACGGGACTGGTAAAAATCTCGCCGTCGGGGAAGTTATATTTGCCGTCGGAAATTTCAAACCTTCGATCTTTGATCGAAAGGGCGATATCAACATTCGATCCCTTGAGGATCACCTGGTCATGCCCCTTAAGCCAGGCTGCCAGTTGTTCCTGTTTTCGTCCCTCCTCCTGCCAATAGACAACGGGATCCTCTTCATTCAGCATGCCTGCGCCATGGACAAACTCGCGATAATCCGCAAGACTCATATTTGCGTCCTGCGCCATTGCGTGAGTGGGATAGACGGTCAGGCACCAACGATGAGTTCCTTCGGCAGAGCGCTGCATTAATTTTTGGGAAAGGGCTGCACCCGCTTTTCGGGAGCGCGCCACCCGCGAACCATCTACGCCGGAAAGACTGCGACTGTTGTGCAGCGCCTCGATATATAACGATGACTCAAACGTCTCCGCAATGAGCTCGCGGATGGGTGAAATGTAATCCAATTGTTCATCGGTCGCATACTTGTAAAAGAGCTCCTCCGCTCCGGGCATACGCTGATCTACAAAAATGTGCGCGCCGGCTTTGACCGCCTCTTCATAGACCGCGAGATTAAGTTCCTCTGCCAAGGGTGTCGTGCGCAACCAGAATTTTTGTCCTGGCTTGAGTTCCAGTGAATAATTTACCATTACTTTGGCAAGTTTCGAGACCGGCGAAGCACGCCGCGCAGCGGCACTGGGGATTCGAGCGTCAGCCATTAATTCTCCTAAGAAAGGGTTTCTTAAGTCCAGCGTAGGCGTAAAAAAGCGCCTTGGCCACAGAGAACACAAACTGCGCAAGCGCGCAGAGATTTTTTAAGGGGTTTTCTCAGAGCTCTCTGTGGCAAAAAGAGTTAAGAAACACTCCCTAAGCAAACAAGGGTTCGTATTGCTTGCCAGATTTTATCATTTCTTCCATTTCATCCGTGTTGAGTGGAGAGAAGTTTTCACAGGCCTGGAGCACCAGAGGCAGGACACGTGTATCGCCTGCGGTACAAAGACCGCTTACCTGATAGGAAAGCGCAAAATTGACGCCGTTCTGAATTTCATCAATCTTGTCAAATGGTTCATACCAGGTTGTCGCTGTGTGCTGTTTCTCGCCCCATGGACCCTTTGTAATTGATTTGATGACCATCGTGCCAACGTCTTTGGCTTTGCAGGTCGCGATCAGCTCCTCGGCATTTTTCCGATATTCAGGATTTGCCATCTGAACGAAATTCAATGGGAATAAAACGGAATCAAAATCGAAGCGCCTTAACGCTTCCAGGTAGATCTGCGGAGCATTCACCCCGTGACCAGTGATCCCGATAAATTTCGTTAATCCTTCCTGCCGTGCCTGCACAAACGCCTCCAGGGCGCCGCCTTTCATGGTGACCGCGTCCAGTTCCTCCATCGTTGTGATCGCGTGACATTGATACAGATCGAAGGTCTCAGTCTGCAAGCGCTTAAGCGACACCTGCAGCTCTTTCCAGGCACCTTCTCTGGTACGTTCCATGGTTTTGCAGCCTAGAAAGAATCGTTCGCGCTCGCGTGGCATCCAGGGACCAATCCGTATTTCGGCTTCTCCATACCCGGGTGCCACATCAATGTGATTGACACCCGCCTGGATAATTAACTCCATGACTTTGTCGGCTTCTTCCTGCGAGATTTGATAAAACGCTGCCGCCCCGAAAATTGCAACCGTACTCATGTGACCTGTGCGCCCAAATCGACGAGTTTCCATTCTGCCTCCTTTTTATTCTGGAGTCAACGACTCCAGTCGTTGGATTGCGTATGCGTTACCCTGGCGAAGGTTTGACTGTCTCATCATCCATGTGCTTGATACAACCTTCGCAAGGCCGATTTTTAATCCTCTGGATTTTTTTGTTCGCCATACACCCTGTTTACTGCTCTTGCAATTTCTTCCTGTGAGTGTCTTTCACATGCCACCAGCGGACGACCGTACCCAGTCACTTCTTTTCCACCAGCCGTCATGACCTTGCTGCCAATATAATTTCCTTCCGAATCATGCACCACATAAAGCTGGTAGAGCTTCCCACATACGATACATCCATGCATTTCACCTTTCGCTTTTGGATCAGACATGTTCAACTCCCGTATTTCTTAAAAATTTAGTCTCCAATGATTTTGATTAAAACACGTTTCCTTCTGCGACCGTCAAACTCTCCGTAAAAAATTTGTTCCCACGGACCGAAATCCAATTTGCCATCCGTGATCGCAACCAGAACTTCACGCCCCATGATCTGACGTTTCATGTGCGCGTCGGCATTATCTTCACCGGTGTCATTGTGACGGTACTGGGTAATGGGTTCGTGCGGTGCGAGCTTTTCCAGCCACTTATCATAATCCTGGTGCAAACCGGATTCATCGTCATTGATGAAGACAGAAGCTGTGATATGCATGGCGGAAACCAGAGTAAGGCCTTCCTGGATTCCGCTTTCGTGCAAGGCAGCTTCCACATCGGGAGTGATGTTCCTGAAGCCACGTCGACTGGGAATGTTGAACCAAAGTTCCTTACGATAGGATTTCATGACCTTCTCTTAATCATTTGCTGTCTGTGCCTACTGATTGGCTTGATCTATCTTTTCTGAAGCCCTACAAACAAAAACTCACAATTCGCCTAAGGAGGAATGCGTGAAACATTGTCGCGATTTCCTCAGTATTTGATGAAGGCGATGTTCGCACAAGCTTGGGCCGTGGCTCTGTGGCTGTGGTCATAAGGCGATGATACCACTACGATCAAGATATACATATCAAATTATGACGACTTATTGTGCCGGGCATGTTGGACCTTCCTTAGATATGCCAAACTGTATTCGCTCCTCAGATGTCAAGTCGCGCGTCAGAAGTGCACACACCGCGTAGATCGTATCGTGGATATCGGTGAACCACAGCCGCGCAGTTCCGTCAAAGCTGGCAGTCACGATATATTTGCCATCTGGTGAAAAGGCTACATCACGCACTTCAGCAGTGTGACCTGTGAAGCGGCGCACTTCTTCGCCAGTTTCTACATCCCATAAGCGTGCTGTTTCATCGCGGCCGCCTGTCAACACATATTTACCATCCAAAGAGAAGGCTACACCAAATGCACCACCCGGATGGCCCGCGAAGCGACGCACTTCCTTACCACTGGTAACTTCCCATAGGCGGACGCTGCCATCAGAACTACATGTGATCAGGTATCTGCCATCTGGCGAGAAGGCAAGACCCAACACATGATCTGTGTGTTTGAAGACAACTTGGTCCCTGCCACTCAGGAGGTCCCAGATTCGGGCTGTATTGTCGTCGCCGCTGGTAGCCACCATCTTCCCATCGGGTGAGAAGGCCACCCGATTCACATGTTCTGGGGCATGCTTATTGTAGGTCACCAGCGTTTGCCCAGTTTGAGCATCCCATACTCGGGCTGTACCATCAAAACTGGCGGTAACCACATACTTGCCATCCGGGGAAAAGATTGCTCGATTCACCAAGTCGTTATGAGCTTCAAAGCGTTGCAATTCGTTACCACTCGTAACGTCCCAGACTCTGGCTGTATGATCTGCGCTCGCGGTCAACACCAGTTTGCCATCAGCAGAAAATACGGCGCCGCGGATTTCGCCTGTATGTCCGATGAGAATCTTTAGCGTTTGGCCACTCACTGGATCCCATATCCGAGCAGTGTCATCGTTGCTTGCAGTAACCACCAACTTTCCATCCGGTGAGAAGGAAGCCTGCGAGACTTCTTCATCATGACCAATGAACC
>Ga0065704_10070568_pt1 | contig 20326 bp, 18 predicted proteins | sample SwiRhicommuniRL2_FD_59091 | JGI IMG/M metagenome (GOLD analysis project Ga0065704, IMG submission 59091) | Switchgrass rhizosphere bacterial communities from Rose Lake, Michigan, USA - RL2 v2 (version 2) | ecosystem: Host-associated > Plants > Roots > Rhizosphere > Soil | place: East Lansing, MI
GGCACTGGTGGCGGCCCGCGTCGTGCCGTTTGCCCACGGCAACGACGGTGGCGGTTCATTGCGCGTGCCGGCGTCTTGCTGTGGCGTGTTCGGGTTCAAGCCCAGCCGTGGCCTGATGCCGTCGGGGCCGATAATGGGCGAGGGCTGGGCCGGGATGGGTACACCTCATGCGATCACCTTGTCGGTGCGCGACAGTGCGGCGCTGCTGGATGCCACCGCCGGAATGGACCTGGGCGCGCCGTACGCCGCGCCGATCCAGGCGTTGCCGTATGTGATGGCGGTGCAGGCTGATCCCAAGCCGCTGCGCATTGCCCTGGTCGAGCAACTCGAGCCCTGGCCTACGTCACCCCAGAGCCTTCAGGCGGTGGGCGAGGCCGCGCGGCTGTGCGAGTCCTTGGGGCACCGTGTCGAACCGGTGAGCCTGCCGGTGGGGTTGCTGGAGTTTCTCGACCACGTGTTCAGTATTATTGGTGCAAGCACCCGTCGCTATGTCGATTTGCTGGGCCAGATGCGTGGGTCCGCCGTGCAGGCCGAAGAACTGGAGGTGCGTACCCGGATCATCTTGCGGGACAAGGGCAACGTCAGCGGCGCCCAATATGTCGCGGCGGTGGAATGGATTCATGCCCTCGGCCGGCAGTTGGCGGTGTTCATGCAGGATTACGACGTGATCCTGACCCCGGTCCTGACCCGTGAACCGGTGCCGATTGGCGAACTGGATCTGCAGGATGTGTGCATGAGCCTGGATCAACTGCTTGAGCGCTACCACAGCTATGCGCCGTTCACTGCGTTGTTCAATGCCAGCGGTCAGCCGGCGATGTCGGTGCCGTTGTCCTGGAGCGCCAATGGCCTGCCGATGGGGGCGCATTTTGCCGGTCGCTTTGGCGAGGAAAGCACCTTGCTGGCCTTGGCCGCTCAACTTGAACGCGCCCAACCCTGGCGCGGCCGAGTCCCACCGGTCAACGCCTGCCGGCGGTGAAACCGTGGGAGCGAGCTTGCTCGCGATGGCGGTGCCAGCTCCAGCATCATGGTTGGCTGATAGTCCGTTATTGCGAGCAAGCTCGCTCCCACAAGGGGATTTTTTGCTGGATAGGGCTCTGGGGTTGTCCCTGAGCCCTTGAAGGTCAGTAGCGGATCATCACCGATTTCAGCTCGGTGTAGTCATCAATGAATGCACTGCCGAATTCACGGCCTATCCCTGAAGATTTGCTGCCGCCAAAAGGCACCGCCGGGTCGAGCAGGGTGTGCATGTTCACCCAGACCGTGCCTGCTTCGATGGCGGGGACCATGCGCAGGGCTTTGCCCAGGTCGTTGGTCCAGAGGCTGGCGCTCAGGCCGTAGGGGGTGTCGTTCATCATCTCCAGCAGTTCCTCTTCACTGTCGTAAGGAAAGAACGTGGCGATCGGGCCGAAGGTTTCTTCGTTGAGCAGGCTGTCGTCGCGGCGATTGGCGAGGATGATGGTCGGCTCCACATAGCAACCCGGTCCATCGATCAGCTTGCCGCCGTGGACGATGGTGTTGTTCTGTGCGCGGGCCTTGGCGAAGAATTCTGCGAGTTTGTGCTGGTGCTGGCGGTTGGTCACGGGGCCGAACTCGGTGCGTTCGTCCAGAGGCGAGCCGATGCTGAGTTTGCTCAGGCGCTGGGCCAGTTTGTCCATGATCGACTCGATCTGCGAGCGATGGACAAAGAACCGTTCCGCTGCAGCGCAGATCTGTCCCGAATGCAGAAAGCCCGCCTCGATGATGCCGTTGACCGCTACCTCGGGATCGATATCACGCAGGAACCCCGCCGCATTCTTCCCGCCCAGTTCCAAGGTTGCACGGGTCAACCCGGCGCCCATGGCCGCTTGGCCCACCGCCAGGCCGGTGGGCACGGAACCTGTGAACGAGACCTTGTTAGTGCCCGGATGTTCGATCAGCCCTTTGCCCACCTGTCCGCCGCCGGTCAACACATTCAGGGCACCGGCTGGAAGGCCGGCCTCGATGGCCAGTTCAGCGATGCGCAGGATGGTCAGCGGGGTGAACTCGCTGGGCTTGATGATGATGCTGCAACCGGTCACCAGGGCTGAGGCCAGTTTCCAGATGGCGATCATGGTGGAAAAATTCCACGGCACGATACCGACCACTACTCCGACCGGTTCGCGCAAGGTGAATGCGGTGTAGCGTTCGCCAGCGAAGGAGGGCAGTGATGGGGTGATCGTCTCGCCGTTGATCTTGGTCGCCCAGCCAGCGTAGTAACGCAGGAAATGGGCGGCCTGGTCGACTTCGAAGGCCCGGGAGATGTGGATGATCTTCCCCGACTGGCAGGTCTCGATCTGCGCCAGCTCTTCGCGGTTGCGTTCCAGCAGGTCTGCCAACTTGAGCAGCACATGGCCGCGGACTGCGGGTGCCGTTTGGGACCACTGCTTGAAGCCGCGGCGGGACGACTCCACCGCCGCATCAATGTCGCCGGGAGTGGCGTCGCTGACCTGGGCGATGACTTGGCCGGTGGCGGGGTTGACGACGTCCAGTGTCTGGTTGCTCTGGCTTTCGACGTAGCCACCGTCGATGAACAGGGCGTGATGTCTACCGAGGAAGGCTTGGACCTGAGGCAGCAGGGCAATATCGCTCATGAGGGTTTCCTGATCACGAATAGGGAAAGCCCCGAGGGTAATCCCGGCAGGACCGTCCAGCTTGACTGTGCCTGCCGCGCCGTATGTCTGTGGCTGCCAGCCTGGGTGGTTGGCAGCCAGGAGCAAGGCCCCGTGCAGGCAGGGACAAGCCAGCCTGGCCGGTTTGCGATCAGATCCGGGTTTCGACTTGATGGCATAGGGACGGGCGATGTTTCTCCAGACCAACAAACAGAAACTGGCGTTGACTGCACAAGTGCAACGCGTGCTGACCGGCGAAACGGAGGACACGCCGCAGCTCGACGCGTATCCGCAACTGCGCACCGTCCTTGATCAGCATGCACGACAGATGGCGAGCGCGACTGCACATCTGCATCAGGTCGATGCACAAGTACAGGCGCAAACCCTGCAATGGCAGCACAGCGAGCGTGAGTTGCACAGGGTTCGCCAGCAATTGGAGCAAACCCTTGAGCGCGAGCAGGTGCTTGAAATTCGCTTGGATGAACTGAGCCAGCAGCTGCAGCAACAACGCCAGGATGCACAGATCTGGGAGTTGCTGCAGTCGACCCTGACAGAGGGCTGCTGGGATATCACGGTCGTCAACGGTGACCTCCAGCACCCGGCCAGTGGCATGCGCTTTTCCAGTCAGTTCCGTTCGCTGCTGGGGTATGGGCCGGATGATTTGCCCGACGGCTGGGATGCCCAGGTCGGCATCACCCACCCGGACGACTTACCCAAGATCATGGCCATTTTCGACCGGGAAATCCTTGGCTCCCAGGGCAGCGGTGAATACGTCTTCGAATACCGGATGCGCCACAAGACCCGGGATTACATCTGGTGCCGCGAACGCGGTCGGGCGGTACGTGACTCGCATGGGCAACTGGTGCGGGTCATTGGTGCGGTGCGGGATATCAGCGATGAGCGCTCGGCCCAGTCCACCCATCAGCGCATGCTCGAACAGAACCAGATGACCTACGCCCAGATTGCCACGGTGGTGGGGGTGATCAAGGGCATTGCCGACCAGACCAATCTGCTCGCCTTGAACGCCGCGATTGAGGCGGCCAGGGCCGGAGATGTCGGGCGCGGTTTCTCGGTGGTGGCCGATGAAGTGCGCAAGCTGGCACAGAGCACCCGGCAGGCGACTCATCAGATCCAGACCATGTTGCATCAGCACAAATAAGCAAGGCAATCGCAATCCCGTAGAGCTGCGTAGGAGCTGTCGAGTGCAACGAGGCTGCGATCTTTCCCCGGACACTTGAGTCCCAAGCGAAAGATCGTCCGAACGCGGCCCGAGCCTTCGGCAGCTCCTATGGTCGGTCGTCTAGAACGGAACCGCCACCACCAACTGGCTGTAGACGTTGGTGCCGTTGCCGCCGACCTGATTGCCGCCGCTGTCCGCATCCTTCTCGGGCTTGTACAGGCCCACCAGCGGCGTGACGATCAGGTGTTCATTCACCGCCCATTCCACGTACAGGTCCAGCTCCTGCGCATCGAGGTTCAGCGCTTCACGGGTATGCAGGGTCTGGTAGTCGAAGAACAGTGCACCAATGGTCACGGTCTCTGCCGGCTTGAGCTTGAGGCCTACGTGCTGGATGGCGGTGTTGCTGTTGAACGGGCCGGCATAGTTGCCCGCCACTTCACCCTGGAACCAGGTGCCATAGCCGCGGTTCTGCCCGTTGAACATCGAGTCCCAGTCTTTGGAATAGCGGCTGTAGCGATAGGTCAGGTCCGGCGTCCAGGGCAGGTCGGCGAAGGTGTAGCCGGCTTCGGTGTACCAGGCTTTCTCCGGGCCCGCGTCCTTGTCCTGCCAGGCATACTCGAAGGAGAAGTGGGCATTCTCGATGCCAGCATTCCCGGCGCCGCGCAGGCTGTAGATATCCATGCCTTCGCGCTGTTTCTGGAAGTCGCTGGCGTAGCGGTCATCGACATTGATGCCGTGGATGTAGGTCAGCCCCAGGGTGCCCGGCGCGGCGGTGTATTCCAGGGTGCTGGCGGCCATCTCGGTGTTGGCCTGGGCGCGGTTGTCGGACTTGATCCACATCAGGCTGCCATGCACGCCTTCCTTGCCGCCCAGGCGAACTACAGCGGTTTTGTCGAAGGCATGCCGGGCCGCCAGGTAATAGGCGCCGCCACGGTTGAGCTCGCCATCGGCCACGCCTTTGCCCAGGTTCAGGCCATCGTCGTTGATGATGAAACCGTCGCCCAGGGTGATCACCTGGCGGCCGTAGGACAGGTCGACACCGTCCTTGCCCAATGCCGGGAACAGATCCCCCGAACGCCAGCCGGCAAAGGCTTCATCGAACTTGGTGGTGCGTTCGGAGCCGTCGCTCAAGCCGGCTGCGTCGCCATCGCCCCAAGTGCCGGAGCTGACCAGGTTGGCCGTCCCGTAGACACTGCCCAGGCCGCCGAGTGTCTGGTCGATACTCAGGCCATACTTGATGAAACCTTCGCGCCAGCTCGAACCGCCGGCGGTGCCGTCGTAGTTCTTGCGGCTGTTGAACAGCCCGTAGACCGCCAGGAAGTTGCCGGTGACGGTGGTGTCTTCGTCGGTGTAAAGCTCATAGGCCTGGGCCGATGAATCGGCAACCAGCAGGGCAATGCCCAGGCCGATGGCGTTGCGCAGCAAAGGTGTACGGCGTGTGTGCTCCATGGTGGATTCCCCAGTGTTATAGGACAGTAGAGCGCGCATTAAGGGGAGTGGTACCGGGGAAGTCTTTCACCTGCCTGCCATGGAGTTGACTCAGGCCGCCAGCGCGGCGGTGTTGGCAGGCAGCAACAAAACCGGCGGCAGACATGGGCAAGACGCCTGGGGCGGGGCGGCGCAGAGTAATGCTGCACGCAACGCCGTTTCGATCAGGGATTGGTTGGGGAAGGCATGATCGCCGGTTCCTGGACGGCTGTGGCATCCATACTAAAAATACGCTTTCGAGGACCTTGCACCATGTCGATCAATGACAGGCTCACCGAGCACTTGAACCGGGGTTCGGTGGGCTTTCCCACCGCGTTGGCCAGCACCATTGGCCTGATCATGGCAAGCCCGGTGATTCTCACCGCGACCATGGGCTTTGGCATTGGCGGCAGCGCCTTTGCCGTGGCGATGCTGATCGCCGTGGTAATGATGCTGGCCCAGGCGACGACGTTTGCCGAGGCGGCGTCAATTCTCCCGACCACCGGCTCGGTCTATGACTACATCAACTGTGGCATGGGCCGTTTCTTCGCCATTACCGGGACGTTGTCGGCCTATCTGATTGTCCATGTGTTCGCCGGCACCGCCGAGACAATCCTGGCCGGGGTCATGGCCCTGGTGAACTTCGAACACCTCAACACCCTGGCCGAATCGGCAGGCGGCTCCTGGTTGCTGGGCGTGGGGTTCGTAGTGGTGTTTGGTGTACTCAATGCGTTCGGTGTCAGTGCCTTTGGCCGGGCCGAAATCATCCTGACGTTTGGCATGTGGACCACCCTGATGGTGTTCGGCGTGCTGGGCCTGATCGCCGCACCGGCGGTGGAGCTGGAGGGCTGGTTTGGCGCGTCCGTGGTGGGCACCGATATGGTCACGGTGCTGTCGCTGGTGGGCATGGCCATGTTCATGTTTGTCGGCTGCGAATTCGTCACGCCGCTGGCACCGGACCTGCGCCAGTCCGCCCGGACCATGCCCCGGGCCATGATGCTGGGCTTGTTCAGCGTCGCCACCTGCATGTTCATCTACGGTGCCGCGATGAAGCGCCAGGTGGAAAACGTGCTGCTCGATGCCGCCAGCGGGGTGCATCTGCTGGACACCCCCATGGCGATTCCACGCTTCGCCGAACAGGTCATGGGTGATATCGGCCCGATGTGGCTGGGCATCGGCTTTCTGTTTGCCGGTGCGGCGACCATCAACACCCTGATGGCCGGCGTGCCGCGGATTCTCTACGGCATGGCGGTGGACGGTGCGTTGCCGAAAGTCTTCACCTATCTGCATCCGCGCTTCAAGACGCCGTTGCTGTGCATCCTGGTGGCGATGCTGATTCCGTGCCTGCATGCGTTGTGGCTGGGCGGCAATACCGACAACATCATGCACCTGGTGCTGGCGGCGGTGTGCGCCTGGAGTTTTGCCTACCTGCTGGTGACCGTGTCGGTGGTCAGCCTGCGGATTCGTCGCCCCGATCTGCCGCGGGCCTATCGCTCGCCGTGGTTCCCGTTGCCCCAGATCCTGTCCAGTGTCGGCATTGTGCTGGGCATGTGGTTCATCACACCGCCCGGCATGAATCCGGCAGACATCTACGTGCCCTTCGCGGTGATGCTCGGTTGCACCGCGGCGTATGCCTTGTTCTGGACCCTGGTGGTACAGAAGGTCAATCCATTCAAGCCAGCGTCGGTAGAAGACGTGTTGGCCAAGGAGTTCTCCCATGAGCCAGGGCAACCTGCGGGCGAGTTTATCGACCCTGCTGCAAAAACTGTCTGAATTGTTCAGCGCCCAGCGCGCCCCGGCCGGTTATCGGCCTGGGGTGACCCTGGAACACCTGCGGCGCAACCTGGCGTTGGCGCGATTCGAGATGGCGGGCCCGGCTACGGCGACGGCAGCCACCGAAGACGGCAGCTTGCAGTTGGAGATTGTCGAACGCACCGAGTCGCAGCTGTTGATGCACATGGTGATGACCGAGTTCGTCCTGCGCGTGCCTGCCTCCCGAGAGGGCACGGCGCGCCTGGAACTGCACCACGGCGGGGCCGTTCGGCGTAGCGGCATTCGTTGCCGGCAGCGGGACGGGCACAGTGACCTGGCGGCCCGGTTGCAGGCGGCCGTTGAGCAGGATCCTGTGCTGTACCAGGCGCTCATGCCGCTGGATTTCAAACGGCTGCGCATCGATCTGCAGGGACGCCAGTGGTGCGTGCGCCTGGAGCACATGGGCGGTAGCGAAGTGGTGAATCGCATGCCGGCCTTTCGTCGCTATGTCCCGTTGATCCGGGAGCAGCGCACCGTCTTGCTGGCGACCTTGAGCGGCCTGCAGCGGGTGTTGGCAACGCTCTGATTCCTTTGTTCCACCCTGGCATCATTCCTGCTACTGCTCTGGCGATAAGGTACTTGTTGCGCGCATATAGATAACATGTTAACTATTGCCGTACAAAAACAATAAGCCACTGCGGAGAATGCCATGAGCATGCAACAGGTTGGGCAGGACGGTCTGGACACCTGGAACCGGGATCTGCGGGCGACTTGCGGTCATTTCGATACCGAGCTGGCCTTCAATCGTTCGCTGTTTATCGGTGAAGTGTCGAACTTCCATCGTGGTGGCCTTGCCCTCGCGAACCTGCGCACCAACGCCGGTAACATCAAACGTCACTCGCCCAACGCCGATCACGATGATGACCAGGATTGCCTTCTGGTCAGCCAGCGCAGTGGCTACTGCCGCATTACCCAGAACGGTCGGAGCATCCAGTTGGCGCCCGGTGAATTGTTGTTGATGGATTCCGTTGGGGCGCTTGAAATCACCCCGTTCGGCCTGATCGAGCACGCGGTGCTGTCCTTGTCTCGCCAGGATGTGTCGCGGCAACTGGGCGGGGAAACCAAGACCTTCGGCAAGGTGTCGTCCAGCAAGGCGTGTGGGCGGATGCTGCATGTGTTGATGGACCAGCTATGCAGGGACACACCGGACGGCGAGGGCGCGACGGGAGAGGGTGAAGCCTTGCAGAGTGCCTTCGTTTCGCTGTTGGGCTCGGCACTGGAACAGGGTAGCGATGGCCGTGACGAAGGGGTGGCGTTGCAGGGTAGTCACTTGCGCAGCTACGTGCAGAAAGTCATCGACGAATCACTGACCCAGCCTGGCCTTAGCCCGGTGGGCCTGGCCAATCGGCTGAATATTTCGGTGCGGCATCTGTATCGGTTGTTCGAAGAGCAGGATGACAGCGTTTGCCGCTACATCCAGCGGGCCCGGCTCAAGCGCAGCGCTGATGACCTGACCAATCCGTTCCTGCGGGACGAGTCCATCACCTCGATTGCCTACAAATGGGGCTTTACCGATTCGGCGCATTTCAGCCGTTCGTTCAAGAAGCAGTTCGAGCTGTCGCCCAAGGAGTTTCGTTCCAGCCGTTTGCAGGTGGGGCAGGGGGTGGCTTGAACAAGGTCGTCTCTGGCGGGACGACCGCTATCGCGAGCAAGCTCGCTCCCACAGGGGATCTGTGGTGGTCGCGGATGCCTTGAACGACTCGGAAAAACTGTGGGAGCGAGCTTGCTCGCGATGACGGTGGTACATCCACCCTCACCGCAAGCTGACTCACCCCCACACAGGTTCAAACCTCCGGCAAAGTCGAACCCCCATCGACCACCAAGGTCTGCCCGGTCACATAACTGGCCAGGCTCGACGCCAGGAACAGCATGGCGCCAGCGATGTCGCTCGGTTGGCCCAATCGACCCAGCGGTACCCGGCGGGCGATGTCCTGGTTGACCTCCTCGTCGCCAAGATTCGCCATGGCCGGTGTTGCAATCATGCCCGGCTCGACGCCATTGACGCGGATATTTTCGGCCGCCAGTTCCAGCGCGGCGTTGCGAATGAAACCATTGACCCCGGCCTTGGAGGCCGCGTAGTGGCTGAGCCCCGGATACGCCACCCGCGGGCCGGTGACCGAGGAGGTCACCAGCACGCAGCCATGGCCCTGGCGCCGGAACATCGGCAACGCCGCCTGGGTCAGCCAGAACAGCGCCGACAGGTTCACCGCCAGCGTTCGTTCAAGTATCGCCGGGGTGATCTCGGCGAACGGTGTCAGCGGAAAATACCCGGCGTTGTGCACCAGGATGTCCAGCCTTCCCAAGCGTTGTTCCAGCTCGGTCATCATCTCGAAGACCGCCGTTGCGTCGGCCAGGTCAACCCCCACCGCTTGCACCTGACAGCCTCCGGCGGTCAATTCTTTGGCCACCGCCTCGGCGCGCGCCAGGCCCAGGTCGGCGATGACCACGTGGGCCCCGCGCAGGGCAAACGCTTCGACGATGGCCCGGCCAATGCCCTGGGCGCCGCCCGTGACCAGCACGGTCTGGCCGCTGAAATCCAGTTCCTCAGGCATCGCTGGCCTCCATCCGGCTGAAGGCTAGTGTCGGTACGTCGACAATGCTGGAGCCGCCATCGGCCACCAGCGTCGCCCCGGTGATGATCGACGCCTCGGGCGAGGCCAGGAAACGGCAGACGTTAGCGATTTCCTCGGCGCTGGCAGCCCTGCGCAACGGCACGTCGGCGCAGACCCGGTCATACGCCTGCTGCAACGTTTCGCCGTGGAACTGCATCAATGCCTGCATTTCTTCATCGGCCATGGGCGTGCGGACCCAGCCAGGGCAGATCGCGTTGACCCGTACGCCGTGAGGCCCGTAATCCCTTGCCAGGGAGCGGTTGAGACCCAGCAGCGCATGTTTGGCGGTGGTGTAGCCGCACACGTGCGGGCCTGCCGCCAAGGAAGCAATGGAGGCGATCAGCACAATGTTGCCGGCACTTTCCTGCAGCATGGGCAGGCACGCCCGGGTGCTGTAGAAGGCGCTGTCGAGATTGCTGCGCAGGGCCGCTTCCCAGGCCGATGGCGGGGTCTCGGTGGCGCTGCCCATGCCCAAGCCGCCGGCACAGGCCAGCAGCACGTCGAGTCGGCCATAGCGCGTGCGAATCTGCTCGACGAAGCCGTCCCAGGTGTTCGGACAGGCCGCGTCGCCCACCAGCACCAGGCCGCCGATGTCCTCGGCGAGTGCTTCCAAGGGCTCGCGGCGTCGACCGATCAGCACCAGGTTGGCGCCTTCGGCGGCATACAGGCGGGCGCAGGCTGCGCCAATACCGGTGCCGGCACCCGTGATCACGACGGTGCGTAATTCAGGCATCGGGATACTCCGTCTGGTTGAGCACCTGGCAGTACGAACTGACCGGGAAATTGGAGAACTCATCGAACGAAGCCCCGGCGTAGCCGAAGATCTTGCCGTCGCTGCGGTGCTGTTGCAGGTCGATCAGCACCAGCCCGAGGGTCGGGATGATCTTTTCTCGCCAGACGAACAGGTACAGCTGATCGGCGATCTTGTAGGTGTCGCAGCGGTCGGTGTCGCACAGGCCTTGTTCAACACCCTTGAGGCACTGCCACGAGTAGAACTGGTCGTTGAGGTAAATGTGTTCGTAGACTTCGCTCGGGCTGTAGCGATACAGGTTGCGCAGCCCCACCAGTTCGGTGGTCGGTGCATGCGGGCACAGGCCAGGCTGCCAGGGACGATCGAGGCTGCCGTGCATGAACTGCGCTTGTACCGAGGTCAGTGGCTTGCCGGCCAGCGCCCGGCTGTAGAGGCCTTCGCCGGTTTCTTGCTGGCTTGGCATGCGGCCGATCACGGCGGTGAAGGACGCGCTGGCGGTATCGAGCACCAGGCTTATCGACGACGTCAGTTCGCCTTCGCGCTTGATGAAGTCCACCAGGTACAGGCCCGGGCGTACGGATGTGGCCCGGTAGGTCGCCGTGCCGCTGGAGTGACCATCGGCGGCGTTCCAGGTCAGGGTGTCCTGCTCGAAGCGATGCTCGATCTGCCAGCCATTGGCGAAATTCAGGGTGAAGGTCTTGCCGTCCAGGTCGGCCAGGTTTGGCAGGATGAAGGCTTCGGGGGCAAAGCCATCGGCCAGGGCGCCGACGGTGATCCAGTCTGAAGATGTGCTCATTGCAAGGCTCCGGTGGTTGAATTAGCCACTCGGATCATGCGGTGCCAGTCAACGGCGGCCTATCAACCAAATGGTTGATCAGAGGAACAGTGCGCTGACCAACTCGGTACGGCTGCTCACGCCAACCTTGCGAAACAGGTGGATCAGGTGAGTCTTGATGGTCGGCAAGCCCACTTCCAGCTCCCGGGCCAATTGCTTGTTGCTGACGCCTTGGCGCAGTAGCCAGGCAATCTGGCGCTCCTTGGGCGTCAAGTCGCCCAGCGGGTCCCCATGGGCTGGTAAATGGGCCACGGCCAGTTGCAGCAAGGCCTGCAACGCGCTGAGTTGACTCAACTGCTGGCTGGTGAAGACACCTTGCTCGGCAGTGCGCAGCAACGAAATCGCGGCTTGGGGCTGACCGTCCCGATGGGCGAAGACTTCCACCACGTCGACCACGCCGTAGCGCTGCAGGAAGTCGTGATAACGATGGTTGTCACGTCGCGGTTGGCGGGCCATCGCCAAGCCCAACGGCACCACGGCCAACTCGCTGGACATGCAGTGTCGCGGGTGCAGCGGGTCGAACTGACGGTAGTTGTCCAGGTAGTCGCGGTGCATCTCGCCGCTCATCTTATGCAGGCTGAAGTCATGGACCTGCAGTTGCCGATCAACGCAGTAGAACGCCGCCCGGCTGACGGGAACCAGCTGGGTAAAGGCGTGCAGGCACTGGCCGGCGATGTCCTGGGTGGGGATGACGTTCATGGTCGCACCTTCGCCGAGAGGGCTGCCGGTGGGGCCGGCAGCCAAGTCCGATCAGGCTACCGCGAAGTAGTGTTTGACGAAACTCTCGCTGACCACTTCCCACAGCACTGGCGTGCCCTTGGTCACGAACCAGCCGTCGCCGGCCTTGTAGCGGGTGCTCTGGCCGGTGGCCTCGTCGGTGAGCACTACTTCACCGGTGACCACGGTGGCTTGTTCGGCGAAGGGGTAGACCATCCGGAACTTGCCTTGGGTGGTACCGAAGTAGGCGCTGCTGATGGGGTCGGTGGGGGCGCCGAAGGTCATCTTGCCGAAGGCTTTGACTTCGCCTTCGAGAATCTGCGAACCAAGATCGGCGACGGTGCCCCAGGCGTCCAGGTCGGACAGCTGGATGTCTTTTTCGAGGGTGATAAGGGGCATGGCAGTGACTCCTGATGAGTGAAAAAAACAAAGGTGGGGTGTGTCCAGTGCCAGTCAGTTAAACCTCGCTCCCACAGGGTTTTGCTTAACTGATTGGCATCGTGATCGTCAGCGACGGCCATTCCAGTAGCCCGACAGCTGATGCCAGGACTTGCCGGCGGTCAGTAGCAATGGGCGAATGGCGTCTTTGCCGATGATGGTCGGGCGATGGATCGAGCTGACCAGGTCGTAGCGCGCCGAGCCTTCGCTCATGCCTTCGGCCAGCACCTTGCAGATGATGTGGCTCGGCGTGACGCCAAAGCCTGAGTAACCCTGGACGAAAAACGCATTGCTGCGGCCGGGCAGGGTGCCGATCTGCGGGAACAGGTTCGGGCTGCACGCCATCGGGCCACCCCAGGCCAGGTCGATCTTCACGTCCTTGAGGTACGGGAAGATCTTCAGCATCAGGCGCCGGTTCCAGGCCTTCAGATCCTGGGGGATGTGCTCCACCAACGGCGTCGCGGCGCCGAACAGCAGGCGGTTTTCGTTGGTGACGCGGTAGTAGTCGATCACCGGGCGAATGTCACTGTAGGCACCGCGAATCGGGCTGATGCGCTGGATCAGTTCGTCCGACAACGGCTCGGTCATCATCTGGAAGGCGTAGGTGTTGATGGTCGAGCGGTGCAGTTCCGGCTCCAGCTTGTTGAGGAAACTGTCACAGGCCCAGAGCAGCTTGCTGGCTCTGACCGAACCGCGTCCGGTACGCACGGTGATGCGTTCGCCATAGCTGACTTCCAGGGCCGGGCTGTTCTCGAAAATCCGCACGCCGTGGCTGACCAGGGCCTTGGCCTCACCCAGTAACAGGTTCAGTGAGTGTACATGCCCGCCGCCCATGTGCAGCAAGGCGCTGCCGTAGGCCTTGGAACCGATGATCTGCTGCACGTCGGAGCCGCCGAGAAAGCGGATCTCATGTTTGCTGTTGACTGACTTGAAGTCTTTTTCCCAGGCCCGCAGGGTTTTCTCCTGGCGCGCGTTGAAGCCCATGTAGCCGTAGCCGTGGCAGAAGTCGGCATCGATTGCGTACTTGGCGATACGGTCCTTGATGATGTCGGCGCCCAGGTCGCTGATCTCGAAGATCTGGCGCAGGCCGTCTTCACCCACGTCCTTCTTGATCTTCTCCAGGTCATGACCGATGCCGGCCATGATCTGCCCGCCATTGCGCCCAGTGCCGCCGAACCCCAGGTAACGCGCCTCGAGCACCACGATGTTGGTGATGCCTTTTTCGGCGAGCTCCAGCGCGGTATTGATGCCGGAGAAACCGCCGCCAATGACCACAACATCGGCTTCCACGTCCTGTTCCAGCGTGGGGAAGCTGAGGTTGTATTTCTTGGTGGCCGTGTAATAGGTGGGCGTTTCGATATTGATCATGACGCAGCCTGACAAAGTGAAAGGAAACTCCGTTGCAACGCCTACGCAAGGCATTGCAGGGGATGGCCCTATTAAGAGCCCGGATGGGGGCGCCTGTCTTGATCATCCGTGCCGGGGTATTTGACCGAGCGCGCCATGGAGCCGAAACCTGCCCATGAAAAGTACAATCTTGGATCTGGAAGGTGCATTTTTCACCTGCCTGTGATTGCCCATACTGGACCGGCCTTAATCACTGATCCCGCTGTCTGTGCAACCTCAGGTTGCCGGGCAAAGGCGGGATTGGCAGATGCCAATAATAAAAGAGCCTGTCCATGAAAAAGCCAAACCCGCTGCTCGAAGACCTCAAGCCGATCCTGCCGGTCATTGCCGCCAATGCCTTCCAGGCGGAGAAAGACCGTAGCGTGCCTGCCGAGAATATAGCCTTGCTCAAAAGCATCGGCATGCACCGGGCCTTCCAACCGAAACCGTACGGTGGCATGGAGATTTCCCTGCCGCAGTTCGCCGATTGCATCGCGCTGCTGGCCGGTGCCTGTGCCAGCACGGCCTGGGCCATGAGCCTGTTGTGCACCCACAGCCATCAGTTGGCAATGTTCCCGGCCAAGGCCCAGCAGGAAATCTGGGGCGATGATCCCGATGCCACCGCCAGCAGCAGCATCGCGCCGTTTGGCCGCACCGAGGAAGTCGAGGGCGGTGTGATGTTCAGCGGTGAAATGGGCTGGAGCAGCGGCTGCGATCATGCCGAATGGGCGATCGTGGGGTTTCGCCGTAAAAACGCCGAAGGCGCCCAGGACTATTGCTTTGCGGTGCTGCCACGCAGCGACTATGAGATTCGCGATGACTGGTTCGCGGTGGGCATGCGCGGCAGTGGCAGCAAGACGTTGATCATTGACAACGCTTTCGTGCCGGAACACCGGATCCAGAAAGCCAGGGACATGATGGAGGGCAGGTCCGGCGGATTCGGCCTGTACCCCGACAGCAAGATTTTCTACTCGCCATACCGACCCTACTTCGCCAGTGGTTTCTCCACGGTCAGCCTGGGCGTGGCTGAACGCATGCTGGAGGTCTTTCGCGAGAAAACCCGCAACCGCGTGCGGGCCTACACCGGTGCGGCAGTCGGTGCCGCTACCCCGGCGTTGATGCGCCTGGCCGAGTCGACCCATCAGGTGGCCGCGGCCCGTGCCTTTCTGGAGAAAACCTGGCAGGAACACGCCGAATACGGCGAGCGCCACGAATACCCCAGCCGGGAAACCCTGGCGTTCTGGCGGACCAACCAGGGCTACGCCACCAAGATGTGCATCCAGGCCGTCGATCGCTTGATGGAGGCGGCCGGCGGTGGCGCCTGGTTCGAAAGCAATGAGTTGCAACGGCTGTTCCGCGACGCCCACCTGACCGGCGCCCATGCCTATACCGACTATGACGTCTGCGCGCAGATTCTCGGTCGTGAGCTGATGGGCCTTGAGCCTGATCCTTCCATGGTTTGACCGCCTGTTCGCTGAAACCTAGAACAATAATCGAGGCCGCCGCTCGAGGCGGCCGGGAGTCTTGCATGTCCAGTCTTTGTGATACCGCTTTCGATACCCGTGCGTTCCGCCGGGCCCTGGGTAACTTCGCCACCGGCGTGACCGTGGTCACCGCTGCCACTGAAGATGGCCGCAAGGTCGGTGTGACGGCCAACAGTTTCAACTCGGTGTCCCTGGACCCGCCATTGATCCTGTGGAGCATCGACAAGCGTTCGAGCAGCCATGGCGTGTTCGAAGCCGCCAGCCACTTTGCGGTGAATGTGCTGGCCGCCGACCAGATCGATCTGTCGAACAACTTCGCACGACCCAAGGAGGACCGCTTCGCTGAAATCGAATTCGAGGCCGGCGAAGGCGGCGCCCCGGTGTTTGTCGATTGCTCGGCGCGTTTTCACTGTGAAAAATTCCAGCAGGTCGATGGCGGCGATCACTGGATCATGATCGGCAAGGTCGTGGCGTTTGATGATTTCGGCCGCTCTCCATTGCTCTATCACCAGGGCGCCTACTCGATGGTGCTGCCCCACACTCGCATGACCAAACGGGAAGAGGGTCAGTCCCCGAGCAGTCACTTCCAGGGGCGCTTGAGCCACAACCTGTATTACCTGATGACCCAGGCACTGCGGGCCTATCAGGCCAGCTATCAGCCGCGTCAGTTGTCCACCGGCTTGCGCACCAGTGAGGCGCGGATGTTGATGGTGCTGGAGAACGACGCCGGGCTGAACCTGTGCGACCTGCAGCGGGAAGTGGCGATGCCGGCGCGCGAGATCGAAGAAGCCGTGGCCAACCTCAAGCGCAAGGGCCTGGTGAGCGATGAAGGCGAGCGGGTACGCCTGACTGCCAAGGGTATCGATGAGACCGAAGGGCTCTGGACGATTGCCAAGGAGCAGCAGGACAAGGTGTTCGACCAGTTCAGCGAGGAACAGGTCGAGCACTTCAAGCAGGTGCTCAAGGGCGTGATCAAGGGCGCTTGAGCGCCCTGTGGGAGCGAGCTTGCTCGCGATGGCGGTGGACCCGCCGATATTGATGTCGACTGGATGGGCCCTATCGCGAGCAAGCTCGCTCCCACAGGGTTATGTGTGTGGCCCAGCTACAGATTCTGTGAACGGATAGTCCGGCATGGGTTGGAAGCTGTTAAGATTTAGTTAACTCATTAACTAAATCTTTCTCGCGAACATACTCATGCCCAAGTTGCGCCAATCCTTGACCCTGACCCTGCTCCAGGCCCGTGAATCGGCCATGGGGTTTTTCCGGCCTTCCCTCAATCAACATGGCTTGACCGAGCAGCAATGGCGAGTCATCCGTATTCTCAGCCAGCACGATGAGCTGGAGATCAATCGCCTGGCCGAACTGGCCTGCATCCTCAAGCCCAGCATGACCGGCGTGTTGGTGCGCATGGAAGCGGCGGGCATGGTGGTGCGGCGCAAGGCCGAACAGGATCAGCGACGAGTGCTGGTGCGCCTGGCGCCGCAAGGGCAGGCGAGTTTTGATTCGATGAGCCAGAGCATGGAAGAGAATTACCAGCGTCTGCAGGACAAGTTGGGGGAGGAAAAATTGCAGACGTTGCTGGGCTTGCTCAATGACCTGAAGGCGATCAGGCGCTGAGACCCCGGGCTGGTTGTTTTCTGTGGGAGCAAGGCTTGCCCGCGATGAAGACGCTGCGGTCTTTCAGAGACCGAGGTGCCTGTTTCGCGAGCAAGCTTTGCTCCCACAGATCCCCTTGCCACAAGGTATTTGATACCGATCAGTACACGCCGCCAGCCGCAGGTTTTGGCGTGTCTTTGAACGTCGCCGCCAGCGTCTGCAAGCCCCGCATCAACACCGTCGTATCCACGCCCACCGCGACAAACGCCGCGCCGAGTTCGATATAGCGCCGGGCCAGTTTTTCATCGGCGCTGAGAATCCCGGCTGCCTTGCCGGCCTGGCGGATGCGGGCGATGGCGTCTTCGATGGCCGCTTGCACCTCCGGGTGACCGGGGTTGCCGCGAAAACCCATGGACGCGCTCAGGTCCGCCGGGCCGATAAAGACCCCATCCACACCTTCCACTGCCGCAATGGCATCCAGGTTGGCCAGGCCTTCGCGGCTCTCGATCTGGACCAACAGGCACATCTGTTCATCGGCCTTGTCGAGGTAACCGGGGATGCTGTTCCAGCGTGACGCCCGGGCCAGTGCGCTGCCGACGCCGCGTACGCCATGGGGCGGGTAGTGGATGGCGCGCACCAGTTCGCGCGCCTGGTCGGCGCTTTCCACCATCGGCACCAGCAGGGTTTGCACGCCAATATCGAGCACTTGCTTGATCAGCGCCGTGTCACCGATCACCGGGCGTATCACCGGTTGGCTGGGGTAGGGTGCCACGGCCTGGAGCTGGCCGAGCAAGGTGCGCAAGTCGTTGGGCGCGTGTTCACCGTCGATCAGCAGCCAGTCGAAGCCGGCGTTGGCCGCCAGTTCCGCACAGTAGGCATCGGCCAACCCCAGCCACAGGCCGATCTGCGCCTCGCCGCTGCGCAGGCGTTGCTTGAAGATATTGATGGGCATGTCCATGAAACGGTCTCCGATCAGACGAAACGGCAGGCGATGGAACCGAGCATGTCGTAGTCGACATGGAAGGTATCGCCGGGGTTGGCTGCCACGGGGCGGGTGAAGGAACCACCGAGGATGATCTGTCCCGGTTGCAGGGTGACGTCATAGGCCGCCAGTTTGTTCGCCAGCCAGGCCACGCCTTTGGCCGGGTGATTGAGCACCGCCGCCGAGACGCCGGACTCTTCGATCACGCCGTTGCGGTAGAGCACCGCCGGCACCTTGCGCAGGTCGATCTCGGTCGGGCGTACGGCGCGACCGCCCATGACCACGCCGGCATTGGCGGCGTTGTCGGAGATGGTGTCGAACACTTTGCGGGTCGCCTTGGTCTGCGGGTCGATCTGCTGGATGCGCGCATCGATGATTTCCAGCGCCGGGATCACCCATTCGGTGGCGTCGAGCACGTCGAACACCGTCACGTTCGGGCCCTTCAACGGCTTGCCGAGAATGAACGCCAGCTCCACTTCCACCCGTGGCACGATGAAACGCTCGAACGGGATGTCGGTGCCTTCGTCAAAGAACATGTCGTCCAGCAGCGCGCCGTAGTCCGGCTCAGTGATGTTCGACGACACCTGCATGGCCCGGGAGGTCAGGCCGATCTTGTGGCCGACCAGCTTGCGGCCGTCCTTGATTTTCTGCGCGACCCAGGCTCGCTGGATGGCGTAGGCATCCTCGATCGTGATGTCCGGGTGATCGAGGGAAAACTGCCGCACCTGCTCGCGGGAGCGTTCGGCATGGTCGAGGCGGGCGGCGGCTTGTTGGATGAGGTTCTGGTCAAGCATGGCAAGGGTCTCTTATTGAGGGTTGACGATGGCGGCCCGGGTGCGCAGCACCAGCAAGCCGCCAAGGGCGATGAGCAGGGCCAGCACATACAAGGCGAGGCTGGCGCTCTGGGTGGTGTCGCGCATCCAGCCGATCAGGTAGGGCGCGAAGAATGAGGCGATGCTGCCGAAGGAGCTGATCAGCGCGATGCCGGCGGCCTGGGTGCCGTTGGACAGGAAGGCTGACGGTAGCTGCCAGAACATCGGCAACGCCGCACTGGCGCCCATGCCGGCGACAATCAGGCCGCTGAGCACCAGGATCGGATTGCCGGGTGAGAGCCCGGTGACCGCAATGCCCAGCGCGGCCATCAACAGCGGCACGCACAGGTGCCAGCGGCGTTCGCGATGGCGGTCGGAGGAGCGCCCGCAGCCGATCATGAAGAAACAGCCGGCCAGGTAGGGCACCGCGCTGAGCAGCCCGACCTTGCCGTCGCTGCCGATGCCGGCGCCATGGATCAGGGTGGGCATCCAGAAGGCCAGGGTGTTCACCGCCAGCATCACGGCGAAGTACACCGCCACCAACAACCAGACCTGCGGATTGTTGAGGATCGCCGAAAACGAGGTGATGGATTTGCGCTGTTCTTCAAGGCTCAGTTGTTCGCGCAACTGCTGCTTGGCGTGCGGCGTGAGCCAACTGACCGTCTCGAAATTGTCCGGCAGGCACTTGAGCACAACAAGGCCGAGCAGGATCACCGGCAGCCCTTCGATGACGAACATCCACTGCCAGCCGCGCAAACCGCCAACATCATGAAAGTGCTCGAGAATACCGCCGGACAAAGGCCCGCCAATCACCCCGGCCATCGGTACGGCGATGGCAAACAACGCGGTTACCTGGGCCCGACGCCGGGCTGGATACCAGCGGTTGAGAAAGACCAGGATGCCAGGAAAGAAACCGGCCTCGGCCACGCCCAGCAGAAAGCGCAACACGTAGAAACCGGCGGCGCTGTCGATAAGGAACATGCCGGTGGACAAGGCGCCCCAAACCACCATCAGCGTGGCGATCCAGCGCCGCGGACCGACCCGGTCCAGGGCCATGTTGCTGGGCACCCCAAACAGCGCGTAGGCGATGAAGAACAGCCCTGCGCCGAAGCCGTAGACCGTGTCGCTGAACTGCAGGTCGGCGCTCATTTGCATCTTCGCGAAGCCGATGTTGATGCGATCCAGGTGGGCAAAGAGGTAACAGACCAGCAGCAGCGGCATCAGCCGCCAGGTGATGGTGGCATGGGTGCGGTCGTGCGCGACGGTGCCGGCAGTGTCGGCGGTATTGGCTGTGCTCATGATCTTGTACTTTTTGTCAGAGGGGCCGATGGGGAACGCCAGGCAGATGGATTCAGGTGGCCTGGCCCTTGAGGAAGGCGTGGACGTTGTTGGCCTTGAAGTTGAGCTGTTCGTGCAGCTCGATCATCTCGAATGACAGGGCCAGCAGGCGTTGGGCCTGGAGCTCGGCGAAGTGCGCGGTGATCACCTCGAAGAGTTTTTCCGCGACTTTCTGGCGGGTGGCCAGGTCACGGCCGTGGCCGACTTTCAAGGTCATGTGCACGAAGGCGTAGTCGTGCTTGCCGTCGGCCATGCGCCAGGTGTCCAGGCGCAGGCCGCGGCTGCGGAT
>Ga0065704_10000465_pt1 | contig 20255 bp, 19 predicted proteins | sample SwiRhicommuniRL2_FD_59091 | JGI IMG/M metagenome (GOLD analysis project Ga0065704, IMG submission 59091) | Switchgrass rhizosphere bacterial communities from Rose Lake, Michigan, USA - RL2 v2 (version 2) | ecosystem: Host-associated > Plants > Roots > Rhizosphere > Soil | place: East Lansing, MI
GTTGTCGTAATAGCAAAAAGATAATAACAATACTATACAAATTTTCCACTTATGAGTCAACCATCATCAAAGTAAGGGAAAAGTTTAGAGGTGTCCCGAGGTAAGATGTTCAATCGCGTGACTATCAATTTCCCGCGAAGTATAATGAAACAATATGTCTGTCTTTTCCGATAAACGCATTACGCTTGGGGTGACCGGTTCGATCGCGGCCTACAAAGCCGCGGACCTTGCCTCCAAACTTACACAGGCCGGCGCGCAGGTAGATGTGATCCTTAGTGGCGCGGCAGAAAAATTTGTCACGCCGCTGACCTTTCAATCCGTCACAGGACGCCGCGCCTATATGGATAATGACTTATGGGGAAATGAAGCGCACGTTCTTCACGTGGGATTGGGACATGCCGCGGATCTGCTTGTCATCGCGCCGTGTACAGCTAACACGATTGCGAAACTCGCCAACGGACAAGCGGACAACTTATTGACGGTCACTGCTTTGGCAATGCGCTCTCCACTTCTGATCGCACCCGCCATGGATGGTGGTATGTACGATCATCCAGCGACGCAGGAAAATATCGAGACGCTAAAAAAGCGTGGTGTAACNTTTATCGGCCCAGCAGAGGGACATCTTGCCTCGGGACTCACTGGCTTAGGACGCCTGCTCGAGACAGCCGATATCATCGGACACATTCGCCTCATCCTTGGGCAGAAGGGGCTGCTCACGGGAAGGAAAATTATTATCACTGCAGGAGGGACGCAGGAGCCTCTCGACCCTGTGCGCGTACTTACAAACCGCTCCTCCGGCAGACAGGGGTATGCCCTCACACAAGCTGCGCTGGACATGGGCGCGCACGTAATATTAGTTACTACACCAACGTCATTGACCCCGCCAATCGGCGCGCACGTTGTCCATGTGGAAACGGCAAAACAAATGCTCGATGCTGTATTAAAAGAATCGGGTGAAAGTGACGCGCTCATTATGGCAGCCGCCGTGGCAGACTTCCGTCCGAAGAATCTGGCAAAGGACAAAATCAAGAAAGAGAGCGGGATTCCGCAGATCGAACTGGAAGCGACAGAAGATATTTTAAAAACGGTAGCAGGCACAAGGTCAAGAAAGCTCGCGTTGAGCCCAGTCGAAACGAAACGGCCGCGCGTCTTGGTGGGATTTGCAGCCGAGTCGCGCGATCTCCTTGAAAACGCGGCACATAAGTTACAATCCAAAGGTCTGGATTTTATCGCTGCTAACGACATCTCTGCGGATGATGCAGGCTTTGCAGTCGAAACAAACCGCATTACACTTTTATTTGCGGACGGACATCAGGAAAGTTTGCCGTTGATGAGTAAGTCTGAAGTGGCTGAAGTGATTTTGGTGCGGGTTGCAAAACTATTGGAGTAATATGCGAATTTTGGTGATCTCTGACATTCATGCGAATTACACGGCATTCGAGGCTGTTTTGGATGACGCGGGCACAGTCGATGAAACCTGGTGCCTGGGCGATATGGTGGGCTATGGCCCCGACCCTAATGCCGTGATGGAGCTGATCCGTGAGATCCCCAACCTCACCTGTCTGCTCGGGAATCATGATGTCGCGGTGATTGGCAGGATTCCGTTTGAGGCGTTTAATGGGGACGCGCGCCGTACGCTTGAATATCATGAACGTGTGCTGACCGCGGACAACATGGATTTCTTGCGTTCGCTGCCTTCCAATCTCAAGGTGCGTGGGGACGCCAGTCTGGTGCATGGCAGTCCGCGTGATTCAGTCTGGGAATATATTTTGAACACGCTTTCGGCGCGCTTGAATTTTGATCATTTCACGACGCCCTGGTGTTTTGTGGGACATTCTCATCTTCAGTGCATGTTCCAGCTTGACCAGAGGACCGATCGCGTTAATCTTAAGCCGATCAGGGTGGGGGAAGTGATCCAACTACAGCCGAGGTTGATCGCTAACCCGGGCTCAGTGGGCCAACCGCGTGACCGAGACCCGCGCGCCGCCTATGCCATTTACGACACGATCGCCAAAACCTGGGAACCACGCCGGGCGGTCTATAACATTCCTGAAGTGCAACAGCGGATCCGCGAAGCAGGGCTGCCAGAAAAGCACGCTCTACGAATCGCTGAGGGGTGGTAAGTCCCACCTGCCTCGCGGGACGGAGGGGGCGGGAACATTTAATAAATAGTCATCGTCCTTCGGGTGAAATCGCTGTACTTTCATGAAGGAGAAAAATAATGAAACGCACTCTATTTATCGTTCTTTCCGTTGTTGTCGTATTCCTTCTCATTGGGATTACCTTTGTGCGGCTGACTACTCCCAGAGTAGGACAAACATTTAGCACTATAAGTAATGCGCTACCTGGAGCTGAGCCATCTTTTGGCATGGGTGGCGGCGCTGCGCCTGCCCTGGAGGCGCCCGCACCAGCCTCCGACGCTGCCAGAAACGCAGTGGATGCCTATAGCACAACAGGACAAGTTGCTCAGGAACGTCTCGTCATTGAGAACGCCGACTTGAGCATTGTGGTCAAAGATCCAAAGACCCGCATGAAGGAGATCAGCGATCTCGCCAAGCAAATGGGCGGGTTCGTCGTCTCTTCCAATATGTATCAGAACACCTCTTCCACGGGTAAGCAAGTACCTCAAGGTAGCATTGTCATCCGTGTGCCGTCAGAGAAGTTGGATGAGGCACTGTCAAAGATCAAAGAAGGCGCGATCGATGTTCCTACTGAAAACCGCTCCGGTCAGGACGTGACCAGCCAGTACGTGGATTTGCAGGCTCAACTCACAGCCAAGCAAGCTGCTGAAAAGAAACTGCTTGAGATCATGGATAAAGCGACAAGAGCCGAAGATGTGCTCGCTATCTATCTACAAGTGCAAACGGTCCAGACTGAAATCGAACAATTGAAGGGACAGATCAAGTATTTGGAAGAATCGGCCGCGCTTTCCGCAATTAGTGTCCAATTGATCGCAGAGGAAAGCACCCAGCCCATCGTGGTCGGTCCGTGGAAACCAGAAGGTGCCGCGAAACAAGCCATCCAGGATTTGATCTTCTTCTTCCAGAATTTTGTAGATCTCCTGATCCGCTTCGTCCTGTTGACTCTGCCCGCCCTGATCCTGATTGCCATCCCATTGTTCCTGGTCTATCTTGTCGGACGCGCAGTATATCGCCGAATTCGAAGATCGAGAGTTAGTGTGGATGAGGTAAAAAGCGAAGCAGTGAAAAAGTAATTTCGTTTCTTACGAAGGTTATGAAATGAAAGACCGCCATCTCTGGCGGTCTTTCTTCTTTTAGCATTCTGGCATAATATTCCAAGGTATCGTTCCGCCGCCGAGGCTGGCGGCTCATGCACAAGAGAAGGTTATAATTTCCTCGATGGATAAACTTGTTCACGACGCGCAAACGCTATTCAACGTTCATCTCACCGCGCGTCAGGTGATGGCATTAGCCACCTATGAAAAAGAATTGCTCGAATGGAATCAGAAGTTCAATCTTACAGCCATCCGTGATTCGGAATCCATCCGCACAAAGCACTTCCTGGATTCATTTTCCTGCGTCCTGGCATGGAAGGCCTCGCCGCCCAATCAACTCATTGATATTGGTACAGGCGCAGGGCTCCCTGGCATTCCCCTTAAGATCCTTTATCCAAATTTGAAATTGACTCTGGTGGAATCAGTTGGCAAGAAAGCGATGTTCTGCCAGCATGTGGTCCGTGCACTGGGGCTGGATCATGTAGATGTGGTCCAATGCCGCGCGGAAGATTTAGGGCAAAAGCCGGAACACCGCGAAAAGTATGAGTGGGCGATTGCGCGCGCAGTGGCAAATCTTAATGTGCTGAGTGAATATTTAATTCCACTGGTCAGAGTTGGCGGAGCGATGCTTGCCCAAAAAGGCGAAAGTGGACCCGCTGAGGCGCAGTCCGCGGAAGAGGCAATGAAATTATTGGGCGGGAAATTGAAACAACTGATCCCGGTCAATTTACCGGGCGTTGTGGATGATCGTTATCTGGTCGTGGTGGAAAAGGTTGCGGCGACGCCTCCCAAATATCCGCGCAAGCCGGGCATACCGATGAAGCAGCCGTTGTGAAGTAGTTATCAGCATTAAGCGATTCAGGGCCTGGTTGCAATTTCGCTGATTATCGTGTTTGAGTTCAGGTTAAATTCAAGCAATGATTCTCCATAGTTCTTTTCAACTGTCAAAATATTATCTTCGGTCCATGAAATTGTCGAAAAACAGGTATCAGAGGATTCGAGAAGGATTCGCTCACTCCCAGAGCGAGTATCAACTAATCGCAGTGAATAATTATTTCTTTCTCCCTGATCGGCATATGTCACAGTGGAATATACAAACTCTAATCCATCTTGTGACCAAACATAGCCTCCTCCTTCACTAAAATCATTTTTAGGAAAAATATTTTTTAGCTGACCTGTAGTTATGTCAAGAATTTTCAAATCCCGCGCGCGTGCTCCATAGACAAGACGCCTATCAGTGGGTGAAAAAGAAAATCCATACCACCAAAAAGTATTATTTTGAGGAAGGAGCGCTGTTACACTTCCTGTTTGCAGATCAAGTCGAAACAATCCCGCGCCACTATCCCAACCGCTAACAAAGCACTCACCTCCATCTCCACCCAGAAACGAATTGAAATATGCGTATCTTCCATCATTCGACCAGTGTACAACCGACATTCCTCCATCAGGTACAAAATCCATTTTGGGAATATATTTTTGATAGAGCAATTTCCACAAAACTTGTGTCTCTCTACTTGATAATGTCATTATCAAGTCATGATCGTTTTCACTGTAGCATAATTGCACCAGCCACAGACCATCAGGGGAATACCCTGGTTGGTAGTAACTATCCTTACATATGTGCGGAAATTGAGACGCTGAAGTTTGCGCTACAGATACAGTAGATGAGATATTATCAGATTGAACAATTTGAGTTTGATTCGGGGTTGCGCTAGGTAGTGGCGTAAAGGTTTGTCCTACAGTACTTGCTAAATCATTAGCATCAGACACAAGTTGAGTAAATTGAGGGGTTATTGATGTTGGGTTACTTACTGGAGTTATTGTACCGCACCCAGTAGCAAGCAGTAATACCACAAAAACAAGCACTCGATGATAAAAGGTAGTTGTAAGTTTCATTTAATCCATTTCTTATCCCGCTGATACCTCATTACTAACTAACGACTTTCATCTACAATCGTGATCTTATCTTCCTTGTTGGGAATGATACATAAGAACTCAAATGGTTCTTCGCCTATGTTTTCATAGGAATGGATGGCACCCTCGGGAATGAAAACCACATCACCTGTTTTGACTTGAAATGTGTCTTCGCCAATGGTGATCGTCGCTTGGCCACGCAGTACGTATTGTTCATGCTCCAATGTGTTGGTATGACGCGGCATCCCGCCTCCCTTTTGCATGGAAAATTTTCGCAATGCAAAGTTGGGACCTTCCTGCGAGGAAATCAAAACCTGGATGGTTGTATCTTTTCCCGCAGCGACATTTTTCGCTTCGACATCCGTTGAATGTTTGATAGGCATACTTAACTCTCCTTGTTCTGCCGCTGGCATCAGCGGCGTATTAAAAGCGCCGATGACGGCATCTGGCGCTAAACTATGGTGTCCCGGTATTCGTTGGCCAGGGCGTATACGTCGGCGCGATGGGCAATGCCAAAGTGGGCAGGATCGTCATGGTTGACAAGGGAGTCTGCGTGGACAACGGCGTCTTCGTCAGGGTTGGGGTTGGAGTAATCGTGGGAGTAGGAGTCGAGTTACCATTCCGGCTAAGCAGACCCAGGCTGAAAACAGCCGCAGCCCCCATCACCAGCATAATCCCTGCAATGATCCCGATGAGCCAGGGCATCCAATTCACATTCTTCCGGACGACCAGCTTGAAATTGGGAGGCACCGCGATCAACACCACGGTGATGTTGTCATGTCCGCCGCGCGAGTTAGCGAGCTCGATCAGAGCTCGGGAGGCCTCCTTCAAATTTGGCTTCGAACGGATTACCTCGAGGATTTCATCGTTCCAGATAAGATCAGTGAGTCCATCACTGCATAAAAGCAAAATATCGCTCGGCTGGAGTTGCAGACCCTGATTGTTCTCGGCATGTTGATCGCCTTCATCATTAAATAATTTCAAACGGAAATCGGGGTCAGGGGGAGTTGGCGAACCCAAATAACGGCGGATGACATGTACGTTCGGATGCTGACGCGCCATCTCAGGCGTGAGGACGCCTCGCTCGATCGCCTCCTGCACCCAGGTATGATCAACAGTCAACTGTTGAATGCGCCCGCCCCGGACGAGATAAATGCGTGAGTCTCCCACATAAGCGGTATGAAGTTTATCGCCAACGATCCAGGCCGTTGCACATGTCGCACCCATGCCTTTCAAATTCTCATTTGACTCCGAGTGCGCAGCAATGGCATCGCTGGCTTCGATCACAGCCTCTTCAATGGTGCGGCGGATATGATGACCGTCGCTTCGGGCGACCACTTGCATCATATGATTGACCGCCAGCTCCGCCGCCACCTCGCCGGCCCGGTGTCCGCCAATGCCATCTGCCAGGACTGCAAAGACGACAGGCGTTCTGTCGCGCTTATCCAGCACAAACGACGCCACGGCATAACGGTCCTCATTATTCTTGCCCGTCATACCGGGATGCGTTTGAGCATCGACATTCAAATGAGCGCGCGTGATACGTATCATGCAGATTTCTTTGAGATAACCTTGGGTTCAGACTCAGCCGGCGGCTGGTTCAGATCAAAGCGATACATCAACTGCCCAAAGTTGATCCTGTCCCCATGCGCCAGGCGACGACCTTCACGCGTGACCGGTTCAAAATTGACCCAGGTGCCCGCGACCGAGCCGTGGTCATAAATCAGAAAGCCACCATCCTCTGTCAGCTTGATGCGGGCATGTAAGGGTGAAATCGACGGATCATCGAGCACGCGCATGGATTGGACGGGGTCTGTACCAAACGTCATTTCCTTTCCCAGAACTGGAATAGGCGAGGCACTGGCCGGCTCGCCACCGTTGGTCAACCGAGTGAGGTAAGCAGGCGCTTCAGGCACGCGGCTGGCTGGCTTAGGTCGAAACCAGACGGCGCGACGCGGCATCGTCTTTGACTTTTTTGTAGCAGACGACCGCCGGTCGGGCGGTTCTGTCAATGCGACAACTGGTTGTGTCAATGGGTCTTCAAATTGCTTGCGCGTCTGCTGTCGCTTCTTGAATAAGCCTCCGCCCACTACGCCTCGTAAAAGAATGACCACTAAAGCGAGGCCGGCCAATCCAATGGCACCCAGGACCAGATACGAGCGATAACGCCCTAGCAGAGCCTGTATCCCTCTCGGTGGCTGTGTGACCGTTAATGAAACGGGAATACCCATACTGGATTTTTGCAAACCCAGTACATCCTCTGCCTCCACGCTGATCGCATGCTGACCACTCTTGTTGTAAAGACTCAGATCCCACGTGAAGCTTTCGAACGGCTTGGAAGTATTCTCGTCAACAACCTGGCCATCCACGTATAGGGCAGTGCGTTTCAAATCGCGCGGATGCCCATCCGGGAACTCCACGAGGATGTCTATCTTTTGTTGCTCAGGCAGAAGTGTATCCGCATAAGGATCCTCTGCCGGTGGCGCTCGTTTGATCTGCAACGGCGGTGAGACAAAGATCGGATTGGGCGGCTGAATATCCACGCTGAACGTTTGATCTGGCGCAGAGATCGTTCCCTGCGCTGATTTCACATCCAGGCCAAGTTCGTGATCACCGGCAGCGATGAGCGAGGAGGTGTATGTCAGTTTGTAGAGATGACGCAAAGGAGCGAAATCTATGGTGAGATCGGGGAAAGTTTCCTTGCCGGAGAAAGCAAAGAATGTCCCACTGGTTTGCAGGGCCAGTGACTTGAACGCATTGGCGCTGGCTGTGACGAAATATTGTTCTGCATCCACAAACCAGACATAGACTCGGACCTTTGCATCCACCGCACTTTTGATAAGCGGCGCGATCGTGTTATCAATGTTCGGGTCATCCATGTGCGGCGTGACGAAAAGGATGGCGCGCTTCATACCAGACTGTGGCGTGGTCGCGGTGACTGTATCCAACGCAATGGAAAGAGTCTGCAAATTGGGAGTGGTATTGCGGAAATCGGGTTTGAAGGAATCGAGGCTGACGAACCAATCCTTGGCGCTGGCGTGGGTGATGAGTGACCCGGATAACGAGACCAGGCTCAAGTCATCGCGCGAAGCGGCTGGCTGGGAACCCATCCATTCACCCAGGGCTTCCACTATCTTTGTGAAGCGTTGGACCGCGTTCCCATCCCGCACCGCCAGAGCAGCTCCCGGGTTGATCGCGACCACCAGTTGAACAGCCGCGTCTGATTCAGTCAGGCTATCGACAGAACGCGGCTGTCCATCTTCATATGTTGTCAGATCCGCTGGCTTGAGTCCGGTGACGAATTTGCCGCTCGCATCGTAGACATCCACCAGGGCAGTCACTTGCGGAAATTTTTCCACATCCACCAAGGCGATCTCAGCATAGGCTTGCGAAGCGGTTTGGGCGCGCGCGAACGCGGAAGGAAGCGCAAGTAGACTTACACTGAGAAGGATTGCAAGGATCCTACGCATTCGCCTCAAGAACTACCGGTGAGCTATCCTGCGGCTTGGCCGTCAGGCGCATATAAGTGAGAGTCCATGCGGATTCGGTATAGGCCGTGATGATCCCGTTGAGCACCCACGTGACTGGAATATAAAGACAAAGGCAAACTCCCGCGAAGATCATGGGAGTCCAGTTCTGCGCTTTGTTGACAGCAAACGTAATGGCAGCCGGGACCACAATCGCCAACACCGGCAGAGCAATGATGATGCCCACGATCACTCCAATGACCGCCAGAATGATCGCCATCAAAATGATGGGACCCAGGTTGGCGCGGAACACATCCCAGCCGCGGCTAATGGCAGGCAGAACTGGCAAATCTTCCAATACGATGGCATTCTCTGCCTGGCGGATGATCGTGCTGACAACAAACATCACGGGCACAAGCAGACAGAAACAACCAATGAGAAGCGGGATCATTCCTACAAGTCCAATATTCGCGGCATCATTTCCATTGCCGGCAGAAACCGCGAATGCAACCAATCCTGCAATTAATACTGCAAACACGATCAGGACCGGGATGGCAATGATCAGCGATAGGCCAAAGACTCGCCAAAAGTAGGGCATGCTCTCACTGAACAATTGGCCGAAGATTAATTTTTCAGCGCCACCTTCTGCCTGGAATGTACCGCGGATTAAACCAACTTTGCCAATCGTGCCAAGGAAAATGGTTACAGCCCAGATCAACAAAATAAGGATACATCCGACAACAATAACTGTCACCAAATTTTGTTGAATGAACTGGAAAACACGCATCACTTCCGGTGGGAGCTGACCGGGACCACCATTTCCTCCGCCTCCACCGCCTGAATTACCACGGAAGTTTTCACTACCGCGACTGCATCCGGCGAAGATGCCAAAGATCCACAAAACCTTGTGTTTCCAAATGATTTGCCAGGCCCGGGAGAGGACCTCTCCAAAGTTGAAATTCATCGTGACTCCTTTATGGTGTTGCTTCCACGGTTCCCGGAAGCGGCTGCAATTTTGGACTGCGTGTGAAATGCAGATAAGTCAGTACCCATGCAGATTTTGTAAATACCATTGAAAATCCACTAATAAACGCAAACAAGGGAATAAAAGCCAGGGTCCACAAAATGGAAAGGAATAAAATTGGCCAATGGGTCTGGCGCTCCATAAACGTGAAGGGCGCAATAAAGAATGGGAGCATCATGGGCATCATCAACGCACCGGTAACCAGTCCAACCCCAAAATAGACCACCAGGGCCATTAAAGTAACAGGTAGGAGATTGTTGCGAAGTAAGCGCCAGCCTTGTCGGGCAGCCTCTGCAATCGTCATGTGATCAACAATAATTCCAATCGTGGCTTGCTCCATCCAAACCATGGAGCCGAAAAGCAGAGGGTAGATGAGGAGAGTCAGAGGCATCATGCAAAGGACTGCCAATCCCAACGTCAGGATCGTCAACAAAAGTATCAAAGCCTGAATGACAAGATTTATCAACGTCATACCGACGGCAAACAAAAGCACAAGCCCCAGCACACGCCAGAAAAAGGGAAAACTCCGTTTCAGTAAATCAATCGCTGAAATATTTTCGCCATCCTCGTTTGCATTTAAAACACCCAACGTCACGGATGTTTGCGCAAGGACGCTCATTGGATATAACACGACGATAAAAAGTAAAAAGAAAATGACATACCCAACCATTAATACGAGGATAGACCTCAAATCGATTTTTGAATTCTGCATCAAGACGGGAAAAAGAATTGGAGAGAACATGAGTGGAAACATGATGGACACGAAAAAACCAAACAAAATTCCAATGATCCACAGCACCTTATGTTTCCATGTAATTTGCCATGCACGGCTTAATACTTCCCCAATGTCAAAGTTCATTGCTACTCCCATTCGATCGTGGCGGGTGGCTTGCTCGTAATATCATACACCACGCGGTTTATTCCGTCTACTTCGTTGACAATGCGGTTCGAGACCCTCGCCAGCAGGTCATGGGGCAGGCGCGCCCAGTCAGCGGTCATGAAATCCTCGGTCGTTACGGCCCGGATCGCCACGGCTTCCTGATAGGTCCGCTGGTCACCCATGACGCCCACCGAACGGACCGGCAATAAAACCGCGAAGGCTTGGGAGGTCTCCGCTTTCTTGCCTAAAAATCCTGCTTTGGACAATTCCTCGAGCAGGATCGCGTCCGCCGCCCGCAGACGGGACACGCGCTCACGCGTTACTTCCCCGAGACAGCGCACGGTCAGGCCTGGACCCGGGAACGGCTGCCGCCAAACCAGCGATTCCGGCAGCCCGAGCGCTTCCCCCACCGCCCGAACTTCATCCTTGAACAAATATCGCAGTGGCTCGACCAGTTCGAATTGCATATCTTCGGGCAACCCGCCCACGTTATGGTGTGACTTGATCCTCTCCGCTTTGTCCCGCTCGGGCCCGGACGACTCAACTACATCGGGATAGATCGTCCCCTGTACCAGAAACCTGGGTTGACCCAATTGCTTCGCCTGCCCCTCAAACACGCGGATAAATTTCTCACCCACAATTTTGCGTTTCTGTTCGGGTTCAGTAATTCCCTTAAGCCCGGAAAAAAAATCTTCACTTGCATCGACCGTGATTAATTCAGCATGTAAGTGATTACGAAATGCTAATGCGACTTGGCCTCCCTCATTTTTCCGCAATAAACCTGTGTCCACAAACACGGCGACCAATTGATCGCCGATGGCTTTATGGACAAGCGCCGCCGCAACCGACGAATCCACGCCGCCACTTACGGCTGCGAGCACGCGTTCGTCTCCTACCTGTCTTTGAATCCGTGCCACGGATTCTTCCATGATGGAGGCCGGCGTCCAGTTCGGTTTGACGCCACAAATTTCCACCGCGAAATGCTTGAGTAACTTCTCTCCGTTTGGCGTGTGATGTACTTCGGGGTGGAACTGCACACCGAAATATTTGCGCTTCATATCACCCATCGCCGCGAAGGGACTATTTCCACTGCGCGCCAGTGCGATGAAGCCCTCAGGGAGTTTTGTGATCCGGTCTCCATGTGACATCCATACTTTGGATACAGCCTCCAGCATGGTACCTGGAATGGTTGGCTCGATCTCGGCCGGGCCATATTCGCGCTGCGCAGAGGGGTCAACCTGTCCGCCGAGCGCGTACGTCAGGGCTTGCATTCCATAACAAATGCCGAGGATTGGCAGGCCTGTTTTGAAGATGAAATCCTGAATATAGGGCGCGCCCTCTTCATAAACAGATTTCGGTCCCCCCGATAGAACAAAACCCTTGGGCTGGATCGCAAGGATTTTTTCCATCGGCGCGTCCCAGGGAAATAACTCACAATAGACCTGCGCTTCGCGCACCCGCCGTGCAATGATCTGAGCATATTGAGAACCGAAGTCAAGGATGGCGATTGAGTCCATAATTATTGAAAGGTTTGAATGGTAGAGCTTTGAACGTCTGAAATCAAATGAAAATGTAACTGTGGAAAATCCTGAGCCCTCCCGCCATTGACGATCAAACGATAAGCACCTTCGGCGAGTTGAAATTCATTTACAAGGTTTTGAACAGTGGCATATAAGTCGGTGAGAAAACTTGTGTCTGATGGATCAAGCTCCTTTAATGAAGCGATCGCTTTCTTCGGCACCAGCAAAACATGAAATGGATAGGCTGGCTTTGGGTGATAAAAAGCTATCAATGTTTCTGTCTCACGTAATCGTTTTACGGGAATGGCAAAGCTCATATGTGCAAAAATCCAGCCGATCAAAGGAGCGAAAAGCCAAAGTAATTTGCGCATGACTTATGAAATGTCATTCTGAACAGAGCGAAAAATCTTTAACAGGAATACGACAGTCGAGACTCTCGCCTGCATGATTTGCCAAGCAAATCACACGCAGGTGCAAGTGTCGGTCGCACACTTGTCCTGGCCCCTGCGGGCGGTGCCAGGGTAAACGCTTCCTCACATCGTCCCGATTTCCTTCGGGAGAGTGACATGTCAAGCCGGCTCTCCAAACAGGATTTTGTCATCTTCCATTGAGGTGATACACGCCAGCGAATGGATTGGCACACCCAGTGATTTCAAAACGTTGCGTCCACCTTCAAAGGTTTTCTCGATCAACGCACCGATGCCAACAATCCTTGATCCTGAAGCTTCCGCAAGTCGCGCTAATCCCAAAATCGTCTGTCCGCTAGCGAGGAAGTCGTCGATGATCAATACCTTTTCTCCATTCGCCAGATATTCAGGCGAGACGATCAACTCAACCATGCGGCCCTTGGTATGAGAGGGCGCCAGGGTTAGATATACCTGGTCCGGCATAGTGATCGGCTTGGTCTTGCGCGCGTACACCACCGGCAAGCCAAGATGGATGGCGGTTGTTACCGCTGGGGCAATGCCCGAGATTTCAGCGGTCAGCACTTTTGTCGCGCCGACCGAAGCGAAGAGTCGCGCAAATTCCCTGCCACAGACATCCATCAACAGAGGATCCACTTGATGATTGACGAAACTATCCACCTTCAAAATCCCGCCTCCTAAATTTTTCCCATCCCGCAGAATCCGTTCTTCCAATTCCTTCACGTCGTCCTCCATGACCAGACAATTTTCTCGCATTGTACCACCCTACCCCCTCCGTCACTACGTGGCACCTCCCCCAAATACGAAACTGAAATTTTGGTTGAGAGATAAGATGATTATGTCGAATTTGGAGGACTTCGAAGCCTGCCGGAAAAGCAAAAGGGCAGCAGCAGGCGTGTGTTAGAATTCTTTTCCGTGACCGAGAACCCACAACTTATCCTGGCATCCAATTCGCCACGCCGTCGTCAATTGTTGTCCCTCGCTGGCTGGCAGTTCAGCGTATCCGCCGCGAATGTGGATGAAAACGAATATCCGAACGAATCGCCCTCTGATTACGTCTTAAGACTTGCAGAAACAAAAGCCCGCGCCATCCAGGCGGATGCAGATCAAATCATCCTTGCAGCAGATACCACCGTCGTGGATGGGATGGATATCCTGGGCAAGCCGAAAGACAGCGAGGAAGCCATCGGGATGCTCAGGTGTTTACGCGGACATACGCATCAGGTCTACACCGGCATTGCACTGCTCCGTCCAAGCGATGGACTTCTCCTCAAAGATCTCTGCGTTACAGATGTGCCAATGCGCGACTACTCGGACGAGGAGATTCACACATACGTTGCGACAGGTGATCCGCTCGATAAGGCCGGCGCGTATGCGATCCAGCATCCAGAGTTTCATCCCGTCGGCAACCTGGATGGCTGTTATGCCAGCGTGATGGGACTACCGATGTGTCACGTCATCCTTCTCCTGAGGAAAATGGACATCCGGCCCAACGCGGATGTTTTTGCCGGTTGTGAAACACTTTTGGAATATCAGTGTCCGGTTTCGAATGCCCTCTTGAATAATGTCATTGCGAGCACCGAAGGGATGAAGCAATCTCCTGTTAAACGCTAACCTCTTATCGAGTAGCGTCATCTATTTTAAGCAAAGATTGCTTCGTCGCAAAAACACTCCTCGCAATAACGTAAATGACTGAAAGGCACCACATGAAATTATTTCGCTGGCTAAACATCATTGTCATCCTGACGTTTCTAAGCGCCTGTAGTTCCACAGGGTTTGGACCGGTTTTCCCTACGGATACCGCGCTGCCGCAACCTCCCGTGACGATTGTCCATGCGCCCGATGTGGCTGCAGCACTGACCACCTATCTGGATGCATTCAAAGCGGATAATTACAATGCGATGTATGGATTGCTCAGCAAGGTCAGTCAGGATGCCATTACCCTCGAAGATTTTGCTAAACGCAACAAAGACGCACTAAATGAAATGAGCGCAGGTTCTTTTGATTATGAAGTGCTTTCCTCGCTGATCAATACCTATTCTTCAGAAGTTTCGTTTCGTGTGACCTATCACACTGCTCTCATTGGAGACATCCAACGCGATATGGTGGCCCGATTCACACTTGAAAACGAGGCCTGGAAACTTCAATGGGAAGACGGGCTCATTCTGCCAGAATTAGCCGGTGGCAACGTACTGCGTATGGATTACAGCACACCTTCGCGCGGCAATATTTATGACAAGAATGGGGATGTGCTCGCGGCGCAGTCCGATGCGTATGCCTTCCAGGTCATTCCAGGTGATGTTAGCGAGAAAGGCGAAGGAACATTGCTTTCCGAAGTCTGGAATTTATGCGGGATCAGCATGGAAGGTTTAGCCCAGGAGATCGCCAATACTCCGGCTCAATATGCCATTCCGCTTTGTGAAGCCTCTGACCAGGAATCGGAACGGATTCGCTCCATCGCACCCAGCGGCTTACAGTGGACGGATTACAACTCACGTTATTATTTCGAACAGGGAGTGGGTTCGAACATCGTTGGCTACACGTTGCCGATTGGTCCAGATCAGATGGATGAGTATCGCCGTCTCGGCTATAACGTTGATGAACGCGTTGGCGCGGCAGGGATCGAGAAGTGGGCAGAAAATTATCTGGCTGGCAAGCATGGTGGAACCTTGTATGTCATCAATCCATCTACAAGCCAAATTGTGACCAAGGTAGGCGAGAGTCAGCCCACCCCGGCTGACTCGGTTTACTTGACGATCGATCGCAACCTGCAATATTATGCTGAACAAGCCATCAAGGGGTTTACAGGTGCCGCTGTGGTGCTTGAACGCGATACAGGTCGTGTGCTTGCTATGGCATCTTCTCCCAGTTTCGACTCGAATTTATTCCAGCCCAATAATCCAAACAATTCATTGCTTGGTGATGTGCTTAATAGTCCCTACCAGCCCTTGATCAACCGCGCCACGCAGGGACAATATCCACTGGGTTCGGTATTCAAGCTGATTACAATGGCAGCGGGCATGGAAAGTGGTTTGTATACGGCTGACACACCCTTTGATTGTCAGTATGATTGGACAAAATTGCCCGACCGGGTGCGGCACGATTGGACCTGGCAACATTGCCAGGACAGAATAGGAAGAGGATTGGAATGTAACACGCCCGATAGCACTCCCTCCGGGCTGTTAACCCTGCCAGAAGGCTTAATGCGTTCCTGTAATCCCTTCTTCTGGGATATTGGCTACACTCTGTTTCAAAACAATCGCTCCAATGACATTGCCAATATGGCACGCGCGTTCGGCCTTGGAAGTCCAACTGGGATCGAACAGATCGAAGAGAACGCGGGGCAGATCAATGATCCAAATGGGGATCCGGTGGAAGTGGTAAATCAGGCGATTGGTCAGGGAACAGTCCAGGTCACGCCGTTGCAGGTTGCCCGGTTCATTGCTGCACTTGGCAATGGCGGCACACTCTATCGTCCACAGTTAGTGGAAAAAATCGACCCTGTGGATGGGGGAGCGGCTTTATTAGGTTTTAAACCGGAAGCGGTTGGCACTTTGCCCATTCAGCCATTCCGTATGGATGTCATCAAACAGGCGATGATCAACGTGGTGGAAGATAAGCGCGGTACTGCCAATTTCCGATTGCGCGGACTGCGCATCCCGGTAGCCGGCAAGACAGGCACAGCTGAATCCGGTTCAGGTCTGCCTCATGCCTGGTTCGCGGGCTACACTATGGCCAGCGAGTCTACCGGCAAACCGGATATTGCAATTGCGGTGATTCTCGAAAACCAGGGTGAAGGTTCTGACTGGGCGGCCCCGGTGTTCCAACGCATCGTTGAAACGTATTACTATGGCAGGCCTCAGACTGTTCTTTGGTTTGAATCCACGTTTGGTGTGACGGAAACACCAACCCCTTTAGGTGGTATCCCAACGGAAACGCCGAAGCCATGATGAGTCACAGAGCGCGGAGACTTTGAGAAAAAATCCAATGGGCTCTGTGATTTCCCCTGGCGCACAGTGCCAGGGATATGTGGTAAAGGTTTGTGATAAACAGGTTGAGTAATATTTGTCAAACGAACAATCTTTACAAGGTTTAATTATCAAAGCCCAGTCTGGTTTTTTTACAGTTGAAACCGGACAGGGCTTTATCGTTTCTCAATTACGGGGCAAGTTAAAACAGGGCAGAGCGATAGGCGATATTGCTTCAATCGGGGATAGGGTCCGGGTCACAATGTTAGCGGATGGAAGCGGGGTGATCGAAGAGGTCGAAAAGCGGAAGCGGGCCATCGTCCGGCTTGACCCAAGACCCCAGGGTGATTATCAACAAGTGCTGCTGGCAAACCCAGATCAGGCGGTCTTCGTCTTTGCGTGCGCCCATCCAAGTCCACGATTAAGAATGCTGGATCGTTTTCTGGTCATTGCCGAAAAACAAAATATACCGCCTGTCATCATTGCCAATAAAATCGATCTTGTGGAGAATGCAAAAAAGATTTTTGGCTTGTATGAAACGATCAGTTATCGTGTGCTTTACACGTCAACCAAAACCGGCGCAGGGATTGAAGATTTGAAATCAATCCTGGCCGGCAAAATCAGCGCGTTCGCGGGCCCGAGCGGGGCCGGCAAATCCAGTCTGCTGAATGCGATGCAGCCCGGGCTTGGGTTGGCCGTAAAAGAGATCAGCAAGGCAATGGATAAAGGCAAACATACCACTGTGACACGCCAGTTGTTTCCACTGGAAGGCGGTGGTTATGTGGCTGACACGCCAGGCTGGAAGTCTCTCGCGCTCTGGGATACCGAGCCGGAAGAGCTCGACGGATATTTCCCTGAACTACGCGAACTGGTACAGCATTGTCAATTCAATGATTGCACGCATACTCATGAACCGGGCTGTGCAGTACGTCGCGCACTGGATGAAGGTAAAATTCACCCGGAACGATATGAGTCTTATGTGAGGCTTCGCTTGGGCAAAGACTAAATGCTGAATATGATGACTGGCAACTGGAACCTGGTTGGACACGAATGGGCTGTGGACATGCTGAAAAAGCATGTCAGCCAAGGGACAACGCGTCATGCCTATCTGTTCGCGGGACCTCCGGGCCTGGGTCGCCGCACGCTGGCATTGCGCTTCGCCCAGGCCTTGAACTGCCAGACGCCGGTCGAGGCAGGGATCCCTTGCGGACAATGCCGCGACTGCAAACAAATCGAAGCCATGCAACACGCGGACTTGACCATCGTGCGGGCTGAATCCGAGGGTGGGACGTTGAAAGTGGATCAGATCCGTGAGGCGCGCCGGTCATTGACCCTCAAGCCGTACCAGTCAAACTATCGCGTGGCATTGTTTTTACGATTTCAGGAAGCCAACGACAATGCAGCCAATGCCTTATTGAAAACACTTGAAGAGGCACCTTCTTACGCTGTCTTGATATTAACGGCGGATCACCCTGAACAATTGTTACCCACCATCGTCTCACGCTGTGAAGTCTTACGCTTGAGGCCCCTGAAAATTGAGAGCGTTCAAAGCGCGTTGGAAAATAGAGGAATAGAAACTGGTCAGGCGAGGTTAATTGCTCACATCTCAGGCGGAAGATTCGGATACGCACTGCGTCTAATTGAGAACGACTCTTTATTGGAGAAGCGTGAAGAACGCTTGAACGATCTGCAAAGTTTGATCTCCGCCTCACGCGTGGAAAAGTTTGCGTATGCAGATAAACTGGCCCGCGACAAAGAGTCCATGCGGCAGGCCGTTTTGATCTGGCTCTCCTACTGGCGCGACGTGATGCTGCGCAGCGCGCAAGCGGAGACTCCGCTCGTCAACGTAGACCGCAACGTAGAGATCGAAGATCTGGCAGAAAGATTGGATCTATCGATTGCGCGACGCGCGGTCAGTAATTTCGAAGATGTGTTGGAAAAGATGGAAAGAAATGTGAATTCAAGATTGCTGGCCGAAGTTTTATTGTTGGATTTGCCAAAAGTATAATGGCGGCTTTAGTCGTTATTGGGAAAAATTGATCGATGTTTGACTCCCTTTATCCCCAGGCAGATAAACTTCGATTTCCTGTCGAGATCGAAGAACAATTTCGTGAAGACTACCACGCCAACACGGTTTCTACGACGCGCCTCGCGCTGGTCCTGGGACTCATCCTGTATTCCCTTTTTGGAATCCTGGATATTTATGCCATCCCGATCTCCAAAGATATCGTCTGGATTATTCGCTATGGCATCGTTGCTCCTGTTATCCTGATTACTCTGGTTGCGTCTTATGGTGCTATTTTTCAGAGATATACACAGATTTTGATGTGTCTCGTGGTGGCAATTTCGGGTTTGGGAATTGTTGCCATGATTTCCGTTACTCGCGAAGCAGAATTCGGAAACCGATTTTATTTTACCGGTTTGATTCTGATCTCGATGTGGGGCTACAGTCTCTCGCGCCTGCGTTTCTGGTATGCAGTCCTGGCCAACCTGGTGATCATGATCGGTTATGAGTTTGGCAGCATTGTAATCAAGCAATTGCTGGAATCGGAGACGGGCATTGTTATTTTCACCATGCACAATTTTTTCTTTCTCGGTGCAAATGTGATCGGCATGTTCGGAAGTTATTATCTTGAAAGATATACCCGCAGGGACTTCCTGCAAAAATATACCATCCAGGCCCAGCGCGATCAGGCAGATAAACTTCTCTACAATATCCTGCCGGAACGGATCGCTGAAAAACTAAAACAGAGCCATGAAACCATTGCGGAGGAATTCAATTCTGTCAGCGTTCTGTTTGCGGATATCGCGAACTTTACCCCTATTTCCGCACGGTTTGGTCCTTATGAAGTTGTGGATATGCTCAACGAATTATTTTCCCACTTCGACGAGCTTGTGGATAAATATGGTGTGGAAAAAATCCAGGTGGCCGGGGATGCCTATATGGTGGCTGCAGGCGTTCCAACGTTCAGGCCGGACCATGCAACCGTCCTCGCACAACTAGCTTTGGACATGCTGAAGTATGTCAAAGAGGAGGAATTCCTCGGCGGCAAGCATCCCATTGAAATCCGCATTGGGTTGAATTCGGGTTCATTGATCGGCGGAGTCATTGGCCGCAAGAAATACTTCTATGCGCTATGGGGCGATATGGTCAACATCGCCAGTCGCATGCAGAGTCATGGTGAGGTTGGAAAAATCCAGATCACCCGTGACACGTATGAACTGGTCAAGGACGATTTCGAATGCGAATATATCGGTGAGATCGCCATCAAAGGCAAAGGCAATATGGAAGCTTGGCATTTGATCGGAAAGAAAGAGAATAGGAGTCTGTCCCATGCTCGAATCGCCTCTCGCAAAAAAGATGAAATTGAAATCTGATTTGAAAGCCGCTGTGATCAACGCACCGGAAAACTATGTGGATACGTTGAAGCATAACACCGCGCTATCGCCCACCCTCAACGGCAAATTCGATTGGATCCAGATCTTTGTCCGAAACAAAGCCGAGCTGGATATGCTCGTTCCGAAAGCTGCCAAAGCCTTGAAGCCTGAATCCATGCTCTGGATCTCCTTTCCAAAGGGGACGTCCAAAATCCAGACCGATCTCACCCGCGACAAAGGCTGGGATATCCTACGCAATTTGGATTTGAAATGGATCAATCTCATTTCAGTGAATGAGCTATGGTCTGCATTTTCATTGCGACCTTATAAAGCGGGTGAGCAAAAGCAATCATTTCGATAGAAGGAGAAAATCATGAGCATTCCTGATCTGCCAACTGTTCCAGAAATCAGCGCACAATCCAAGAGCGGATTGAAATATCACAT
>Ga0065704_10000455_pt1 | contig 20223 bp, 17 predicted proteins | sample SwiRhicommuniRL2_FD_59091 | JGI IMG/M metagenome (GOLD analysis project Ga0065704, IMG submission 59091) | Switchgrass rhizosphere bacterial communities from Rose Lake, Michigan, USA - RL2 v2 (version 2) | ecosystem: Host-associated > Plants > Roots > Rhizosphere > Soil | place: East Lansing, MI
AGGTGATCAACCTGGTAAACCGTAAAACCATCAAAAAGCACCAGGTTTTGGTCAGGCGTCCCTCCTCTTACATATGCGCCCGACGAAGATTCGTTACTGGCACTAATGCCCGGCATGAGCTGAAATGACCTTAGGATATCCTTTTCCCCAATGTTAGGGAGCTCTTCAAGTTTCGAGGGCGAAATTTGAAGCACACTTACCCTTCGCTTGTCGGTACTCATCGCGTTGTCTCTCCTTTTATCGGTTATGGTTACCTCATTTANTGATTTTACCGCCGGAAAAAGTTCTATAATAACTTCTGCTTTAATGTTNNCTTTATTTAATGCGTATACATCCGGGCGGTAACCGATATAGTTTATATCNAGNACACAGGTATCCGAAGGCACGTTTAAAAGTGTAAAATAACCATCGGCATTGGTCGCTGTACTGATACCCGTATGACGAACTTTTACAATTGCCGCAGGCAAAGATTCGCCACTGGCATTGTCTACCACCCTTCCTCTTATTTTAAATGGCTCCATCTTACTGCTTTCTATTTTTTCTTCCCTCAACTGCGCTGTTTGGTTTAACTGCACTTCTTTAAACACCGGTTTATCTCCGGCTATCTTTTTTAAACGGCCCACATCTTCCGGCTTCCGGATGATGTAAATGTTCTGATCCGGATCCAGCCAGTAATACAATTTATTCTCCCTGCAAATCTTTCCCAGCACATCCTTTACCGGTTCATTCAGGTAACGGTCTGTTACCATATAATCTTTAAGCATCTCAGGTTCATAAATGATCCTGGTCTTGCATTTCAACGAAAGGGTATCCAGCATCCTTGCCATAGGCAGGCTGTAAAAACCATCAATTGTGGCCTGCGTTTTTAGCGGGCGCTGCGCCCAGGCACTAATGCTCATGACGCCTGTAAATCCAAGTAATAGTAAAATTCGCTTCATATTCTGAAAGCGAATTTTATAAATTCATATGTTAACAAATGTTAATTGAGATCAACGGGCTAAATTCATAGGTTAAAACTGTGTTTTCTGCGACAATTGAGTTCATAAAAAATCACTACTCGTACCTCAACGCTTCTATGGGATCTAATTTTGATGCCTTCAGTGCCGGGTAATAGCCAAAGAAAATTCCTGTTATTGCACAAACCAAAAAGGAGATTACAATAGAGAATTCAGAAATTACCGTCGGCCAGTTCAACGAAGCCGGAACAATCAGGGCTGCCGAAACGCCCAATATGACGCCAATTACCCCGCCGGTTACACTAATCACAATAGCCTCTATCAGGAATTGTAATAAAATATCAATACCCCTTGCACCTATCGACATCCTCAAACCTATTTCACGGGTTCGCTCTGTAACCGAAACATACATAATGTTCATAATTCCTATTCCTCCAATTACCAGCGAGATACTGGCAACAGCGGTTAGCAGCGCAGTCATCATACTACTTGTAGAATTCATCATCGTCATCAATTCCGCTTGTGTTCTGACCTGAAAGTCATTTTCCTCAGCATCTCTTAAGCGATGTGTTTCTCTAAGAATGCTGGTTATTTCTGCAACCGCAGCATCCGAAGCGGCTTCACTTGTTGCCGATGCATAGATCTGTCCAAAATAAATGGATGATAAAATCCTTTTCTGAACCGTCGTATACGGGGCAATAATGATATCATCCTGATCCTGGCCAAAGTTACTTGTACCTTTTGGCGTTAGCACGCCTATGACCTGGAATGGGATTTTACCAAACCTGATGATCTTACCGATCGGATCTTCTCCGTTGGGGAACAGGTTATCCACCACCGTTTTGCCCAGTAAACAGACCTTGGCCGAGGACCTCACGTCTTGCTCGGAAAATATGATCCCTTCTTTAACGGATAGCTTTCTGATATCCAGGTATTCCGGGCTCACTCCCTGAATAGAAGTAGGCCAGTTGGCCGCACCGTTAATGGATTGTCCGCTTGAAGATGCCAGCGGAGAAATTTCTGCAATATTAACAGCATTCTTTTTCAGGGCATCTACATCCTTAATGGTAAGCGTTTTAAGGCTGCTCCCCATCATCCTGGCGCCACCGGGTTCATTGCTGTAGGGCATAATGGTAATCATATTCGAGCCCATGCTGGCCAGCGAAGCATTAATACTCTGCTTTGAGCCTTCTCCAATAGACATCATGGTAATCACAGATGCCACGCCTATAATAATACCCAGCATGGTCAACAGTGCACGTAGCTTATTACGTTGCAGGGCTTTAATTGCCAGTCTGATGAGATTAATAAATTTCATAGTTCCTCCTTAGTAATCGTCTGTCGCAGGCAGAGAAGCCAAAGCTTCTTTTGCCCAGCGAATGTGTTTATTCATCGAATCTTTTTGAACCTTTCCGTCCCTTAGCATCACTGTGCGGGTGCTAAATGCGGCAATATCCGGCTCGTGGGTAACAAACACAATGGTTTTACCGTTTTGATTCAGCTCCTGCATAAGCGACATGATCTCGTAAGATGTCCGTGTATCCAGGTTTCCTGTTGCCTCATCCGCCAGGATCATAACAGGCTCGTTTACCAATGCCCTGGCAATCGCAACGCGTTGCTGCTGTCCGCCCGACAACTGGTTTGGCATATGATCAAACCGCCCATCAAGCTTTACCGCCTGTAAGGCTGCAATAGCGCGCTCTGTCCGTTCTTTGGTACCAATAGTAGGGTTGTACAGTAATGGGAGCTCCACATTTTCAAGCGCAGAGGTACGTGGCAATAAGTTGTACGACTGGAAAACAAAGCCAATCTTATGGTTCCTTAATTTTGCCAGTTCGTCTCTGGTCAGCTCTTTTACGTTTACATTATCGAGCATATAAGTTCCCTCTGTAGGCTTATCCAAACAGCCCAGCATATTCAGCAAAGTGGTTTTACCAGACCCGCTGCTTCCCATTATGGTTAAAAACTCGCCCGAATCCACATCAAATGAAACCCCCTTTAAGGCCCTCACCGTTTCGGTACCCATTTTAAACTCACGCTTTACATTTTCTATTTGAAGGATCTTGTTGCTCATCGTCTGTTTCCTCCTGGTCTTTTTGGCATAAACGGACTTGAAGCTGCTGCTGCCGGCATTCCTGCCGAACCGCCCTCCATACCACTGATCACTACATCATTTTCATTCAAACCTTCCAATACCTCTACATGTGTATTGTCATTCAACCCGGTTTTTATTCTTTTCTGAATCAGCTTTTTGCCTTGTAATACCCACACAAAAGAAGGTTCCATCTTTTCTGTTTCTCCAACCTGTGCTTTCAATTGCTTAGTCGCACTGGTGTCCTTTCTCATCCTGCCTTTACCGCCTTTTCTCCCCATTCCCCTGGCTGGCAATGGCACAATTTCATATTCTTTAAGTAAACTCGAATCCGGATTAAATTTTAAGGCTTGGGCCGAAACCAGCAAAGCATCATTTACCTCTTTGGTGTAAATTATAATGTTCGCAGTCATGCCGGGCTTTAGTTTCTTATCATCATTTGGCGCATCAATCAGGGTGGCATAGGTAACTACGTTTGCTGATATGGACGGCTGCAACCTAATGTCCTTTACTGTTCCGTTAAAAGTATCGTCGATAAAGGCATCAACAGTAAAAGTTGATCGCTGACCTTTAACTACATTGCCTATATCTGCCTCGTCCACTTTTGCCTGAACCTGCATTTTCGTAATGTCTTTGGCAATGGTAAAAATTGTTGGGGTATTAAAGCTCGCCGCAACAGTTTGCCCTATACTAACGCTTCGCCCCAATACCACCCCATCTATGGGTGAATAAATCTGCGTAAAGGAAAGGTTTCTTTCTGCCGATCTCAGCTGTGCCTTTGCATTACTTACATTAGCGGTTGCTACCTGCAAGGTATTTAAAGCCTGATCGTATTCTGCTTTGCTGATTGATCCTGTTTCAAACAATTGTTTCTGGCGACTAAAGTTTGCCTGCTGATAGGTCTGGTTACTTTGAGATTGTGCCAAACTGGCTTTCGCCTGATCAACTGTGGCCTGTATCAGTGTCTTATCCAATTCTGCAAGCAACTGTCCTTTCTTAACGGTTGAGTTAAAATCGGCATATAATGCAGAAATGGTTCCCGATACCTGCGTACCTACGGTAACGGTATCCACCGGCTGCACCGTTCCGGTAGCAGTTACACTTGTTGAAATTGAACCTCTCGAAGGCTGCTCTTTGGTCAGCATTACGGGCTGTTCCTTAGTCCTCAAAAAGAAGTACCATACTAAACCAAGTACAACTATAATGGAGATAATAATTAGAATAATTTTTCTGGACTTCATGACTTATAATTTAATGGGTGTTCCTAAGTAAAACTCATAGATTCTTGCAGCCAGAGCTGCATTATATTTTGCTTGTATGTACGATTGCATGGCCTGTACATATAAATTCCTTTGCTGGTAGAAGTCTACAATATTGGCAACCCCAATCTTTAATTCCTGATTGGCAATNCGGTACACTTCCTGGTTAAATTTCAACTGCTCGGCTGCTGACGCGAACTGACCCTGNGAATTCTGCGCATTGATGTANGCTTTCTCTGTATTCAAGGCCAGCGTGGTCTTTGTGTTTTCCAGAGCTAGTTTAGATTGCGCGATATCAATCTTTGCTTTGGCAACATTGGTTTTATTTTGCCTTTTGGTAAAAATTGGGATGGACAAGGTTAAACCCGCCTGCTGATAAAAGTTATTATCAAACTGTCTGAAGGCATTGTAATTTGGATCTTTCGCATAACTTGTCCCCATCCCTGCGCCCAGGGTTAACGATGGCAGATAACCTGCTTTGGCTTTGGTAAGCCCAAGGTCCGAAATCTGTACGCCCAGTTCTGCATTCTTTATTTCCGGGCGGTTTTGCAAAGCATATTGCTGTACGGTGCTCAGATCGGTGATGCTTCCTGTCGAAATTACCGTATCTGGTTTCACTACATCAAAATCTTTAGCATCCGGTAACTGCAACAACTGCTTTAGGGATATTTTATCCTGGCGCTGGGCATTCTGCGAAGTGGTCAGGTTGTATTTATCCGAGGCAAGCTGTGCCTCAAACTGTGCCACGACTTTACGGGCCACCGATCCTGCCGCAAACTGGCGTTTTGCCTGTTCAAGCTGGGCCTGGGATGTTTTTACCAGGTCCTCATTGTAAATGATACTCTCTTTATCTACAAGGATGTTCAGGTAAGCCTGCGTGATCTGTAAAGTAATGTCGTTTTCATTTTCCAGAATGGCGAAGTTGGCTGATTGGACCGACAAATCTTTTTGCTTTATATCTGTTTTAAGGTAGCCTCCTTTATATAGCGTCCAGGAAGAACTCAAGCCATATGACCCCGAATAATTAAGGCCACCGGAATTCCCATTGGTAGCCATGTTATAATGATTAAAAGATTGCGAAGCCGAGCCATATAGATCAGGCAGCAATGCCGATTTTGCCAGCAACTTATCCTGCTGGGCGCTTTGCTTATCCAGTTGCAAACTCTTAAGCTGAATGTTATTTGTCTTTGCGTACTGCAGGCATGCTTCCAGATCCCAGATCGGCGGCAAAACTTTTAATGCGGTATCCTGACTAAAGCCCCGGAGGCTAAAACAGGTGACGGCTAAAAGCAGCAGGATTTTCATTGTTAATTTTGACATATCTCTATATAAAAAACCGTATTAACTGGTCAAATCAACAGCTATTTAGCCGCTAAAAAAAACGCGATAGACCGGCATATCAAACACATCGACGGAGGGTTGATATGAATCGACGGAAACATTTGCACTTATCTGGATAGGTTCCCTACCTTGTACACAGTTAATAATCATTAAATTTTAAACCAATGATTTCCCTAAAAAGCCGTTCCTATCTTAGCATATTACTCCATGTATTTTCATGGATGTTATTTGCTTTCGTGCTTCTTTTTCACCAGCCTTTATCATGGAATATCACATTACCCCCTCAATTCTGGGTGAAGCAAAGCTGTATCCTGGTGATGTTGATTGCTGTATTTTATCTAAACAGCAAAATCCTTGTCCCTCAGCTCCTGTTAAAAAACAAAACACTCACTTTTGTATTGGTTATTCTGGCCATAGCCATTTTAGCCGGTCCCCTGGTAAAGCTCATCGACAACGCACTGAATTTACCTGAGCTGATGGCAAAGGCATTTAGTGAATTGGGAATACCCCGACCACCAAAAAGATCAGATAGAATTGATGTTTTCCAGATCATGATGACCTTGTTTATGGTGGGTATCAGTACCAGCGTTACCCTGATTCAGAAATGGCAGGCTGATAAACAAAGCAGAGAGGCCCTCGAGAAAGAAAAGATAGGTTCAGAACTGTCCTTTCTAAAAGCACAGATCAATCCTCACTTCTTTTTTAACACCTTAAATAACATTTATGCATTAACGCATGTAGATGTCGACAAGTCCAGGAAAGCCTTACACAAGTTGTCGCGGATGATGCGCTACCTGCTTTATGAAACGCAGTCGGGCATCACCCCACTCAGCAAAGAAGTTTCCTTTATTGTCGATTACATTGAACTTATGAAATTGCGTTTAAATGATTCCACTACAGTGGTTTTTGAGGAGCCGACACTTAAGTCCGACCCTCAGATCGCCCCCATGCTGTTCCTTCCATATATTGAAAACGCCTTTAAATACGGAGTCAGTACCACTGAGCCCTCTACCATATCCATATCCCTCGAATTGCAGGATAAAGAACTAACAATGGTCGTAAAAAACTCCATTTTTAAAAACAATTCGATAACAGCTGATGAATATGGTGGAATTGGCTTAAGCAACACCAAAAGAAGGCTCGAATTGTTATATCCCCGTAAGCATACCTTTAGTGCCCATACAACAGAAGATGCCAAAGCATTTATTGTTAACTTAAACCTAACCCTCGATGATATTGAATTGCATAGCAGTTGATGATGAGCCCCTAGCGCTTGGTTTGATCTGTAGTTTTATTGAGCAAACGCCTTTCCTAAAATTGGTGGGTAGCTTTTCGAGTGGCATAAAAGCTTTAGAAGCTTTGCACGATCAGCACATAGACCTTATTTTCCTGGACATACAAATGCCCGATCTAACCGGGATCCAACTGGCCAGAACACTGGAAAATAAACCTGGAAACGCAAAACCAAGGGTAATCTTTACCACTGCCTTTAACAATTATGCGATAGAAGGATATAAAGTGGATGCGCTCGATTATCTTTTAAAACCTTATGATTATGAGGAGTTCTTAAAAGCAGCTCACAAGGCCAAAACCTATACCGAGATGTTAACTGCCAAACAACCGACCGCCGATAATGAAGAATACATTTTTCTAAAAGTCGAGTATCAGCTGGTTCGGGTGGCCATAAAAGATATCGTTTACATCGAGGGGTTAAAAGATTATGCAAAGATCCATCTGGCGGGCGAGACCAAACCCCTGTTATCCCTGATTACGCTGAAATCGCTTGAGGATAAACTCCCCACCCGCCTTTTTATGAGGGTACACCGCTCATTTATCATCTCGCTCGATAAAATTGACGCAGTCACCAAAAACACTGTACAGATCGGGGGCATCAATATCACCATCGGAGAACAGTATAAAGAGGCGATGAAGCAATTCCTCAGCAACTGGCTGTGAACTGCCATCCAGGAGCACCACCAATGGGCTGTGCTTCGGAGCGCTTAGGCGCTCCCGGTGGCAACGCTTTATCCTGTTCTTGCATTGCGCAGGATTCAGTCCTGCGAGCCTAACGATATGTTTTTACCCGCTCTTGGTAGTTTCTACGTGGAAAGACGATCCTGCTATAGTGATGTTAATTGGCTGATCGCATATCAAGGAAGATTGCTCAGCCAGGCCTCCCGCCTGAAATCGGACATAGAGGTTCGTATGGCAAGTTTTGGATCGTACTTATCTACATAGTTCCGTAAGCTTTTGGCCCTGAGATTTTCTTCGGCTTTAACTTCTATTGGGATAATGTTATCCTCATATTGTACAAGAAAATCGATTTCTGCAGTTGCATTTTCTGCTGACCAATAGTAAACAGTTATTTCCTTTGTTGTTTTCAATTGCTGGAGTACATATTGCTCGGTCAAGGCTCCCTTAAACTCCTCAAATATTGCATTCCTCTCCAGGAGGGTTTTTACATCAATGTCACCCATTGCTGCTAGCAGGCCAACATCAAGCAGAAATAATTTGAAAGCGCTCTGATCTTCATAAGCTTTCAAGGGGATCGCAGGTTTACTTGCGCGGGATACTTTATGGATAAGCCCGCAGTCAATCAGCCATGACATAGCCAGTTCATATTCTTTGGCACGGGAGCCATGTTTGATTAATCCGTAGATAAACTTTTTGTTCTCTTTTGCCAATTGAGAAGGAACTGAATTCCATAGCATTCTGATTCTTGGCACAATTTCATGAGGTGCGTGTTTGGAAAAATCCTGCTCATAAGCCTCCAAAATACGTTTTTGTATTGCCCTTACTTCTGTGAAATTTTCCTCTTGTGTAAAAGCAAGAACAGCTTCAGGCATGCCACCCACATAATAATACTGCCGCAGCAGGTCGATATATCTATTTTTATACACCTTAATCAGGCTCCAGTCCTGGCTATTTAATACTTCCACCAGCGCTTGCTGGCCTTTGGCATTAAGAAACTCTATATAGTTCAGCGGATAAAGGTCTAAAAACTCAACTTTCCCAACAGGAAAGGACGTTTGTCTATTCCAGGCAACCCCAAGTAATGAACCCGCTGAAATGATATGATATTCCGGTGCATTTTCATAAAAGTATTTCAGTGAGGTCAGCGCTCCTGGCGCCTCCTGGATTTCATCGAATACAATCAGTGTCTTTTCTGGCTGTATCACTATCCCAGTTTCTATTTGTAATGCGGTGATGATTCTGTTGATGTTAAAATCTTCCTCAAAGACTCCTTTAAGCAGTTTGTTACTTTCGAAATTAACATAAGCAGTTTGTGCATATTCCTGTTTACCAAATGCCTTCATCAACCATGTTTTACCGACCTGCCTTGCTCCACGGATAATCATCGGTTTGCGGTTCTTTTTAGTTTTCCAGGTTAGTAAATCGTCAAATTCATTCCGATACATATTTCCTCCCATTTTTCAAAACAAATATACACATATACGTACATGTTATTGTTGATCATTACATTTTTTCGAATGAACTTATGATGAACTTAACATTTTACGTAATGAACAAGGGTAATTCACACCGATTTGTTGAGATAATGTATGCTCAGGAATTTCGCCATTTTTTCAGCAAATGCAAAAACTTAGGCGTGAGGATTCTGTCCAAAAAGCTACATAAGACTCGAAGACCAGGAACAGAAACAACTATGGAATAATTAAATGTAGTTTTATAAACCGGAGCGTAAAACCCATCCATCGGAACGTGGATGGGATGTAAGCGACAGACACTAATCTTGAGCTATACTGACAAATAGTTTCATTGTTGGCAAAAATTAGGAGATGACATTTGAGATAATACCTGGAGCGATTTGCAGAATGATACTTAGATGGGCTGGCTATAGGAAATTTTTTGTGATTTTTTTTACGGAAAAACCAAAACTTTACTAATAAATTTAGTAAATTGTAGGCATCAAGAAGACTACCTGAACATGAAAGCTATTCATAAATCATTTAAATTTAGGCTGTATCCAACCAAGGATCAGGAAATCTTGTTGAGTAAACACTTCGGGCATTGTCGTTACGTGTTTAACAGGTTTTTAAATGAACGGAAAGAAAAATATCTGAATGATAAAACTTCCTTGAATTACTATGATCATACAAGAACTTTGACCGAACTTAAAAAAGAAGAAGAATTAGTTTGGTTGAAAGAAGTGAATAGCCAATCACTACAAGCTGCAATAAAAAATCTTGATACCGCCTACAAAAACTTCTTTAACAAACAACATAAATTTCCACGTTTCAAATCAAAATATGATAGACAAAGTTTTAAAATACCACAAAACGTAAAAGTTGAAGCCGGTAAACTTGTCATACCTAAATTCAAGGAAGGAATTAAAGTGAATCTTCACAGACAAATGGAAGGTGAATCATTATTCGCTACCATATCGAGGTCAACAACTGGTAAATATTATGTTTCCATAACTTGCCAGGTTGAACATACACCATTTGAGAAAACAGGTAAATCAGTTGGTGTTGATACCGGGATAAAAGAACTTGCCATACTTTCAGACGGAAGTAGTTATGAAAATATTAAATCACTTAAAATAAAACTAAAGAAACTCAAACATGAGCAGCGACAACTTTCAAAGAAACAAAAAGGAAGTCATCGGAGAGATAAACAAAAACAAAGACTTGCTTTAATACACCAAAGGATAACCAACATTAGAAGAGATTACCTGCATAAGGTATCAACTGAGATTGTTAAAAACCACGACATGATATCAGTAGAAGATCTTGCCGTTAAGAATATGATGAAGAATCATTGTTTAGCCCAGGCAATGAGCGATGTTTCCTTAGGTGCATTTTACACCATGCTGGAATATAAGGCCAATTGGAATGATAGGTCATTTGTTAAGATTGACGGGTTCTTTCCTTCGAGCAAGAGGTGTTCTAGTTGTGGATGGATTAAACAGGATTTAACATTGTCCATTAGAGACTGGACTTGTGAATCTTGTGGGGAACTTCACCACAGAGATGTAAATGCAGCAAAAAATATACTAAAGCAAGGTATAAATATATTGTCTGGTTGTGGAAGACAGTCGGACACGAAACAAAAACGAGGTGAGGCGTTACCAATAGGTGAGTCTGTGACCCTCGAAGCCCACCCCATCAGCTTCGCTGTGGGTGGGTAATTCACAAACCGGTCTTATTCTTTGTCTTGATCTCTTTACTAAGCCTGTTTACCTCTTCTATCAGCAAAGGAATCGCCGGATAAACCATATTATGTCCATACCCCTGCAATTCATGCAGAACGGTAGTCTTATTCCCTGCTAATTTCATCATCCTTGCCAGATAGGCATTTTCTTCGTAGCGCCCCAGCATCTCCATTTCTCTGTCGCCGGTAAGCAATAACATCGGCGGCGCTGTTGGGCGAACGTGATACAGCGGGGCATATTCATCAATTATAGGCTGAACATCTTTTATCTTGCGCTCCTGTCTTACGGTAAAGTGGGTAATGGCCTGTCCACTAAAAGGAATCAATCCTGCTATAGCGTCGGCATCTATGCTGTACGCGGCAAGGTATTTTTTATCTAAGGTCAGCATCATTCCAAGGTAAGCTCCAGCCGAATGACCCGAAACAAAAATCAGCTTATTATTTCCTCCGTAGCTCGCAATGTTATTAAAAGTCCATGCTACAGATGCGGTTGCATCTTCAATAATATCTTTAACAAGCACTTTAGGCGACAGTCTGTAACCAACTGCAATTACGATAAAACCCTTTTCAAGCAGCTCTCTTGGTATTTCCTTGTTGCCTCCGGTCAGGCTACCGCCATGAAACCAGACTATCGTTGAGCTATTCGTTTTATTTTTAGGGTAATACACATCCAGCTTACACCTTTGCTCACGATAGGCATCGCCTTTGGTTGATGTCGGGTAATAGCTGATGTCTTTCTTTGTTTCGTAAGTCGTCTGCTGGGCAAAACCATGGGTATACAACAAAACACCGAACAGAAATAAAATTATTTTTCTCATAATAAGTGTGAGTTAATAATTTTTAATGATAATCCATAAAAACTTTTGTATCAAATTTGATCGATTTGCTAAAACGCTTTATTTTATCTTAATTTAGGTTTGCATAGCGCATTCCGTCCTCTAGAGGAATAGCACACTTCCGTTATCCCGAGGAATTAGCGTATGCGATGACGGCGGCTTTATAAACAAGTACTACTAACCAAATGAAACACTTCAAACTTTTTCTCCTCCTTATTCTTACAGCTACGCTTTCGGCCTATAAAAACCCCGACAAAAAACTGCCTGCCGATTATGTTAATCCCTTTATTGGTGCAAGTACCAGTGCCGATGCTGCCGGCACCTATCATGGCTTGGGTAAAACCTTCCCGGGAGCTACCACTCCATACGGAATGGTTCAGGTAAGCCCCAATACCATAACCGGTGGCGATAACGGTTCGGGTTACAGTAACGAGCATACTTCTATTGAGGGATTTGCATTTACTCAAATGAGCGGCATAGGCTGGTACGGAGATCTGGGAAATTTCCTGGTGATGCCAACCACCGGAAAACTACAAACCAGCGCAGGCAAACCAGGCGACACCAAATCCGGTTACCGTTCAAATTATGACAAGCAATCTGAACAGGCTTCTGCAGGCTATTACTCAGTAATGCTCACAAAAAACCACATCAAAGCAGAAGCAACCGCAGCCAAACGGAGCGGAATGCTGCGCTTTACTTTTCCCGGGAACAAACAATCGCGCATACAAATTGACCTGGCCCGACGGGTTGGGGGAACCTCTACAATTCAATACATCAAAGTTGTAAATAAAAATACCATCCAGGGATGGATGAAATGCACTCCTGATGGCGGTGGATGGGGAAATGGTGATGGAAAGGCTGATTATACCGTTTATTTTTACGCAGAATTCAGTAAGCCTTTAACACAATATGGCATATGGTCGGCCGATATTCCTGGCGACTGGAAAAGAAAGCTTGAGGATGTTACCAGCGACAAATACCAGCAAAAAGTAGCAGAGGCAACTGTTTTAAACAACTTAAACGAGAAAGAAGGAAAGCACTTAGGTTTTTTCACTGAATTCCAGACCAGCGAAAACGAGCAGGTCACCATGAAAAGCGGTATCTCCTTCGTAAGCATGGATGGTGCAAAGCTGAACCTCAACACCGATATCCAGGGCTGGGATTTTGATAAAGTAAAAGCCAATGCCAGGAAGCTATGGAACGAGTCTCTCTCAAAAATAAAGGTTGAGGGCGGCACTGAAGAAGAAAAGACAGTGTTCTACACCGCGCTGTATCATACGCAGATTGACCCCCGCACATTTCAGGATGCAGATGGGCAATATTACGGTGGCGATCATAAGGCACATAAAGCAGATGGCTTTACTAAAAGAACCATCTTCAGCGGATGGGATGTATTCAGAAGTCAGATGCCCTTACAAACCGTAATTAACCCCACAGTGGTAACCGACATGATAAATTCATTGGTTACCCTGGCCGATGAAAAACAGGAAAACTACCTGGAGCGCTGGGAATTTCTCAATGCTTACAGTGGCTGTATGATTGGCAACCCTGCTGTATCGGTAATTGCTGATGCTTACGCCAAAGGCTTAAGAAATTTCAATGTTGCAAAAGCATACGAGCTTTCCGTAAACAGTGTAGAGAAATATGGCAACGGGGAACTGGGATACGCCTATGAACCGTTCGGCATCTCAAACACCCTCGAATATGCCTATTTTGAATGGTGCGTTTCCAAAATGGCCGAAGCTTTAAAAAAGTCCGGCGATCAGCAAAAGTATTTTAAGCGGTCGCAATCTTACAAAAACATATTTGACGCCGAAAAAGGATGGTTCAGACCTAAAGATAAAGACGGTAAATGGCAACCCTGGCCCCAGGAAGGCCGGTTAAAACAATGGTACGGATCTGTAGAAGCCAACCCATATCAGCAAGGCTGGTTTGTGCCTCAGGATATAGCGGGAATGACCGCTTTAATGGGTGGTAAAGAAAAAGTATTGGCAGACCTAACCAATTTCTTTGAGAAAGTTCCTCAAAACATGATGTGGAACGATTATTACAACCATGCCAATGAACCGGTACACCATGTGCCCTTTCTGTTTAACAGAGTTGGCGCCCCATGGCTTACTCAAAAATGGACCAGGGCAATCTGTAGCCGCGCCTATCACAACGCGGTCGAAGGCTTGGTTGGCAACGAAGACGTAGGACAGATGTCGGCCTGGTACGTATTGGCTGCCAGCGGCTTCCATCCTATTACCCCCGGAAGCACCAGATATGAGCTTACCAGCCCGGTTTTCAGCAAAACAGAGATCAGGCTCGATCCTAACTTCTACAAAGGCGGAACCTTCACTATTGAGGCTAAAAACAACAGTGCACAAAACATTTACATCCAAAGCGCTAAGCTTAACGGCAAGCCCTATAATAAGGCCTATTTAGATCATCAGGATATCACCCGCGGAGGTAAACTGGAACTGATCATGGGCGCACAACCAAACAAACAATTCGGAACAAAATAAGATGAAGAAGTTTTTCCCATATGCCTTAATCGGCTTCCTTTTCCTGCTCCCTGCAGAAAAAACAAAGGCACAAACTGCCATCGAAAAATTGCCAGAATGGGCTTTAGGTCCTTTCCTAAGACCTGCTGGTGTAAATCCAATCATCTCACCCAATACCAGCACAACCTTTCTTGATCCGCTCTCAGGTAAATATGTAGACTGGGAATCAAACGATACTTTTAACCCTGCAGCTACTGTAAAAGGGAAAGAAATTGTGGTGCTTTACAGAGCAGAAGACAAATCAGGTGTTGGAATCGGCCACAGAACATCCAGACTTGGATATGCGTATAGCACAGACGGATTAACCTTTAAAAGAAAAGCTGAACCTGTGTTTTATCCCGGCAACGATAGCCAAAAAGAGCTTGAAAATCCGGGTGGATGTGAAGATCCAAGAATAGCGGTAACCAGCGATGGCACTTATGTCATGTTTTACACGCAGTGGAACAAAAAAATTGCCCGCCTGGGTGTTGCCACTTCCAAAGACCTCATTAAATGGACCAAACACGGGCCTGCGTTTGCAAAGGCCTACAATGGTAAATTTTATAACATGTTCACCAAATCTGCCTCCATCGTTACCCAACTGGTCAATGGAAAACAGGTCATCGCAAAAGTGAATGGAAAATACCTGATGTACTGGGGCGAAAAGTTTCTGAACGCCGCAACCTCTAATGATCTTGTCAACTGGGCACCTGCACTGGATGCGGAAGGAAAGATCAAGGAACTGATCAAACCAAGAAAAAACCATTTCGACAGCGACCTCACAGAAGCCGGCCCTCCGGCCTTGCTAACCGACAAAGGCATATTGGTATTGTACAATGGAAAAAACGCATCTGGCGACAATGCTGATAAAAATTACACGGCCAATACCTATGCAGCCGGACAAGTTCTTTTTGATGCTAAAAATCCTGAAAAGGTAATCGGCCGGCTAGACAAGCCTTTCTTTGTCCCCACAGAATCTTTTGAAAAAAGCGGACAATACCCAGCAGGAACTGTATTTGTAGAAGGGCTTATTTTCCACCAGCAAAAATGGTTTTTATACTATGGATGTGCTGATTCGAGAGTCGCAGTTGCCGTATATCAACCCGAAAAGAGGTAACTTACAGACAGACTGTAACTGGTACACCTGGAACTTCCTGAGCTACCGCTTCTTTTGCAAAAGCCTGATTTAATCGCTATCTGTATAAAGGAGCGTTCAGATAAAGCTATTTATCCGCAGCCAAAATCACATGATTTACATAAGTTTTGGCTGCGGATACTTTTTTATCCGCAGCCAAAACCATATATTTGAAGTGCATTTTGGCTGCGGATAAATTTGTTTTAATCATTAAAAGGAGAAAAATGGAATTGCTCATTGGGAGAATAGCGGAAAAAAAAATACTATCGGAGGCGCTTGCGTCGACTTCGTCGGAACTTTTAGCGGTTTTCGGCAGGCGAAGGGTCGGAAAGACTTTCCTGATACGCTCGGTCTTCCGGGAACAGCTTATCTTTGAACTTTCGGGGGTGCACGACGGGAATGCTGCCGAACAACTGCTCAATTTCAGCAAGGCCATGGCAGAGGCCCTAGGTTCTCCATTAATTCCCGCAGCTCCTAAAAACTGGACAGAAGCCTTCTGGCAACTCAGGGAATTTGCAACCCCTATACTTAAAAAAAGAAAAGCGGTAATTTTCTTTGATGAATTCCCTTGGCTAAGCTCGCATAAATCAGGCTTTCTTTCGGCATTTGAATATTTCTGGAACCAATGGGCATCACAACAGCCTAATCTGATCGTCGCTATCTGTGGATCTGCAGCCACCTGGATGATCAAAAAAGTTGTCAACAGCAAAGGAGGTCTGCACAACCGATTAACGCGGAAAATACGTCTTTTACCTTTCACACTGCACGAAACAGAACAATACCTGAAAAGCAAAAATATCAATATTGACCGTTATCAGATATTGACCATCTTTATGGCAATGGGCGGTGTGCCACATTATCTAAAAGAACTCAAAAAAGGAGAAAGTGCTACCCAGGCCATTGACAGGCTTTGCTTCACTAAGGACGGTCTCCTTTCAACAGAATTCGCAAACCTTTACCGTTCTCTGTTCGAAAACGCAGACAGGCACATTTCTGTAGTCAAAGCACTCGCGGACAAGCCATCGGGATTGACAAGAAACGAGATCATTACCACATGTAACCTACAAAGTGGAGGGACTACCACGTTGTTACTCGAGGAACTTGTAGAGTCTGGCTTTATTACCCCCCAGCTGCCTTTCCAAAAAAATGCCAATCAGAGTATCTATAAACTCAGTGACCAATACAGCCTTTTCTACCTCAAATTTATCGAACATTCCCGGGCCACCGGGGCAGGCACCTGGCTAAAAAAATCATCGACATCTTCATGGAGGAGTTGGAGTGGCTATGCCTTTGAAGGAATCTGTCTGAAACATTCAGATAATATTAAGCAGGCCCTGGGCATTTCCGGAGTATTTACAGAAACTTCAGCCTGGCGACATGCCCCAAAAACCGGAAATGGTGCTCAGGTTGACCTGCTGCTGGACAGGCAGGATAATGTCATCAGCATATGTGAAATAAAGTTCTCAAACACGGAGTTTGTCATAGATAAATCTTATGCTGCTGATCTACAGTACAAACTTGATATATTTCGTCAGCAGAGCAAGACTAGAAAAGCATTGTTACTAGCCATGGTCACAACCTATGGCGTTAAAAACAATATTTATTCTATTGGCCTGGTCCAGAATCAGGTCACCATGCACGATTTGTTCTTACCTTAATATAGGTAAGGAGAATTAAAGTAGCGATGTCTACATGTAGTAACTTGGGGAACGACAGTCAGGAAATTTTTGGAAGAAGTATCCTTTCAAATTGACGCTTACCTTAATTGTTTCGCTGGCGAAGCTTCGCCTGAAACTATTCACTGGCATATGCTTTCTCAAGATTAACCTTTATCCCTAACAGCTTGCGCGCTACCCTATTTCCCTATTTACGAAATCCGTAAAGCTGTTTTAAAAGCAGGCATTCTTCCGCTGAGGTGATGCCGTCAGAAGAAGTAGCGGCAAAAAGACTGGATCCCGCTGCACAAACACCTAATTCCAAACAGGAGCTCATCGCTTCGTTGTGATGGACACCCATTAAAACGCCTGCCGCAAAAGCATCTCCGGCACCTACGGCACCTTCAATCTTATCCTCCGGAAGGTCAATACTTGCCTGGAACAAAGTATCGCCCTGATGATCCACAGCAATAACACCTGATGGGAAATGCAGGATAACCCATTTGTTCACTCCCATCCGTATCAATTCGGCAGCGGCCTTGTAACAGTTATTAAGCAAGATTTCCCCCTTGTCATCAACCGTCATTATCCCCGATATCATACCGGCTTCAAATTCATTAACAAAGAGATAATCAATGTATTTTAAGGAAGAGGGGATCACCTCTTTAAACCGGTCCGATTTCTCACTTACAATATCAACCGAAGTAATCAATCCATTTTCTTTTGCACTTTTTAAAACCTTTGCCGCCCGGGTTTCTCCATCATTTTCCACTAAATCAAGCTTATCTAACAACAGCAGGTAACCCAAATGAAAGATCTTTGCAGTAGCTGAGCTAAAATCAAAATGCTCCACATCAAGCAAGGCATTGGCGCCACGCTGATGAAAAAAGGTTCTTTTCCCGGTACCTTTTACCGTCATCACATCTGTATAGGAAGTGGCGGAATTTGGTGTTTTTAGAATCCCCGAGGCATCAATTCCAAGGTCTTTGCACTCTTTAATAATGTAGTCCCCCCTGTCGTCATCCCCAACCAAACCAAGGCCGTATAAGGGGAAACCTGCCTTTAGTTTAGCCATCCCCTTCAAAATATTATAGGCAGATCCGCCATTACTACTGTATTCGGTAAGAATATTAACCAGCTTTTCTTCTTCAGGAAAAGCATCTACCACCTTCACCTGATCTATGATCCAGTTACCGCCAACTAATATTCCATTTTTCATGAGTTTAGTATTCACTTACTAATTTGATAATTAAGGCTTCATCCTCCTCAATATCGGTAAATCTGCCGATATTTTTATCCGAAAAGAAATTATCATTTACATCATCATTGGCTGTCGACACCTCTCCGATAATACATTCATCAGATTCGGGATAGAAGGCATGCCAAATACCAGGTTCAATGGTAATCCGCTGACCGGGCGGTATTGGTATGATATCTCCGGAGGTAATGCTGCGGTAACTGCCATTCATTTTCACACTAAAAGTATCTGTATTTTCTTCTATAGCCGGGTCTGCGCTCCATAACTGAACAACCAGAAGCCCTGATCTGCAAATGATTTCCTCTTTCTTTTTTTTATGTGTATGACATGGGGTTAGCTGCCCTCTTACCGCGTACATTATTTTTTCACAGTACTCTTTCTCTTCGGCTAGGTTTACCAATACCAGTCCGGTAGTTAAAAAAGAATCCAAACCAAAATCAGTAATGTCCCATTTGGGGTTCGGTGGCAAGAACCAGCCATTTCGCGTAAAGCATTCACCCGCATCAATTATTGCTTTATTTATTGCTGATCTTTTCATGCTTATTCGGTTTTAAAGTACGTTATTTTTTCTAGTGTCTGGTTGTTAAACGATCTCAATGCCGCATCAAATATATAGTGACTATTTAATGCTTCCTCTGGGGTAACACAACCAAACCGACCATTTAATAGGCCTGCCCTTTCCGCAATATATGCGGCCAGCATTTGCATAAAGCAATCCGGAAATCCGGGCTCAAAAATAGCACCGGTAATCGTTGTAAATGGCATTCCCTTAAATCCAAGATCAGTCCGCTGCCGCCACTGTTCATCACTACGTTTAAAGGTCCATAATGTTTTGATGTCCTTGGTGCTGTATTTTACGCCACCTTCGGTCCCCAATATTTCTATATACCAGGTATTGGTCTCTCCGGGTGCCATGCGCTTCATCTCCAGCGTCATCGGAACAAGGTTATCGGCTATTTTTACTTCAGTGTTTAGGGTCGCATTGTTCCAGGTATCACATTCAGCCATTCCTCCTTTTCCATCCGGCCGTTGGGTAATGATCTTTTGAAGCTGTGCATATATCCGTTCAGGCTTCCATCCCAGTCTCAATGGAATATGCAGTACATGCATCCCCAAATCACCCATAACGCCTATTTCACCACAAAATGACACTTGCCTCTTCCAGTTAATGGGTTTGTCCGGATCCAGGTCACTTGAGTGCAGAAAGCCGGCTTTAATTTCTATGACTTGTCCTAATCTACCCGACTCCACTTCTTTAACAACCCGCTGAGGCCCCGGCAAAAAGGGCATCTCCGAACTACAGCGCACAAAACGTCCCAGCCTGTCGGCCTGGTTTTTTATCGCTAAAGCAGCTTCCAGATCTACCCCAAATGGTTTTTCGGCCAGTAAATCTTTTCCTGCCGTCAGCACCTCCAGGTAATACTGTTTATGCAAATGATGAGGCAGGGCAACATACACCACATCAATTTCCTCATCGGCCAATAATTCTTTATAGTCGGTGGTCAGCAACTTAACCGAAGGGACATTCCTATACCATGACAATACCTCCTGGTTAACATCACAAACTGCAGTTAGCTCAACCTGCACCGGCAAATCATTTATCGCAAACCAGCGTGCAAAAGAACTTGCCGCCTCCTTACCCATCAATCCGCCTCCAATAATCCCTATATTAACTTTTTTCATCGCACCTAATGCTTTATTGCTATAAAAGTGGCTGCTTCCGCAGCGCTTGCACCATGATGCACTATTGCCATTAATGCATTGGTCATCCCTGGGGGATCATGGTGTTGTATTACGTTTCGGCCATACACGATCCCTCTGGCGCCCTGCTTCATCAAACCATATGTTCGCTCCAGAATTTCCCGGTCACTCGCTTTCCCTCCTCCTCTTACCAGCACGGGTATATTTCCGGCGATCTCTATAATGCGATGGTAATCGTTAACATTATCCGTCGGATCCGCTTTAATAATATCCGCCCCCAGTTCAACACC
>Ga0065704_10000515_pt1 | contig 20217 bp, 20 predicted proteins | sample SwiRhicommuniRL2_FD_59091 | JGI IMG/M metagenome (GOLD analysis project Ga0065704, IMG submission 59091) | Switchgrass rhizosphere bacterial communities from Rose Lake, Michigan, USA - RL2 v2 (version 2) | ecosystem: Host-associated > Plants > Roots > Rhizosphere > Soil | place: East Lansing, MI
CTTTTTCAAATTTTCTGCCAAATGAGATATTAGATCATCGGCAGGAATATCATAAGCCTTAGCCATAAGATTCTATAACATTCTTGGAAATTCCCTTATAAATCATTTTATTCAAATTTCATCACATATCCAAACAACAGCTCCGTAATTAATCAGAATTTTAGACCGCTGACAAACAAATAATCTCCATATGTATCGTCAGTTTTTTCAATAAAAAGCTAAGTTCAGATTATTAATAGAGTGGTATGATTTATTGATAATCTTTAACGCAATAAAGAAAATAAGAGCAATTATTCTGAATTTACCGGCTTCCAGTGAAATGCAACTTATTCCATCAATTTAATCCGCAATTATTTTTCGATAAACATGATTGCATTTCATACAGGTAATTCTAATGCATTTTACCCTGGTTCTACCAATTCTTATTCTTGAATTAATTCCAGGAACTATGAATTGTTTACATTTTTTACAAAATAGTTGGCGGATAGAATACGGCATTCTCACTCTAACACGCATTCCGATTTTTAGAGCAAGCTTTGCATACGTCTGAGATAATTTTTCATCGCGATTTATTTCGTTCAAAGCATTATCGATCAATATTTCTATTCTTTCTGTTGCTATTCTTTCAATATTCTTCTTATTCAATACAATTCAACCCACACTAATTATCTTGACTAGATATTGGTTGTCGTCTTCCATTAAAACGCTATGAAATAAATTTAATATTTCGATACGAATTCTGTTAATTTGATTGTATTCACTCGTGATTGTTGAAGCAGCAATAGAACTGGTACCACAAACTCTCAGAAACCATCCCTCTATAAAGAACCATTGCAAAAGAGTAGGTAGAGATTCTAGCGAAATTCTCCTTGACATCAGTTATCATCATAGAGCTATGGTGGAACAAAACATTAAGCAATGGTGGAAACGAGGTAGACCGGACATAGTACATTTCGATCTGGTTGAAGCCCTATCAACCCCTCTATTTAAGGAGAAAAAATTGCAAGTTTACGTATCTACGTTCGACAACAAGTTACTAATCATGCATCAAGATTTGAGATTACCAAAGAATTATCTCAGATTTGAAAGGCTAATGATTAGTATTTTTAATAAACACAGGAGTAAAGAGGGATCAGATTTAATAGAGTTTAGAGACAATGTGAGTTTTACTGATCTAGTGCAGAAAATAATTAAACCTCAAGTAATACTTGGGTTCTCTGTAACGGGAACAAGAACCAAATTAAGCGATATTTTGCACAATAACCAATCCAATTATTCAAAGGATTACTGTTTTGTGGTAGGAGGCTTCCAACGGGGACATTTCTCGGAATCAATTACTCGACTGTGCAACAGTGTTTATTCCATTAGTCCTTTTAGTTTGGAATCCCACGTGGTTATAGCAAGATTATTGTACGAGTGTGAAAATTACGGTTAATGAAATATCGCATCTACCATGAATGCAACAAATAGTGCTGTCAGATAGGGACTGGAAATTTTGAAAAGTAACCACGAAGCCTTCTCGCTTGGTTTCATCAGTAGCCAGAGTGAGGTGATTATCATAATAATTCCTCCTGAGATGGCAGTAATAAAGTAAATCCACCCAAACTGATTCAAGAAGAAAGGTATTATGCTAAATACTACCATCAAGAGAGTTGTACCGGCTATCACTTGAACAGATCTCTTTTCGCCGGCAACGACAGGCAACATGGGAACACCAGCTTTTGTATAATCTTTCCTTACATGCAATGCCAAGCTCCAAATATGCGTTGGTATCCATAGGAAAACTAAGCCTGCCATTGTTAATCCTATTTCTAGGTGNTCTGTCGTAACCGCTACATATCCTATTAANGCTGGAACACCACCNGAGAATCCTCCAAGGATAATGTTGGTCTGACTCTTTCTTTTTAGCCATTTACTGTATACTATAATATTATCGAAAAGACCGAANGCCATGAGTCCTAAAGTTATGTAGTTTATCGACCAGGCACAAAATAACGATATAGCGGCCAAGAGCAAACCAAAAATAAGCGCATTCCTAGGTGAAATTCTTCCCGATGGAATAGGACGAGCCTTAGTTCTATCCATAATGGCATCTATATCACGATCATTGTACCCGGTTAAGGCATCTGCAGCTGCAGATCCAGTAACTATACCGACAAGAAGAAAGACCCATTGAAGCGGTGACAGAAAAGTGTCTGTCGTATACGAAGCAGTTANGGCTGAACCAAAAGCAGTAAAAACTAAGAGATACCAAATTTTCGGCTTTGTAAGTTCATAATAATTCTTTAACCGATCAGTTACAGTAACTTGTGGAATCAATAGTATGTACCTCGACAGACTTATGGTTAGAGGCAATATGAATGCTCATTTATTTAAACATGAATTAGTTAGGAGATATTCAGTTGTACCTTTTTCCTACTAAGGAAGAAAATAAAATAAGATCACAAATTCCTGATAGATATCCTGTGCCATTCAAATTTCCTGCGACAAAAAATTCAAGATATAGACTTGGACTTGCAGTTTTCAATTACGATAAATTGGACTGTCATCATCTATTGTATTCAATATTGTAACTGAATTCATTTTTTCTAAAACTATAAAAGAGGCAAGATAAAATCTATGGTATTCTATTAAGGTGATATGTAAGTTGGAATCAATTCAAGCAACAGCTGGTGGAATGCCAGTTTTGATTTTAAAAGAAGGAACCAAAGAAAGTAAAGGTAGGGAAGCACAGAGAAATAACTTTGTCGCAGCGAAGCTCATTGCTGAAATGGTCAAGACCTGTCTGGGTCCTCGAGGCATGGATAAAATGTTGGTTGATACACTTGGAGATGTTACGATTACAAATGATGGAGCGACTATTCTTAAGGAAATGGATGTTCAACATCCTGCTGCAAAAATGATGGTCGAAGTAGCCAAATCCGTAGATAACGAAGTAGGAGATGGCACTACATCATCAGTTGTTTTCGCTGGAGCATTATTGGAAAAAGCAGAGGAATTGGTAAACAAAGATGTGCATCCTTCAGTTATTGTAGATGGTTATACAGCTGCCGCGGAAAAGGCTCTTGAATTTTTGCAAAAAATAGGCATAAAGATTGATGTCAACGATAAAACCGCCCTGACAAATATTGCAAGGACAAGCATGTATTCAAAGCTCGTTTCTGATGATAGTCCGACATTAGCCAAAATGGTGGTTGATGCAGCAAAACAGGTTGCTGAAAGTGTAGATGACGGCAAGAAGCTNAGAGTGGATTTGGATAATATCAAAGTAGANAAGAAAGCGGGTACATCCATAAGGGACAGTACACTTGTGAANGGAATAGTTCTAGACAAGGAAGTTGTNCATTCGGGTATGCCCAAAAAGATAGAAAAGGCAAAAATTGCTCTGATAAATTCTGCCCTAGAGATAGAGAAAACGGAGATGAGCGCTGAGATAAGGATTAATGATCCACAACAAATGCAAATGTTCCTTGAAGAAGAAAATAGAATGCTAAAAGCAATGGTTGACAAGATCAAGGGAGTTGGTGCAAATGTTGTATTATGTCAAAAAGGTATTGATGATTTGGCACAACATTATTTGGCAAAAGAAGAAATACTGGCTGTCAGGCGAGTCAAGGAAAGTGACATGTCAAAGCTGTCCAAAGCAACCGCGGCTAGAATTGTTAATAATTTAGACGATTTTACATCCAAAGATCTAGGTTCAGCCGATCTTGTAGAGGAAAGAAAGGTTGAAACGGATAAGTGGGTTTTCATTGAGGGTTGTAGAAACCCGAAGGCCGTTACCATATTGGTCAGGGGAGGATCTCAAAGAGTTGTCGACGAAGCAGACAGATCAATTCACGATGCATTAATGGTAGTAAAAGACGTTTTAGAAAATCCTGTTGCAGTAGCAGGCGGTGGAGCTCCTGAAGCCTTTGTTGCTAATGAATTGCGCCAATGGTCTGGCAACATGGAAGGCAGGGCACAGCTAGCTGTTCAAAAGTTTGCAGATGCTCTAGATACAATACCTTTAGCATTAGCGGTAAACGCAGGAATGGATCCCATTGACACAATGACTACACTTAGAGCGAAACAGAGCAAGGGTTCTAAATGGACAGGAATAGACGTTATGAATACTGTAGTTGCTGATATGCATAAGCTGAACGTTATAGAACCCATATCAGTTAAGCAGCAAATAATAAAATCCGCGACAGAAGCTGCAGTCATGCTCCTAAGGATTGATGATGTTATTGCATCAAGTAAATCTAAGATGCCAGCTGGGCCACCTGGAGGCATGGGCGGCATGGGCGGCATGGGCGGCATGGGCGGCATGGGCGGCATGGGCGGCATGGGCGGCATGGATATGGAGTAAGTATAACTCTATCTTCATATCAAATTTTTAAAAATCAATACAAGAATTATTTATCTTCTTTTTTGAGTATTGAGACATTTTAAATAAAGACCTGCGCATATACTCATTTTAGTAAATGTTTGAAAAATTAGAACAGCTTAACTTCGATCAAAAAGTAGTTGTACTTCCAGATTTTTTCTTGGATAGGATCATTAAGATAGATTCCAAAGATGAGCTTTTTAGAATGATCAATAGCAAGACAACGATTGGAGGAGGAAGTATAAGGGGGGCCGATACTTTTGATATTAAAGGAGGGAATGCTGTTAATGTCGCATACTGTTTGGCTAAATTGGGATTATCTGTCAACTTATTTACCATTGCAGACGATTTTGGCAAATCAGTACTCCGTACGGTCTTCTCGAAGTTTGGAAAAAGCGTTGATTTGGAAATAAAAAATGGTAAACATGGTTCTACTACATCGTTTGAGTTTCATGACAATGAAAAATCATTTGCCAATGTGATGATAAGTGATGTTGGTGATAATAAGAATTTTGGTCCTGATCTGATTAGTCAACCGTCCGATCTGGATATAATTAATTCTGCAAAAGCCATTGTCCTGACTAATTGGGGGAGTAACCTTAAAGGGACCGATTTAGCTCAGCACCTTTTTAGTAATACGCCCAAGGCTTTTCATTTCTTAGACCCAGCGGATATAGAAACCAGAAAAGAAGAATTTAGAGACATGCTAAGGGAGCTTAATCAAGTAATAGACGTGCTAAGCATTAACGAAAATGAATGTACTTCTCTTCTAAAAGCATGTAATCTTGATTCTAGAGCGTCTATTGGACAGTCTGATGCCGAAAGTGTAAAAAAATGTGCAAAATTATTGTCATCTGAGTTTGACCTAAAGATCGATCTTCATACGAGGATCGGATCTGCATGGTCTGATGGTAAGGAAGTAATATTTGCAGAATCGTTCTACATCAATCCCAAGAAACTAACGGGGTCTGGCGATTGTTGGGATGCCGCAGATCTCGCTGGGTATTTTGCAGGTCTTGAACCATGGGAAAGATTAACATTTTCAAATGCATATGCCTCATTGTATATTGGAAGAAATGAATTTGAACCTCCTACGATGGTAGAAACAATGGAATTCATTAGAACAAAGAGTCGATAGGTTATTGCGGTTCAATAGTGGCTGGTGGTTTACTTGATACCGAGTACGTAACCCAAGTTACTCCATTAACTTCATTAGTTATTCTGTTACTAATGTTAGATATAAGATCATAAGGTATTCTTGACCAATCAGCTGTCATAGCATCTAAAGATTCTACAATCCTTATTGTAACCATGTGACCATACACTCTTTCATCTCCGAGGACGCCTACTGCCAAATCATCTCCAACTGCCGCATATGCTTGCCACACCTTATCATACCAACCTGAAATTAGCAATTCATTTTCTACAATACTACTAGCATGTCTAGCGATTCTAAGTTTGTTGCCTGTCACTTCACCAATAATTCTCACTGCCAATCCCGGGCCTGGAAAAGGGTGCCTTTTCAGAAACTCATTCGGGATATTTAACAGAGCGGCAATTTGTCTTACTTCATCCTTGTACAAACTCCTAAATGGTTCTAATACCTTCAAATCAAGCCATTCAGGTAATCCACCAACGTTATGATGCGTTTTAATAATTGCGGCAGGACCTTTTGAGAAACCACTTTCAATTACGTCCGGATATAGGGTGCCCTGTGCGAGCCACTGAAATGGTCCATATTCTTTTGTTACCTCCAAAAAGACTTGAGCAAATTCCTCTCCAATAATTTTTCTCTTTTGTTCAGGTTCACTTCTTCCTTTTAACTTTGACAAAAATCGGTCCTCGGCATTAATAGTAATAGTGCTAATACCTAGGTGTTTTTTTATTAATTCAGGAACTAATGTTTCTTCATTTAATCTTAATAATCCATTGTTTACAAAAACACAAGTCAAATTCTTACTTATCGACCTGTTTAGCAGAACAGCCAAAGTAGTCGAATCAATCCCGCCGCTGATGGCGCATAATACTCTGTCATCGCGGACTTTGCTTCTAATATCCTTTATGGAAAATTCAATAAAGGTTTGCATCGTCCAATCTGGTTGTGCATTACTTATGGTCTGTGAAAAATTTGATAGAATTCGATTTCCTTCTTCTGTATGTGATACCTCTGGATGGAACTGAATTCCATAAAATTTTTTATCCCGATTCGCTATCGCGGCCGAAAGGGAATTATCAGTATGAGCCAAGATCTCAAAATTTGTTGGGATTTTTTCAGCTGCATCAGCGTGACTCATCCAACATTTTATTTTCTTATTTATACCTTTAAACAAATCTGAATTATCGTCAATGACTAAGTCAGCATATCCATATTCCTTGTTGTCAAATCGTTTTATTTTTCCATCAAATTTATCAACAATAAGTTGATGACCGTAGCAGATTCCCAAAACGGGAATTCCCATTTCAAAAATCTTCTTGTCTGGTTTTGGAGAGCCTTTCAGATATACACTGGAAGGACCGCCAGATAGCACAATTCCTTTTGGCTCCAACTTTTCAATCAAGCTGATAGGTGAGTTATATGGTAAAAGTTCACAGTATACATTTGAATCTCTAATACGTCTGCAAATTAGGTGGCTGTATTGAGATCCAAAATCAAGTACGATAATCTTATCCATAACCACTTTAATTTCCTTTTTCTAACATTCTTGAAAATACCCAAGTTGCTGTATTNAAAATTTCATTAAGCCGTTCTTTTTCTCTATAGTTTGTAATTGTAANNCTGCTGAGATTTCCATCTTGATCGCTATCNACTTTGTAATCNATGACTTCGGATGCATTGATTTCGCCTTTTTGGTTCTTTTCTTTGTCTTTCGTCCTCATNCCTTCCANGATGCGATTTAGGAAGAATGACTTGAACGGTGGTGTGTTAATATTTAGATTGATATNATCTACCAATGGTATCCTTACATATGTCGAAGTGTATTCAGCATTAGANATGAGAAAGTTATCTTTTACACGTTTTAAGGCTCTAGTCTCTACAGTCTGATTGCTATCATCATGAACATCATCATGATTATCATAGTCTGTATCTGTTGATTTGGTCGTTGACTCTAAACTAGGCCTGCTTCTGGGGATTTCTTCTTTATGATTTGATTCGTACTCTGTTTTAATCTTATCCTTCAAATTAGTACCAGAAGATTCGAGACTTGATGCGGTTATGAAGCTAGTTTTTTTTAGCAAAGAATCGACGATCGAAAGCGTATCACGAAGCTTATCGAGTTCCTCTTTCTTATTGGTAACCTCTTTAATCAACCATTCTCGCACTTCTGCAGCACGACGAATATCCTCTTCTGAAAAACCGGACATGACAGGATTCAATGTATCAAAAACATATAATAGTTTTTCACATATTTGCAAGTGACTAATATGTTTAAGATGTCAAGCTAATTGTGAAAATCTAAATGAAGCTCTCATGGTTCAGACTTTATACCTTTAATTCTTGTATTTGACTTGTTTATCAATTTAGATTTAGATTGCTTTCCTAACATTTCAAGCAATTTTTTCGCAGTCATTAACTTCTTTCTTTTAATCTCTATTTGGCTTTCTTGATCGCTTGCCGCAAATTTTCTTGGCTTATTATCTAGATCCATACCTACTAAAGTAATACTCTTTGCCTTCATTTCTTCAGCCAAAAACACACTCCTGTCACCGTCAGTAAATCCTCCAAAATTATACACATTCTCTGTTGGCATCACCTGAGTCGTACCTATTATTTTTCTAAATTTAGGAACATTTTTTTGTAGATTTTCCATATTATCTCCATGGGCGTGGATAACCATTATCGCTCCCATTTTTTCTGCCATTCTTAGGTACTTTGGATTTCCATCAAGATCCGATACTACTATATCCGGCTTTATCTTTCTTTTCAACAAAATCTCTACCACACCATCTGCGGCAATCTTTATGTATTTTTTATTCTTCTTGATAAACTCAATATTTTTTTCCAGGCTAGGACCTGCTCCAATTACAAGCACGTGCTTTCCTTGTATCTTCTTTTGGATTTTAGACACCAGTAATGCCTTGTCCTTTATCATATTACTTAGCATTTCAGCCGCTTTTTGATCTTTTTCGGTGCTATACCCAAACTCGGTTCTAATTTGCTGATAAAAAGGAAACCATTCTATGAATCTCACATTAAGAAATAAAAGAAGGTTATTAATAGATTGTTTGATCGGCCAAAAAAGAGTCTAAAAATTGGACTAGTTCAAAGATTTTTTCCATAAAAAAGTGCTAACTGAATCTAATTTAGATATTATTACTATTTAGATTGCGCGAAAAGAAGCCATAACTATTTCCAGTTAAAAGAATTGATGAGAAATGTCTATATTGCATATATTTATGTCTCTGGGATAATTCATTGAGATGTTTATTGATTTTAGCTCTCTAGCTACCTCAATAGGAATAGGAGGATTAGCTACCTCTGTAGGAATAGGGGGATTTTTGGGCTTCTTGATGGGTTACGCCATAAAGAAAATATTCAAAATAATTATCATAGTTTCCGGATTATTGGTAGGCCTCATGTACTATCTTCAATACAATGGGTTAATTGCACTTGATTGGCCAAAGGTGCAAGGAACCATTGGATCTGCAATGACTAATTTTAACGGGNTTAGTNTGAATACACCATTCTTTCCTGGTATCAGCGACCAGATTTTTGACGCAATCTCAAATTCTGGNATTCCACTCACTGGAGGTTTTGCGGCTGGGTTTGCATTTGGCTTTANCAAAGGCTAGANTATAGATACAAGGACACTTTTCGATGAGCTATTCGTATTCGTGTAACAATTATAAAACTACTTCTATGTCATATCCTTGATATGAAAAACAAGACATCCCGAATGGTCTTTCCGGGTGAATACATAGCAGAGATTGAGGAATTCCAGGGTGGAAATAATACTTTCACACTTGATGGAACTATCAGATCAAGTGCTATGGGTAAAAAGGAATATGATTTTAAAAGAAGGGCAATTAAGATAGATGCGGTAAATTCGCTACAAATACCCAAGATAGGAGATGTTGTTATGGGATATGTGGAAATGTTATTTGGATCAATGATTTCAGTAAAGTTATTTTCTATAAACAACAAGTTGTACAAGTCAGGTTTATCTGCCATTGCATCGGCGAGAACTGGAAATAGTAAAGGATGGAATCGAGATCGATACAATAGAAAACCAAAATCGATATACAGATACGGCGATATTATCCGTGGTCAAATTACCAGTCTTATGAATTCCTCGATTCATCTTGCTGTAGATGGAACTAATTTTGGTTTATTGTACTCTTTGTGTCTGAATTGTGGTGGCGACACGGTCAAAATTAACAATGGTATTAAATGCATAGAATGTAGCTCATATGAAGAAAAGAGGGTAGCAAGTGATTATGGAACTAGTTCTNTTAANTCAATATGCTAATTTTTATGGCAAATAAACATATCTAGCGGTTCANAATAAATCAAGTTCACTTTAGATAANATTTTTAATACCTTTTCTGTATCCTAATGGNTGAACGGCGCACATTCATTTACAGGGAAAAAGATTGACCCTCCAATTATTTCTAAAAATATGACAATATCACAGTTGGTTCATTTTTTTGGATCAACAGGGTACAATGCGAGACGACTTTTCGAAGCAGCAAACATAATGAAAGAAATGATTGATAATAGGTGTACAACTTGCTTGACGCTCGCGGGAGCATTAACACCAATAGGAATGGGGAATACNATCAAAACTCTTATCGAGAATGGTTTTGTAGATTGGATAGTAACAACTGGTGCCAATGTCTACCATGATCTNCATTTTGCCTATGGTCTTCCCGTGAGGCANGGCCATTTTCAAGTTGATGATGATCTGCTTTACGCAAAGCAGATCGTACGCATTTATGATGTATATATAAAGGAAATAGGAACTCTNCAGGCACAGGACATTATCGTNCAGAGAGAAATTAAGAATATTGAAAGCAACAATAATTCNGAATGGTACTCTACGGCAGACATGTCNTATCAACTTGGCAAGGCAGCGTATGAAAATTCAAAATATCCAAATAAATCATTCCTTGTTTCGGCATNTAAAAATGACATACCCGTTTTCATTCCAGCAATCAGTGATTCTTCTATTGGACTCAATATGCTACCTTTGATATTTAAAGACGTCAAAACTTTTCCCAACGTTATGTTGGATATAGCTGAATCAACAGCGATACTGTGGAAAAGTAAAGCTTCAGGGGGTATTGAATTGGGCGGTGGAGTTCCAAAGAATTTTTTCCAACAAACAGGACCAGCCTTATACCAAATATTAAAACTAAAAGACGGAGGGCACGACTATGTAATACAAATAACCGATGCCCGGCCTGACACAGGAGGCTTATCTGGAGCAACAATACAAGAAGGAAAAAGTTGGGGAAAAATAAAGACCTCTCATAAAAACAATGTAATAGTTTATGGAGATTCTTCAATTTGCTTTCCGATTATTTCCTCTTACGTTTTATCTGAATGCAAGAAACGACCCGGTAAGAGATTATACTCAAAGAAAAATAAGTGGGTGGAGGAAATGAAAAGAGAATACCTGGAAAAAAATAAATAAATAAAATTATTAAAAAATAAACTAAATAATAATAACAAAGCAAATCTATCAAATTCATTCAACATAGAAGGATGGCATTTTTAATCAGTCCAGGTGTTCAAATAACACCAATTACTGAATATTGTCAGCCTTTACCGTTATGCCTATGTTGAAAACCATTACGGTATCTTTTATTTCAGTATTATCATATATAACTATATTCAAAATCAACTATATTGATATATACAGTCTGTAGCCTTTTAGGTTTGTAATTGGTATGCGTAAGTGCATTAGAAATTAGAAAAACATAAAGACAAGTCACAGTTTAAGGAAGAAAAGAACTAATGCTAAATTACTCAGATATCATGATAGGAAAATGGGATCTTTCAGACTTAGTCGATGGGAGTCCGAGAAAGGAATTTGCAGAATTAGTTGATAATATTAAAAGGAACGTCAAGGAATTTGAAGATAGTAGGCAACTCTTAAAACCCGATCTCAACACCTCGACGTTTGAATCATTAATTCACAAGATTGAGAATATTTTGGAAAAACTTAGTACAGTAAGTAGTTTTGCTAATCTTAGGTACGCTGCCGATACTGCATCTAACGAAGCGGCAGCTCTTATTCTTCAAACAGAACAATTAGGTTCTCAGATTAGTAACCAGATTTTGTTTTTTGATTTATGGTTCAAAAAGGAACTNGGCAATGATAANGCACAGAGATTAATTGATGGNATTTCTACTGTCTANGGGGAATATTTAAGGCATAAAAGGTTAGTTGCAAAGTATTCATTGAATGAATCAGAAGAGAAGATTATCAACACTCTAGAAGTAACTGGTCCAAGTGCTCTCGTAAAAATATATGATAGAATGACTAATAGTTTTGAATATACCTTTATCAAGAAACGAGGAAATAAGAAGACTATTAAGACTTTTACCAACAAGGAAAAATTACTTTCATTAGTAAGGAGCTCAATTGCGAATGAGAGAGAATATGCGTACAAGGCATTATTCAAAACATATGAAAAAAATAGCGGGGTGCTAGGAGACATTTACCAAAACTTAGTTACTCAGTGGAGAGATGAAAATATTTCCATTAGAGGGTTCAAATCTCCCATATCAGTTAGGAATATTTATAATGATATTGATGATTCTACGGTAGAGATACTGTTATCAGTTTGTAAAAAAAATGCAACTTTGTTTCATGATTATTTCATGGAAAAAGCAAAATTAATTGGCGTTAAAAAATTACGGCGTTACGATCTATATGCGCCAATTACAAAGAAAAATTCTCTTAAATTTAGTTTTAAGAATGCTGCTAAATTGGTTTTGGATACTTTCTACAAGTTTGATCCAAGATTTGGTGCCTATACTGAGCGCTTATTTAAAGAAGGGCATATTGATTCTGAAATTAGGAAAGGAAAAACGAGTGGCGCTTTTTGTTATACCGTTTCTCCTCAGAGGACTCCTTACGTACTCTTGAATTTTGATGGAAAGATGAGAGATGTTTCGACTATGGCACATGAATTTGGCCATGCAATACATAGTATGTTCGCATCCGATAAACCCATTTTGGTATCACATGCTCCTCTTCCATTGGCCGAAACTGCTTCTGTTTTTGGAGAGATGCTCCTTAATGAACAAATTTACAAGAAACTAAATAGGGAAAAGAAAAAGATCTTCTTGGCTGAACAAATTGATGATATGTATGCGACTATTATGAGACAGGCATTTTTTACAATTTTTGAAATTGAAGCTCACAAATACATAGCAGAACAGAGCGTTACTATTGATAATATCTCGGAGTTGTATATGAGTAATCTAAAAACCCAATTTGGAGATTCGTTACGTATTTCAGATGATTTCAAATGGGAATGGCTTTATATCCCTCATTTTTTCCATACTCCATTTTATTGTTATGCTTATTCCTTTGGAAATTTACTTGTACTTTCACTTTACCAGCAATATAGGGAAGAGGGCAAANCCTTTATTTCAAAATATCGCGAAATATTGTCTGCAGGAGGATCTGAAAAACCAGAAACTTTNCTCAGGAATGNTGGATTTAATATCACTGAGGAATCATTCTGGCAACAAGGTTTTGATCTTGTAAAGACGAAAATTGATAATTTAAGAGTAGACGAGGATTCATGAAATGGTAAATTTTTAATCTTTAAATTTCACTAAGTGATATTTGGAGTACTTTGTCGAATTTAAATGATGATAAAAATCTCGATAAATACAACATTATAATATTGAGTGTAGAATCTCTTGTGCGGGTTGCAAGTCATTATAATTCAAAATGTTTAAGAGGTCGCCAAAAACTATTTGGTTTTACATTCTTCGAATCAAGTCAATCATGATGTTGATGATTGTTGTCGACTTTTTGTTAGAGTTAAGTATGTAGTTATAAACCAAATAAAGGAACTAGAAACTGCTATTAGTAACAGCATCTTTGAACTAATGTTGATAAAAAGTCTAGCAATAACGTTGCTTCTTAGCGTTTTAGTCCCCGGCGTAGGTCATATATATCTAGGGGTTCACCATCCGGGAATAATGATTTTCTTAATTGGAGTGTTTCTAAGATTTGTTACAGACATCTTTTTTCCTTTTCCATTAGATTGGGCAATCTTTGGCATTTACTGGGGCTGGGCATTAATACATGTTTACAGAATTTATAAGGTAATATCTGGGCCAGTAGGACAGACAAATTAAAAAAGTAAGGTATGAAGTGCTTCAACGGATCCCTTTACGAAAGTCTAAAGTATTAAAAGTTACCTGATTTTATAAGATAAGAAACTGATGGGCCAAGACCACAATAATGTCCCACCAGAGTGAATCAAGTCCTAATTACGGATTGGTGTTATACTACTTTCGCCAATATATTATAAAAAAGTTAAACCGGCGGGAGTAGCGGATTTTGATAAGAGAATCCCACCGGCCTTTGTCTCAAAACGTCGTAGGAAGTAATCAGACTTACTAATGCAGAATATAAGAAGTTGGCTTACTTAAGTTTACTTACCAAAATTAGACACTCGTATTAGAAGTTTTAAATAAAAATTTGGCACGAACAATATGGTCTATCTTGAATTCATTACTTAGGATAGTTCCATTGGTTGGTGCATTCTTCACCGGATATGCACCAATCAATTTACTATTAACGGAGACAAAGTAAATATTATATATGATTCTAGCGGTTAACACAAACTTGATAGAATATCCAATCTAAAATCCGTAATTCACTATGTAATTTATCAGACTCAAATATTGAATACGTTTGATTTATTGCCTGTATATTTTCGTTCATCCTGGATTCAATAAGACTGCAAATTTGAACATCAGGATTTTTCATATTTTCCAGAACCCAATTTATCAATTCAATCCTTTTTTCGAGATCTCGTTTGTATGTACACTCATCTTTTTCACGACAAACCCAAATTTCTATATCTTTGATTTCCTGTTGTAATACTTGTTCTGCCTTCATTGAATCTAATTGAATAAATTAGGATTTAATACACGACATATTACCATCAACCTGAAGAAATAGTAAAGAACCATATATTTCGCGATAAGAAAGTTGATGTTTTAATAAAACCACTAAAACTAATCGAAATTGAGCATTCTATATTGAACTTGGTGAATAAATAAAAATTAACAACAATTGACCAAAACAGACTCGAGAAAGTTTTTTTAATTATTATAATTGACTCGACTAGATTATAAGATATAAATAATTTTCAAACCGGCAACATATTATTTGCAGAAAAAATTTATAAAGTTCTACATTACTAACAATTGCTGTTTGGGTTGGGTAAAGATCATCCTTCCAGGCTAAAGACAGGAATTTATCGAACGTATCAAATCGATGGTTTTCCTATGCATGTATTGTAATAGTCCAAATCCTATCACATTTTTAGTTGTCGATTTTGAATATCAAGCAAGCAGATCTTATGCAACAGCGTTTTTTATTTGTCCTGATTGTCGGAATAAATTTGTTGTAAAAATTCAAGATTTAGGCAAAGTCAGAAAATAAATTAATCTCTAGATTTCTATACTGAAATGGAAATTTCCCCCGATCAAGTTTATGCAAGACAAATGGCTAACTTTATAGATTAGTTTTTCGAATTTGAAAATATTGAAAAAGTTTTGCAGTGTCTGCAGAAGGGAATTACCCACAAGTAGTGAATATTATTTATGCGAGAAATGTCACAAGGATTTGATTATTTCAGAAGATAAGTTTGATTATATTGAGAATTCAAGACTTTATTATTAGCCTAATCGAAACTTGAATTTTAAAAAGCTCGTTGATATGAAAAACTTTACCGACTTGGGTATGTTTCAATTGGCAGCTCTTTACCATGTTCGCTAACGATCGTAAGCACATTAGAATTAAATAACAAATTTAACCTAAACTGGAGTTGTATAGCAATGACAATTGGGAATGTTAGATTCTGTGAATTTTATTATACCATTGTGGTTACACGATATGTTAAAAGCTTTCATGATTCAATTTTCGAGAAAATTATAGAAGCCTCTGAACAACAGGGAATTAGACTTATATAAAATAGACAACCAACATTACCCTATAGGTTATGATAAAATGCTAACGAAAATTGATGATAAATCAATTAATGAACTGGATTTTGTAAAAAAAGGTGGACTTATCCCAGTTGTGGTTCAAGATATAACTACAAAGGACATTTTAATGCTGGCTTATGCAAATAGAGTTGCAATAGAAAATACAGTCAAGACAGGCAATGCTTGGTTTTGGAGTGTTTCCCGTAATAAACTATGGATGAAAGGAGAAGAATCCGGAAATATTCAAGAAGTGAGGGATATTCTAGTTGACTGTGATCAAGACTCAGTGATCTACCTAGTTAATTCAAAAAATCCTGCATGTCATACGGGAAACAGATCCTGTTTCCATAATAGGCTATACCCTCAATAAATTGATGATAATTCCTACAATTGTGTAATATTTCTATTGATCTCTCGATTCTTAATATTTTCGATCTAATTCATATTTATTATTTATAAAATTCCCAAGTAAAAAAATTAAGTAATACTAAAATTACGATTAGTGATATTTATTACTATACAATCGTTGATAGTTGAATATACATGGGTTCTATACGATTTCTAAAATGTAGGGAATGTGGTGCTGAATATACTCCGGTATTCAAATACATTTGTGAAGAGTGTTTTGGCCCACTGGATGTCATATATGAAGTTCCTAATGGTTTGAACAAAGACACCTTTTCATCAAGAACCGACAAAACATATTGGCGTTATTTTGAGCTATTGCCAATTGCTGATAAGGATTGCATAGTAAACATACATGCTGGTTTTACACCTTTGCAATTTGCGGAGGATTTGGGAACACAAATTGGAAACCTTAAGAATCTCTTTATAAAGAACGATTCTGTCAATCCAACTTTTTCATTCAAAGACAGACCTGCAGGTGTAGCCATTTCCAAATCAAGAGAAATCAAACTCAAGGCAGTTGGATGTGCGTCTACGGGAAATTTGGCTTCTGCGACAGCTGCTCATGCTGCCAAGGCACATTTGCCATGTTTTATTTTTGCTCCTTCTGATATCGGAAAAGTGAAGATTGCGCAGGCATTATCCTATGGTGCTAAATTTGTTGCGGTTGANGGGACCTATGACGACGCCAATAGANTTGCGTCGATAATAGGTGATTCCAAGGGAATAGGNATTGTAAATATCAATATGAGACCATATTATGTCGANGGGTCTAAAACATTGGCGTATGAAGTAGCTGAACAACTTAACTGGGATGTTCCAGATCATCTCATAATTCCCGTTGGTAGTGGTGCGATGTTGAATGCAATTTGCAAAGGATTTGAAGAGCTACATGATATAGGATTAATTGGCGATATCTCAAATCTAAAAGTTACTGCTGCACAACCACATGGTTGCGCTCCAATAGTTGATGCATTTAAGAAAAATGCAGGCGATATCGTTCCTGTAGAAAGACCGGAGACAATAGCAAAGAGTTTGGCTATTGGGGATCCTGGAGATGGTGTTTATGTTCTAAGAAGATTAAAACAATACGGTGGGGTTGCTGAAGAAGCTAATGATAATGAAATTATTGAAGGCATTTTGACACTGGCAAAGACTGAAGGTATTTTTACTGAACCTGCAGGAGGTGTTTCTGTTGCCGTACTGAAAAAGTTAGTTGACGATGGATTTATAGAAAGAAATGAAAAAGTAGTATGTTATGTTACAGGTAATGGACTGAAATCTACTGAAGCAATAATGAGTGCATTGCCTAAACTTGATATTGTAAAGCCAGACGTACAAACTGTGTCTGCAATGATTTCATAGGTAGGAGTGAATAGAATGACAAACATTGAATTTATTATTCCATCTGTTCTCACAAAAGGTAGCGGAGAAAAAAAAATTCCATTAGATGCCATAGATCTGCAAGATGCATTTACAAAGGTAACCGAACAGCTCGGAGAAGATTTCAAACGCAAAGTATTGGACCTGAATGGAAAACCAAGATCATTAATCAACATTTACATAAATGGAAAAAATATGCGATTTAGTAATGATGGTATGGCCACGAAACTCAACAAAGGGGATTCTATTTATATTCTCCCTGCAGTGGCAGGTGGTTCTGGTTCTGAACTTAAGAACGAAGATTTGCAACGATACTCCCGACAGATAATGCTCGATGAAATAGGATTCATTGGGTTAGAAAAACTAAGGAAGGCAAAAATCTGTGTNGTTGGAGTTGGAGGCATTGGCAATCCTGTAGTNACACTGCTAACAGCNATGGGNGTCGGAAAACTGAANATAGTAGATAGAGATATTATAGAAATCTCTAATTTACATAGACAGCATCTGTATACAGAAAATGATATAGGTAGTGTGAAAGTTGAAGCTGCAAAAGAAAGACTTCAAAAAATAAATTCAAGTGTTGAGATTGAAGCTCTTCCAAATTCNGTTACTAAATATACTGCCGAAAGCATTNTTAATGGATTTGATATAGTTGTAGACGCACTAGATAGTATAGATGCCCGATATGCATTAAATGACGCNTGCATTAAACTCAATATCCCANTTATCTATGCAGGNGCATTGGGAATGTTAGGTTCTATTTGCACTATAATTCCAAATAAAACAGCTTGCCTTAGATGCATCTTTCCAGCGTTAGCTGAAGATGATATGCCCACTTGTAGCACCGAAGGTGTTCACCCATCAATTTTATACCTGGTAGGCGGTATTCAAGTTTCCGAAGTAGTCAAGATTATCCTAAGCGAAAAACCAACTCTAGAAAATAAGCTCTTGTATATAGATCTGAACGATCTCTCAATGGAGAAAGTTACGGTCTTTAGACAAGAAGAATGTCCTTCATGTGGAACAAAGAGAATAGATAAAGATCAGCCACAAGTACAGCAACTAATAATTGAAGAACTATGCGGTCGTGACCGCGGAAAGAGAACGTACACTGTTACACCCTCCCAAATTTCATCATCGATAGACCTTATTGGAATTGAAAAGAATGCAGGTAGATTGGGATATACAATCAAGACGAAAGGCGAACTCGGGTTAACCGTCCTTAGTAATAATTCTGAATATCTTTCAATAAGCTTCATGACCAGTGGTGCAGCCACAATTGTTGGAGCTAAAAACGAAGATGAGGCATTATCAATTTACAAGAGCTTTGTGAAAGACGTTAATTCATAATTTTTACAAGCATTACGGTACAAGATTCTGTGAAAAAAAGTTAAGGTTAATATTAATCATTTAGACTTTCGGAACGAAATTTGTTCCTATTCTTATTGATGAATGGAATTATCTTTTCCTTGATCATGTCATCATAATTTTTCTCTTTATCTATGGTCAGCAGTAAAAAATAATCGTTGCTTATTGGAACGGTAATCCTAGTTACATTTTCATATCTGCCAACAGCATAGTTTAGTTTCCCAATTTTTGTTTGAAACTTAACCCTAGTTCTATATCTTGAGACTGCAGCAGCGGCATATTCTTCACTTTCCTCTTCTGACATTAATGGTTCTAAATCTTTGCGTTGCTCTACGTTAATTAAAACGCCGTATTTGTTCGAAATACCAATCCATCTTAAAGAATTATCTAGATTCAATAACTCTTCACTAAAGGTATAAACGAATTCATAGTCTATCGCCATTATATCATTTATCCTTGCTATTTCTAATATTTAAGCAAAATTAATTCATGCGTAAATATGATTTAATCAAAAATATTAGTTCTAAAAATGTAGTTCCAAGAATAAAGAACATGCAAGTGTTGGAAGAACAAAGCGAAGCATACTTTAATTTCATAAACACACTGCATTCTGAGTCTACGAGAGAATCTTATAGATTTTGTTTAGAGAAATTTCTAAATCATTACGAAATCGATTTATTATCATTCCTAAATTTACCGCAACAGGTCATAACCAACCTCATCATAAAATATTTGGTTGATAAAAAAGTTAATTCAGGCGGGATTAGGGCCGTACGCGATAACGGACGAAAATAATCCCACCAATGAACGTATGATGTCCCATACGTTCGTTATAATATTGCCAATAAATTATAAAATAGTATTATTGCATCCATTTTAGTTTGGCTGTGTAATCCATCCAGCATCAATAAGTTTTTTTGTTTCTAAGTTTAATTCGTCATTTGACTGCTCGCTTTCCGCATCAGCCATCCGATTTCTGAAGTCTTCAATCCAGTTAAGCATCTCATCGAGATAATTTCCATCCATAACATTAAAGAATGTAGCATCAAAGACTCGTCTATATTCTGGACTTTCGACCCTATCATCCACCTTTTTCATTCTTAGCATATCTCGTAAATCTACAGAAAGCGACTTGAGTGCATGTTTGTCCTTTGCTGTAAGATTGAGTTCCATTATCAAGTAATCATGCCAACAAATTATAAAACAGTTCCAACTTTTGACAGAATAAGAGCCGATAAGAAACACGAATCTAGTAGTTAAAGAATACTGGTGGGGTGTGCATTCAGCCATGAAGCCCAATGACCACAGATCCCACCAGCAGTCAGATTGCTTTCTGGACTTAACCTAATTTATAATAAATTATCATATACAACAAATTATAAAATAATTTAGATTTTACAGGAGCGAAGAATCGAAGACTGATAATGATTATGACAATCGAATTAAGATATTCTTAATGTTACCCGAAAAGTTTACGAGTATTTGGTAATAATTCACTCGATAA
>Ga0065704_10000741_pt1 | contig 20215 bp, 16 predicted proteins | sample SwiRhicommuniRL2_FD_59091 | JGI IMG/M metagenome (GOLD analysis project Ga0065704, IMG submission 59091) | Switchgrass rhizosphere bacterial communities from Rose Lake, Michigan, USA - RL2 v2 (version 2) | ecosystem: Host-associated > Plants > Roots > Rhizosphere > Soil | place: East Lansing, MI
CGCAGCCGGGCGAGACCATACAAGACCCGGCCGCCGGTACTGCGGGCTTTTTGATCGCTGCTGACGCCTATATCAAAAGTCAAACCGACGATTACTACGACCTCGACGCCAAAGCCCAGGCATTCCAGCGCAATCGCGCCTTTGTTGGCGTAGAACTGGTGCCCGGCACTCGCCGTCTGGCGCTAATGAACACACTGCTGCATGGCATGGAAGGCGACGAAGAAGGCGTAGTGCACCTGGGCAACGCCCTAGGTCAGACCGGGGCCAACTTACCCAAGGTCGACGTCATCCTCTCCAACCCACCGTTCGGCACTGCCAAGGGTGGCGGTGGCCCGACTCGTGATGACCTCACCTACCGCACCAGTAACAAGCAGTTGGCCTTTCTCCAACACATCTACCGTGGCCTCAAGCCGGGCGGCCGCGCCGCCGTGGTGCTGCCGGATAACGTGCTGTTCGAGGCCGGCGTTGGCACCGACGTGCGTCGCGACCTGATGGACAAGTGCAACCTGCACACCATCCTGCGGCTGCCAACCGGCATCTTCTACGCCCAGGGCGTGAAGACCAACGTACTGTTCTTTCAGAAGGGCACCATGGAAAACCCACGCCAGGAGGAAGGTTGCACCAAGCGCGTGTGGATCTATGACCTGCGCAGCAACATGCCCAGCTTCGGCAAGCGCACGCCCTTCGGGCCCACCCACCTCAAGCCATTTGAGGATGCCTATGGTGATGATCTCAACGGCGCAAGCCTTCGTGCGGAGAACGTCGAGGGTATTGGCGAGACCAGCCGCTTCCGCTGTTTTACCCGCGATTACATCCGCAATGAACGTGGTGACTCGCTGGACATCAGTTGGCTAAAGGACGACAGCAGCTTGGATGCCGCCGACCTGCCCGCTCCGGAAGTACTGGCGGGTGAAGCGATGGCTGAATTAACCGAGGCGCTGCGTGAGTTGGAAGAACTGATGAAGGCGTTGGGGGCGGGGGAGGAAGTGATGGCGCAGAAGCAGTTGATGGCGGAGGTAATGGGGTTGGCGGTGGCTAAGGAGAACGAGGATGAGTGACTTGCCGAAGGGTTGGGGAACGGCAACATTAAATGACCTGTTAGGCACAGATGGCCTTTTTTCAGATGGAGACTGGATTGAGAGTAAGGACCAAGATCCCAATGGTACGAACAGATTGTTGCAGCTTGCTGATATTGGCGACGGTTTGTTTGTCGATAAGTCCTCTCGCTACGTAAACGACGAAAAATTTTCCAGCCTTAACTGTACGGAGCTAAAGGAGGGCGATGTGCTAATCGCCCGAATGCCTGACCCCCTAGGGCGAGCGTGTCTGTTGCCTGCCATGCCCCAGCGTTGCTTGACAGTAGTTGATGTCGCTGTTTTTCGCGTAGGTGACACCGGAGTTTCAAACAAATGGCTGATGCATTTCTTGAACTCATCAGCTATACGCCGAGAGATGGAGCTGAACTCTTCGGGAACTACTCGGAAAAGAATTTCCCGCGGAAAGCTGGGCGAAATTCTGCTTTCTATCCCGCCGATCACCGAACAAACTCGCATCGCCACCAAGCTCGACGTACTACTGGCCCAGGTCGATACCCTGAAAGCCCGCATCGACAACATCCCCACACTGCTCAAGCGCTTTCGCCAGGCCGTCCTGGCCGCTGCCGTTTCCGGGCGGTTGACGGACGAGTGGCGATCCCATAACGCATGTAGTGAACCAAATAATCAGCCGATACCTCGTCACAGCGAGACTAGTGACCCCCTACCCACTGGATGGGTCACAAAAACCGCAAGTGAAATCTGTGGATTCATTACTAAGGGAACCACCCCACCAAAAGAGAAGATGACTGCTGGGCACGGTGATGTTCCATACATCAAGGTCTACAATCTAACTTTTACGGGTGTATTGAACTTTTCCATCGACCCAACATTCGTGGATAACAACACGCATACTATTGACCTTAAAAGGTCAATAGTGAGGCCGGGGGATGTGCTCATGAATATCGTCGGACCGCCTTTGGGCAAGGTTTCCATCGTTCCGGCCTCTTATCCCGAGTGGAACATAAATCAAGCCATTGCTCGTTTTACCGCGAGCGATGGCGTTTCTCCGGGATACCTGGCCCTATGCCTCAGGAGTGATTCCGTTCTAAGCCATGCGATTTCTCGTGCAAAAGCCACGGCCGGCCAATTCAATCTAACCCTAGAGATTTGCCGGGAACTTCCAATACCACTACCGCCAACTCTAGAACAAACCGAAATCGTCCGCCGCGTCGAACAACTTTTTGCCTTCGCCGAACAAATTGAAGCCCGCGTCAAAGTCGCCCAGACACGCATCGACCATCTGACTCAAAGCGTTCTTGCCAAAGCGTTCCGTGGCGAACTGGTGCCGCAGGACCCGAACGACGAACCAGTTGGCGTGCTGCTGGACCGCATCAAGGCACAACGAGCCGCCGCGCCCAAGGCAAAGCGCGGTCGCCAAACCGCTACGTTGGGCTAAGCCTTTATCAGGAATATAACGAACCATGCCAGTCCCGACCTACGACCAGTTCATCGAGCCCATCCTGCGTTTTCTCGCCGCCCACCCGGAGGGTGCCATCGCGGGTGAGGCCCATGAAGCAGCTGCCTTGACACTTGGTCTAAGCGAGGCGCAGCGGCAGGAGACCATCGCCAGCGGCCAGGCTACTTACAAGAACCGCTCCGGCTGGGCGCATGATCGGCTGAAGCGCGCCGGCTATTCCAGCAGCGCAAAGCGTGGCTACTGGCAGCTGACCGACACCGGCCGCGCATTCGCTCAGGCCAACCCTGCCCCGTTGAGCGCAGAACAGGTCGAGCATCTAGCTGTGAACTTCATGAGCGTGAAGCTGAAGACAGCGCCGGACGCCGCCTCGCTGGATGAAAGCAACGAAACGTCAACGCCGATTGCCCAGAACGATCTCGCCACTAGCAGCCCGCAAGAGCGCTTGAACCAAGCCATCCTCGAGCTGCGCACCAGCGTCGCGGGCGACCTACTGGACAGTCTGCTACAAGCGAGCCCGACGCGCTTCGAGCACATCGTGCTCGACGTCCTGCACAGCCTCGGCTACGGCGCGAACCGTCAGGCGCTGCAGCAAGTCGGTGGTAGTGGCGACGGCGGCATTGACGGCGTGATCTCGCTGGACGCACTGGGCCTGGAAAAGGTCTACGTGCAGGCCAAACGCTGGCAGAGCACCGTCGGCCGCCCCGACCTGCAAGCGTTTTATGGCGCCCTGGCCGGGCAGAAAGCCAAACGCGGTGTATTCATCACCACTTCCGGCTTCACCGCCCAGGCCGTTGACTTCGCGCGCTCGGTCGAAGGGCTTGTACTGGTCGACGGTAAACGCTTGGTCAATCTAATGTTGGATCACGAGGTCGGAGTCAGCTCGCAGCTTTACAAGGTGCCCAGGCTCGACAGCGACTACTTTGACGAGTCGCTCGGCTGAGCTCAAAGATCACCGTCCATCGGAATCCAGGCCACGCAGCGTTCCAACTGGTATTCCAGGCAAGTTGAACAAACAATTGTTTGCTAGCCAAAACAGATAGATAACGACTGGTTTCAGATTACCCCGGCCCACCACTTCATCATCTAAAGACGTCCACGGACGTCTTTTTTTGTGCCATACCAAAACTCTCCCACGCCTGCTCCCGCCCCTGCGCGTCTCCAACCCAAGAGTATGGCCGGAGGGAACGACCCACGTCGTACCGGCCACCGAGACCAACATCACGCCATTGATGGCATACACCAGTTGCCCTTCGGCATGCCGATGCGAAGCCACTATGTCCCCATGACCGTAGTTACCGGCCAACGTCGCCAGGGCTGTACACGCAGCCATCTCAGCAAGGCACCCCAGCGTTCATCACGCTGAGCAGCCCCAGGCGCGATGCGTGATTGACGGCGCTTGTCACCGCCTTGAGGGACGCCAGCAAACTACTGCCGTCGCGCGCGGCGCCAAATAGCAGCCGGTTATTCACGCGAATCTCGACATAGGCAAGTGCTTCGGCCTGAGCCCCATCGCGAGCAGCGTGCTCATGATAATCGGCGATATCGAAGTGAACGCCACGCTGGGCAAATGCATCGACCAGCGCCGCCAGCGGACCGTTGCCCTCACCGCTGAGGTCGAACTTGGTGCCCCCCATGTCGAGCACGCCCTCCAGGTAAGTCACAGCGCCTTCGCTGACCAATTTAGGCTGCAACAACGTGTAGGGCGTGCCCTCATCCAGATAGTGCCGGGTAAAGCACGCAAGGATCATCTCGCTACTGATCTCCTGGCCCGATCCATCCGCCTCTTGCTGGACTAGGTTGCTGAACTCCATCTGCAACCGGCGCGGCATCACGACCCCATGCTGTTCAAGCAGATAGGCCACGCCGCCTTTGCCCGATTGGCTATTGACGCGGATGACCGCCTCATAACTGCGCCCCATATCCGCCGGATCAATAGGCAGATAAGGCACTTCCCAGAAGCCATCGGGATTGGCCTGGCGCACTGCAAAACCTTTCTTGATCGCGTCCTGATGGGACCCTGAAAAGGCCGTGAACACCAGCTCGCCCGCGTAAGGATGGCGAGGATGCGTGGGCAGCTGATTACAGTGTTCCACCTCGCGCTGGACGTGGATGATGTCCGAGAAATCCAGCTGCGGATCGATACCGCTGGTGTAGAGATTCATGGCTAGGGTGAGGATATCGACATTGCCGGTTCGCTCGCCGTTACCGAACAGCGTGCCCTCGACCCGTTCGGCACCGGCCAGGCAGGCCTGCTCGGCGGTGGAAACCCCGGTGCCCCGGTCATTGTGCGGATGAACGCTGATGATCACGCTGTCACGACGGCTGAAATGCCGGCAGAACCATTCGATCTGATCGGCGAAGACATTGGCCGTGGAGACTTCGACGGTAGTCGGTAGGTTCAGGATCATCTTGTTGGAAGGCGTTGGTGCAAAGACATCCGTCACCGCCTCGCAGACTTGCAATGCAAAATCCAACTCGGTGAAACAAAAGGTCTCGGGGGAATACTGGAACGTCCACTGCGTCTCGGGATTGTTGTCCATGTGCTGTTTGATTTCGCGAGTGGCCTGGGTGGCAATCTCGATGCACCCGGCGCGGTCAACACCGAATACCACGTCTCGAAACACCGGGGCGGTCGCGTTGTATACATGCACGATAGCGCGGGGAACGCCCTTCAATGCCTCGAACGTGCGCTCGATGAGATGGCTGCGGGCTTGCGTCATGACCTGAATCGTCACGTCATCGGGAATCGCACCCGTTTCGATAAGTTCGCGTACGTAATCGAAATCGGTCTGCGAAGCGGCTGGAAAACCTACTTCGATTTCCTTGAAACCGACCTTGACCAACAGGTCGAAGAAACGACGCTTACGCTCGGCATTCATCGGCTCGATCAAGGCCTGATTGCCATCGCGCATATCGACGCTGCACCAGCTAGGCGCAACGGACTGGACCTTACCGGGCCACGTGCGGTCCGGCAGATCCACTGTGGTGAAATGTCGATATTTGCTGGAAGGATCCTTAAGCATCATGGCGTTTATCCTTTTGATACGTCCATAGGTGGGCAGGCTCGGCATCTGACGCCGCCGAACATTGGATCCAATCATAAATGAACATAACTTGATGCAAATTGCGTTTTCCCGTCAACAACCTGAGAAAAACCACAAAAACAACCAATAAAATTTAATATTTTGGTTATTTATGCTCAGACGCTAAGAGTTTGAACAATTTCAGTTCTTGCAGAATAGAGGTAATCCAGCCCACCCCTAATGCGACGAAACATAAACAGACGGCGCAACAGGCGCAGGCAACGCATAAGTCGCCTTCATCCATTCAATCTCCGCCTGAGGCGTTCGCCCGAACATCCGCTTGAATTCGCGGCTGAATTGCGAGGCGCTTTCGTAGCCGACGTTGAACGCGGCCGTCGAGGCGCTCATGGTGTTGCGCAGCATCAATAATCGCGCCTGGTGCAGGCGTGTCGATTTCAAGTACTGCATGGGCGTGGAGTCCGTCACGCTGCGAAAGTGCAGGTGAAAGTTGGGGATGCTCATGTTGGCTTCATGGGCGAGCGTTTCGACGTCCAGATGCTCGTGGTAGCAGCTGTGGATCTTGCGGATCGCCCGAGTGATCTTGCCGAAGTGCCCCTGGCGACTGAGCGCGGCGCGCATCGAGCCGCCCTGCTCGCCGGTCAGGATCCGGTAGTAGATTTCCCGTACCAGTGACGGCCCGAGTATTTGCGCTTCGCCCGGGCGACTCATGGCTTCCAGCAAACGCAGCGTCGAGCTGCGCAGCAAATCGTCCATGGGCGAGGCGTACATGCCTTTGGGTTGGGCATCGCTGGGGCCGAGGGTCTCGTCCACTTGCAGCATCAACTCGCTGGCCAGCTGCAAGTCGAGACGCATGTAGACCGCCAGCATGGGCTCAGCTTCGGTGGCGTCGGTCTCCATGGTGAACGGAACCGGGACAGACACCACCAGATAGTGCTGGGCGTCATACACGTAGACGTCCTCACCCAGATAACCGCGCTTGCGCCCCTGGCACAGGATCACGATACCGGGCTCATACAACACCGGCGTGCGCGTCAGCGGCCGGTTCGAACGCAGAAAACGGATGTCCTCCAGCGCGCTGAGGTTGTAGCCCTCGACCGGCGCAAGCTGTTCCATCAACTGCACCATGCGCGAAGTGTTTGAGGCCTGAGTCATTGATGCCCCCTTGCTGGCCGCTCAACCGTCGGTCGAACGGGTCAGCGCTTCCCATTGATCGATCTCACTGGTCGCACGACTGAGTTTGTCGCGCACCAGGTTCAGTGCATCGCTGCCCAACAACACATGCGCAGGAGGCGTCGGGCTGGCAATGATCTGCAACATCGCTTGCGCCGCTTTCCGTGGATCGCCCAGTTGCTTGCCGCTTTTTTCCACGCGCGCTTTACGTATCGGATCGAAACTAGCGTCGTAGTCGGCAATGCTCCGTGCCGTACGCTGCATCGAACGCCCCGCCCAGTCGGTGCGAAACGAACCAGGCGCCACCGCGGTCACGAAGATGTTGAACGGTAGCAGCTCCTTGCTCAGCGTATCGGAGAGGCCTTCGAGGGCAAACTTGCTCGCGCAATAATAAGAAATGCCCGGCATCGTAATGGTGCCGCCCATGGAAGTGATNTTGAGGATATGACCGGCACGGCGCTGGCGAAANTACGGCACGAAGGCCTTGGTCACCGCCACCGCNCCAAACACGTTGACGTCGAACTGGCGACGCATCTCCTCCAGCGNCGATTCTTCGAANATGCCTTCATGGCCGTAGCCGGCATTGTTGACCAGGACATCGACCGGGCCGTAAGTGGTTTCTATCTGCGCCACTGCGCTATCGATTCGGTCGAACTCGGTGACGTCCAGGATCACGCCATGGGCACGCTCCGTGGAGAGAGCCTCGAAGGCCTGCAACGCCGCCTCACTGCGTACGGTGCCAATGACACGGTGGCCCGCTGCAAGCGCCTCTTGCGCCAGGGCGTTGCCCAAGCCGCTGCTCACGCCGGTGATGAAGAGGGTTTTTCTGTCGTGCATGGTGAACTCCACTGGATAAGCAGGAGGCCATGGTAACGATCGAAAAATGGCCCACCTATGCCGGTTTGCCTTGGGGCATTGCCTATTCCTATCAGCGCGTCAGATTCCCGGACCGGTCACGTGGGCTGGCAACCTGGCCAAACGATCCCAACCGTTTGCATCGATCCCGGCGCAGTTGGGCAACCACAGTGTTTGCAGCGGCAGTTGCTCCAACACAGGCACCACGGCCGACGTGATCCGCGATTCCCCTGGATCCGCCCCAAGCGTCAGGTCCCGCAGCGGCATGCCAGCGAGATGGGCCACCCCGGCGTCAGTCAGCCAAGGGCTGTCATACAGACCCAGGCGCTGCAGGGGCAGGTCCCGCAAACAAGCCAGGTCGGCATCGCGCAGGTTCAGGCCGCTTATTTCAAGCTCCTCCAATGGCAACCCCAACTCGACGAGCTTGCGCAAAACCTTGCCGTCGACGCCCTGACAAAAGCTCAGATTGAGCCGCTTCAGCGGCAGGCCAGCCAGTTGTTTCAGCTCCTTCCAGGTGATGTCGTTCAAGGACAGGTCCAGGGACTCCAACGCCAACCCGCGCAGATCACTCAACGTACTGGCGCAGACGCCCTGCACATCGGAGAGTCCCAATCGCTTGAGCGGAAATCCGTGCAGCACATCGAGCCGCTCGATCACTTGGCGTAGGCACTTGAGGTCCAGCTCCGTGAGCGGCATTCCCTCCAGCACTTCAAGATCGTCTTCGCAGATGAACGCAGATTGGAGCGAAAGCTTTTCCAGGGGCAGATTTTGAATCGCCTGCAACACGCTCTCGCTTGCATAACAGTCATCCAGACTCAACCCGCGCAACCCCGTCAGGTCGCCAAGCCAGGACGGATCGTCGAGGATCGCGCCGCTGCCACTGAGGGACAACTGTTCGAGGGGATGACTTGCCAAGTGCGCCATGCCACGGGACGTCAGCTCGCCCACGCGTTGCAAGGTCAGGGAGCGCAGCTTGAGGCGTGACAGTGCTTTAAGGCCGTCGTCGGTGATGTCATCGCAACGGTTCAACGACAATTCCTGCAAGGGGCTGTCGCTCAGTTGACGGAGGAAACGGTCGTCGAAGTCCTCGCCGTAGGTTTGCAACTTCAGCCGACGCAAGCGTGCGGGCGACGGGAGGCAATTGGCGTTATCGTCGCGGGAAAAATTACTGACTTCCAAGGTTTCTAGGGCATTGGCGGGCAAACGCTGCCACGTCTCCGGGCCGCAGATAAACCTCGGGCTGTTGAGCACCAACGTGCGCAAGGGCAGCCCGGCCAGGGCGTCACACCAATCCGGCTCGGCGTCGTTCAACTCCAGATGGTCGACCGGCAGGCCATGCAGTTGCGACAGCCATGGCCCGGGGCGATTTGTATGGGCGGTGGTGTTCAGTTGAGCCACCACCACCTTAGCCGCCGGATCGCCCAGGCCCGCCGCGACGCGTAAACCTTCCAGTGACGCCTCCCCGCTGTCGAGCAGATCGCGATAGAGCGAAGCGCGCGTGGTGGTGTCATCGGGGTTGGTGGCGAGTTGGGTGATCAGAACGTTGCGGTTGGGGGTTGGCACGGTTTAGTAGTCCGAATTGAGCGGGCGCAGGGTGTGCTGCGAAACGGGGTTCATCTGCCTGTTGTTTGTGGGTGCACAGCGCCCTGAGATATCAATCCAGGATCAGGCTCCAGATCACCAGCAACGGCAATCTCAACATTCTCATATAGCTGCGCCGCACTCTTCGTCCGAGCATCCCACCAGTCGGGCCGAGTGGTAACCGATTGGCCGGTGACATCTCTAATGAGACGGACGATATCGAAAGAGCGAAGGCCATCTACGTGCTCGCTTAAGCTTCCAGTCGTATTGGCCCACATCGGATCAAGTACGAAATCGATTCCCTTCATCCTCGCCAGTTTCGCAGCCGGCACAAAATCTGAATCACCAGCGACCAAAACGATGACATCAGTGAGCTTTTCAAGGGCGAGAGTCGTGATGTCCATGCCTAACTTGGTATCGACAGTCTTCTGTTCGACTTTGTAATGGAAATCGTCATTCGTGAGCTCTGCCCAGACCTTCTCACCACGCAACAGGGCCTTAAGGGAATGAGAATTGAGTTGCCAATCACCGCTTTTGGCCAGTTCGCCCAGTCGAAGCGCCGTTTTTCGGCTCGATCGAAGCTGATCGTGAAGGTCTCTTCGCAATCTATAGGGAGGATGAGCTTTGAAATCCATATGCCCTGCAGATTTATGACCGTCAGGGATTATGGGTAATCGAACCTGATTGGAGGGGGGCGGGCAGTCGTAGTAGTAGATTCGATAAAGCTCGCGACTCGCTGAGCGTTCGTCTTCGATGTGAAGCTTCACGAGCTTTTTTATGATTTGGGATATCTGGTCGGCGGATAACAGCAGTTCCTTGCTGAAGTATTTGCGGCCGAAAAACATAACCCTCTGGAAGAAAAATCCTCCATCAATGAGAACGGCGGTTCGCTTCACTGGCTTTTCCTTGGGCAAAAAAAAGCCCAGGACTGCTGGGCAGGTTCTAACAATTGCCTGCGCGCTGTACTGAGCTGCTGGGCGAAAATCTATTCGCCTATGCAGGCTATGTCAAGGTCGAAAGTGACGCAGAAAATACAACCATTGATGGGCCAAAATTCCTACATGAAGCTCGGAAAGTGACGTCTTGTAGCGCTCGGACGGAGGGGGCTATAGTCCCTCGTCGCTCCAATGGCGACTCGGGTTTGGCGACTCGACAACGAGGTAGCTCCTTTCAACTGAATGAGGTCCTACCGATGAACCGATACATGCCCATCACCGGCGTCGACTGCGTCCCCGCTACCCTGCTGATCGACACCGAAGCCCCGCTTGATGTCCTCTTCGAAACCGCCGACTACCGTATCCGTACCGTGACCCAGCTTCTGGAAAACATCGCGTTCCGTTCAGAGATCAGTTCCGACACGCTGGTGCTTTCCGACTTCTGCAAAATGCTGACGATCGCGCTGCGCGATGGGTGTGATGTGATGGATGTGATTGGCAAGCGATTGCGGGCGCAGGCGGCGGAGTAAATGAAGATGGCGCAGTTCTGAGAACTGCGCCATAACTGCGCCAAAATCTCCTCAAACAGCGCCAACGCAACGTGGCCTTCGAGCACCGACTACTGAACAGCATCCAAGCATCCAGGAGCGGGGCGAGCCTCTCAAAGCTCTTGGCCTGGCATTCTGAAATCGCCCGGCGAACGGCGCAACGCATCCTTGCAAACCTGATCGAAAGCAGCCTCTGGAAGGAAACACCTACTCACAGCTCGACACGCGACAACTCATCGAGCAAGGTAAGGCAGCACAGGGTAAAGCCGCTATAGAAACGCATCCAACTAACTCTTTTCGCACTAAAACTATAGCTTTATAAAGTCAAAAACCTGACCAAATAGTAGTTCAATCTTTGGTGACGTTTTAAGGAAATCAAGTGCTTCACTTGGGGTTACGGGCATATCAAACGGCTCAAATCCTCGCCAAACGGCGATACCGTACAACGCATATTCGTCATTCTCCTCATGCTCCCAACAGGGCACATAACCAACAACTTTATAGACTTTGAAAATCTCATCATGAAAATCCTTCAAGTCATATAAAAATGCTGGAGCAGCATTCAGCGACGAAGCCTGAGCACACCAGGCATTAAATTCATCTCTGCTTATAGCTTCACAAAAAAGACATGTAAAAACGAACGCCATCAATTCATCACTAAAGTACCCCGACTCATTCAAAATCACATCCCACCTCCCATAACCTCACAAAAAAGTGGATTTATTTATAAGCCGAGCAAAACCAACAAATCTGCCCCTCTGTGTTTCACAAAATAAATCTGTTCGCTTTTTGCACTTTAACGACATCCCCCCTAAGAGCTCAAGGGATCCCAAAGCACTCTCTTTACATACGTCAATGATTCCTCTTCAGTTTCAAAATCTTGGACTTCATAGTCATCATTTAAAAGCATTTCTCTCCAACGCACACTCCTATCCTCAAACGCTGCAGCCAGTTCAGCTCTCATCTCATCCAGCTTTCCACTTGACCTCAAGCCTCTTACATATATATTTTTAGCATCTTCCTCCTGAAAACCAAGATCTGCAGAAAATATAGCTTTTAGCATATAGCGAATATTTTTATACATCACAATACGCCCTCTATTTCAACCAAAAACGTAACCAAAAACGGGGACGGATTTATTTGTAAACCGAGCAATCCAATAAGCCCGCCCCTCCGCAGAAAATAAATCTGTCATCTTTTCGAACACCTTTAATTCCTTCGCCGCACTTCTACACTCTCCACATGAATTCCGTATGCGCTACTCATCCCCAGCGCGAATTAAAACACCTTGTTCCCACCAGTGCCCCCATTCAAGCACAGAGACGCCTGACTGCAATAGACACTTAAACTTTTCGTCAACGTGAAACACTTCCGAAAAAAGAAGTCCCAACTCATCAGGACAAGGAAAGGGGACAGATCTATTTATAAACCAAGAAAAGCAATGAGCCTGATCCTCTGCGCCTCACAAAATAAATCTGTCCCCTTTTCAGTCTCTGAGCTGGTAATGCCTTGACCGCGTCATCTACAGCAGCCCCAGTTGTTTTTGCACCAGCTAATCAAGCGAGAATGATGAGAAGTAGAACGACAACTTTTTATCCTCAAGATCACTCAGCTGATAACGCATCCTATCAAAGCCAGAATCCAGCTTACTAACGTTCATGTGCATCAACTGAGTTAATCCGCCGCCAAAATCATGGGACGTAAATTGGCAAATATCAATGAATCTGATATTCACGACATCAGCCCCTACCTTTTCAGAAGCCGAAATCGATAGAGATAAATCATAAGCCATCCCGTCAACATTCAACTGAATACTAATTGCACGCAAGCAGTTGTGAGCAACAAGCAATTCATTCAATTCTGGAAGACTAATCATTATTGATCCTCGTCTCTTTCCCATTGGAGCCATAGCCTGGACCATATTCATAGGTATGCGTGTGCAAAAAGGAAAGGGGACAAAAGGAAAGGCAAAGGAAAGAAAAGGAAAGGAAAGGGGACAGATTTATTTATCAACGTACAAACCAACAAGCCTGCTCACCTCATAAAATAAATCTGTCCCCTTTCGATCCTCTGTACCTGCAACAAAATTACTCCTGCCCTGTTTCAATATCGTCGACCCACACAGCTATCCGAGGTAGCGCCATACCACACTTCGGGCAATTACAGCGAGGAAGCGATAATGCCTTATAAGCAACTCCCAACTCACCATCAACTCCGAAATATAAAATCGGATCTGAGGGATTAGCAACTTCCCCAACCCAATCACATTGATCGCAAGTCACCCTTTCAATGAGCACTCGCTGCCATCGTTCATCCATACGATATAAATGTAATGGCACCCAAGGTTTCAACGATTTAGTTAAATGTAGCCCCAAACAGAATTTACCGTCGCGCCCAGATACAAAATCAAGCATATTGCGCACAACAATTTCAAGATTTCCATTGAAAACAGTTCCATCTTTATATTTGCCTGCTTTCAAAATCTCCTCCCATTCACTGACACTGGGAGCAATTACAAGCTGACCATCAACCACTAACTCTGTATATTTTTTCACATAGATATCTTCAGAAATTCATTTCCAAAAAAGGGGACAGACTTATTTATAACCGAGCAAAACCAAAAAACTTGCCCCTCTGCGTTTCACAAAATAAATCTGCCCCCTTTTTTTCTAAGTCAGAAACTGAAACGGTCCTCAAATACTGTCTGCCCCCCTATTCTGACGACACATTGCCGTGCCACCTCCACGGGTACTACCTTGCCTAAAACCGGCATCATGGCCTTGTAGAACACCTTGTCACAGGCTTCATCTTTACTAAACGGTTGGGCTCTGCCCTCAGCGTCCGCAGTAATGTGGCAGCCCGCTACTAAATCAGCTGGCAGGTCTTTAAAGGCGACAGGCTTTTGAGTAGTGCCCGACTGCGCCTCGATCATTTCATTGCAACCACCGGTTACGGCCCCTTCCGTAACGGTTTTTACAAAAGCAACGCGCTCGTAATCGGTACCGCTGAAAACAGTCTGATCGTTGACGCTAACGCGATACTGCGAAGGCTGGAGCATGATGGATTTGATGCAAAACTGTGTTGTGACCGGCTGATTATTCACCGAGGTCGTTGCCGACTTGCAACCCGGGACTGCGTTGGCGAAGCCACCGTTTTGCGCGCTACCTACGACAGGAATACGCTCCTGAGGCTGCGTAATGTCATAGGTATGCAGTTCACAGCCTCCACCCACAAACTGGAGTTCCGCCAGATAAACCTTGCCTTTCTCCGGCGTGAAAATGGTGCTGATCGGACCGCAACGATAACCGCGGTTGATACTTTCGCCAGTGGCGTAACCCGATACCTCAAATGGCTGATCGGGATCAGCTTGCACTTCCAACTGAGGGAAATGCTTCAAGGTCGCGCTGTGGGCCGTTTCGTTGAGTTTGGCAATCCAGCCGAACACTTTGCCGCGACCGGAATCCACCACTGTCCCCTGCACATCCATACGCCGGTCTGGATCCGTCGCTCGCCTGATTGCAAATTCCACAGGGACGACATTGCCCGTCGCTTTCATGATCACCTTGGCGTGCTGGGCGTCTACGGTCACTTTGTTTTGGTGCAGTTGGATGCCGTCGTTGAGCACGGTGGGGGAAGAGTCTCTGACGTTGGATTTACAGCCTGGCAACGTCAGGATCAGGCTCAACATTAGTAGTGATGCTTTCTTCATGAGTAACTCCAAGTACATACTAAAAAATTATAGATCTGGAGAAAAGTGGACAGATTTTTTTTGAAACCGAGAGAATTCAATAAACTCGCCCCCTCAGCGCCTTATAAAATAAATCCGCCCCCTTTTTCCTTTGTCTCTCACGCCCCCCGCCCGGAGATAAAAGACTTAACGTAGTCCCAACGAGTAACAACCCAGTACAATGCAAATATCCATGACAGAGGGAACCCGAGCCAAATAAAAACCCAATTTGAATCAGTCTGAAACAACAGTGAAATTAACACTGCAACTATCATCGCAAGAAAAGTACTCACCCCCCACACGATAGCCAACAATGAAAAAGCCAGCACCACCACACTAATAAATCTGTTTCCTCTCATTGGAACGCAGCACAATTAAAGTAGCAATTGAAAAAATGGACAGATTTATTTATCAACGTACAAACCAACAGGCCTGCTCACCTCATAAAATAAATCTGTCCCCTTTCGATCCCCTCGTATCTGTTGCATCGTCACGATATACAAGGAGACTACCCTTGGGCCAGCCACCTACCCATCCACACGGCCACCCACCGCTTAAATAAGCGGAAAGTATTCCCTCAAAAAACTCATTAGTCTTACCTTGAACAGCTCGACTATACAAACAGCACTTTAGATCCGAGACAACATCATCCAATAGTTCTCTATGCTTTGGGAGGAGCTGCTTTTGAACTGAGCGACTCAACTCATCCAAAAGTTCGGATAATTTAATATCCATCTCAGTATATTTTTCGCCCCCACTGTAAACAACATCCCAAACCTCACTCATTTTCTCAGATCTTAAGTCGGCCCAAGTGAAAGATTCTTCCCCATAGACCTGAACCCAAGCATATTTTTTTGCCGTTGCAAGATCAGCAATTTCGGCATCCCCCAAAACAACCTGATTGACAGATCTCAAGAGCAACCCACTATTTACAAAGCCAATAACTTCATTTACCAGATTGCTATTTTCACCCAACTCTACTTCCCTAACCATTTCAACCACACCTCTGTCTTAGCACCATCTACGTTGCGGACAGGCATGCCCGACCCAGTAACATTTCTCAACCTTCCCTGCAAGTCGAAAACCTGTTTTTGCAACTGTTCCACAGGTAGATTTCGGTCCAACTCATTCAAACTTTTTCGTACAGCCTCAGTATAGTTTGGATGGCTACCTGTATGTCTCGGCATACCGCTTATGGCACCCTCTGGCTTAGCCTTGCTTGCCGGCAAAAATATGCCATTAGAGGAGTCATCCAGATCAATGCCTACCTTCTTCAGAATAGGATGATTTTTTAACTCCGAAGGAATCAGGTGCTGAGCCTGATAACCAGCCCACGAGTCGGTGCGATTTCTCCCCATTGCTTGGTTCAGATTCTGCCCTAGCTTTGTTGAGCTACCGCCAGTTACTTGACCAGGAGTTCCTGAAAGCAGCCTTTGGTTATTGGGCAGAGCCTGGTCGGGCCCTTTTGCCCCACCCGTTTCCACCCACCCCTTCGGCGGATTCTCCGCAAACTTCTTGTCCCAATCAGGATCCTTCGGACCACCCCCCAGCTCATCGCGCCCTTTCGTTACACCATCCGAAGACCCCTTACCCACAATACCAATGGCCTTGCCCGCTACAGACCCGGCAGCGTTGGTGGCGATCCCCAAGGCAATATCCAGCAGCGTCGTTGCACCACGAACGTATACATCACCTTTTTGAGTAGTTGCCCCAAGCTTGGAAAGCTCCTTGAAACGATCATCGCTATGCTCCAAATCGTCCTTGCTCTTACCACTGAGCTCGCTCGCTAGGGATTTTGACAAAGCATCTTTAGCGTCGGCGATTTTGTCTCCAAACAGCTTATCCACCACCACATTACCGGCCAGACTCACCGCGGCTTTGACTGGTCCCATGACGGCTTGTATCCCCAAGCGTACAAGCTGCGCTTGCGCTGGGTTCAATTTATCGAGATAGGTCTGTAAAGCGTCAGCTTGAACCAACACATTTCCGCCGGAGGTACTTGGTACCAACGGCTTAAAATTCACAATCATGCTGTTGCCATCAGCATCAACATAGTGGACCGGATCCTTCTGGCCCTCGTCACCCGAAGCACAGTCTCCTGTAGCGCCACAGCTTTCTTGTTGCTTGGCAAACGTTGTGAATAGGTCCGCGAAGTATTGGATAGCGATTACATCCTTAGGCTCCAGCTTCGCGATGTCATCAGGATCCTTACCATTGCGAACCAGGTTCTTCGCAACATTCAGCGCAACCTCATCCCCCAACGCAGCCCTCGCGGAAGCAGGAACCTCCTCTATTGATACCCGCTGTGCCTGTATGCTGTTCCAGACCTGTCCAGCGGCCTGCACCGGCCCATTAACCAGCTTGAGTGCGTCCTCATACGCTTTCAGGCTGCTATCGGGGTAGCTTTTGATGCTGTTCTTCCAAGCCGTCACGGTCCCAGAGGTATCCATCACCGCGTCCACCGAGGATTTGGTGACGTACAAGTCGGTCCGAGATTCATCATCCTTGGTGATCTCGTAGGCCTTGCTCACATCCCGGTTGAGCCCTGCCGTCGAATCAGCCCCGGTTTTAGAGTCATTGCGCACCACGACTTCGCCAGCCCCAACGGTGGCACGGACGGTCTGCTGACGATCCTTCTCATACTCCCAACCGCTGATGCTCCAGCCGTTTTTATCCTTCTCGCCTTTGCCAACCTGGCTACTGTCCTGGGCGCCTCCGCCCCCCTTGGAGTAGCTACCACCAACGTTCAGGTAATAGCCGTGCTCCTTGTCCTTGCCGGCGATGTCGCTGAAGCCCAGGGTTCCGGTGTCCAGTTTGAGGTTGCCGTTATCGGCAGCGATCAAGGCACCGTCCAGCTGGGTGTGATCCTCGGTGCGGATGTCGACCTTGTTTTTACCGGTGATGCTGGTCTGCTGCTCAACCCAATTGGTCTCACCGGTTGTCTGTCCATACCCCACAGAGCCACTGACGCCAGCCCCTGGACCAAAGGTCGCTGTGACGCTGAGGTCGAACTCTTTGCCTTTGACTTCGCCGGTGTCAGGCACCGAGGAGACGTTCAGGTCGCCGCCGACACGGCCAACAACCTCATCGCCGCGCAGGGTGGCACCGCTGATGTTGGTGTCTTTGCCACTGGTGAAGCCCAGACGGTTGCCCGCGTAGAGGTAGGCTTCTTGCTGTCGGCTACCTTCCCGATCAAGATTGCCCTTGCCGATGTTCACGCTGACGTAGACGCCTACGCCTTGAGACCCGAACGTCAGGCCCCCCTCACCACCACCGTTGTGTCGATTGCTCTCACTGTCGCTGGCGTTCTGCGCCGACCTGATGTTCAACTCATTACCGGCATCGAGCGCAATATCTCGCCCAGCCTTGACCTGAGTGCCTACCAGGTTGATGTCGTGGCGGGCGTCCACGTTGACATCCCTTCCAGCGGCAACCTGAGTGGCCGTCGAACTGCCGTGAACGCCGTCCTCGGTAGCAACACCGTAGCTGCCACCGACGCCCAGTTTGAAACCGCCACTGGTGCCACCATGAATCCCGCTCCAGCTTTGGCGATCAGTGCTTTCCTGGCTGACACTTCCCTTCGCCACATCCAGCGTGACGTCGCGACCTTTGACGTTGATATCCCGCCCGGCCTTTAGCTGACCACCTTTGACCGTGACGTCGTTGCCGGCATTGAGATTTAGGTCGTTGCCCGCATCGAACGTCGACGCGCGATTGGTCTGCTCAATGACCTGCTGGCTGCTGGTTTGCGTGCTGTTGCCGTATTTGACGTCGACGGTCGGTCCGTTGACAAATTGGGCGACGGCATCGATACCTTTAAGGGTGCTGGATGCCTTACTGACGCCGTTCTCCCCTTTTCCTGCGCCGTTGACCGCATCCTTGGTGTTGCCGTAGTTATGATTGAACGAAATACCCAGACCATTACGACTGGCTTCACGCTCCTGCTCGGTTAGTTGGGTTTCACGCGCGGCATCAATGTTGATATTGCGTCCAGCCGTGAGGCCGATGTCACGGGTGGCACGCAGATCGGAGCCCGTCTGGTTGATATCGCGCTGAGCGTTGATGGCAACATCTTGCCCTGCACTGATCTGGCTGGCGGCAGCGGTTTGCTGTTCCAGACGATTCTTGTTCTTGAGGCTATCGGCACCTGCGAAGAAATTGATGCCATTAGCATCCGAAGAAACACCGATCCCAGCCTGCTTGTTCTTTTCCCAATCCCGCTCGGAACGACTGTTCTGCGCGGCCAGAACATTCACATCACGTCCGGCATTCAAGCTGACATTGCGCCCAGCATCGATACCACTACCCACCAGGTTGATATCGCGCTCAGCCTGCAAAGTCGCATCACGATCAGCCGTCACCTGACTGCCCACACTGGTACTGCTCTGCGCGATTCGACCCGACTCTTTGGCCGAGGAGAACGACAGGAAGCCACCTGAGACCGAGAGCCCGGTCTTCTTCTTGTATTGCTCGCTATGGCTGTAAGCTGTGTCATTGGCCGCGACGAGGTTGATGTCGCCGCTATCCTTGACCAAGCCCGCACGCAGTTCTACGTCATTACCGGCGGTGGTTTTGCTGGCGCGCAAACGCAAGTCGTTGCCCGCAACCAGCACCACATCGTTGCCTGCTTCCAGCTCGCTGGCCACTTGGGAGGCCGTGGTTTTCAGCTCGCTTTTTCCGCTCTTGGACAAGCCCAGGAAACCCGATTTGGTTTTCTTGCTGTAGGAGCCGTGTTCTTCGATACCCGAGAGCACCGCCACATCACCAGTGGCACCCACCACCAAATCATTGCCGGCGTTCAACTGGCTGCCGATCACCGTGACGTTGCGGCCGCCATCCAGCGTGACACCGCCACCGGCGGCCTGGCTGGTATTGACCGTCAGGTCTTGCCCCGCCTCAACCACCGACGCGACGTTGGTGCTGTCATAACTTTCCCGTTGTTCGCTTTTACTGCGGCCAAAGGAGCCTTTGCTTTTCTTCGAGTAGAACTCTGCGGTTTCGTCCGTTGCGGACAGCAGACTGATGTCGCGCGTGGCGTCGAGCGCAACGTCCTTGGCCCCTTTCAGTTGACTGGCGACGAGACTCAGGTCTTGCCCTGCCTTGGCGCTGAGGTCCCCACCCGACTGGATAACCGAAGACTGCTGACGCACCAGGTCGCTGCTGCTTTTGACTTTTTTGCTCTGGGACGAGCGATGGCTTTCGTTGGCGGCAGACGTGATCGCGATATCGCGCCCGGCAGTCAGCGCCAGGGTGCTCTGGGCGATGACGTTGCTGGCAACGACCCGCAGGTCCTGCCCGGCCGTCACCTTCATCTCCCGGCCCGCAGTAGCGCTGGAACCATTTTGGGTAATGGTTTGGTCCCGGTGCCCGCTCCCCATCGTGTTGCTGTCCACCTGCTCGGCGGAGGTGATGTTTACATCACGCACCGCCTGCAAGCCCATGTCATTGCCGCTCTTGAGCACGCCCCCCTTGTTGGCGATATCCCGTCCTGCACCCATCGTCAGGTCATGACTCGCCTCAATCCGCGCCGCGTTGTCAGCAAATTCGCGTTGCTCAGTCTTGTAGCCAGTGCCGCTGGCATGCCGGGTAATGGTTCGCTCATTGGTCAAATCACCAGCGACGGCAACAACACTGACATCCCGCCCAGCAATAACCCCGCCTGCCCGGTTAGTAAGATCATTACCCGCCAGCGCCTCAAGCCGATTCCCCGCCTCCAGCAACCCGCTGTTAACCAGACTGTCGCCCGCCGTAGCCCTCAGGTTGCTGGACGCACGCAAGGTGCCCGCATTGTTCAGGTTCTTACCCGCAATCAGGCTGACGTCTGAGCCCTGAATCAACGCA
>Ga0065704_10000467_pt1 | contig 20171 bp, 22 predicted proteins | sample SwiRhicommuniRL2_FD_59091 | JGI IMG/M metagenome (GOLD analysis project Ga0065704, IMG submission 59091) | Switchgrass rhizosphere bacterial communities from Rose Lake, Michigan, USA - RL2 v2 (version 2) | ecosystem: Host-associated > Plants > Roots > Rhizosphere > Soil | place: East Lansing, MI
CGCGGCCGCCGTAGTTCACCACGACGACCTCGCGGGCACGTCCGCAGGCCTTGCGGATCCGGGATTCGTCCGGCTGGCCCAGGTCGATCCACTGCTCGATCAGGCCGGTGTAATCCTTGCGCCAGAGGTCGGGTTCTTCTTCGTTGCTCAGGCCCTTGCCGAACTCCAGCCGGTCCTCGGCCAGCAGCGCGAAGGCGAGCAGGCGCACCATCAGCCGCTCGTCGGTCTCCGACGGGTGCTGGGCCAGGGTCAGGCCGTGGGCACCGTAGTAATGACGATCCATGTCGCTGATCTGGAGTTCGGCTTTGACGACGGTGGACTTGAGGGCCATGGTGGGGGTTCGGGCAAGGGGGCGTCATGATACGCCGCATGGAGGGGCGCCCCCCGAATGCCGGCAACCGGTCAGCCGGACCGCTTGGACCTCCCTGTTCAGCTTGTGCGCGGGAAGGATTCGCTTTTCTCCGGAAACCCCGGTAGAGTGCCGGCACTGTGCTTGCCAGGGTCACCGTGAATCGTGAGCCTGATGCGGTAGATACATCTGCTACATCTTCCCGCTTTACCAACGCCTGCAAACCCAGTCCCGTCCCGGTTTCCCCGGGGTTGTGGTCCTTTCATCCATGTTTCAGGAGTTAGTAAAGATGTCTGATCGTCAGACCGGTACCGTCAAGTGGTTCAACGACGCCAAGGGCTTCGGCTTCATCACCCCGCAGAGCGGCCCCGACCTGTTCGTGCACTTCCGCTCGATCCAGGGCAATGGCTTCAAGTCGCTGAAGGAAGGCCAGGCGGTCTCCTTCGTCGCCGTGCAGGGCCAGAAGGGCATGCAGGCCGACCAGGTGCAGCCGCTGTAATCCAGCGCTGAACCCTACGGTTCAAGAAAACGCCGGTGCGCAAGCGCCGGCGTTTTTGTTTGTGGGCTCGCCAGAGGATGACGTGGTGCGCGAGACGGGGGCGGAGTGCACTCGCAACCGCTGCCGTCATTCCAGCGAGAGCTGGAATCCATTGACTGTCAGCACGACAGTTCTTGCCGCTCGGCTGGGAGGGCAACAGCAAAATGGGCCCCAGCGTTCGCTGGGACGACGGTTCAGAGTTTCCGTACGCGGAAGCTGCGGCCCTTGATCTTGCCGGCATTCAAGCGCGCCAGTGCCGCGCCGGCCTTGTCGCGCGCGACGGCCACGTAGGTACGCGTGGCGAAGACATTGATCTTGCCGATCACGGAGGCGGACAGGCCGGCGTCGCCGGTCAGCGCGCCGAGCACGTCGCCGGGGCGCAGCTTGTCGGTCTTGCCGGCGTCGATGCGCAGCGTGGTCATCGCGGCGGGCGGCGCCGTATTGGCCTTGGGCGCTGATGGGATATTGCGGTCCCACAGCAGCGGCGCGCCCAGGCGTTCCTCGATCACGGCGGCGCGCGGCAGTTCGCGCGGCGTGCACAGGCTGATCGCCAGGCCATCGCGACCCGCGCGGCCGGTGCGGCCGATGCGGTGCACGTAGGTATCCGCGTCGCTGGGCATGTCGTAGTTGACCACCAGCACCAGGTCCTCGATGTCCAGTCCGCGCGCGGCCACGTCGCTGGCGATCAGCACGTTGCAGCTGCGGTTGGCGAAGCGCACCAGCACTTCGTCGCGGTCCCGCTGTTCCATGTCGCCGTGCAGGGCGAGCGCGGAGAAGCCGAAGTGCTGCAACGAACCAGCGACTTCGTCCACGTCCTTGCGCATGTTGCAGAACACCACGCACGACTCCACGCCGCGTTGCGCGAGCAGGCCCGCCAGCGCGGTCTGCTTGCGCTCCGGGTCCACGCGCACGAAGCGTTGCTCGATGACCGCCTGTTCCTGTGGCGCGTCCACTGTGACTTCGAGCGGATCGCGCAGGGTGTTGCGGGCAATCCCGCGGATGGCGTCGGTGAAGGTGGCCGAGAACAGCAGGCTCTGGCGATCCTTCGGCGTCTTGCCGGTGATCTCGCGGATCGGCTCCTCGAAGCCCATGTCGAGCATGCGGTCGGCCTCATCCAGCACCAGCGTGCGGATGCCACCCAGGTGCAGCGCCTTCTTGCGCAGCAGTTCCTGGATGCGGCCCGGCGTACCGACGACCACGTGCGGGTCGTGCGCTTCGAGCGAGCGCAGCTGCGGCTCCAGCGGCATGCCGCCGCACAGCGTCAGGACCTTGAGGTTGGGGATGCCCACGGCCAGTTTGCGCACCTGCTGCGCCACTTGGTCGGCGAGTTCGCGGGTCGGGCAGAGCACCAGGGCCTGCGTGCGCCCCGTGGCGGCATCGAGCCGGTGCAACAGGCCCAGGCCGAAGGCAGCCGTCTTGCCGCTGCCGGTGGGGGCCTGTGCGATGACATCGCGGCCATCGAGGATGGCGGGCAGGCTGCGGGCCTGGATGGGGGTCGGCCGGGCGTAACCCAGCGCCTGGACACCCTGCTGCAGGCCGGGTGCCAGCGGAAGAGAAGTGAAATCGAGCATGCGGCATTTTCGCAGATCGGCGCGGTTGCCGCCGGAAAACCTATTGCAGGTCGGGGAAATCTTCCTCGGGCAGCGCGATGAACGACCAGAACGGAACCTCGTTGGACGTCCAGAACTGCGAGACTTCGTCCAGGATGTCCAGCAGGGTGTCGAAATCGGCCTCGGTGCGTTCGCGCAGTTCGTGGGCCTGTTCGAAGAGCAGGACGTAGCCGGGCGCCTCCAGCCACGACAGGTCGCGCAGGCTGTCGGACAGCGCATCCCAGTTGCGCCCGGAGGACTGCGGGAAGTCCAGCACCGTGGCGATGCGCAGCAGCAGGGCGCCCTTGCTGTCGCAGCCTGACAGGTCTATCCGGCGCGACAGCAGCCCGGCATCGCGGCCGACCGCTGCCAGCGGATCGAGATCATCCTCGGTAACGAAGAACACGCCCGCGCGCGCGGGATCGGCCAGGCCGGGATCGAAACCGGATTCGCTCATTGCAGGGTTCCGTTGCCGATCTCGAACCGGCGGAAGCTCTCGTAGTGGTCGTCGGTGTAGTAGTACTCGCGCGGTGGTTGGCCGCCGGTGACGATGCGGCGTGTACCGCGATGGTCGAGCCCGGGCGTGTCGACCGTGTACTCGCGGTAATAGCCGCGCGACTGCCGTGGCAGTCGGCCCTCGCGATTCTGGAAGACCGAGCCGTCCTGCCGATGCGGGAACGGGCCTCCGCTGCGTATCAGCGCCAGTGTCTGTCGTGCCTCCGCCGGCAGGAAGGCAGGAAGGTCCGCACCCGGCGTCGGCAGGGCAGCGGCAGGCGGATCGTCCACGGGTCCGCCGGGACGCGTCTGTTCCACCGGCGGAAGCGCCAGTTCGGCGTTCGTGCGCTGAGGATGAGTGGCTTCCTGCGTTTCGGCAGCCGGCGCGGGGGCATCGTCGCGCTGCGACCACCACCATGCGCCTGCACCCAGGACCAGCAGGGCGAGGAAAGCGATCAGGGGGAGACGCTGCCGGCTCTGCCGGCGGGCGCGTGAACGTCGACTCATGCGTGGATCATTCCGTCAGGAAACGGCCGCAGCCGCGGTAGACCTTGCCACCCACCGTCAGGGTCGCGGAGGCGGGATACTCGTTGTCGCTCATGCCGTCGCTGCAGACTTCCTTCTTCGTCGTCAGCGACACGGCCAGGCCATCGGCGGTGCTGCCCACATAACCCTCTCCCGTCTTGCGGACCTGGGCGACATCGACCTTGCGCTCGCCGTAGTCCAGGTCGGCACTCAGGCGGGGCGTCGCGCCACTACCGACCTCCACGGACCAGCCGGGTTCGGTGCCGATCCCGCGGAAAATACTGCCGCGTGCCCTGGCCTGCTCCCAGGGTGTCCCCGCCGCTGGAGGAGAGGGCTCTCCGCCGGCCCGCACCATCCTGAACTCGACCGGCGCAGACGCACCCGGCGTCACAGGGACGCGCGTATCGGTGACGAACCAGAGCTTGCCCTGCGCGTCGCGCAGGCCCGCGTGCAGGCCGTACATGCCGTTCGGGCGCACCTTGGCCGGGTCATAGGGGAGGGTGAAGGCGAACGGCGGGCCCTCCAGGTCGCTGAAGTCGGCGCTGGCGACCACGGCAGCCGGTGTATCGGCAAGCTGGTTGTCCACGAGTTGCACGCTGAGTGTCGCGCCTGGCGGTGGCGCGATGCGTTCGAGATAGATGGCCCGCCCATGGATCGCCGCGACAGGCTGTGCCGGGGCTCGGCTGCCGGTGGGCGGCGATTGGCAGGCAGCGAGTGTCAGCAGGCAGGCGGTGGTCAACAGCGGACGGAACATCGCGCGCGCTCCTTGGGGTGATCGTGGCTGGCCGCCAGCTTAGCGGTGGCCGGTGTAATGGTTCGTCAACGCGGAAAGGGTCGTGGTGCGGTCCCGGTTCGCGCCCACGCGGCCGTCGCGCTACAGTCGCGCCGGGACACGGGGGCCGTCGGGATGCCGTCGCACGATCCGAGAGTGGATGCCTACATCGCGATGGCTGCCGAGTTCGCGCGCCCGGTCCTCGAACGCTTGCGGAGCGTGGTGCACGAAGCATGTCCGCAGGTGGAAGAGACCATCAAGTGGAGCATGCCGTCGTTCCAGTACGGCGGACGCATCCTGTGCAACATGGCCGCGTTCAAGCGGCACGCATCGTTCGGCTTCTGGCAGCACGCGCAGGTCACGGACGGCAAGGCGCGCGACGGCATGGGGAGCCTGGGCAAACTGGTGTCGCTGGAAGATCTGCCGCCCAGGCGGGAACTGATTGCACGGGTGCGCAAGGCGATGGCGCTGATCGATACTCCTGCGGCGTCATCGGCGTCCGCGTCAGCCAAGGCTGCTGCGCGTCCTGTGCTGCGCACGCCGGCGGATCTCCGCGATGCGCTTGCCCGCAACCCGGAAGCGAAGGCGACATTCGATGGCTTCAGCCCCAGTGCCCGGCGCGAGTACATCGAATGGATCATCGGCGCCAAACGGACGGATACGCGTGAGCGAAGACTGACGCAGGCGGTCGCGTGGATGGCGGAAGGCAAGATGCGCCACTGGAAGTACCAGGCACGCTGAGTCCGCATCGGGCGACATAGACCGCCCTCATCGGGGCGATTCAGTATTGCGATGACGATGCCGTTTGCGGACGGTTAGTATCGGTCGCAAGCCACCGAACCCCCGTCATCGCACTGCGCGCGCCCCTGCGCGCGCCGGAGACCCCTGGCATGAATCGCGTCCTGCGACCCTTTGCCTACACCCGTGCCGCGGTGGCCTGGCCCTACATCGCGGCCGTCATCGCGCTTGTGGGTGCGGCGTTGTGGGTGCTGTGGCTCGCGCCGCCCGGGCAGGAAAGCGGCATGCGATTCGCGCTGCGCGGCGGTGCGTTGTGCGCCGCTGCCACGGCGATCGGTGCGTTGCCGGTGCTGGTGATGCGGACGATTCCGCAGCGACTGGCAGACGGGTTGCTCGGCTTCGGAGCCGGTGTGATGTTGGCGGCCACGGCGTTCTCGCTGGTGCTGCCGGGATTGACGGCGGCGGAAGCACAGGGCTTCTCGCCTTGGGGTGCGGCCGGCCTCGTGAGTGTCGGGATCCTGCTGGGCGCATGCGCGCTGCTCGCACTCGACCGCGGCCTGGTCGACGACCCACTGGACGCACAGCGTCGCCTCGTACCCTCGCGGGTGATGCTCTTCGTGCTGGCCATCGTGCTGCACAACATTCCGGAAGGCATGGCGGTGGGCGTGGCGGCCGGCGGTGCGCTCAGTGGTGCGGCCGGGCTGGCGATCGGGATCGCCCTGCAGGACATACCGGAAGGCCTGGTGGTTGCCCTTGTGCTGGCGACGGCGGGCATGGCGCGGAGCAAGGCGGTCTTCCTGGGCGCGCTGTCGGGCGTGGCCGAACCCCTGGCCGCGATTCCCAGCGCGTGGGCAGTCGGCATTTCGTCGGTGCTGCTGCCGTGGGGGCTGGCGTTCGCGGCGGGAGCCATGCTGATCGCCGTGGGCCACAGCGTGATCCCCGAGTCGAACCGGCACGGCCACGGCGGCATCGCATCGTTCGGGCTCGCGCTGGGCTTCTGCCTGATGATGGCGCTGGACACGGCATTGGGTTGACCGCAAGGCGCGACGTGCCCACGCTGCCTTTGTCCTCGCTGGAGAATGGCATGTCCGAACCGTTGACGATCATCGGCAACTACATCTCGCCCTACGTGCGCAAGGTGCTGGTCTGCCTGGAGCTGAAAGGCATTCCGTACCGGATCGATCCGATCGCCCCCTTCGTGGGGGACGCGGAGTTCAGCCGCATCAGTCCCCTGCGCCGCATCCCGGTACTGCGCGACGGTGACCTGGTGCTCAACGACTCCACGGTGATCTGCGAGTACCTGCAGGACAGGTTCCCCCAGCCATCGCTGTATCCGGCCGATCCCGTGCAGCGGGCACAGGCACGCTGGCTGGAGGAATACGCGGACTCCTACCTGGGGGATGTGATCGTCTGGCGCATGTTCTTCCAGAAAGGCGTGCGCCGGTTTCTGTTCAACGAAGGCACCGACGAAGACGTGGTGCGCAGGGCCCGGGACGAGGAACTGCCGGTTGCGCTGGATTATCTGGAAGCACGGATGCCCGTCGCCGGTTGGCTGTTCGGTGACATTTCCATCGCCGACATCAGCATTGCTGCTTTATTCCGCAATGCGGTGTTCGTGAAGTACCACGTCGATGCGCAGCGATGGCCGCGTACCGCCGCCTTCCTTGCGCGTGCCTGGGCGTTGCCGCCGTTCCAGGCACTGGCGGGCTTCGAAGAGCGGACCCTGCGCACGCCGCTCCCGGAGCAGCGAGCGGTACTTGCGGAGATGGGGGCGCCGCTCACCGATACGACCTGCGGCAATGCGGCACCGCGCTATGGCGTGATGCGGCTGGGGTGACGGATTCCAGTCAGCAACTTCTGCAGGAGCGATGCGAGGGGTGACGGCCCGCTTCTGCAATCCCATCGGGCATCACGGGTTCGTGTCGACGCGCAATACCGGATAGAGCCGATAGCGTTCGTCCCATGACGGATGTCGGCGGTAGAAGAATTCGAGCCGTGCAGCGGGATCGTCGGAGAAGGCTTTGTCTTCACGCAGCCGGCGTTCGAACTCGGCCTTCACGGCAGGGTCGCGCAACATCTCGCGTGCCACGCTCTCGGCCACGTAGTCTTCCATGTATTCCTTGCGCTCGAACGCATTGTTGAAGCGGCCCCAGGCGAGCAACGAATCGGGCGCCTGTGGTTCAAGCAGCGCCATGACCAGGCGCGACTTCGCCTGTGCGATGGGCACGAACAGCGTGCCGGCCGGCACGCTGCGTGCTTCCTGCTTCCAGTCGCCTTCCACCGTCAGGCGCTGGCGGGCTTCCACCGGGCTGCTGCCGAAGCTGGATTTCGTGGCGCGAAACGCGGCTACGTCACCCTGCCAGGGTTTGCCCAGGAGCCGATACTCCACGCCATGCGTCTTCAGTACATCGGCAACCCAGGACGCTTCCGCGGCGGGCACCAGGTAGCCCGCTCCGGGCGCATCGATGACGAGGGCGGGTCGGATGTCATCCTTCAGCGGCACTTTCCAGAGCTGCGGTGTTGTTTCGTCGTAGCGCGTCATCAGTGCGCCGGAGACATCCGAGCGGGTCTGCGTGTAGGCGTATCCGCGAAAATCCACGGTACGCGCGGCGGGCGCGGCCGCATAGGTCAGCGGCTCGGGGTGGCCGGCGAGTTGCGCGGCGGCGGCATCGGCTTCCCGTGCACTGGCGAGCCAGTCGCTGCCGTGCGCCGCCACCTGTTCGAGTACCGACACCACCGTATTGCGGGTGATCTTCACCCGTACCGGGTACTCCTTCCAGGAATGCGTTTCGACCAGCATCGCGATCCGGTTGCGGAGCAGGAAGTAGCCATGCGAGAAGCGGGGCGGTGCCACGCTGTCCTCGAAGCCCGAAGTCGGATCGTCATTGACGACGAAGGATGGGTAGTAGGGGAGGGGCAGCGAACCCTGCGCGGCGAGATCGCCGATCACCGACGTCCTGAGGGCCAGGCCCGCCTGCCGCAACCCCGCATCGCCGGCATGCACGGGCTCCACCTGGATGGAGATGTCGTGCTCGAACTGCGCGCCGTTGGTCGCGTGCAGGTCCACCGTGACCAGTGGATCCCAACGCTCTACGAGCTGCAACATCGCCCGCATCTCCGGGGTGTCGGCTTTCAGGTAGTCGCGGTTGAGGTTGAAATTCTGCGCGGTGGTGCGCCAGCCCGTCTCTTTCGGGCCGCGCTGGTTGGGCCGGTTCCATGCGCCGAAGCGCTCGTGGCCGTCCACGTTGAATACCGGCACGAACAGCCACACCTGCTTGTCCAGCGCACCGCTCGCTGCCTTGCCTTCGAGCACCTCGCGCAGCGCCAGGAAGCCGGCGTCCTTGCCGTCGATCTCGCCGGCATGGATGCCGCCTTGCACCAGCACGACGGGAAGTCCGCGCTTGCGTGCCAGATCCGGCGTCAGCGCGCCACTGGTCGAGGCCACCAGCATCTTCATCGGGCGTCCCTCCGGCGAGGTGCCGAAGGTGTGGCAGCGCACCGCCTTGGGGTACTGGCGCGCAAACGCGTCGCACAACGCGATGACCTCGTCGTAACGCCCGGTTTCAACGAACCCCGAGCGCTCCGACACGGTGGCGAGGGGAGGCGTGGCGTGCGTCAGTGGTGCAAGGACCAGCAACAACACGGCGTAGAGGGGACGCAGCATGGAAAAATCCTGAACAGGGCAGGGGCGAATGATGCCGCGCAATCGCGGTCAGTCCCAGTCCCCGTTGTCCGCGTGCCCGGCACCCGGGTGGTTCGACCCTGCGCGGGCGGATACGGTAACCTTCCGGGACTTTTTCACCGGAAGATCGGATGAGCACGACCGCAGAAGCCAACCAGGGCCGCATGCCCCGCCAGATTCCCTACATCATCGGCAACGAGGCGTGCGAACGGTTCAGCTTCTACGGGATGCGCAACATCCTGGTGCCGTTCCTGATCAGTTCGGTGCTGCTGGCCTACCTGCCGGACCAGGCGGCGCGCGAAGGCGCAGCGAAGGATCTGTTCCACAGCTTCGTCATCGGCGTGTATTTCTTCCCGCTGCTCGGTGGCTGGCTGTCGGACCGCTACTTCGGCAAGTACAACACCGTCCTGTGGTTCTCGCTGATCTACTGCGCCGGCCACGCCTGCCTGGCGATGTTCGAAAGCCACGCCACCGGGTTCTACACCGGCCTGTTCCTGATCGCACTGGGCTCGGGTGGGATAAAGCCCCTCGTGGTGACGTTCTGCGGTGACCAGTTCGACCAGACCAACAAGAGCAAGGCGAAGGTGGTCTTCGATGCGTTCTACTGGATCATCAACTTCGGTTCGTTCTTCGCTTCGCTGCTGATGCCGCTGGTGTTGAACAGCTGGGGTCCGGCGTGGGCCTTCGGCATCCCCGGCATCCTGATGTTCATCGCCACCCTGATCTTCTGGGCGGGGCGCAAGAAGTACGTCAACGTGCCGCCGTCACGCGGCAACGATCCGGATTCGTTCCTCAGCATCGTCCGCAGCGCCCTGTTGGGCAATGAGCGTGGCATCGGCACGCTGGTGGCCGCTGTGGGCGTGATCGGCGGCGGGGTGATGTTGCTGTTGTGGGCGCTGAAGTTCGCCGGTGTCGCACTGTGGCCCGAAGCATGGGGGTTCGTCATCACCGCCTGCCTGGCGCTGGGCGCGGTGATCGCCGGTGTCGGTTTCGGTGCATCGCTCCAGCTGGAGTCTGCGCGCGGCATGCATCCTGACGCGGCCATCGAAGGCGTGCGTTCCGTGCTGCGCATCCTGATCGTGTTCGCGCTGGTGACGCCGTTCTGGTCGCTGTTCGACCAGAAGGCATCGACCTGGGTCATCCAGGGCAAGGCGATGCAGATTCCGCATGACCTGTGGTGGTGGCCAAGCCGGCTGGTGAAGGACGCCACGCAGATGCAGGCGCTGAATCCGCTGATGGTCATGCTGCTGATTCCGTTCAACAACCTCGTGCTGTATCCGGCGCTGCGCCGGATGGGCTTCAACGTCACCGCGCTGCGGCGGATGGGATGGGGCATCGCCATCTCCGCGCTGTCGTGGGTCGTGGCCGGCCTGCTGCAGTTGCAGATGGACGATGGTCAGCAGGTGTCCCTGGCCTGGCAGACCCTGCCGTACCTGCTGCTGACGTTCGGTGAAGTGCTGGTATCGGCGACCGCGCTTGAGTTCGCCTACAGCCAGGCACCGATGGCCATGAAGGGCGTGATCATGGCGTTCTGGTACCTGACAAGCACCTTCGGCGGGTTGTGGGTCTTGCTGACCAACGCCAGCGTGCGCGACCCGGCGGTGATCGGCTGGATCCAGACACAGGGCTGGACCGAGAACGCGTTCCTGATGTTCTTCTTCGCCGGTTTCGCTTTCGTGGCGGCATTGGCATTCGCGCTGTACGCGCGTACGTATCCCATGCAGGACAACTACCGCACCGCGGCGTAAGGACGAGGGATGAGCGCACCCATTACCCTGCTGCTGATTACAGTGACCTGCGTGGTCAGCTTCATCGCATTCCGCACGCCGTCATTGCTGATGCGGCTTATCCTGTGGCCGCCCGCGATCCATCGCCACCGCCAGTACGACCGGCTGGTCACCTACGGGTTCATCCACGCGGATTTCTGGCACCTGCTGTTCAACATGTTCACGCTGTTCTTCTTCGGGCGACTGATGGAACAGGTGATCACCCAGATCAGCGGCAGTCGGCTGACCTTCGTGGCGTTCTATTTCTCCGCGCTGGTGGTGTCGATCCTGCCGACCTACCTGAAACACCAGAACGACCCCAACTACCGCAGCCTGGGGGCGTCCGGTGCAGTGTCGGCGGTGCTGTTCTCCTACATCCTGATCGATCCGTGGGCGCGGATAGGCGTGTTCTTCATCCCCATGCCCGCCATCGTGTTTGCCGTGCTCTACATCGCCTACAGCATCTGGATGGACCGTCGTGGCGGCGACAACATCAACCACGGCGCGCATCTGGCGGGGGCCGCTTACGGCGTGCTGTTCCTCGCGGCGATGGAGCCTCGCGTGCTGGGCCATTTCCTGGAAGCATTGTCACAGCCGAGCTTCGGTTAAGCCGTCATTGCAGTAGCGCTCACCTGCGCTGAAGGTCCTGCGTGTTATCCCGGTGCCACGTCTCACACGTGGAGCAGCGCATGGCAACCGCAAAGACACGCAAGGCAACCCGCAAGACCGCGAGCAAGGCCACCACGAAGAAAGCGCCCGCCAGGAAGGTGGCGAAGAAAGAAACCGCAAAGAAGGTGGCCACGAAGGTCGCCGCCAGTACGACGAAGGCCACGCGCAAGACCACGACCCGCAAGGCGGCCACGAAGCAGGCGACTCCGCGCGTCGGCACCCGGAAGGCGGGCGCCGCCACGAAGAAGATCGCGACAAAGAAGGCAGCGACCACGAAGGTAGCGACCACGAAGGTAGCAACCAGGAAGGTAGCAACCAGGAAGGTAGCAACCAGGAAGGTCGCGGCGAAGAAGACGACAGGCAAGGTTGGCGGCCCTCAGCCCGCGCGCAAGGGTGCTGCGAAGAAGGTCGCGAGAAAGTCCGCAGCAACACCCGTGAAGAAGACGGTGGGCAGCGCGGCAGGATCCCGGACGACAAGTAAGCCTGCAGCACGCAAGACGCCGGCCCGCAAACGCGCGCCGCGCAGGATCACGCCGACGCGGGCGCTCGAAACAGCACGCGCGTTGCTGGAACAGAAGCACGAAATGGATCGGCAACCTGCGCCGTGGCAACAGCTTGATCACCACGACCACGGGGCGGCGACGGGTGCGGGATTCGTCTCTTCGGAAGCCGCAGGCAAGGCGCTGGAACTGCATGCTGCCGAAAGCAGGATGAAAGCCATCCAGGGCAGCGCGGGAACACAGGACCGGCGCAACCAGGGCAAGCGCGACCATCGCGGCGAGTGAGTTGCGAGGCCCTGGAGAAAGGGAAGGTGGAACTACGTGCTGGCCGCATCAGGCGATGCGGCCGGGACGGGACTCCGGCGCGGCAGTCACACCCGAAGGCGGACCCCTGCGCCGCGCCGGAGCACCCGGTAGAAGGGTCGTGCGATCAATCCACCAGCGAGTGGACGGCGTGCACGCCGGCGTTGTCGCTGCTCGAGTAGGTGGACATCAAGCGCTCGTAGACGGCGTTGTTGAGACGCTCGAACTCCCAGTCCTTGGTGTGGCCGGTGACGGTGAGCTGGTACAGGCCTTCCAGCAGGGTGAAATCGCTGGCGCTGGAGACGTCGGGCAGTTCTTCGATCAGGCTCATGGCGGACTCCGGATTGCAGTTCGTTTGAGCCGTACCACGCAGCAATCGTGCCAACATGCGTTATGAGGCGTCCGTCACGTTTATCCCGGGCATCGAATCCTTCACAAGCATGAATGTGACGCGATGCGTCCAGTTCTGCCACAGCAACGTGTGGGCATTGGGTCACAATGCCCCTGAGCCCCCTGCCACGGAGACGCCATGACCGGTGACCAGCCCTCCCTCGACCTGCATCACGACCCGGCCGCTCGCCGCTTTGCCGCCCGGCTGGACGGACGGGAGGCCGAACTGCTGTATTCGCTGCGCGATGGCCGCATGGTGATCGACCATACCGGCGTGCCCGACGCCATCGGCGGGCGCGGCGTCGCCGCTGCCCTGGTCAAGGCCGCGCTGGACCATGCGCGATCGCAGGGTTGGCGAGTCGTGCCCGCGTGCTCGTACTCCGCCGCATACGTTCAGCGGCATCCCGAGTACGCCGATCTGGTGGATGCCTGATGTATCTGGAGGAAGGCAATGGCGCGGCCTAGAATGACGGCCATCACACACCCGGAAGGAGCCCGAACGTGTCGCCCAGCATTTCCCCACCCCCCTTCCTCCGGACCGCCCTGCTGTTGATGGCGGTCCTGGCCTTGTCCGCCTGCAAGCGCGAGGCCGCCGTACCGCCCACCGCCTCCGGTGATGCCGCCCCGCCTGGCGCGGCGCCCGCTGACGCGCCTGCCCCGCCGGTCGAGCTGAAGGATGTCATCGAAAGTACGGACCGCTATGTGGTGGGAATCAGTTATCCGGCCTCGGTCAACCGGTATCCGGGCCTGGCGAAGGCACTGTCGGACTACGCGACGGCGGAACGCGCCGAACTGATGGAAGCGGTGGAGGCCTTCGGCAACGACAAGCCCACCGCACCGTACGAGTTGTCGCTGGCGTTCGAGCAGGTGGTGGATACAGCGCAGATCGTGGCAGTCGCTGCGGACGGCAGCCGTTATACCGGGGGCGCACATGGTCAGCCGCTGATCGCGCGCTTCGTCTGGCTGCCGCAGCAGGACACGCGGCTGACGGCGGCGGCGCTGGTGCCGGGTCCTGCAGGATGGCGTGCCATCAGCGACTACGTGCGGGAGCAGCTGCACACGGCGGTGGTGACCCGGGCCGATGAGGACGAGCTGGCGCCGACGGATCGGGCCGCGCTGATCAAGAGCACCGCGCGGATGATCGACGAAGGCACCGAGCCAGACGCCGGCAATTTCAGCGAATTCGTACCCGTGCTGGACGCTGCGGGCCGCATCACGGCGCTGCGTTTCGTCTTCCCCCCTTACCAGGTGGGCCCTTACGCGGACGGTACCCAGGCGGTCGATGTGCCGGCCGCCGTGCTGCTGCCGCACGTGGCACCTGAGTACGCGGGGCTGTTCGCCCGCTGATGCCGTATGCCACATCACCGCTTCCAGCGCAGGATCACGGACCTGTTGGCCGAAGCGGATGTGCTGATCGGAGGGGACCGGCCGTGGGACCTGCAGGTGCACGATGCGCGCTTCCATGCGCGCGTGCTGGGGCAGGGGTCGCTGGGCCTGGGTGAAAGCTACATGGAGGGCTGGTGGGACACGGCCTCGCTGGATGGCCTGCTGTTCCGGCTGCTGGCGGCCCGCCTGGACGAACGCGTGCACCGGGCAGGCGAGGTCTTCGATGCGCTGCGTGCGCGCCTGACCAACCTGCAATCGCCACGCCGCAGTCGCGAAGTCGGGCGACGCCACTACGATCTGGGCAACGATCTGTACCGCGCGATGCTGGGCCGCCGACTGGTCTACAGCTGCGGCTACTGGCGTGGGGCGAAGGACCTGGATGCCGCCCAGGAAGCCAAGCTGGATCTTGTCTGCCGCAAGCTCCGCCTGCAGCCAGGCATGCGCGTGCTCGACATCGGCTGCGGTTGGGGCGAAGCGCTGAAGTTCGTGGCCGAGCGTTACGGCGCAAGCGGCGTCGGCATCACCATTTCCCGCGAACAGGCGGAGTACGCCACCGCACTCTGCGCGGGGTTGCCGATCGAGATCCGGCTGCAGGACTACCGGGAGGTGGACGAGTCGTTCGACGCCGCGTTCTCGCTGGGCATGTTCGAACATGTCGGCGTGAAGAACTACGCCGGCTATTTCGATGTGGTGCGCCGTTGTCTGCCGGCGGAAGGCCTGTTCCTGCTGCATACCATCGGCGGAATCCGGTCGGTCAACCGCACCGATCCCTGGATAGCGCGCTATATCTTCCCCAATTCGATGTTGCCATCCGCGTTGCAGATCACGCAGGCCATCGAAGGACGCTTCGTACTGGAGGATTGGCACAACTTCGGAACGGACTACGACCGCACACTGCAGGCGTGGCGTGAGAACGTCGAGTCGGCGTGGGATGCACTGGATGCGCGCTACGACGAGCGCTTCCGGCGGATGTGGCGGTTCTATCTTGCAGTGTCGATGGCCACCTTCCGCAGTCGCCGGTCCCAGCTCTGGCAGGTCGTGCTGTCGCCGCGCGGCGTCCCCGGAGGCTACCTGGCGCCAAGATGAAGCGCTGGAACGGAAAGAGCAGGCCGGGGCCTGCTCTTCGCATGTCGGTGGATGTCCTGCCGGTTCAGGCGGAGGGCGGCGACGGCAGCTCGCGGGCGTTGAATATGCGCTCGATCACCTCGGCCAGTTCGTCTTCCGAGAACGGCTTGGTCAGGTAGGCCTTGGCGCCCTGGCGCAGGCCCCACATGCGGTCGGTGTCCTGGTCCTTGGTGGTTACCAGGATGACGGGGATGTGCTTGGTCGTGGCTTCGCGGCTGAGCGTGCGCGTGGCCTGGAACCCGTTGAGGTTGGGCATCACCACGTCCATCAGGACCATGTCCGGGAGCTCGCGCTTGGCGACTTCCACGCCGGCCGCGCCGTCCTCGGCGGTTATGGATTCGTGCCCCAGCTTCTCGACGATGCGCTGGATGCCCAGCAGTTGCGACGGTGAATCGTCGACGATCAGAATTTTTGCCATGGAGTTCCCCAGATTGTCCCCGCCGTCGATTGTAGAGCGTGTTCGAGACAAGACAAATGGGGAACGCGGCCAGCAGATGACGCCCGTCGTGCCGCCACTGCCGTTCATCCCATTCGCACGAGCGTGCGGCCGAAGGAGCCACCGGCCAACATGGTGCGGAATACGTCGGGCAGCCCGTCCAGGCTGGTCTCGCGGGTGCAGATGGTATCCAGGTGGGCGGGCTTCCAGTCGCTCGCCAGGTGCTGCCAGACCGCGTCCCGGATGTCGCGCGCGGTGCCGGCCGAGGCCACGCCCAGGAGGGATACTCCGCGGATGATGAAGGGCATGACGGTGGTCGGAAGCTCGGCACTGGCCGCCAGTCCGGCCGTGGCCACATTGCCATAGGGCACGGTTTGGGCCAGCAGGCTGGCCAGCATCGTTCCGCCCACGTTGTCCAGCCCGCCACCGAAGCGCGCGGTCTCCATCGGTCGCGCCGTCGCCAATGCGTCGCGCCCCAGCACTTCGCGGGCACCGATGGCTTTCAGGTAGGCCGCATTCTCGGGCTTGCCACTGACCGCATGCACCTCGAAGCCGGCCTTGCTGAAGATGTCCACCGCCAGCGAGCCGACGCCACCGGTGGCGCCGGTCACGGCGAGCGGCCCCAGGTCGGGGGTCTGCCGGTTCTCGCGCATGCGGAACAGCGCCAGCGCGGCGGTGAAGCCTGCAGTGCCCAGGATCATGCTCTCGCGCAGGCTGAGGCCGGCGGGCAGGGGAATGACCCACTTCGCCTCCAGCCGGGCGTACTCGGCATAGCCGCCATCGCGCGTCTCGCTCAGGCCGCAGCCGGTGACGAGCACGGCATCGCCCTCCCGGAAAGCGGGATCGGTGGAGGCTACGACATGGCCGGCTACGTCGATCCCCCCCACCAGCGGAAACCTGCGGAGGATCTTGCCCTCGCCGGTGCCGGCGAGCGCGTCCTTGTAGTTGACCGACGAGTACGCGGTCTTGATGACCACTTCGCCCGGATTGAGTGCATCAAGCGTCAGCGCCTCGATGCCGCTGCGATAGCCGGCGTCGTCGTTGTGGATGCGGAAGGCGTTGAAGGCAATAGGGAGGGTCATCGTCGTTGTGTCTCTATCGTCTCAAAGGATGTCCTGGTACAGATCGCGCCACGTCGGATTCACATCCTCGATCAGTTGGATTTTCCACATCCGCTTCCAGGCTTTCAGTGCCTTTTCGCGCAGGATCGCAGATTCCATCTGCGCGTGGACCTCATACCAGACCAAAGTATGGATGCCATAGCGTCGGGTGAAGCCATCGACCTGATCATGCTTGTGCTGCCAGATACGTGCTGGAAGGTCGGACGTTACACCGACGTAGAGGGTGCCTCGTGGTTGGCTGGACAGCAGGTAGACGCAGGGAATCCGTTCCCGTGGCATGCAGGCTCTCCTTTGCCTGTCCTTGGTTTCGTCAGTGGACTATAGACCGACCCCGTCATTCCAGCGGACGCTGGAATCCATTGGCCGTGAGTGTCGTGGTGAATGCCGCAAGAGCAAGATGGGTCCCAGCGTTCGCTGGGACGACGGAGACGCAGCTCAGCGCAAAGACTTCCGCCGCTTCTCATCCATCCATTTGTCCGCCTGTGCCGGGGTATAGGCGCGCATCCACGCGACCATCGCATCGAGGTCGTCGCCATGCCAGAGGTCGTTGCGCTGCTCAGGGTGCAGGAAGCGCTCCTCCACCATGCGGTCGATCATGCCCATCAGCGGCGTGTAGAAGCCTTCCACGTCGAGGAACGCGCAGGGCTTGTCGCCGATGCCGAGCTGGCGCCAGGTCAGCATCTCGAACATCTCGTCCAGTGTGCCGAAGCCGCCGGGCAGCGCGACGAAAGCATCGGACAGGTCGAACATGCGCTTCTTGCGTTCATGCATGTTGGCGACCACTTCCAGCCGGGTGACGCCCTTGTGCGCGACCTCCCAGCCCACCAGCTGCTCGGGGATCACGCCGATGACGTCACCGCCAGCGGCGAGCACCGCGTCGGCGACGATGCCCATCAGGCCGACGTTGCCGCCGCCGTAGACGAGTTGCATGCCTTCCTTCGCGATGCGGTCGCCCAGGGCGATGGCGCGTTCGGTGTAGGCGGGCTTGTTGCCCGCATTGGAGCCGCAGTAAACGCAGAGGGAACGCATGGGTCAGTCTTCCTTCAATGGCGAGGGGACGGCGGACGCGACGTCGACGCGGCCGCAGTCCACGCTTTCGATGGTGCCGCCGCTATAGCGCAATGCGGACGTGCGGCGGACGCCCTGTGCATCGGTGGTCTGCCAGAAGTCGATCGCGAAGCTGCCTGCGGGTGGATCACCGGCCGCGCCGGCGGCGCTGTGGCCACTGAGCGTGCTGTCGGGTGGGCGTCGCATGATCGCCAGCGCTTCTCGAAGGTTCATGCCCACGTTCACCAGCGCGCATCTTGCGTGCGGATCATCGTTCCCGTCGGGTGATGTCATGGGGATGGCCGATGTCGTCAGGGGAATCAGGAGCAGCAAGGAGAACATGGTTTTCCGTCGGCGGTGGAATCCCGGAAGCAGAACGGCCCGGAAGACCGGGCCGTTGGTGCAGAGCATCGGGATCAGTTGGCCTTGTGGATCGCGCGCTTGTCCACCGCCATGGCCGCATCGTGGATCGCTTCGGACAGGGTGGGGTGTGCGTGGCAAATGCGGGCCAGGTCGTCGGCGGAGCCGTTGAACTCCATCGTGATGACGCCTTCGTGCACCAGTTCCGATACGCCCACGCCGACCAGGTGAAGGCCGAGGATGCGGTCGGTCTCGGCATGCGCGAGCACTTTCACGAAGCCGGCCGGTTCGCCCATGGCAACGGCGCGTGCGATCGCCGCGAACGGGAAGCTGCCCGCCTTGTACGGAATGCCTTCGTCCTTGAGCTGCTTCTCGGTCTTGCCGACCCACGCGATTTCCGGCTCGGTGTAGATGACCCACGGCACGGTGTCGAGATTGACGTGGCCGGGCAGGCCGGCGATCAGTTCGGCCACCGCGATGCCTTCCTCGAAGCCCTTGTGCGCCAGCATCGGGCCACGCACGCAGTCGCCGACGGCCCACACGCCATCCACGCCGGTGTGGCAGTGGTCGTCCACTTCGATCTGGCCGCGCTCGTTGAGCTTCACGCCGGTACCGTCGGCCAGCAGGCCCTTGCTGGCGGCCTTGCGGCCCACCGCGACCAGCAGCTTGTCGACCGTCAGGGTCTTCTCGCCTTCGGCATCGGCGTAGGTGACCACGACTTCCTTCTTCTTGCCCTTGCCGGTGACTTCGGTCTTGCTGACCTTGGCACCCAGGCGGATGTCCAGGCCCTGCTTCTTGAATTCCTTGGCGGCGGTCTTGGCGACTTCCGCGTCGGCGGTGGCCAGGAAGTCGGGCAGGGCTTCAAGGATCACGACCTCGGCGCCCAGGCGCTTCCACACGCTGCCCAGTTCCAGGCCGATCACGCCGGCGCCGATCACGGCCAGGCGCTTCGGCACTTCGGTGAAGTCCAGCGCGCCGACGTTGTCGACGATGGTCTCGTTGTCGAACTTGGCGAACGGCAGTTCGATGGAATCCGAACCGGCGGCGATGATGACGTTGGTGCCCTTCAGCTCGACTTCGCTGCCGTCGTGCTGCTTCACCTTGACCACGTTGCCGGGCTGCAGCTGGCCGAAGCCGTAGTACGGGGTGATCTTGTTCGCCTTGAACAGCATCGCGATGCCGCCGGTGAACTGCTTCACGATCTTGTCCTTGCGGCCCACCATCGCCTCGACGTCGATCTTCGCGTCCTTGAAGCTGATGCCGTGGTCTCCGAACAGGTGGCCCATGTTCCAGAACTGGCGCGAGGAGTCCAGCAGCGCCTTGGAGGGCACGCAGCCCACGCGCAGGCAGGTGCCGCCCAACGCGGGCTTGCCGTCCTTGCCCAGCGCGGCGTCGATGCACGCGACCTTCATGCCCAGCTGCGCGGCACGGATGGCGGCGTGATAGCCGGCAGGACCGGCACCGATGACGACGACGTCGAATTGTTCAGCCATTTCAGTGTCCTTTGCCTTTTCCCTTCTCCCCTCGGGAGAAGGTGCCCGAAGGGCGGATGAGGGGCGATGGAGTGGGAGACTCCAAATCAGAGGTGGGGCTGCCGCGTTCTATCGCGAGGCCAGAGGGTGTGTCTCCGTTGCCCCTCTCCCCAACCCCTCTCCCGCAGGGAGAGGGGCTCAGTGCATCACATACCGAGCAGCATGCGGTGCGGGTTTTCCAGCTGGTTCTTGATGTCCACCAGGAACAGCACTGCGTCCTTGCCGTCGATGATGCGGTGGTCGTAGCTCAGCGCGATGTACATCATCGGCGCGGCGACGACCTGGCCGTTCTCGACGATGGCGCGATCCTTGATGGCGTGCATGCCCAGGATGGCGCTCTGCGGCGGGTTGACGATGGGCGTGGACATCAGCGAGCCGAAGGTGCCGCCGTTGGTGATCGTGAAGGTGCCACCCTGCAGGTCTTCCAGGCCCAGCTTGCCGTCGCGCGCCTTCTTGGCGTACTCGGCGATGCCCTTCTCGATGTCGCCGAAGCCCATGCGCTCGACATTGCGCAGCACCGGCGTGACCAGACCCTTCTCGGTGGAGACGGCGATCGAGATGTCGGCGTAGCCGTGGTAGATGATGTCGCTGCCGTCCACCGATGCGTTGACCACCGGGTGGCGCTGCAGCGCGTTGGCGGCGGCCTTGGCGAAGAAGCTCATGAAGCCCAGCTTGATGCCATTGGCCTTCACGAAGTCGTCCTGCAGCTCCTTGCGCATCTCCATGACTTTGGCCAGGTTGACCTCGTTGAACGAGGTCAGCATGGCGATGGAGTTCTTGGACTGCATCAGGCGCTCGGCGATGCGCGTGCGGATGCGGGTCATCGGCACGCGCTCTTCCGGACGCGC
>Ga0065704_10001000_pt1 | contig 20119 bp, 17 predicted proteins | sample SwiRhicommuniRL2_FD_59091 | JGI IMG/M metagenome (GOLD analysis project Ga0065704, IMG submission 59091) | Switchgrass rhizosphere bacterial communities from Rose Lake, Michigan, USA - RL2 v2 (version 2) | ecosystem: Host-associated > Plants > Roots > Rhizosphere > Soil | place: East Lansing, MI
CGACCCCCGCGTGCGACGCCGTCTGGAAGCCGCACGTGCATTTCCCGCCAGCCAGTTGATCAACCTCCACAGCGCGCGCAACCGGCTGCAGCAACAAATGACCGATGAGCTGGATGGGGCGTTTTTGATCACACCAAGCGTAGCCCATGTAGCGCCACCTCTGTCGCCACTGGAAGCCGATGACGAGCTTTTCGTGCACACCAATCTCGCTACGTTGCGCCTGACCATGCCCGGCAGTTTGCTGGATCTGCCGGGTGTGTCACTGCCGAGCGGCCGCGATGCGCTCGGTTTGCCCACCGGCATGTTGATTAGCGCGCCTGCGGGCGAAGACTTTCGATTGTTGCGCGCGGCGCTGGCAGTGGAAGCCGCGTTGCGCCAGCCCTGAAACATCCCACGACTGATTTGATAAAACCGCAGGAGAACAACGATGGCTAAAGAAATTCTGTGCGCCTTCGGCGTCGACGTAGACGCCGTGGCAGGCTGGCTGGGCTCATATGGTGGTGAGGATTCGCCCGACGATATTTCCCGCGGTCTGTTCGCCGGCGAAATTGGCGCCCCGCGCTTGCTCAAGTTGTTCGAGCGTTACGGCCTGCGCACCACCTGGTTTATCCCCGGGCACTCGATGGAAACCTTCCCCGAACAGATGAAGGCCGTGGCCGACGCCGGCCACGAAATCGGCGTGCACGGCTACAGCCATGAAAACCCGATTGCCATGACCGCCGAGCAAGAAGAAATCGTGCTCGATAAATCCATCGAGCTGATCACCCAGGTCACCGGCAAACGCCCCACTGGCTACGTCGCGCCGTGGTGGGAGTTCAGCAAAGTCACCAACGAGCTGCTGCTGAAAAAAGGCATCAAATACGACCATAGCCTGATGCACAACGACTTCCATCCCTACTACGTGCGCAAGGGCGACAGCTGGACCAAGATCGACTACAGCCAGCACCCCGACACCTGGATGAAACCCCTGGTGCGCGGCGAAGAAACCGATCTGGTGGAGATTCCGGCCAACTGGTACCTCGACGATTTGCCGCCGATGATGTTCATCAAAAAGGCCCCCAACAGTCACGGTTTCGTCAACCCGCGCCACCTCGAGGAAATGTGGCGCGACCAATTCGACTGGGTCTACCGCGAACACGAATACGCGGTGTTCACCATGACCATCCACCCCGATGTATCCGGTCGCCCGCAAGTGCTGCTGATGCTTGAGCGTCTGATCGAACATATCCAGAGCCATGCCGGCGTGCGCTTCGTCACTTTCGACGAAATCGCCGACGACTTTATCCGCCGCCAACCGCGTACCTGACACCCACCCATTCTCCGAGGCGCGATTCATGTCTATCTACAACAAGCTTGACCTGACTGGTTGGAAACCCCGGCAGTTGACGTCCCAGGAAGTACGCTTCGCCACCTGGATCGCCTTCTTCGCCTGGGTGTTTGCGGTGTATGACTTCATCCTGTTCGGCACCTTGCTGCCCGAGATCGGCCGGCACTTTGGTTGGGGCGAAGTGGAGCAAGCTGAAATCGCGACCTGGGTGGCAGTCGGTACCGCGGTTGTCGCGTTGGCCATCGGGCCGATCGTCGACAAACTGGGGAGACGCAAAGGGATTATCTTCACGGTGGCCGGTTCCGCACTGTGCTCGGCGCTGACCGCGATTGGCGGGGCGTGGGGCAAGTCGCCGCTGATTCTGATCCGTTCGTTGGGCGGCCTGGGCTATGCCGAAGAAACCGTCAATGCCACCTATTTGACCGAGTTGTATGGCGCCTCGGAAGACCCGCGGCTGACCAAACGTCGCGGCTTTATCTACAGCCTGGTGCAGGGTGGCTGGCCGGTCGGTGCGTTGATCGCGGCGGGCTTGACCGCGTTGTTGCTGCCGATTATCGGTTGGCAGGGCTGCTTCATCTTCGCCGCGATTCCGGCGGTGGTGATTGCGATCATGGCGCGCAAGCTCAAGGAGAGCCCGCAGTTTCAGATCCACCAGCGCATCACTGAGCTGCGTAAAAACGGCGCGGTGACCGAGGCGCAGAACGTCGCCGTGACCTACGGCGTCGACTACGACGAACACAGCAAGGCAGGCCTCAAAGCCGCGTTCCGTGGCCCGGCCCGTCGCGCCACCTTGGTGATCGGCGCTGCGCTGTTGCTCAACTGGGCGGCGATCCAGGTGTTCAGCGTGTTGGGCACCTCGGTGATCGTCAGCGTGCACCACATCTCGTTCGAGAACTCGTTGATCATCCTCGTGCTGTCGAACCTGGTGGGTTACTGCGGCTACCTCAGCCACGGCTGGATGGGCGACAAGATTGGCCGCCGCAATGTGATCGGCCTGGGCTGGATGCTCGGTGGCCTGTCGTTTGCCGGGATGCTGTTCGGCCCGAGCAACATGCCGATGGTGGTCGGGCTGTACAGCCTGGGCCTGTTCTTTCTGATCGGGCCGTACTCGGCGGCGCTGTTCTTTATCAGTGAAAGTTTCCCTACCAGCATCCGTGCCACTGGTGGCGCGATCATTCATGCCATGGGTCCGATTGGCGCGGTGGTCGCAGGGTTTGGCGCCACCCAGGTGTTGTCTGCCGGCAGTGACTGGCAGACCGCCGCACTGTGGTTCGGCGCGGTGCCATGCTTCTTGTCCGGTGCCCTGATGTTTGCCGCACGCCATGTGCGTCCGGAAACCGTTCAGTAAGGAGTTTTTGATGAGCCGTAAAGTTGCCTTGATTACCGGTGCCGCCAGCGGCATCGGTCAAGCCCTCGCCGTGGTCTATGCGCGCACTGGTGTGGCGGTCGTCGGCGGGTATTACCCGGCCGATCCCCATGACCCGCAGACCACGGTGGCGTTGGTGGAAGAAGCCGGTGGCGAGTGCCTGATGCTGCCGCTGGACGTGGGCGATACCGCTTCTGTGGACGCCTTGGCCGCACAGGCCGTGGAGCATTTCGGCCGGCTGGATTACGCCGTCGCCAACGCCGGTTTGCTGCGCCGTGCGCCGTTGCTGGAAATGACCGATGCGCTGTGGGACGAGATGCTCAACGTCGACCTGACGGGGGTGATGCGCACCTTTCGCGCGGCGACTCGGCATATGGGCGAAGGCGGCGCGCTGGTGGCGATTTCGTCGATTGCCGGTGGCGTGTATGGCTGGCAAGAGCACAGCCATTACGCAGCGGCCAAGGCAGGTGTGCCAGGGTTGTGTCGTTCGCTGGCGGTGGAGCTGGCGGCCAAGGGCATTCGTTGCAATGCGGTCATCCCGGGGTTGATCGAGACGCCGCAGTCACTGGATGCGAAGAACTCCCTCGGACCGGAAGGCTTGGCGAAAGCGGCGAGGGCGATTCCGTTGGGGCGGGTAGGGCGCGCGGATGAAGTGGCTTCATTGGTGCAGTTCTTGACCAGTGATGCATCGAGTTACCTGACCGGGCAGAGCATCGTGATTGATGGCGGCCTGACCGTACGCTGGCCTGACTGACTGTACTGGATCAAAAGTGTGGGAGCGGACTTGCTCGCTCCCACATTGGAACTGTGTTTTTTTCGGGAGATTGTTTACATGCCCCAACTGACTAATCGCCGCGCCGTGATCACCGGCGCCGGTAGCGGTATCGGTGCCGCCATCGCCCGTGCCTATGCGGCAGAAGGCGCGCGCCTGTTGCTGGCCGACCGCAACGCCGTCAGCCTCGCCGAAACCGCTATCACCTGCCGCAACCTCGGCGCCGAAGTGGTGGAGTGCCTCGCCGATGTGGGCACCGTCGAAGGTGCCCAGGCCAGTGTCGACCGCTGCGTCGAACATTTCGGCGGCATCGACATTCTGGTCAATAACGCTGGCATGCTCACCCAGGCACGCTGCGTCGACCTTTCCATCGAGATGTGGAACGACATGCTGCGCGTCGACCTCACCAGCGTATTCGTGGCCAGCCAGCGTGCCTTGCCGCATATGCTCGCTCAGCGTTGGGGGCGGATCATCAACGTGGCCTCGCAACTGGGCATCAAGGGCGGCGCCGAACTCACCCATTATGCCGCGGCCAAGGCCGGGGTGATCGGCTTCACCAAGTCCCTGGCGCTGGAAGTCGCCAAGGACAACGTGCTGGTCAATGCCATCGCTCCGGGGCCAATTGAAACGCCATTGGTCGTCGGGATCAGCGACGACTGGAAGCGCGCCAAGGCCGCCGAGTTGCCACTCGGCCGTTTCGGCCTGGCGGATGAAGTGGCGCCCACCGCCGTGCTGCTGGCCAGCGAGCCGGGTGGCAACCTGTTTGTTGGCCAGACCCTAGGCCCGAATTCCGGCGATGTCATGCCATGAGTGAGGTGTAGCCATGTGCGGACTCTGCGGTTTGCTCGGCGAAGACCTGCACTGGAGCGACCCCCTGGGCGATGAGCTGCCCAGGCGCCGCGAACGCCTGCGCCGCATCGCGGCAATCAATCAGGTACTGTCGGTGTTCCGGCTCAAGGTCGAAGACTTTCAGGGTGCCTCTTATCTGCTGCTCGGCGCGACCGGCAAGCAAGAACTGGCGAGTGGCCTGGATCAACTCTGGCGAGCGGCCGAAACCATGCTCGGTCGCCCGTTGGACCCCCTGGACCCGCGCCTGTTGGATCACTTGGAGTCAGCCGTATGAGCATCGCTCTCAACGTCATCACCGGTTTCCTCGGCAGCGGCAAGACCACCTTGCTCAAGCGCCTGCTGCAAGGCGAGAGCCTCGGCGATACCGCTTTGCTGATCAATGAATTCGGTGACGTCGGCATCGACCATCTGCTGGTGGAAGAAGTCGCCCCGGATACTGTGCTGCTGCCCAGTGGCTGCATCTGTTGCTCGATTCGTGGCGAACTCAAAGACGCCTTGCTCGGCCTGTTGCAACGCCGTGAGCGTGGCGAAATCCCGGCGTTCAAACGGGTGATCCTGGAGACCACCGGCCTGGCCGACCCGGCGCCAATCCTCGCCACGTTGAACAACGATGTGCAATTGCGCGGACGCTTCCACATCGGCTTGGTGGTCACCTTGGTTGACGCCAGCCATGCCGCGCTGCAAGAGCGCCTGCATCCGGAATGGCTGGCCCAGGTCGCCGCCGCGGACCGCTTGCTGTTGAGCAAGACCGATTTGGTGGAGGACTGCGCCCCACTGCGAGCGCACCTGCAAGCGCTCAATGCCGGTACGCCGATCCTCAATACCTGCGACGTGCGCTGCGGCGATCAACTGTTGCTCGGTGAAGGTCTGCGCAGCGCCGAGCCGACAGTGGAAGTCGGTCGCTGGCAACTGCATCGCAGTACCAGTGCCACCCACGGCGCTGCGCAAGTGTGCAGCCTGACCTTCGACCAGCCGCTGGATTGGGTCGGCTTCGGGGTTTGGTTGTCGATGCTGTTAAGATGCCACGGCGAACGAATTCTTCGTGTCAAAGGACTGCTCAACGTGAACACCAGTAACGCCCCCATCGTCATTCATGGTGTGCAGCATTGTTTGCATGCCCCGGTGCATTTGCCCGCCTGGCCGGGCACTGACCGACAATCGCGGCTGGTGTTTATCCTGCGTGGCCTCGATCCCGCGCTGCTGCGGCGCTCCTTTGATGTGTTCTCCCAGCGGTTCGCCGCATGATCACACTCCGCGTCCTTGGCACCTCTGTGACTTTGCTCGAATGCCTGCGTGTTCGTGCGGAACAGGAGTTGGGCATTCGCCTGGTGTACCAGGTGCACGACGTCGAACAGGCCCAGCGCATCGCGGTGATGCAGCCCGACAGCTACGACCTGTACGACCAGTGGTTCCACAACGTCGACTTCGTATGGCCGGCCCGGGCGATCCAGCCCATCGATACGCGGCGCATTGCGTTGTGGCATGAGATCAACGACCTGCCCAAGCGCGGCCGCCTGTCCGCCAACGATCGGTTGGGCAGCGGCAGCGTGCCTAGCGAGCGCTTATTCGTGCAGCACGATGGCAGCCTCGGCAGCACCGTCACTGAGCGAATCAGCATGCTGCCCTTGACCCATAACGCCGACAGTTTCGCCTACCGGCCCGAGCGCTTGCCCGAGGGTTTTCGCCACGACAATGAAAGTTGGGGGTGGTTGCTCGACCCCGCGTGGCGTGCGCGCACTGCGCTGCAAAGCGATGCGGCCATCGGTGCCCTGGATGCTGCGCTGGCGGCGCAGGGCGCGGGGCTGGCGCGCTTCAAGGACATCGGCAATATGAGCATCGAAGAGATCGATGTGCTGGCCGATATTCTGGTGCGCAAACAGAGGGAAGGTCACTTTGCGGCGTTCTGGTCCGATGACGAGGAGGCCGCGCAATTGATGCTCAGCCCGAGCATCGATATCCAGAGCCTGTGGTCGCCGACGTTGATGCGCCTGCATCGCGCCGGGGTGAAATACCGTCTGGCGGTACCTCGCGAGGGCTACCGCGCCTGGTTCGGCGGTTTGTCATTGTCGCGCCACGCCCAGGGCCCGGTGCTGGATGCGGCCTACGCATACCTCAATTGGTGGTTGTCCGGCTGGCCCGGCGCGGTGATGGCGCGTCAGGGTTACTACATCGGCAACCCGGCGCGCAGCCGCGACCATCTGAGCAGTGCCGAGTGGGATTACTGGTACGCCGGTCAACCTGCGCGAGAGGAGTTGCTGGGCAGTGATGGTTTGCCGCTGATTGACATCGGTGATGTGCGCGATGGCGGTTCCTATGAGCAGCGCATGGGGCACATCGCTGTGTGGAACTCGGTGATGGATGAGCACAACTATCTGGTGCGTCGCTGGGGCGATATTTTACGGGCGGGGGCGAAAGGCTCCCGCAGGCCGGGGAATGGCGGGCCGTGCTGACATCTATGGTGATACCCACAGGTCCTGCTGACGCCGGTCTCATGACCAGCGTCAGCAGCGAAAATAAATGTGCCCCTTTAGCGCCCCAAGCAGGTTTTCAGGCGCGAAGAAAAACTGTCGTAAGACGACTTGCTGCCCGTACCTGGCTTACGTCTCGTAAGCAATGGTGTAGCTGTTACCGGAACGCTTGATATGAGCAAAGCCGAGCGCGGCCAAGTGCATGCCAGCGACCATCAAGTTGTCTGAACTGGCAACATCCAGCAGCCTCGTTCGCGTGGCCGCCGATAGCAATGGGTCCTGGTCGAAGGCAATCGTGACATCGGGGCGCGCGATCTGAATCTGAGGAAAATGAACGATATCGCCCCACACCAGCAGGCTGCTCGCCGCAGACTCGAAGCGGTAGCCGCAATGCCCGACGGTATGCCCAGGCAACGGCATCGCGCTGATTCCAGGCAGTACGTCATTGGCGGTGAACGGGCGCAGATTTTGCCGGTACCGCTCGAACACCCTTCGTGCAAACAGAAAGTTTCCACGCGCGCGTTCACTGGCTTGACCAAGGTGGCCATCGTCCTCCCAGAACGCTAGCTCTCGCTGGTGCACAACCAATTCAGCATTGGTGAAGGCCATTTCTCCCACTGCGTTCAACAAGCCACCGATGTGGTCGGGGTGCGCGTGCGTCAGCAGAATCGTATCTATTTCGCCGGGTTGCACGCCAGCCAATGCAAGATTGGCCAGCAACTCGCCGCCCCATTGATTGAAACCGCCGGCGCCGGCGTCGATCAGAATCGTGCGGCCACGCCCACGTACCAGATAACAATTGATATGGATCGACGCTGGCTCGCTGATCCCGGCGGCCAACTGAAGTCGGGCCGCCTCCGTTGGCGCGATATTGGCGAGAAAATCCAGGCTCGCACCCAAGTAGCCATCGCTGATGGCTGTGATTGAAAACTCGCCGATTTGCTGGCTGGGGAGTCTCCGGTGATTTATGTCCACGTTACTCATGACTGTAACTGCACGGTCATTGCGCAATAGACATCCAGCCCCTGCAGATCGCTGGATTTTGCCTGAGTGCAATCCAGTTTGGCCAGCCAGCGGTGTGCAGGTCTCTTGTCCAAAGCAACTGCGTGTAGCGCTAAAGGTGTAAGGCCTAATTCAATCAGTATTTGAGGGCCTTGTTCACTGAGCAACAGGAATTCGTCCGCGCCCACGGCAACGGCTCGGTCCAGCCCGGCATAGAGGTTGCGCCTCCAATCAGTGATGTGCGACTGCCAACGGGAAAAATTGCCACCCCCTTTTTGGCGGTACTCGTCGCTCTGCAACACGGCTGGCGTGTCGACTGAATGCAGGGCCAGGTAGGCCGGGCAATTGTCGCTCAAGGCTTTGAAACGCTGTGAGGAGCTAAATCCGCTCACCGAGATCAGCGCTGGCAGTTTTTCCAGGCTGTAAAACGCATTCCACTCGGCTTCGCTGGCGGGTTCAGCGTAGTTGCATTCGACTGTGTAAATCATAAATTTCACTTCATGGGTTGATGTTTCATCATGCTAGTGACACGGTAATCGCTTATAAAACGACTTTATTGCACCATTCAGTGACTAAACATCAAGGTGGATGCCTGGACTTGCCTCAGGAAAACCCATGCGTCGAAAACTCCCTAGTAACGCCGCCTTGATAGCCTTTGAAACAGCAGCCCGTCATGGCAGTTTCGCCCGTGCCGCAAACGAATTGGCCTTGACCGAAGGCGCCATCAGTCGGCAGATGGGGCGCCTGGAAGCCTTTCTGGGCGTTACGCTATTCGAGCGCGTTGGCAACCGCGTGCGGCTTTTGCCTAACGGTGAGCGCTACGCTGCCCAAGTGCGCGAACTACTCGACCGGCTCGACAGGGAAAGCCAGTATTTGATGGGCCAGCCCAACGACGGCGCAAGCCTGGATATCGCCGTCAGCCCAACCTTTGCCCTGCGTTGGCTAATTCCTCGGTTGTCCGGCTTTGGCGAGCAACACCCGAATATCTGCGTGCACCTCTCGGAACGTATGGAACCGTTCGTGCTTGCCGGCAGCGGCTTCGATGCCGCTATCCATTTTGAGCACCCAGCTTGGACAGGCATGCATACGCATCGGCTGTTGAGCGAAGTGTTGATTCCGGTCTGTCATCCTGACCTCCTGGACCCGGGCAAGCAGGCAACGGCTCTGGATTCACTGCCGCGATTGCACCGCCGGCAGAACCCGGATGCCTGGCAGCGCTATGCCCAGGAAACCGGGATTGTCCTGAGCAACGCAGCGATGGGCGCGCGCTACGATTTGCATGCGATGTTGATCGAAGCCGCACTGGCTGGTCTCGGCGTGGCCCTTGTACCGCGCTTGTACGTGGAAGCAGAGCTGGCGCAAGGCCGGCTGGTTGCGCCATGGCCGCAGGAGACGAATGTCGCCAAGACTTTTTGCCTCGTGTTACCCGAGCCCCTTGAGCTGAGCCGCGTGCCCATCCAGGCATTTGCGCATTGGCTTTTGAAGGAAGCGCAGGTGAAGTAGGGGCGTGCAGTGGTGTCAGTACCGGGTCGATTCCGTAGGCCACGCTAGTATTGATCACCCCCGGGTGACAGTGTCGGTGCGCGACAGGGGCACTCAGTTGGCTGAAATCCTCCATGGCCGCGCGAAGCGGGCACGTTGAGACTATGCTCATTGCCACTGCAGGCAATGTGCTGGTTTCACGTGTCGCCCACCAAGGAAAGGAGTCTGTATGTGTCTGATTCTTCATGCCCGGTTCTATTATCTGAATGGTCGAATGCGCAGTCTGGTAACACGTGTCCATCGGCGTATTTCGAACGCCCACAAAGTCTTCTGGCGCTTCGCCGGCTGCGTGACCGGGCTGGCGCTGGTTGCTGTCAATCCGGCCCAAGCTGCCGACGGCGGCATCGTCGGCGGCTCTACCGCAAGCTATAGCATTGCCTTCAGCAACTCCTACGCGGGCAGCGATTTTCGCAAGGTGATGGTGCGCAATTGGCAGGAGATTGCGGCCCAGGCGCAAAAGGATGGCTTGATCCGCGAGGCTCCGGTGGTCAGCGCCAATAACTCGGCATCGGAACAAGCGGCCCATATCCAGGACATGATCGTCAACGGCGCCAACGCCATCGTCATCCTGGCCGCGTCCGACACGGCCCTCAACGGGGTGATCCGCGATGCCTGCAACGCCGGCATCGTGGTGGTCGTCATGGCCAGCCTGGTCACCGAACCCTGCGTCTATACCGTCGACTACAACTGGTCCGCCATGGGCCGCGTGGAAATGGACTATATCGCCGGGCGCCTCAAGGGGAACGGAACGCTGCTGGAGATTCGCGGCATTGCCGGCGATGCCACCGATAAAAACATCAGCGACGGCATTCGCAAGGCCGCTGGCGACTATCCGGGCCTGAAGTTCGCCAAGACGGTATACGGGAACTGGACGGCTTCTGTCGCACGCAAGGAGGTGGCGCTGGCGCTGCCGTCACTGCCCAGTATTGATGCCGTTGCGACTCAGGGCGGTGACGGTTATGGCGCAGCCATGGCGTTCAAGGCGGCGGGACGCCCTTTGCCAATCATCGTGATGGGGAACCGTCAGGACGAACTCGCCCTGTGGAAACAGGAGCGCGATGCCAATGGCTACGAGACTGTCTCTGTCTCTGCTTCCCCGAGCGTCTCCCAGGTGGGTTTCTGGGTGGCCCAGCAGATTCTGGCGGGCAAGCAGGTGCCGAAGTTCGTCGAGGTGCCGCTGGTACGCATCGATGCGAAAGACCTGGACACCTGGCTCGCCACGATGCCGGTGGGCGGCGCTGCCAATCCTCCCTACAGCCAGGCTTCCGTTGCGGCGATGATCGACGCGGCCATCAGCAACACGGCGCCGCCGACGCCTTTGCCGGAGGTGACGAAGCAGTAGTGGCAGGCGTGGAGCGAGGAGGCGAGGCGCCATGTTGACATTCAAATCCTCCACGGACAGGCCCATTGCCGTCAGGATTGGCCTGGCGGTCGCCGCGCTGGTGTTCCTGATGCTGGTGGTATCGCTCGTGAACCTCTATGGCCTGCGAGGCATGGTTCGTGCGGTGGATTCCGCCAGCCATTCCGCGGAAATTCTGGCCTCGGTCAACGGGGCCACCGGGCGGGTGGAAAACTTCATCGCCACCCGCGACCAGGAAAGCCTGTCCCAGGCCGAAGGCATGGTGGCGACGGCTATCGCCGGCCTCTCCGCCATTCCGGTGGCAGAGGCGCAATCGCTCAAGGGCAGCCTGGAAAGGCTCGCCGCGGCAATCGCCGCCTTGCGGGCGGCGACCCTGACCATGGATGGCGAAACGGAGAACATGACAGCCCACTACGGGCGGATGCGAGAGGCGACGATCCTCGTCGAACAGGGCATCGCCGATGGGCTGAAGGGGATTGATGCCCGCGCCGCTGAGCACGAGGCGCGGGTGAGCAACATCGAAAGTGCTCACCGCATTCTGGATATCCTGCGCGACGGCGAACGGATCATCATCGTCAATGTGGCCAAGATGCTGGTGTCCGGTGATGGGGCGGCCGTCACTGCGGCGCGCAACGCCTGCGCAGCGCTCCCGCCGGTGGTCGAGCAATTGCGCGAGTTGATGGAGGCGCCGCAGGAGCGAGAGACGTTGGACCAGTTGGCGATGGCGGTCGCTGCTGTCAGCAAGGCGGTCGAGCACCTTGGCGAGACGCCCAAGCTCCGGGGAGACGAGGCTTTGCGGCATCTGGCCGCCGTCGAGGATCTGGTCGAGCGCCTCGATGTCATGCTGGGTGAAGTGGACGAGCATGTTTCCCGTGACGAAAATGACATTCAGGCGGCAACCGGCTTGTTGCACAACGCAGCCGCGTTGTCCAAGCGTTTCGCCGAGCGTGTTGCCACCCTGGAGGCGCAGACCTTGTCGTTTCGCCTGTCACCGTCGGCCGAGGTCGCCGGCTCGGTCGGCGAGATTCTGGACGAGCTCTCCCGTCTCGCGCGGGTTCTCCCTTCGTCCGTGGGGCTGCAAGCCAAGGCTACCCCCCTGACTGTCAGCGATCAGATTGCCGGCTACCGGGCGGCATTCGCCCGGTTTAATCAGGCGAGCAACGCCTTGAGCGGCGCGCGCGACCAGGTACGCAACGAGGCACGAAGCGCCGGCCTGTTGGTTGCGCGCTTCGCAGGCCAGGCGCGCTCCGATGCCTTGATCCACAATGACCGCGGCATGCTTGCGACGATCGTTGCGGGTACCGTCGCCATCCTGCTGGCCGGCGCCATCGCCTGGAGCACGTCGCGATTCATCGCCCAGCCCATCGTGGCCCTGGCCTCGGTCATGCGCCGGCTTGCGGCCGGCGACTTGAACGCAAAGATCGCCAGCGCCGAACGCGGCGACGAGATTGGAATCATGACCCGCGCCGTACGGGTGTTCCAGGAGAATGCCCTGCGCATCCGGGTGCTGGAGGCCGAGGCCGAAGCCGAGCGACAGCAAGTCCAGGCCTCTCTGGAGAGAATGGTCGCCGAGCGGACCGACGCGCTGCACCACCAGACCGAGGTGCTGGAGGCACAGGCCATCGAACTCATCCAGGCGCGCAACCAGGCCGAGACGGCTAACCAGGCAAAGAGCGATTTCGTGGCCACCGTCAGCCACGAACTGCGCACCCCCCTGACCCTCATTCTCGCCCCTCTGGAGCAGCTCTCGGCGGCGACCACCCCACCGGCGGACTGGCATGTGCAAGTCGACCGCGCTCAACGCAACGCGTTGCGCTTGATGAACCGGGTGAACGACATCCTCGATTTCTCCAAGGCCGAAGCGGGCAAGTTTGAGTTGTGTCCGATGCCAGTCGATTTGAACAAGACGGTGGGTGTGCTGGCCGAGGATGCCGCCATGGTGGCCGAGGGTAAAGGCTGCACCTTGACCTGCAGCATCGATCCCGCGCTCGGCACGGTGTTCCTGGACCCCCGGCACTTCGAGAAGATTCTCCTCAACCTGGTGAGCAATGCCATCAAGTTCACGCCCGCTGGCGGCACCGTGCACCTGACGGTGACTGCGCTTGATGGCGAGCGATTCGAATTTGCAGTGCAAGACTCGGGGATTGGCATTGCGCCTGACAAACTGCCGTTGCTGTTCCAGCGTTTTTCCCAGATCGACAATTCCGCCACACGCCACTACAGCGGCACCGGCATCGGTCTCGCCCTGGTCAAGGATCTGGTCGAACTAATGGGGGGCGAAGTCGGCGTCAACAGCGAGCCCGGGCAGGGCTCGTGCTTCTTTGTTCGACTTCCGCTGGGGGCCGAGCAAAACACTGTACCGACCGAAGTCAGCAACATGTTCGAGCGATCATCACCGAGCATGGCAAGCACAACCGAGCAGCGCCACCTGCGTTTCGACGACGGTCGCCTTGGCATTCGCAATGACCGGGCGCCGATGGAAGAAGCGGACGAGCAGCACCCGGAACACGCCCTGCGATCCAAAGTGCTGGTAGTCGACGACAGCCCGGAAATGCTTGGCTATCTCAGCGAGCTGTTGCGCGACGACTACAGCGTCGCCACCGCAACTGATGGCGAGCAGGCCTGGGCACTCCTGCAGCGTCGGCCCATCGATGTCGTCGTCTCGGATGTAATGATGCCGAAGCTCGACGGCTTCGGCCTGACTGCCAGAATCAAAGGCAGCCCCGGTTTTGCCCATTTGCCCGTGATCCTGGTGACCGCCCGCGGCGGTAGCGAGGCCTGCGTCTCCGGGCTGGAGAGTGGCGCCGATGACTATATCGCCAAACCCTTCTCGCCGCTGGAGCTCAAGGCTCGCGTACGGGCGGTGCTACGCATGAGCCAGGTGCAAACCGAACTGAATGCAAAGTCCCGTCAGGCGGGCATGGCCGAAATCGCTACGACTGTACTGCACAACGTCGGCAACGTCCTCAACAGCGTGAACGTATCGGCAGAACTGGTCAGCAGCCAGATGCGCACCTCCAAGGCCCAGGGGTTGGGCAAGGTGGCGCAAATGATGAACGAACACGTCCATGACCTGAGCGACTTTCTCACCAAAGACCACAAGGGGAAGATGCTGCCTGATTACCTGCTCAAGCTGGCGAAAGTGGTGGCGCAAGAGCAACAGGGCATCATCGAAGAACTCGGGCAACTCACCAAGGGCATTGACCACATCAAGACCATTGTCGCTGCCCAGCAGTCCTATGCCGTCGCCGTCAGTATCGTCGAGACAGTGCCGGTCGCAGAGTTAATCGACGATGCCTTGCGCATGAGTGCTGGATTACTGGCGCGCCAGGAAGTGACGGTGGTCAAGGACATTGCCGACTTGCCCCTGCTGCCCCTGGACCGGCACCGGATGCTGCTGATTCTGGTGAACCTGATCAACAATGCCAAGCAGGCGTTGGACGGCGTGATCGATCGTAGCCGATGCGTCACGTTCAGCGCGTCTCTCGCTGACGGGGCAGTATTGCGTATCACTGTGGCCGACAACGGCAATGGGATTGCGCCTGAGCACCTGGCGCGCATCTTTTCCCATGGTTTCACGACGCGCAAAGACGGTCACGGTTTTGGCCTGCACAGTTGCGCGCTCGCTGCGCAGGAAATGGGTGGCAGCTTGACCGTGCGCAGCGACGGGGCCGGGCAGGGCGCTACCTTTATCCTCGATATTCCCCTTGATGCGCCGCTGAGTAAGCGATGAATGCCGAACCGGCACATTCTACGGGTCGATGATATGGCGGGCTGACCGGAGCCTCAAAGAGGGATGTGGGTTGTCGACAAGACCTGGCGCAAGCCCATGAACGAGCGAATCTGGCGAACCCCGGGCAGGTAAAGCAATTGCTCCGCGTGGAGCCGGTTGAAACTGTTGCTGTCCTTGGTGCGCAGCAACATGAAGTAGTCGAACTCCCCGGTCACCACATGGCACTCCATGCAGCCGGACACCTTTTGTGCGGCCGCCTCGAATGCGGCGAAGGATTCCGGTGTGGAGCGATCCAGCACTACGCCGATCAAGACCACCATCCCCGCATCCAGCGCTTCATTGTCCAGCAGCGCGACAATGTCCTTGATCAGGCCGACCTGCTTGAGCCGTTCGACGCGCCTGAGGCAAGCAGGGGCACTCAATTTCACCTTCTCTGCCAGCGCCACGTTGGAGATGGAGGCATCTCGTTGCAGGGTCTTGAGAATGGCGCGGTCGGTTCGATCCAGTGGATGCGGCACTGGGTCTGAGGTGGCTGGCTTCTTGTGAGTATTTGTTGCTTTCATATCGATTTCTACGCAATGAAAGTATGTTTTGTGCGGTGTTTGAAAAGTTATGTTTCTTTATGTGGTGGAAACTTGCAACACATATTTTTCGGATTCTTCTTAATATTGAACTCATCGAAGCGCCTCCGGAAAGAGCCTGGAATGCGGCCTTTTCCCTTTCGGTCTGGCGCTTGGATATCCCATATCAAGGAGCAGAGTCATGAATCTGAATCGTTTTGAACGTTATCCATTGACCTTCGGTCCTTCTCCCATCACGCCCTTGAAGCGCCTCAGTCAACATCTGGGGGGCAAGGTCGAGCTGTATGCCAAACGTGAAGACTGCAACAGTGGCCTGGCCTTTGGTGGGAACAAGACGCGCAAGCTCGAATACCTCATTCCCGAAGCGATCGAGCAAGGCTGCGATACGCTGGTCTCCATCGGCGGCATCCAGTCGAACCAGACCCGCCAGGTCGCTGCCGTCGCTGCCCACTTGGGCATGAAGTGCGTGTTGGTGCAGGAAAACTGGGTGAACTATTCCGACGCGGTGTATGACCGCGTAGGCAACATCGAGATGTCGCGGATCATGGGCGCTGATGTGCGGCTTGACGCCGCTGGCTTCGATATTGGCATTCGGCCAAGTTGGGAAAAGGCCATGAGCGATGTCGTGGAGCAGGGTGGCAAACCGTTTCCGATTCCAGCGGGTTGCTCCGAGCATCCCTATGGCGGCCTCGGTTTCGTCGGCTTTGCCGAAGAGGTGCGGCAGCAGGAAAAGGAACTGGGCTTCAAGTTTGACTACATCGTGGTCTGCTCGGTGACCGGCAGTACGCAGGCAGGCATGGTTGTTGGTTTCGCGGCTGACGGTCGTTCGAAGAATGTGATTGGTATCGATGCTTCGGCCAAGCCGGAACAGACCAAGGCACAGATCCTGCGCATCGCCCGACACACCGCTGAGTTGGTGGAGCTGGGGCGCGAGATTACGGAAGAGGACGTGGTGCTCGATACGCGTTTTGCCTACCCGGAATATGGCTTGCCCAACGAAGGCACATTGGAAGCCATCCGACTGTGCGGCAGCCTTGAAGGCGTGCTGACAGACCCGGTATATGAAGGTAAATCGATGCACGGCATGATTGAAATGGTCCGTCGTGGTGAATTCCCCGAAGGTTCCAAAGTGCTTTACGCACACTTGGGTGGGGCGCCGGCGCTGAACGCCTACAGCTTCCTATTTCGTAACGGCTAAGCGTAGAACTGCTTTTGGAGTCATCTGTGGGAGCTCGCTCCCACAGGGAATTGCGTCAGCCTTTAGGCTCAGGAATCACGCCGGGAGTACCACCATGCATGCGATATCGCAGTCTGCAATCTGGGTGAAAGAACCGCTGGCGGATACCGGGGTCGTCATCGTGACCAGCGCCGCGTTGCCCAAGTACCTGATTGACAAGTTGCATATGGAGATCGACGACTGGGACCAGGTTGCTTATCTGGTGGTCCAGCAATCCAGGGCGTTCATGCTCGACTGGTTGCAGTTTGGGGCCAACCCGATAGATACGGCACCGGCGACCACTTGCCGGGCCAGCCAACTGCTGCGCGGTGTATCCAAAGGCTGCTTTTTACTGGATGTCGAAGTCAGCCCGATACCCCGTCTCACCTGGCTGGGATCAGTCTGCGGTCACCCACTGCGTGTCCTCAAACTGGAAGACGCAGCCTCCCATGCAGCGATCGATAAACAGGTGGAAGAGATTTTATCGGTGACCCGGACACTGGTGAAAAGCGGGTTGCAAGAGCGTTGTTTCATTTAGCGAAAGTCATCGCCACATACGCCTGAATTTATGACCCCAATGGAAAGGCCGCACTCATGAGCCGACCTGCCGACTGTCGTTCTAAAACCATGAAGTGGATGCGTGAACCTTCGAGCTGTACCCGCATCGTTGTCATCGTGTCCGCAATTGACAGTGATCATATTGACCTGATGCATCATGGGTTCAGCTGTTTTGACAATATCGCGCTTGTACAGGTTGAAGCTTCGGATACAGGGGCTAACAGGTGCGTTGAAGTACACGTGGCGGGGTGTGATTACAGCTTTCTCGTTTGCGGTGAACTTGAAGAGCATTTGTTGAACAATCTTTCCATTGGCAACCCGTGCATCTACCAGATAGGGCAAGACAGCTGGGCCGAGCGCTCCGTCATTGACGCGGTAGAGCAAGTCAAAAAACTCGCCCGATTGAGCTATTCGCGCCACCTGGAAGCGTTGCCCGACATTTGCAGGAGATGCCCATGAACCTGTTCGATATTCGTGCCCAATGGCCGGACCAGACCACCGAAGATGCTCAAGAAGTTGCTGAATGGCGGGACGCCTTGCTGTCGGTTATCGCCCATAGCGGCACGGCACAGGCCAAACAGATCCTCGACATGCTGGTGGCTGTGGCAAGCACCTCGGACATCGGTTGGCGGCCCAGCCATAGCACGCCTTACATCAATACCATCAGCGTTGAGTGCCAGCCGGTATTTCCAGGGGACCTGGCCATCGAAGAACGGCTGGCCTCGATCATGCGCTGGAATGCGTTGGCCATGGTTGCCAGGGCCAACTATGCCTATGGCGAATTGGGCGGCCATATTGCCAGTTATGCCAGCGCGGCGGATTTGTTCGAAGTGGGCTTCAACCATTTTTTCAAAGCGCGAACCGAAAGCAGCGGTGGCGATCTGGTGTTCTATCAACCGCACTCGGCGCCAGGGGTCTATGCTCGGGCGTTCCTCGAGGGACGCCTGGAAGAAAAGGATCTGCTGCATTATCGGCAAGAGATCAGCGCGCGCGCCAAGGGTGCCCGAGGTCTGTCGAGTTACCCGCATCCTTGGTTGATGCCGGACTTCTGGCAGTTTCCAACGGGCTCCATGGGCATCGGTCCGATCAGCTCGATCTACCAGGCGCGCTTCATGCGTTACTTGGAGCATCGAGGCCTGCAAGACAACGTCGGGCGAACCGTCTGGGGCGTGTTTGGCGACGGGGAAATGGATGAGCCGGAAAGCATGTCGGCACTGACGCTGGCCGCGCGGGAAGGGCTGGATAATCTGGTCTGGGTGGTCAATTGCAACCTGCAACGGCTGGACGGGCCGGTTCGTGGCAATGGCCGCATCATCGACGAGTTGGAGGCGCTGTTTGGTGGTGCAGGCTGGAACGTCATCAAACTGGTTTGGGGCGCCGACTGGGACGGTTTGTTTGCGCGCGATGCGGATGGCGCGCTGGTCAAGGCGCTATCGAGCACCGTCGATGGCCAGTTCCAGACGTTCGCGGCAAAAGACGGGCGCTTTAACCGTGATCATTTCTTTGGCCAGAACGAGGCATTGGCGCAGTTGGCACAAGGCCTGACCGATGAACAGATCGACCGCCTGAAACGTGGCGGTCACGACATGGTGAAAATCTTCGCCGCCTATCAAAGCGCGCTGCTCGAAGGCAAGAAACCCACCGTGATTCTGGCGCAGACCAAGAAGGGCTTCGGCATGGGCGATGCCGGGCAGGGCAAGATGACCGTGCACCAGCAGAAGAAGCTCGACAGGGAGGCGCTGATCGCGTTCCGCAATCGTTTCAACCTGCCGTTGACCGATGAACAGGCTGCCTCGTTGAGCTTCTTCAAACCCGACGAAGACAGTGCAGAAATGCGCTATCTGCATGAGCGCCGCCGTGCATTGGGCGGCTACATGCCATCGCGTCCTTCGAGTGCCGAATCATTGGCGGTGCCTGACGTCAGCAGCTATGGCGCGTTTGCCATTGCTGCCGAAGGCAAGGAAATGTCCACCACCATGGCGTTCGTTCGAATGCTCAGTGGTCTGCTGCGGGACAAACAACTGGGCCCGCGCATCGTGCCGATCGTGGCGGATGAAGCGCGTACGTTCGGCATGGCCAGCCTGTTCAAGCAGATCGGCATTTACTCCAGCGTGGGGCAGCGATATGAGCCGGAAGACATCGGTTCGATCCTGAGCTATCGAGAAGCGCTGGACGGCCAGATTCTCGAAGAGGGCATCAGCGAGGCCGGGGCGATCAGTTCCTGGGTTGCAGCGGCGACCAGCTATTCGGTGCATGGCTTGCCGATGCTGCCGTTCTACATCTACTACTCGATGTTCGGCTTCCAGCGCATCGGCGACCTGATCTGGGCGGCGGCGGATCAACGGGCCCGCGGCTTTCTGCTCGGGGCCACCGCAGGCCGCACGACATTGGGCGGCGAAGGTCTGCAGCACCAGGATGGCAACAGTCATCTGATGGCGGCGATGGTCCCCAATTGCCGTGCTTACGATCCGGCATTTGCCGGCGAGTTCGCGGTGATCCTGGATCACGGCATGCGCCAGATGCTGGAGCGTCAGGTGGACGAGTTTTATTACGTCACCTTGATGAACGAGAACTACCCGCAGCCCAACCTTCCTGCAGGTGTCGAACAGGCGATCATCAAGGGTATGTATCTGTTTGCCCGGCATGAAGTCGAGGGTGCGCGTGGAAGTGTCCAGTTGTTGGGTTCCGGCGCCATCCTGCGCGAAGTGATTGCCGCTGCCGAGTTGCTGGCCAGCGATTGGGACATCAACAGTCAGGTCTGGAGCGTTACCAGCTTTACCGAGCTGGCACGTGATGCCCGTGAAGTGGAACGCTGGAATCGACTGCATCCTGGACAGCCTTCGCGCTGCAGTCATGTCCAGGCGTCGCTCAACGACTCGGCGCCGATCATTGCCTGCACCGATTACGTTCGCGCCTTGCCGCAGTTGATCGCCAGCTATCTCGACGCCCGTTACACCGTACTTGGCACCGATGGATTTGGTCGCAGCGATACTCGCGACCAGTTGCGCAGGTTCTTCGAAGTGGACCGCCACCAGATTGTCTTGAGTGCGCTGACTGCACTGATGCACATGGGGCGCCTCGATGCCAGTGTGTGTGCCGAGGCCATTGAGCGGTACGCCATTGATGTCGATGCGGTGGCCCCCTGGGAAGCTTGATTTCAAGAGGGGGGTATATCCGTTGTTGCGGTAACGGCCGCTTATGGTTCCGCTTTTACAGCGGCTCACTTTTGAAAAGCCCGGGAGCCGGCCCAGTCAAAAGTAAGCAAAACGCTTTTGCCCCACCACTCGGCACCTCGCTTAGGCTCGGTGTGCCTGAACGAAGGCATTGCTCCGTGGGCCGCCGCGA